>Ga0209786_1000188_pt1 | contig 25697 bp, 29 predicted proteins | sample WorMetilvaeELBA2_FD_187405 | JGI IMG/M metagenome (GOLD analysis project Ga0209786, IMG submission 187405) | Marine gutless worms symbiont microbial communities from Max Planck institute for Marine Microbiology, Germany - Olavius ilvae ELBA.2... ...
AGTCGGCTTCAGCCGAAGCCCCGACTTTCAGTCGTAGCAGAGTGACTTCGAGTCAGTGCTTTCAGTTGGCTTTAGCCAAAACGCGGCTTTCAGCCGCGAATCATACTATGGACTTTAGTCCATAGTTGTTGATTGACTTTCATTTTGATCTTTTAGCCCCTGGTTGAATACCAATTGGCAAGCCGAGGAAGCATCTTGCAACATTACGCTAAATTCGATTTCACCATTTTCAAAATAGACATCTGATTTCGTGAATGCAGAACTATGAGTAGGAATTTGCAAATCCTCAGCAGGGGTCGGATGATATGTAAGTTTACCTTTATCAAAGGTCGTATTTCCCCATAGATTGATCCAATTCATTTTCATTTCGACTTCTACCTTTTGTTTCTAACGCCAAGGGCAATCTTCCCGCCACAGCAATCAGTCGATAGGCCCACCGTTTTAGTGGGCCAGGTTCGTTCGCATGTTAGGCGATTGCCTCATGTCAGGCAACTCAATAGAGTCTGGCCCCAAGGGTGCTCTAAGCCTGTAGGCTGGGTCGAGGTACGAAACCCAGCATTACTCATGTCACCAGCCGCTATTTCGAACAGAGATATCTGTCCCATTCTTCATCAGTGATACTGGCAGCCATACTCCGTCTCCTGCTTACTCGAAGAGTGTGGAGACCTTTGCCAGCACTTCATCCATGATAGGTGCCGGGAGGGTGTCCACTTTGCGGGCATGGCGGGCGGCCAGGTCGAGCACACGCGGCTGATCGCAGCGCACGACGCCGGTGATCTCGATGCCCGTTATGGGCACGGCGAACCCCAAGCGGCGGGCAAACTTGCCACCCTTGGTAATCGGGAGGATCACCGGCAACTTGGTAGCTTCGTTGAACTCGACCGGCGAGACGATCAGGACAGGACGGCTACCGCTTTGTTCATGCCCTGCGGTCGGATCGAGCGACACCATGTAAATATCGCCCCGCCTCACAGCAGCTCACCGCCTACGGCGGGCGCATCGACCCATTCACGTTCCTCAACCGGTTGTGGCCGCGAATAGTCCGATGCGGCCAGCAGTTCCGCGAGCCTGTAGCGCGGCCGTGGTCTAGGGTTGACCACCAGACAGCCATGGTCGATAGCCAAGCCGACCGTCGCGCCAGCTTGCAAATGCAGTTGATCGAGGAATGCGGGCGGAACGGCCAGCATAATCGAGCCACCGACCTTGCGCAGATTGGTTGTGTGCATGATGCACCTCCGACGGGTTGAGTTATATCAAAATATAATTTCTGCGACCTGATTTGCAAGCCACTGTGTCGTAAAACATTGCGCAGGCAAAAACTACCGCCCATGGATTTTCACCGTCCGAAGTGGCCGAATGCCCTTCGAGGGTCGTTAGCAGTCCGGAGTCCATAAAGAGCCTTCCATCGCTTCAATCACCATCCACGCCCGACTCGCTGTCGGTGTCCGGCGCCCTTCCTGCCCTTCCGCTCCTGGGTCAGGAGTTGTCCGTAACGCCGTTCCTCGTCGGCCCGCAGGGTTGCCAGGATGCGGATCTCGCCGTTGATCCGGGCGGCCACCGGGATACCTTGGCGGTACAGGACTCGGTTGCCGAGGACGGCGGCGACCCGCTCGCCGGGGGTGAGGATGCCGGTGAGGTTGACCGGGTCCGTGGCGCCGACGACCACCGGGGACTCGGGGCCCGGCTCGCGGTGGCGACGCGGGGCGGCGACGGCCTCCGGGTGGGCGAACTGTTCGCCGCTGAAGCCGGTGACGAAGCGCCCGCCGCGCACTTCGCCACGGGCCTCCAGGCGCCAATAGGCGCGCAGCAGCTCGCGCCAGGGCGGCAGGCCCCGTTCGCGTTCCAGGAGCCGGCGCATGACCAGGCCATAGCGTTGGATCAGCTGGTGTGCCAGTTTCTCCAGGCGGGCGCTCTGCGCCGCCGGCGATGCGGGCTCGACACCGGCGCCGGGTGCGGGCAGGGCGTCCCAGCGCCCGGCCCGGTCGATGGGGTCCAGGGGGGCACTGACGCGTCGGCGGCGGGTGGTGACGCTCTTTGCCGCCGGCGCGATCAGGGCGCGCAGGCCGGCGAAGCCGTCCGCGGTGACCCGGCCGGCGGCCACCAGCTCGCCGAGAGCGGTTGCGACCTCGGTGCGCAACAGGCCGCTGTCGCTCACCAGGTCGGCAAAGAAGCGGGCGCCGCGGGCCTGGAGCAGCTCCAGCAGCAGCTCGGCGCGGGACGCAAGCCCGGTTGCTGCCGCCGGGCCGTCCGGTCGCCACAGATCGACCAGCTCGCGACGCAGAATGGCGATGGGGGTGGTGCGTACCGGGGTCTTGACCCCCTGGCCCGGATGCAGTCTGAGCCAGACATAGCGGCCACTGACCGTCAGACCGTCGAGCAGGTCCGGGGTGTAGGCGGCGACGCGGGCGGGCAGGACCTCGGCCTCCCAAGCGGCGGCGTGGATGCTGAAGCCGGCGAGCCGGTCGAGCACGCCATCGGTACCCTCGATCCCCTCTACCCGGTTGCCGGCCAGACCCTGCCAATCAAGCAGGAAACGCATGTAGGCCGCGGGGCTCACGGGGGCGATCGCCTTGCGCAGCCCTTCTACCGTGTAGCGGTTGATGCGCGCCAGCAGCCGGCGCTCGCACCATTGCTCGCCGGCCAGATCCGGGTCGAAGCGGCCACGCACGGCGAAGCCTTCCTGCTCCAGCGCCGCCAGGGCCGGTTCCAGGTCGCTCACGGGCAGAGCCAGCGGCCGGGCGAGGTCCGCGGCCCGGACCGGTCCCAGGCACTCCAGGCGACTGCGGACGAGCTCGCGCAGGGCGTGCTCCCGATCCACGGGGGGTGGGATCTGCGCGGAGCTGCCAGCGGTGACGGCCGGGTCCCCGGAGACAATGGGGGAAACGATGGGGGGAACGACGGCGGCCAGCTCCGGCAGTCGTTCGGTAGCGCACAGGATGACCGCACCCCCCGGTATCTCCAGGCGCACCGCGCGCTGCTCCGCGGTGAGCCGGACAACCAACCCGGTACCGGCGCCCAGCTCGTCCCAGGTCAGGAATCCGGCCAGCAACAAGGCGTCGTGGAGCGCGTCCGGGTCAGTAATACTCGGCCAGGCCTGCTCACGCACCCGGGCCACGGCGGCCGGGTCCAAACGAGCGAGCCGCGCGGCTTGATCGATATCGACCAGGCCCTGGGTACGAATGGCCAGGGTGCGCCGTTCCTCGGCGGGGGTGTCGTCGAGAAAGGCGTAGGGGCGCGCGCCGATGACCTCCTCGGCCAGGGGCGAGGGCGCGGCCAAGTCGCGGGCGATCACCGCGACCGCGCCGGACTCGATGCGTTCCAACAGGCGTTCCAGGCCCGCCACATCCATGACCTCGGTGAGGCAGTCCGCCAGGGTCTGATCGACCAGGGGGTGATCCGGTAGCTCGCGCTCGCCCTGGATATTTTCCAGGCACGCGAGCTGATCGGGAAAGATGAGCGCCACCAGGTCCTCCGCCGCGGAGCGTTGGAACTGGGGCGGTATCTTGGTGCCGCCCCGGTAGCGTCGTACCGCCAGCGCGGTGGTGGCATTCCAGCGCCAGTGGGTACCGAACAAGGGGACATCGAGCAGGGCCTGGGTCAACAGCCGGCGCACCGTGGCGCTGGAGAGGAAGCCTGTGACGTCTTCCAGCGCGAAGCTGTGCACGGCACCCAGGGAGAGGATGATGCAGTCGTCCAGGGCCGCGGCCTGGAGCTCGAAATTGAAGGTGCGGCAAAATCGCTTGCGCAGGGCCAATCCCCAGGCGCGATTGAGGCGCGAGCCGTAGGTCGAGTGCACCACCAGGTGCATATCGCCGACCTCATCGAAGAAGCGCTCCAGGACGATCCGGTCCTGGGTGGGCAACAGGCCCAGGGCGGCCTGGGCGGCCCCGTAATAGGCCAGCAATTGATCGGCCGCCGCGGGCTCCAGGCCGTAGGTCTCCAGGAGCCAGGTCCGGGCCTGGTCGCCGCCGGCCTCCAACCGCTCCGCGAGCCCGGCGCGCAGCTCGGAGACGCCCGCCGAGAGCAGCTCGTCGCGCCCCGGCGCCTCGCCGAACCAGAAGGGGATGGTGGGCGGCTGGCCCCTGGCATCTTCTACCAGCACTTGGCCCGACTGGATCCGCAGGATGCGGTAGCTGGTATTGCCGAGCTGGAAGATGTCGCCGGCCAGGCTCTCGAAGGCGAAGTCCTCGTTGAGGGTGCCGATGCGCACGCCCTCGGGCAGCAAGCAAGAGGACCTCATAGTCGAATTGGTCGGGGATGACGCCGCCGTTGGTGATGGCGGTCAGGCGTGCACCCTTGCGCCCGCGCAGCCGACCATTGATCCGGTCACGATGCAGATAGGCGGCGCGGCGCCCGATCCGGGTCGAGAAGCCGTCGGCGAGCATCTGCACCACCTGGTCGAAGGTGGCGCGGGAGAGTTCCCGATAGGGCCAGGCCCGGCGCAGGCGCTCGAACAATCCCTGCTCGTCCCAGTCCTGGGCGGCGACTTCGGCGACGATCTGCTGGGCCAGCACATCCAGGGGTTGGTGGGGAATCCGGATGCGGTCGAGCCGGCGCGTCCGCGCCGCCGCGAGCAGGGCGGTGCACTCGGCCAGGTCGTCACGGGACAGGGGAAACAACCGGCCCTTGGGGGTAGCCGTCAGGGCATGACCGGAGCGGCCGACCCGTTGCAGCAGGGCGGCGACGGACCGTGGTGAGCCGAGCTGGCACACCAGGTCAATATCGCCGATGTCGATGCCGAGCTCCAGGGACGCGGTCGCCACCAGGGCGCGCAGCTTACCGGCCTTGAGCCGGATCTCGGCCTCGCGGCGGTGCTCCCGTGACAGGCTGCCGTGATGGGCCATGACCGCACCCTCGCCGAGGCGCTCGGAGAGGTGGTGCGCCACCCGCTCGGCCAGCCGCCGGGTGTTGACGAAGATCAGAGTGGTGCGGTGTTTTAAGGCCAGGGCCGCCAGGCGGTCGTAGAGTTCGCCCCACACCTCCCCTGCCATCACCGCCTCCAGGGGCGAATCGGGGACCTCCAGGCCGAGATCCAGAGGACGGCTATGGCCCAGGTCGATGATGGTACAGGGTGTTTTTTGAGGGACCTTATCGAGGACGCCCACCGGCCGACGATGCGGTTCGCTGCCTGCCCCGTCCATTGATGCGGTTCGGCCGTCCCTGGCCTCACCGCATCCTACGGGCTCCTCGGTGCCGAGGAGAAAGTGCGCCATGTCCGTGACGGAGCCCTGGGTCGCGGAGATCCCGATACGCTGCAGCGGCCCCCCGGCGCGGGCCTCCAGCCGCTCCAGGGACAAGGCTAGGTGGGCACCACGCTTGTTGCCGGCCAGGGCGTGGATCTCGTCGAGGATGAGCGTCCGCACCGTCCCCAGCAGCTCGCGTCCCGAGGCCGAGGTCAGCAGGATATAAAGAGACTCGGGCGTAGTCACCAGGATATGCGGCGGCAGACGGCGCATCCGCTCGCGCTCGGACTGGCGGGTATCGCCGGTGCGCACCCAGGCGCGAATTTCTATCGGCGGCAGGCCCCGCGCCGCCAACTGGTCCGCGATTCCCGACAGCGGCCGTTGCAGATTGAGCTGGATGTCGGTGGACAGGGCCTTCAGGGGCGACACATAGAGCACTCGCGTCCGGTCGGGGAGGCCCTGCTCCAGACCCTCACGCAACAGGCCGTCGATAACGGCAAGGAAAGCCGCCAGGGTCTTGCCCGAACCGGTGGGCGCCGCCAACAGCGTATGTCCGCCGCGTGCAATGGCCGGCCAGGCCGCGGCCTGGACCGGGCTCGGCGCCTCGAAGCTGGTCCGAAACCAGACCTCGACGGCAGGGTGAAACAGAGTGTCGCTCATCGGCAACCGGCGCTGGAACCCGAGACGGAATCTCCGGAGGCGGTCAGTAATTCCACAGTTGCCGACGCAAGGACCGGATCAGGAGCATACAGGCGGGATCAGGGCCCTGGTAGACAGAGGAATATCAACACGATGATGACGACCGTGAAGACAACGCCGTGAAAGGCCAACAGAGTCCGACTTAGAGCAGCATCTACCCAGACCGAGAACGAACAGGCTTCGGTTTCCAGGGAGTAAGGTGGTACGCTCTGGTCGGAGTCGGAGCCTATGACGTCTCCGTAGAGCTTGCGGAACAGTTGCTCCTGGGCGAGGAAATAGCCATCCAGGCCCCAAAAGGTAAGGGTCGGAAGCAGGGCAATGGCAACTAGCCAAAAATCAGCACCTTTTTCGGCCAGGGCCAACAGGGCGGCCACCAGAGTAACCGACCAGCCCTTGAGCAGGAAGGAGTTGCGGGCCATACATTCGATGACCCCCTGGATCAGGTCCAGGTGCTTTTCACTGATCTCGCTACCCATCAGTCTCTTCTCCGCTTGGTCGATACTGCTTCAGATCGCGGGCGATGAGAGCGGTGACGAGCTGGGCGTCATGAGACCTATGCAGCAAATCCCTGGCCTCGCCCACCAGCCCGTTTTTCTCCTGATCGGTGTCGGCGGCTGTATCGATCAGACGCGCAGTCTCCCCGCCCGCCCCGCCGACCAAATAGACCGGACCCGTGGCATGGTAGGTGCGGAAGCGTTCAAACTCATCTCGGATGCCCGGTTTATCGCCCATAAAGCCGGTGGTCTTGCCGCCGACAAAGATTGCAGCACCCGCGAGCCTGACCATGGGATCACGCAGATTGGCGAGGTCCTTAGCGAGGGACAACTCGGGTATCCCTACCCAGTGAACGCGCTCGAAGACCTTTGCATCGGATGCCTCCGGTGGTGCCTGCGCGCGGAATTGCTCCAATTGATACAGGCTGATGATCGGCCGCCGGTCCCTGCGGGAATCGGCAATCCGGTGCACCAACGGCGTGATGGTGGGATGCCCGCCGCAGACGAGATGCAGGCCGGCATCGAACAGGGCAGCGACGATCGCCGAAACGAAATCATAGACCCGTTGCGCCTCCGGCGTGCCGGCTATCTCGTCGGGGACACTGGCGGATAGCAGGACCGGCAGAGGTGCTGGGTCTCGGCCCGGCGCTGGGGTCTGTTTGGACATAGACATGACGGGAATCATTTGGGGCTAGATGGTGCGGTGAGCGCGGTTGGTCGTTCAGGATAGCATCACGAGGAGGCGCAAACCGCATCGATGGACGCCCGCGGCGAACCGCATCCAGGAGCCGGCAGCCAACGATGCGGTTCGCGCCGGTCGCTCCCGCGCCCGGCGCTCACCACATCCTACGGGTCCAGGCCGGGGGTGGAGGTCAGATCAGTCCGGAATCCATAAAGAGCCAATGCAAATATGCCTACACCCCGGCAATCGAAAGCCGATGGCTTCGGGCCTCGGAGCGCTGATAGGGCGATGCGCGCCAGGATTCCTTGACCGACCCGCATATTCGAAAAATGGGGCAGGTTTTGTGTGCACTACACAAAAAATTCACGCCTCGTGGGCTTAAGGCGAAGTCTCGTCTCGCTAGCTAATCGTACAGGATTAACAGGATGTTCAGGATTAACAGGATTTTTGCCCTTGCTGGCTTGGTAAGCGCGTGATCGGGCGTAGGAAATTCAGGAACGACAAGCATCCTGTAAATCCTGTGTAATCCTGTCCGATTAGGGTTTCGCGACGAAGCCCGAGTTGGGCACTCGTCGATCTGAGGCAAAGTCTCGCTAGGCTTGCTGGATGCCGGTGATGAGCCAATCGCCCGCGCTGCTGTCCCAGGCGTGCTGCACGTGCCAGGTCTCCTGGAAGGGGTCGGCGGTCGCGTTCTGCTCCTCGCGGATCAGCCCGGAGAACAGGATGCTTGCCACCACTTGGTCGCCGTCGCGCCGGACTCCGACGAGCTCCGCGTCCAGGGTCACGACCTCGGTGTGTTGGGTCTGCTCTCCCAGGCGGTTGCGCTCGCGCTCCAGCTCGGCGCAGAGTTCGGGGGTGGTGTAGTCGCGGATATCCCGGAAATCGGCCTGATCCCAGGCGGTCTGGAGCCGAATAAAGTGGTCCTTGGCGCCCGCCAGGAAGCCCGGACCGTCGAACCAGGCCGGGGCCTCGTCATCGTCCACGGCGGGTGCGACGCGGGTCGGATCGCCGAGCGCCGGCGGCAGCATGTCCGGGATCGATCTCCCGCCCCTGGCCACCGATCCGCCATAGGCACCGGTCCCGGCGGCTGCGGGGCGGCCGCGGCGCATGGCCTTGAACAACATCAGGCCACCGAAGACCAGGGCCACGACCAGCAGGATGTCCATGATCTGTAAGCCTTCGAAGGCGTCGCCGAAGAACAGGGATGCGAGCAGACCGCCGGCGGCCAGCCCGGCCAAGGGACCGAGCCAACGGCCCATCCCGCTGGTCCGTCCGGCGGCTGCGGCCGCCGCCTGGGAGCGACCGGGCGCGGCCTGTTGAGTCCGGCGTGGCGGGGTACGCGGTGTGCTCCGATACTGCTTGCCCAGACTCATGCCGCCGCCGAACCGTTTGGCCTCGGCAGCATCCGGCAGGGTCACGAGTGTGACGGCGAACAGGGCAAGCACAAATGCGAATAGGGTCTTCATAAATGCTCAATACCGCCCCTGCTGATGGTGGATGTAGTTGCTCATCTCCACGAACTGCATGTTCATCCGCTGGGTGATCTTATGCACCTCGCTGGCAATCGCGCGCATCAGCTTGTAGACGGTCTGCGGGTGGTCTTCCAACAGGCCTTCCAGGTCATTGCGATCGATCTGGAGGATTTCCGAGGTATCGTCGGCCTGCAGGGTGGCACTGTGTTCCGAGTCGTCGAGAAAGCCCATTTCACCGGCCATCTCCCCCTCTCGGATACAGGCCAGGGTGACTTGGCTCCCGCCGCCGGTGCTCCGGTTTACCCGCAGGCGTCCCTCGATCAGGACATACAGGGAGTTGTCCTTTTTCCCCTGCTCGATCAGGATATCGCCCTTTTGTAACCACATCACGGTGACGATTTCCGCCAGTCGATTACATTCCACATCCGAGAGGTCGTTCAGGAAGGGGATCCGGCAGAAGCGCTCTATGTGCTTCTCGATCTGCTGGATCCTTTCCCTGCCCATTGCGTCGGACCGGGTCCCGGTCTCGGATATCGGTTCCGGCGATGCCTCGCCTGTAAGCTCCTGTTCCAGGTCCGCCATGGCCTTGGCCTTGATGTCTTCAAGCTGACTGCTCATCGATTTCTCCACACGAAAGATTCGTCCGCAAATGAACGCGAATCAACGCAAATGAATCAAACGCGTTCATTTGCGGAAAAAAGTGATTCTCATGTTATCGGTACTTCGATCTCAGTGAGATAGGAACCGATCAATGCCCATCGCGGCCTGATGACCATCCGCGACGGCGCTGATGGCATCCGCCGTATTATTGGCGATATCGCCGCCGACGAAGAGCTTGGGAATACCGGTCTGACGGTGCTGATTGCAGACCACCTTGCCGCGCTTGATCTCGACCTGGTCGGCATATGCCTCGGACAGGAAACCGTAATCCCCACCCTGGCCGATGGCCGAGATGATGGAGTCGTAGGTCTCGGTATGCATACGGTCTTCCATCAGCACCGGCCGGGGGCGACCGCCTCTCTCATCGGACACCATCTCGGCCTCTCCCCACCGGATGGTGACCTGGTTCGGGTCAGGCGCGTCCGTTACCTGCACCGGGATGGCCTGGGTCACGAAACGCACCTGCTCCGCCTGGGCCTCGTGGATCTCCTCGGGATCGGCAGGCATGTCCTCGATCCGGCGGCGGTAGAGCAGGGTGACCTCGGCCCCGAGCCGGCGCGAGACCCGCGCCGCGTCCATGGCCACGTTGCCGCCGCCGATCACGGCGACCTGGGTCCCGACGCCCGGATCCCGGTCGTGGGTGACATCTTCCAGCACCTGGAGGCCGGACAGGACCCGCGGGTGGTTTTCTCCTTCCACCCCCAATCCGTAGGGCTCGGTGAGGCCGGTGGAGAAGAAGATGGCGTCGTATTCTTCCATCAGCGCGGAGAATGCGACCTCACGGCCAATCCGGGTATTGTAATGGATGGTCACGTCCAGGGAGAGGATATAGTCGATGTCCTTGTCGATCTGAGCGTAGGGCAGACGATAGCTGGGTACCCCATAGCGCAGCATGCCGCCGGCCTGTTGGTGGGCCTCGTACAGGGTAACCGCATAGCCCAGCTTGACCAGGTAGTAGGCGGCGCTCAATCCGCCGGGGCCAGTGCCGATGATGGCGACCTTGCGACCGTTGGTCGGGGTTGTGTCCCGGAGGATACCGGCGTAGTCCGCCTCGGGTATCTGGTCGCAGATGTACCGCTTGAGCCAGCGGATTGCCACCGGATCGCCCATATGGCCCACCGAGCACACGTCTTCGCAGCGGTGGGTACAGATACGCCCGCAGGTGGCGGGCATGGGGTTGGTGCGATAGAGCAGGCGCAGGCCGCTCTCGAAGTCGCCGTCGCGTACCGCTTTGATGTACTCGGGGATGTCCATGTGCGCGGGACAGGTGGCGACGCAGATACCGCAGTCCACGCAGCGGTCAGCTTCCTTCCGCGCCTGCTCCGCGGAATAGCCCTTTACCACCTCGATGAAGGATTGCCGGCTCTGTTCCGGATCCAGCATCTCCATGTCCGAGCGTTCGAGCCGCAACAGGTGATACTGCGGGTCTCTACGGTAGCCGAGCTCCTGGTGGTCCCAGGGGTTGTCACCCGTCCCCGGTATGAACCGATACACCTCAGGATCGGTGCTGACCCAGATGTATTCGTTGGTCATACGCAGGGAGCCGGTAGTGCAGATATCGACGCACAGGGCGCACCAGCAGCAGCGGCCATTGTCGACCATGGGCCGCAGGCCGCTGTCTCCGGGCTTAGGTCGCAGGCCCGGTACCGGTACCATGTCGATGGCCTCGTTCTGGCAGATGGTCTCGCAGGTGCCGCAGCCGATGCACAACTCCAGATCGTTGGTGTGGAACCCGCGATAGTTGGCGGCGCCGGGGCGTTCCTCGATCGGTTGCGCCGTGGTATAGGGCTTTTCGAGGGCCCGTTTCCAGACATAGAAAGGGGCGATGAGGTCTTTGAGCGGCATAAGAATTGATCTCTCGTATTCGGTCGGCATCCGAAAACCGCGGTCTTCGGGTACCGCTTTCAACTAGGTCGTGTTGACATTTAACCCTAACCGCTTGTTTTTCATATGTTAGATAGCCGCAACGCCCGAGCGGTCCGCACCGCGGACCCTACAGTCAATCAAGTGGTTAGCGTAGGGTCCGCTGTGCGGACCTTCTAAATGTCAACACGCCCTAGTACCTCATTTCTCTTGATATTGTGGATAGAACCGCTTGTTGTTCGGCTAATTTTGTACTTGCCGTTGACAAATGACGTCTGGACATCCAGCATACGCCCATGGAACAACAATCTACAAGAAATTCCCCCGGGCATGTTCGAGATGCCATTGTCCAGATCCTTTCTCTGACGTCTAAGCCTCTGACTGTTAAAGAGATTGAGGACAGGATAGCTCAGATTGTCGGCCCAACTCCATCGTCCTCTATCAGATCCTACTTGAGGCTTAACACGCCTGAGGTTTTTGTTCGAGAGGAGCGGGGTGTTTACCGTCTCCGAACCCATTACACGGAAACCACACAAGGAGTTCAACGCCGTATCACCTCTGTTCAGCAATGGCAAGACCCATTTTTTTCCGGGAAAGCTACTCTTGTACACGCTGACTGTTTTGACTGGTTGGAGCAGCGGGAGCAATACAGCATTCATGCCGTGGTAACGGACCCTCCATACGGCCTTCACGAATACACCCCTGAACAGCAAAGTAAGTTGCGCGCTGGAAAAGGTGGCGTTTGGCGAATTCCGCCGTCTTTTGACGGCAACACACGTTCCCCTCTACCTCGGTTCACCACCTTGACGCAAGGACAACTAGAGCGACTTGGATCATTTTTCTTTGTATGGGCCAAATTGTTGCTCCCTAAATTAGTTCCTGGCGCTCATGTAATAGTAGCCTCCAACCCCCTGGTATCTTATATAGTGTCATCGGCATTGGCAGATGCCGGTTTGGAACGACGGGGAGAAATAGTTCGCCTCACTATGACGATGAGGGGAGGCGACCGTCCAAAAGCTGCGCATGAAGAATTCAGTGAAATAAGCGTCATGCCTCGTTCTATGTGGGAACCATGGATCGTATGTAGAAAACCACTTGATGGTCGAGTTCAGGATAATCTCAGGAAATGGAAAACAGGCGGATTTCGCCGCCCTATAAAAGATAAGCCATTTGGAGATGTGATTGCTTCTGCCCCAACCAAAAAGAGCGAAAAGTCTCTTGCTCCTCATCCAAGTTTGAAACCTCAAGCATTTATGCGGCAAATCGTTCATGCGTCTTTACCCCTTGGTGAAGGCGTCGTTCTCGACCCATTTGCCGGCGCTGGCTCGACTCTAGCTGCCGCTGAGGCGGCTGGCTACAAAAGCATCGGGATAGAAAAAGACATTGATTTCTTCAAACTAGCTTGTACATCCATTCCGAAACTTACGGCGTTCAAGACTAACGGTAACTCTAAAGCCTGTATATCCAGCTATCCCGAAGTTTCCTGATGCCGTCCTTGTGTAACGTGGCTGTTCTCGTTCCTAGCTCGCCTCTTGGGTTTTTTCGGAAATCATCAATGGTAACTTTTCCGAGATATACCTCTAATAGCGGGCTCCGAGTCCGCATCAACTTTATAAACGAAAACACACATCCATTGTTCCCGTGCCCCATGTGTATCGACAGCACCTCCTGCTTTTCTCGTCGTCTTTATTTCAACGCCTTCTTCTCCGGCCTTGACGGAATTGTCAGCATAAACGCCTTGCACTATCAGATCGGGATGCCCATTGAAATAGCCGTTTTCCGTCAATACACGGGAATGCCTGGCAAGACTTGCCGTCAGCATATCAGAAAGCAATCCAGACATAATTGCAGGACGAAGCATATCATCTAAGCGCCGCAACCATTTCGTAGTGAGATGAGAGTTCACATCATGGAAGAAATCGTATACATCCTGCATCGCCATTTGAAAATCCTGCATACGCAGTTCATAGGGCGGCTTTGCATTTTTATTGAATTTTGATGTTTCTACCGCATTTCGAGTGATCGCCATATTCAGTTCTTTCCGTTAGTCTGATTTTAGAACTCATCAACTGCCGCTTTTTTGCCGAACATCGAGTTCGTGGGATCCTCAGGGGAGGTTTATCCGCAAATCAACGTAAATAGATCAAAAACTACCGATAATGGCGAGCCAATTTCAACCATTTGCGTTGATTTGCGTTCATTAGCGGCAAAAAATAATTCCCATGTTATCGGTGCTTCGGCACGGCTGTACGAGCTGCTACCTCTCGATCTCGGGTGGATAGGTGTGCAGGGAAACCATCAGCCCCGCGATGTCGGCGATATCGGTGCCGATCGCCATCTTTTCCATCACCGGAAAGGCGTGGGTGTAGCTGGGGCCGCGGATACAGATCCGACGCGGGTAGAGCGAACCGTCGGAGACGATGTAGTAGCCCTTCTCGCCGCGGGTGCACTCGGCCTTGACATAGGTCTCACCGGGCGGGATCTTCCAATGCAGGACATTCGGCAGGGGTTCGTGGAAGGGTCCGTCCCGCGGCATGCGTTCCAGGATCTGGCGCATCAGGTCGATGCACTGATGCATCTCCCGGTATCTCACCAGCGTCCGTTCATAGACATCCGAGGCGGTGCCCGTGATGATCTCGAAATCCAGTCGGTCGTAGACCAGATAGGGGTAATCCTTGCGCACGTCCCGCTTGATCCCGCAGGCCCGCTGATTGGGACCGGTGATGCCGTAGCGGTCGATCATCGCCGGGTCGATAATGCCCAGGCCCACGGTCCTGGCCTTGAACACGGCGTTGTGGAGCAGGACCAGCTCGATCTCTTTGAGGAGCTTCTCGACCCGCTGCAAGACGGCCTCCAGCCGTTCCTCGAAGCCCTCGGGGAGTCCGGACCGCACCCCGCCGGGGAGCATGTACATATGGTAGATGCGCCCGCCGGTCATCTCCTCGAACAGATCCAGCAGATAGTCCCGGTGGGTCACCGTCCACTGGCCGATGGTGCCGTTGCCGAACGCCCCGGCCTGACCGCCCAGCCAGGCGAGAAAGCTGGCCAGGCGCATCATCTCCAGGTTGAGGGTGCGGATCCACTGGGCCCGCTCCGGCGGCTCGATCCCCGCCAGCTCTTCCAGCCCCGCGGCGTACAGATATTCGTTGAACGCCGGTTCGGGCACCGCGATCCGGCACACCACCGGAAAGTTCTGGATCCAGGTCCGGCGCTCCATGAGCTTCTCGAAGCCCCGGTGCAGATAGCCCACATGGGTCTTGCATTCCACCACCTCGTCGCCGCACAGGGTGAGCTCCAGCGACATGTTGCCGGTGATGCCGGGGTGCTGGGGGCCATGCCAGAGCTTGACGTATTGCTCGGAGTCCAGGTCGACGACGGGCTTGCCGTCCACCAGCTCCGGGTACTTGGAACGGTCGGGCGCGGACATCATTTTTATTTTTCTCCCTCGTCCGGGTAGAGCTGGGCCTGCATATGGGCGCGCGGATCGGTCTTCTTCCGGCCCTCGCGCGGGAAGAAGGTCTTCTCGGCGTAGGCCCGGGTATCGAACTCCCGGCGCATGGGTGGGATCTCGTCCCAACCCTCCAGGAGAAAGTCCTCGTCGACCCCTGGGCTACCGGGAAAATCGATCCCGAACATCTCCTTGAGCTCCCGCTGATAGAGCGCGGCCTGCTCCCAGAGCGAGTGGATCGAGGTCATTACCGGCTCCGCGCGGGACAGATCCACATGCACCCCCAGGGTGTCCTTGGTGTCATAGTTATGCAGCATATAGATGAGCCGGAAGATGCCGTCTTCGATGTAATCCACCGCGGTAAAAAACACCAGATGGGAAAATCCCTCGTGATCCCGCAGATGGCGGATCAGCATCTCCGTATGGTCCTTCGGGATATGCAGGAAGGCGAGATCGGTCCGCTGCTGCTTGAAATCGGTCACGGCGAACAGGGGCCGGAGGCGTTCGAAGAGCTGCTTCATAACGGCGCTTACCAATTGTAATCCGGCATATTCCAATCCTTGATGATCTTCTTCTGGTTCGCCTTGTACCAGTCGAAATTCTCCGCGTACTGGTTGGCCCCCTCGCACTTACCGGCCTTGATCAGCTCCTTGAGCTTGACGAATCCGGCCAATAATGCCTCGGGCCGCGGCATACAGCCGGAGATATAGAGATCCACCGGGATATAGTAATCGATGCGGTTGATGGTGTTGTAGCTGTCCCAGTACATGCCCCCGTTCACGGTGCAGCTGCCCAGGGCCACCACGAACTTCGGATTCTGCATCTGCTCGTAGCTCACGACGATGCGCTTGAGGGTCTTCACCGAGGCATAACCACCGATGATGAATACACAGGACTGGCGTGGGGTAGGGGAACTCATGACGCCGAAGCGATAGGCATCATAACGGGCCGTCATCAGGGGCCGTAACTCGACCGCCCCGCAGCCGGTCCCGAAGGCCTGTACCGACAGCGAATTGGCCCGCGCCCAATTGCGGACCTTCTCCATGGCCTCGAACTGAGGTGCCACCGGAACCGGCCGCGTCTTGCAGTAGTACTCGGTATCCGGATAGGTCAAGCCGTCGTTGGGCAGTTCTTGGTCGTTCATAGGGTTACTACTCGTCATTTCAATTTAGTGATGTCGGTTCTTTCATCGGGAATTCTTTTTTTCCGCAAATAAACGCGAATGAACACAAATCGGTCACAAGCGATTCGATATCATCGACGACAGCTCATATGCATCCTCTATATTTGCCTCTAATTCTTCCATTGTCTCACCTTGGCTGAATATCCCTGGAATTTCCTGGAGCTTGCCCACGTACCACCCATCGTCTTGCCAATATTCAAGGGTGAAGGTGTGTTTCATTTTTCTGTCTCGTAAATGGTAATCGACTTCCATCAAAGTTGAGGTGAACTCCATTGTCAATAATCGGATACCCATCGATTTTAAAATACCATTCAGTATGTCAGTTTGTTCAAAGAATCTAAAAAATCTTCATCGGACTCCAACTTAAAACATTTCAGCAGGTCGATATCGATATTGTTTTTTGTAGTCAACCGAGGTTTGTATTCTTTTACTAAAAAGGCCACTTGTCGGTATTTTTCAGGCGAGTATGACCCAAGCTCCACGATTCCTCCCGTTATCGCCCCAATGTCTTCCAGGTCATAGCTCATCTTCTTAAAGTACCAGAAAAAACAGTTCGCTTTTGCGAAATCCAGAAACTCATCCGATTCCAAACAACCTCCACATGAATGAGGAGTTACTTGGGTACAGGATGCAACGAGTAAATTTGCTAAAACAAACATAAGGTGGAATAATTTCATTTGATACCTCCTCAAAACGCTTTATTTGCTATACTTCCATATTCATCTGGCTCCCACGCTCCAGCGTGGAAGCAAAAAAGAGAAGACCCATTATGAGCAAGTCCAACCTGATACCACCCGAATTCGACACTGAAGCCGAGGAGCGGGCCTTCTGGGAGATCCATGATTCCAGTGATTATCTGGACTGGAAGCAGGCCACGCCGGTTTCATTCCCGAATCTGAAGCCATCGACCAAAACCATTTCGCTGCGTCTCCCGGAGACATTACTGGAGCATATAAAGGTCGAGGCCCATAAACGAGATATGCCATACCAATCCCTGATTAAGGCACGGCTCTTCGAAGATATTATAAGACACCGAACCTGATCATCCGCCGAACATTCCCAATTACCGATGACATTGAACGAGCAGGATCTTCACGGATTGAGCCGTAGCGGGTGCTGTTTTAACTACGAATCACACGAATCAACGCGAATGTTCACATGGGCGAAAACAATCCAATTCGCGCGGACTCGCGTGATTCGTAGTTTTTTTTCTATTCTTGCCGACCGGTAATGCTTAACTCAATGGTATTAAGCGACAACTTGATTGAAGCTCACCACCTCGACGTCAAGCCGCTCCTTTATAGCGTGTCTTTTTGATAAATACTCGTCGAGGGCATCTAGTGTTCCTGCATGAAAATACCGTTCACCGCATTCAATGCAAACCTCTGCTTGTACATTTTCAACGATATAGAGTTTATTGTTCAGCCAATGTTGGCGCTTAACGCTTTTTGCCTTTGTGTTTCCGCCGCAAAATTCACATAGCATAGTTATAGCTACAGTGCATATACGGTGATAATGGTAAGATTGGCATCTTCTCGAAAATTGCTTTTCAATCTCATCAGGGCCGAACACATACAAAGGATCAACAGAAAGAACGGACCTACCCAGCGCGGACATCTCGGCATTGAAGCTCGCCGGACCGTCACCAACGCCGATAATATCCTTATCAAGATCGCCATCGGTGAGTGCAAACATGTTCCTGTATTCGTCCAATGAGCGGCCAAAAGGAACGACCTTATCGAGCTTCATTTCCCTTCTCTATCATGCTACGACCAACTCTGCATGATATCTCACGGCTGGAATATGGCCCTCGGTAAGGTTCTTGTAAATATCGATTAAATTCTCTTTCAGTTCGTCCATGGTTTCTCCTTGCGTCATGTAATCAGGATATTCATCGAGATATCCTAGCCACATCTCTCCATCTTGCCAATATGTATAATCCAAAGATGTGTTACTCATCAATTCGTCTCCGGTTTGGCGGTCGAATAAACCCCAACGCTTGCGTCCGGGTAATCGATTCGTTGGAGTTCGCAAGCTTACCCCAACCTACGGGCTAGCCACTTTTTAAAAGAGGTCTGGCTTTCATCGGACGATTTGCCGGCCAGCAGACCTTCTACGCTGATGTCTTCATCGATGTCTTCCCAGTGAATTCCCTGCCCCTTCCCAATCAATCTCCACTTCATCCTTTCTTCCGCCGTGGCATGAACAAGACTCGGGAACCACTCGACTGGAACGGAAATTGTTCTGCCATCCGCCAGATCGACACTCAAGGTATCGTCAGTAACTGAAACACTTTCGGCAGTTGGTGCATCAATTTGAACCGCCAAAGTAGTCATCCCAATTTTCCAATCTTCCTATTTTTCCCGATATCCTGAATAATATCGTCTAAAGAAAAAGCATCGAGCCATTCATGACGTTCGGCAGTATAATCGCCGGCACCACAACTGAATTGATTCAAGAAACGCAGCGTGTCAGCCACACCCAGTTGTTGCATGAGTATGGCTTCCGCTCTCCGATTGATTTCCGCAATTATAGGCAGTTCTTTATTCATTTTGATGTCACTTCCATAACTAACTCGATCGGTGATACGAAGCACGGTGGCGGATCAAGAGCAAGGGCTTTCAGCCTCTTTAGCAATTTATCGTCACAGGTACAGAAGTAGCTCACATTGTTTTCCATAGCTACTGCTGTGTGTAGTGCATCTGCTGGTTTTACACCAGCCGACATTATTTCTTGAGCCTTCGAATGGGCTGTGACGGAAACCTGTGCGACTCTATCTACCACTGACAGAATTTCAGTAGCACGGATTCTACGCCTTAAATCAGGGGTTCTCCGAATCTCGAATTCGAGTACTTCGGATGACAGCAATTGGATGACACCGGATTCCACTAAATTTCCTGAATTTACCCATACGGTTTTCCTATGTGATTACAGCCTATAGGCTGGGGCTGGAACCACGAACACACACGAATGAGGACGAATCAGGATTTGTGTTTATTCGTGTCCATTCGTGGTTCTTCAACCATCTGTGCTACGGGCTCCAAATCCTACGCGATGCGTATGTCAAGATGGCCTTTTCGGATCAATTACGGAGATCTCATCGGCGAAAATCACAATCCGCAACCACTTCTCGTCTACCCCATCATAGTTGTCGTACTGCATGACCAGCCTGATTCCTTGCCTGGCCGTTGGCGATGTCGATTCCTTTACTTCAGTCGCGTCATAGATTTCAGCGTCACCGCTGGAAAAGCCATTGAATCCCTCATTCAATTCGTCAATCAGGGTACAACCCTCCAAGATCAGAATGATCTCTCTGACATCATTCATGTCTTCCGTATAATTTTCTTGATTATAATTAGCCAGCTCGACCTCGAGTACCAGGCGGTCCGATTTCGCCCAGTTCCATCCGGTTATCCCAGACCCATCTAACAAATATTCTTTCATGAACTCTGAAATCAGCATGATCTGTCTCCGCCGTTATTTACTAGGTTCTATGTGCGACGGATCCGAATATCTTGGTACGGGATTTCCATTCTTGTCTAACCTAGCGTCACGTTTACCGGTTGCATTTGGATTATATCTGTGCCAATAGTCTTTTCCTCTCCAGCCGGGTTTGCTCGGATCCCCTTTATTGAATTCGACTTCATCGCCCGTCTTCAGGTTGCGAAATTTCCTGACGCCCTGCTCTTGTGCTTCCGGGTGTGTCGTTTCTTCGTACCCATCATCGAGCAGATCGTCCGGGTTTTCCGAAAGCTCCTTGGGTTTGTCTTTATCCTCTGATGGGCCCTCCTTGTCTTTAGGGCAGTTATAGATACAGGTAGGTTCTTCGTCAGTGAAATCTTCATCCGCCTCCTCGGATGCCTTCATGATGATGGCCGCGCCGACAGTGGCAACACCTAAAATCCCAAGGGCTACCCATCCGGGCGGTCCGGCGGCTACCAAAGGCGCGGCGGCTATTGCAGTCACAATGAATGCCTCCTTTGCCTTATTCAGGTAGCCGTCAACTTGGCGGCTACAGCGATAGATTTCATGAGCCGATCGATCTTTTTGTCTTGTGAAGGGTAGGGTTGCTTCAGGTATTCCTTTACGCCATCGACATCAAGCAGTTTGCCGTCGGTCAAGAGAAAAAGATACGACCATTTTGCTATTGAGCGTTCGGTTCTTATGTCATGTTCTCTTGCCAGCTTTATGTAACCTTTTATTGATTCTAATAGCACCGCATCCGGTTTAGTGCATTTTTCCGATAATTGTTTCTTAAGGAAAACCAATATCTTGCGCGCAAGATAGTCCTCTGTCAACAAGCTTAGTTGCTCGCTGCTTATTGTAAGCATATTTGTTTTCCGAAAGTTGCGTTTTCAGTCGACAGCATGGGGCCTCCGAAGGCCTCTTTGATGCGAATACTAGCCCCTTAATCGTTCAGCCCCTACCTCGTCATTCCAGTGGAGATTGCCGGAATCCAGATCAATGCCATTAAGTTAAGCATCACTGGCGCCGTTTGTAATTGCTTGAGCGCCTTAAATCCGTTGGGGTTTGCAAGTTCACCTCAACCTCCAGGCTGCGGGCTGGAACCACTAATGGACACGAATGAACACGAATCAGGATTCGTGTTCATTCGTGTCCATTAGTGGTTTTTCGATGCGGTTCGTGTTACTCACCGCATCCTACAGGAGCGACATTCCTTTTCCTCTGCGTTCTCTGTGTCTCTGCGGTTCAATCGTTCTTACGCCCCATACCAATAATCCGCCAAAACCACCGCGGCGATTCCGATCAACGTCGGCCAACGCAGAAAGAAGCGGATCGACTGGTCGATGCGGTATCTCGGAAATGCGGCCCCTACGAAGATCGGCACCATATAGATGGCCCAGGTCTTGATCATGAGCTCGATCAGGTTGGTCGCACCGCCGAAGAAGAGGTCCATGAATAGGACCAGCTTGGCCGCGGCGAAGATGGCCCGATTGAGCTGCATCAGGCTGATGAAGTCGCTTTGGAACTCGGTCCTGGGTCCGATGGGGATCTCCTGGGGCGGGCCAACCACGTCGAAGGGCGAATAGCCGGTGGAGCCGAGGAGCGACAGCATGGCCGCGGTGGTCGCCAGGGGGTTGGTAAATAAAGTCCAGTGGGCGACGCCGCCCTGCTGGGCCTCCACCATGTCATAGACGGAGAGGGTGTCGTACTGGATCGCCAGGGCGATGACCGCCAGGGCGAAGGGGACCTCGAAGGCGGCGAACTGGGCCAGCCCGCGGCCGATGCCGATGGCGCTGTAGGGGTGTCCGCCTTCGCTGGCCCCGAGGGCCATCCCCAGGGCGCCGAACAGGAGGAAATAGATGACGAGGATGATGTCGCCGGCGAAATGGAAGTTGCCGAAGACCTCGCTGCCGTACAGCATGGGGATGAAAAGCAGGGTGCCGATGCCGCCGGCGAGGCGAAATACCGGCCCCAGGTAGAACATGACGCCGTGGCTGATGGCGGTGCGCTTGGCCGCATTCTTGAAGATATCGATAAACCCCTGCCAGACCGGAATGCCGATCCGCCCCTGCACCCGGGCCAGGGTGCGGGCAATGATTCCACTGAGGAGGATACCGTAGACGGCGGCGACCGTAACCGAGACGACGGCGTAGCCGCCTTTGACCAACCATTCGGACATGTTGCTAGCCCTCAGATCTTACCGGCCTGCGTATCTCTAGCGAGGCTTCGCCTCAGACCGACGAGTGCCCAACTCGAGATTCGTCGCAAAACGCCAATCGGACAGGATTGACAGGATTACACAGGATTTACAAGATTTTTGTCGTTCTTGAATTTCCCACGCCCGATCACGCACTTACCAAACCAGCAAGCGCACTTCACAGTAAAAAATCCTGTTAATCCTGAACATCCTGTTAATCCTGTACTATTAGCCGGCGAGATGAGACTTCGCCTTAAGCCCACGAGGCGTGAATTGTTTGTGCCGTGCAAAAACTCGACTCATTTACCCCATCAGAAAGACCAAGGCGACCAGATAGAGGACGATGAACTGGGCATAGGTCTGGGCATGGCCCGTGTAGACGCTGCGCAGGGCGGCCGCCAGGGAATGGGTCCACTCGGACAGGGCGTTCCAGAAGCGGGTAGCCCGCGGTCGCACCAGCCAGCCCAGGCTCTTTTCGATGTAGGGATAGAAGTTGTAGGCGAAATGGGTGGTCTCCGGCCGCTCGGGGTGCTCCGCCGCATAGACGATATTGAATTGCTTTACCCGCTGGACTCGGGTCCGCGACAGCAGCATCCAGATCAAGGGCACCAAGAACACCACCCCGACGATCATCATGATGAGAAAGCCGTTCCAATGACCGGTAGCGGTGGTGACCTGGTTACCGGCCCATTGCAGGGTGGCCGCGTGATGGGGCTCGACCGCGCTCGAAATAGGTTGCACCAGATATTGGGGAAACAGGGAGAAGACCAGGATCGCCCCGGCCAACACCAGCTGCGGGAGCAGCAGCCACCGGGGGGCCTCTTTGACATCCTTGTGTTTCAGCTTGGGCTGACCGAGAAAGATCGAGTGCAGCAGCCGAAACATATACAGACAGGCTAGGGCGCTAGAGAAAAAGGCCAGACCCGCCTGCAGATACCAGTGTTTTTCGATCAGGCCGTTGTAGAGCAGCCACTTTCCGCCGAAACCGGTCAAGGGCGGTACGCCGGACATGGCGATGATGGCGATCAGGGCGCAGAAGAAGGTGACCGGCATGCGCCCGATCATCCCGCCCATGCGATACATGGCGCGGGTGCCGGTGCGATAAATCACGCCTGCTACGGCCAGAAACAGCAATCCCTTGTACAGGAAGTGATTGACGGACAGATAAACGGCCGTCACCCAGCCCAGGTGGCTCATCATGGCAACGCCGGCGACGATATAGCCCACCTGCCCCATGCTCGAATAGGCCAACAGCCGCTTGACGTCCTCCTGGAGCACGGCCATCAGGGCACCGAACAGCGCCGTAAGCAGGCCCAACCAGCACACCAGATAGGCGATGTCCAGGCCGCCCAGGGCTTGGTCGCCCAACCGGATCGCGGCGATCAGGAACCCGAAGATCCCCGCCTTACTGACCACCGCAGAGATCATGGCCGTGAAGTCGTCCTGCGCCTCTGTATAGGCATCGGGCAGCCAGATATGGAAACCGAAGCCGCCGGTCTTGATGACGAAGCCCAAGGCCAGCAGGGCGAAGATGGCAGGTCCCAAAGCGCCCGCCTGTTGCAGGCCCGCCAGCAGCGGCGAGCCGGAGGCACCGTAGCCCAAGGCGAGGCCGGCCAGGATCAGGTAGGCCGACCCCAGGGAGAAGAGCACGTAGCTGAAGGCCGGGCGGGCGGATTCTCTTCCGAAGGTGATGAGCAGGTAAGAGCTCAGGGTCATGAGCTCCCAGGCATAGAAGAATCCCAGGCTGGTTTGGGTTCGGAGCAAGAGCCCCAAGGCCGTCAGCATAGCCGTGACCAGGGGATAAAAGCCTGGCCGCGCGTCTCCGCGGTAGAGGGTAGCGAGGACCAGCAGCAGGCCGCCGGGCAGAAAAATCAGCCCGAACAACCAGGCGAGCCCTTCGATCCGAGGCAGGATCCAAAAGGTGAAAGCACCCAGGATTGCCAAGGCCAGCAGCCCCACGAGGCGACTAGGTAGGCGATCGAGCAGGAACAGCACGCCGCCCGCGACCACTGGCAGGAAGGCGACCAGGACCGGCTCTCCTATCCAATCCGCCCAATACCAACCGCTGCCGTACAGCAGCAGCGCGAAACCGGCCGGTGGGGTCAGACCGGCCCAGCTGAAGCGGGCCTGTGCGCGCTGTCGGGCATCGAGGGTGGCGCCGAACCAACGCAGCAGATAGACCGCCTCCAGCAGCGAACCGACCAGGATGACCGCCATCCAGCCGTACATGCCGTCGGCGGCGAGCTCCATGACCAGCGCCCACTTGGCCCAAAAGCCCGGAAAGGGCGGCAGACCCACCAGGGCGAAGATCAGGGTACCGAACAGGAACAGCAGCCAGGGGCGGCTGGTCAGGGCGGTCCACTCCCACCACTTCTCCTTACCCAGGACCCCCGCCAGCCAGAAGAGCCCTGCCTTGGCGAGAAAGTGATTGATGAACAGGCCACCGACCACCAGGGGCACCAGTTCTTCGCGACCGCTTTGGAGTAGATAGGCGATGGCGGCCACCAAGAGGCCCAGTTGGGCGATGGAGGAATAGCCCAGCAGGCGCTTGGCGTTGCGTTGCTTGAGTCCGATCAGGTTCGAGCACAGGAAGGTAGCCAGCCCGACGGAGACGATCACGGACAGCTGATCGACCGGCAGCAGGGGCAGCAGCTTGTACAGGGCCGCCAGGGCGCCGGTGGCGACTCCCGCCGAGAGGAGGGCGCCGATGCCGCCGGGTGCCGCCTGATAGACATCCAGGCCCCAACCGTTGGCCGGGAACGGCTTGAGCTCGATGATGACCGCCGCGATCAGGAACACCAGGGCCGAGGTCCCCAGGGGATTATCCAGCAGCGACCGGGCGGCGATCATGCCGTCGATATTCAGGGTGCCGGCCAGGTGGTAGACCAGGATGGTCCCGATCAGAAAGAAAGAGGACGCCAGACCACCCGCCATGACGTATTTGAAGCCGGCGGTCAGGGTCTTGCGGTCCCGTTCCAGCCCGATCAGGGCGTAGGTCGCGATGGCGGTGATCTCGATGAACACGAACAGGTTGAACAGGTCCCGCGTCATGACCATGCCGTTGATGCCCATGACGATCATAAGAAACAGGATCAGGGCCTGCACATGCTCCCGGAGTCGCTGCAACAGATACCAACCGCCGAGGACGCCCACCAGGTTGACCGCCAGGGAGAGAAAGGCCTCGTGCAGGCCGAACCGCAGGTTGATGGAGAGCGGCGGCTTAAGTCCCGCGGTCAGGATCTCGACACTGGGCGCACCGCCCGCCAGCGCGACGAATCCCAACCCGGAGATGACTGTGATGCCGGCCAGCGTGGTCAGAAAGACGAAGGCCCCCAGGTTGCGGTGCAGCCGGTGGAAGAGCGCGAGCAGGAAGGCGCTGCCCAAGGACAAGATATAGATATAGAGGGGATCGACCATGGGGTTCAGCCCTTCAGCTCGCTGCAATCGTCGATGGACAGGGAGCGGTTCTTCTTATAGATCTGGATGGCGTAGGAAAGCATCAGCGCGGTGATCCCCAACCCGATCACAATCGCCGTCAGCACCAGGGCGGAAGGGATCGGATCCACCAGGGTCGAGGCGGCCTGGGAGCGGTCGACGGCGGCATCGATGATGGGCGCCGTGCGGCCGTTCAGATAGCCGATGGCGACCATCACCATATGGATCCCCGTATCGGTCAGGGAAAAGCCGATGATGATCTGGATGATGTTCTTCCGGGTCATCATGCCCCAGAGGCCGATCAACACCACCATGAAGCCGGAGGCCAGCACGATGACGGGAAGAGATACACCAGCTAAGGTCGGGGACATGCCGTTACCTACTTATCTGAAAAGGGTACCGTTTTAACTACGAATCACGCGAATTGACGCGAATGTTCCCGCGGGCACAAAACTTTTTTGATCCGCGGATTACGCAGATTTGCATCTCGCTCCCATGCTCCGATGTTAGGCCAATAACTTGCAATTGTTAGCCGATTTATTTATATGTGGGTTGACGAGTTCTTACTACGGTGAATTACAAATAATCTATGAAATTTTTCACTCCGATTTCGCTAAACTCTTTTTCTGAAAGAATTTCACAGATTTTGCTATTTCCGATTCTTACAAAAATAACCTGTCTGCTTTGGTCTTCTGTTTTAATATACTCCATCCCTTTCCAATCTTTCGTGAATTTCGAACATACATTGCAATCAACCACTATGGACTAAAGTCCATAGTATGATTCGCGTCTGAAAGCCGCGTTTTGGCTAAAGCCAACTGAAAGCACTGACTCGAAGTCACTCTGCTACGACTGAAAGTCGGGGCTTCGGCTGAAGCCGACTTAAGTCAATGACTGATAGTCATTCCACGCGAAA
>Ga0209786_1000189_pt1 | contig 25582 bp, 17 predicted proteins | sample WorMetilvaeELBA2_FD_187405 | JGI IMG/M metagenome (GOLD analysis project Ga0209786, IMG submission 187405) | Marine gutless worms symbiont microbial communities from Max Planck institute for Marine Microbiology, Germany - Olavius ilvae ELBA.2... ...
CCTGCCTCGTTGGTGAACGGCCCACCGATGGTAACACTGGTGGTGGTACCCGAACCGGCCACCTGCAGCAGTCCCCTGTTGACCAGCGACACAGTACTCTCAATGGTGCTCGTGTTTTTAAGATTCAACGTCGACTCATTGATGAACGTCCCCGTACCCGTAACCGTCGCGCTGTTCAGGTTCATCGCTGCCAGAGACGCTGCCACCACATATGAATCTTCGATCCTAAACTCCAATGCGCCCAAGGTGATCGTGCCCTCACCACCCAATACCGCTCCAGACTGGTTGATGACGGTGCCGCCAGATAGGGACAACGTGCTCCCCGAACCGATGGTTTCAATCAATCCCCCATTGGTCAGTGTCGTGTAATTGCTAATGCTGCCCCCTGAAGACCTCATCGCTCCTGTGTTCTCGATGCTTGAAAATCCAGTGACGTACAACGAACCGGAAAGATCAATTGTGCCACCATTGCTCAGCGTACTGCCGCTGGCTTGCCCTCCCCCTCTCAAAGTAAGGCTCTGTCCCTGGATAGTTCCAGCCAGTATCAGATTTCCTGTTGTTTCCACCACGACTTGGCCCACGGCTGTCACATCGCCGAGGACTTCAAGTGTATTTGCACCGCTCCCGGTCTTAATTGTGAACGTTTGCAAGCCGCTCGCCACTAGACCTGCGCTGTCGATGGTGATGGAATCTGCGTCTTTACCAGGTGAGTCATTCGCCCCGATGTCGACGGTGAAGTTTGCGACATTGAAGAATGTGAGGGCTTCGAACGCAACCCCCCCACTTGTTCCGGAAATGCGGTTTTGACCCGGAGCCGGGCTGTCTATCGTGATCACATCCGCATCACCGGTAGTGGTGAAAGTATGACTGTTGACGTTACTGATAGTTACCGGTTCGAGGCCGGAAAATTGAATGGAAGCGGTGGCAGATGGGCCGGACAGCTCGATCCATCCGGCATCGGTGCCGATGGCGGTGTAGGTGACCTGGGCGGAGGGGTTGCCGAGCAGCACCAGGCTGTCGTACCCCCCGGCGCCGCCTGCGAAAGTGATGGTGACATCGCGCAGCAGTGGGGCGGACAGATCCACCTGCAACAGGTCATCGACGTCGTCCTGACCGCGTATGTCGATGCGGTCGATCGCCGTGAGAGCGGCTGAAGCAAGCACGGCGTCGTTGGTATCATCAACCAATTCGACACGTTGCCCTTTAAACCGGAGCGTCAGGGTTTCATGCCCGGTCAGAGCGCAATATGCCATCGTGAGGTCGTCTGAGTCGGCAAACACCTCATTGGTGAGCACTGCCGAGGGGTCGGCAAGCGGATGTCGCGCATTGCTTTCGGCAACCGTGTCGCTTGGAAGAGTAGTGGAAAAATCCGGTTGGCCGGGCGGATCCAGCCCGTCGTTAAAATGGTCATATACCGAGGTGGCCAACCGGGCATCTATAAATTCCACATGACCGAAGGGTTGATTTTCGTCTACAGTCTCGCTGGAAGAGAAACCTGCTGACGCCGGTTGCCCAGAGCAGGTCTCGTCGGGATCGCGCTCCTGCGGAACCGAAGAATCCTGCTTAGCGATGGTTTCCCCAGCCATGAGGGCTGTAGAGCTGACATCCGTCAATCCCGAAAAAAGGTCTTCCAGGCAGTCGGCAGGATCATAGCATTCGGAAAGGTTGGGGTCTTTTTTTTGTTCCGGACCGGAGTCGGAGGGCAGGATATCGAGAACGGTCGGCTGGGCATCGTCCATTGCCAACGACGATTCTGAATCGTCGACAGCTACGAAGGCCGTGAGCATCCCCATCAGCGGATCGGCTGAAAGCAGTATCCGCTGCTCCAGGGTCTCTAATTCAAATCGGTTTCGATGGTTAAACCGTTTCGGTGACAGAAGGCCCCTCCCCCGCTACACCTCAGCTCCAAAGATACCCTGATCGACGGTGACCGGCTGCCCTTTCCGCAATTCCAATTGAGCAGACAACCTGCGGAAAAAGCTTGAGTCGCTTTTTCTATCTATACGGAACGCTTTGCGAAAAGCGTGCTACCGCTCGAATCGGAACTTCACGAACACAAGACGAGAAATCCAGGTGACCCAACAGGTTCCGCGTCATGTCAGAATTCCAAAAACTACAGTCCGTATCTGCAATCGGTGACGTTTAGCCGTCCGATGGGTTCAGGGTTCTTAAAGAACGCGCGCCAAACGGGGTTTCAGGCGCCCTCCCCCGGGAAAGGATGGTGGTTCGCACCGCAAATAAAGGGGGCGGAGAATTTTTTTCTATATCCGTTGAATCTCGCGTGTCAACCAATGTTATATAGCAAAATCCATGCAAAGGATGAAAATACAGCGGAAAGCATAAGAATTTCTTATTCTCTTAACTAGTTAGAAAAAATTTGGTGGATACCGGGAAATAGATCTATGGTAAGGCGATTCCTGAAATTGGGAAGCAGAATACCCATCTATTAAAACTCAAGCCCGCTCGACCACAATCCATGCCCCTTGACTCGATTGGAACAACAGGATGATCTTCTGTTCATCATCTATATCTATCTAAACCGCTCCTTTATATGGTGTTTACCTTTCGGAATGCGCCCGACCAGTCGGTGCATCTGTCTATTGTCACCACCGGTTTATGTTTTATGTTCAAGTAGTTCTTTATACCTTTGAACCAAACATTTTCATTGAATGGGCAAATTCATGGTATTTTCGAATTGAACGTGCTGCCCCGACGAAAGACGCTATTATGCCGCAAGATCCGATAAACACAGACGAGATTGATCAGGAAAATCACGAGTGGCTCGAATCCCTGGACTATATCTACAAAAGCCAGGGACCGGAACGGGTCCGGGATCTGTTGGGTCTGCTTCGGGCCCACGCCCTGGAGCGGGGCGTCCAATTGCCGTTCACCGCCAACACCCCCTATGTCAATACGATACCTGCTGAAAAAGAACCGGTGTTTCCGGGAAGCCGGGAAATCGAGCGTCGTATCAAGAGCATCATCCGCTGGAATGCCATGGCCATGGTGGTCCGGGCCAATCGGGAGCATTCGGGAATCGGCGGGCATATTTCGACGTACGCATCGAGCGCCACCCTGTTCGAGATCGGCTTCAATCACTTTTTTCGGGCAAAATCTGCCAAGCATCCAGGCGACATCGTATTTTTCCAGGGACACGCCGCTCCCGGCATATATGCGCGGGCTTTTCTGGAAGGCCGCCTGGATGAAACCCACCTGGATAACTTTCGCCGGGAGCTTCAACCAACTCCAGGCCTGTCTTCCTATCCACACCCCCATCTCATGCCGGAATTTTGGCAATTTCCGACCGTCTCCATGGGGTTGGCTTCCATCATGGCAATCTACCAGGCCCGATTTGCAAAATATATGGAAGACCGTGGGCTGATCGAACCGTCCGACCAAAAGATATGGGCTTTTTTGGGCGACGGGGAACTGGACGAACCCGAATCCCTTGGAGCCATCACCTTGGCCTCCCGGGAAGCACTGGACAACCTGATTTTTGTCATCAATTGCAACCTGCAGCGCCTCGATGGTCCGGTCCGTGGAAACGGCAAAATCATCCAGGAACTGGAAGCGGCGTTTCGCGGGGCCGGCTGGAACGTCATCAAGGTCATCTGGGGCGGCGACTGGGATCCCCTGCTGGCTCAGGATACCAATGGGCTTCTGGTCCGGCGTATGGAAGAAGTGCCCGATGGTCAATATCAGAAATACTCGGTGGGGGATGGCGATTTCATCCGCGAGGACTTCTTCGGAAAATATCCAGAGTTGAAAGAAATGGTCCGCCACTACACCGACGAGCAGCTGCAAAAACTTCGGCGGGGCGGTCACGATCCGCAAAAAGTGTTCGCGGCGTATACCGCGGCAGCGGCCCATACCGGAGCACCAACCGTTATTATGGCCAAAACCATCAAGGGCTACGGTTTAGGGGAAGCCGGCGAAGGGCGTAATGTGACGCACCAGCAGAAAAAGCTCAACGAGCAGGAGCTGCGGCACTTTCGCAGCCGCTTTGGAATCCCCATTCCCGATGAAGCCATCGCCGAAACGCCGTTTTACCGACCGGCTCCGGACAGTGAAGAAATAAGATACCTCAAGGAACGGAGACGGAAGTTGGGAGGATCTTTTCCGACACGTAGCGAATCCGTGCCTGTATTTCGCCCCCCTGGCGAATCGCTGTACGCCGAGTTTATGGAGGGATCCGGAAACCGCGAGGTGGCAACGACCATGGTCATGGTCCATCTGTTGGGAAAGCTGCTGAAAGATAAAAAGCTGGGCAAGTACATCGTGCCCATCGTACCCGACGAAGCCCGAACATTCGGCATGGAATCTCTCTTCCGGAAAATCGGAATTTACTCCCGCCAGGGACAAATCTACGAGCCCGTCGACAAGGAAACCTTGCTTTACTACAAGGAGGCCACCGACGGGCAGATCCTGGAGGAGGGTATCACCGAAGCCGGCGCCATGTCCTCGTTTATTGCCGCCGGTACCGCCCACTCGACCCACGGCGTCAACATGATCCCTTTGTTTTTCTTTTATTCCATGTTCGGATTTCAGCGAGTGGGCGATTTGATCTGGGCAGCGGGCGATGCCCGGACCCGGGGATTCCTGCTGGGAGCCACATCCGGGCGCACCACCCTTGCCGGCGAAGGCCTGCAGCATCAGGACGGACACAGCCACATCCTGGCCTACCCGAATCCTTCCGTGCGGGCGTACGATCCTGCCTTTGCATACGAGCTTGCCATCATTGTCAGAGACGGTCTGCAGCGCATGCTGGAAACTGGTGAGAATGTTATTTATTACATCACCATCATGAATGAATTTTATAAGATGCCTCCCAAGCCGGAAGGTGTGGACGAAGCGATTTTAAAAGGGCTTTATAAATTCTGTTCCTCGGAGAATAAAAAGGCGAAAATCAAGGCGCACCTTTTTGGAAGCGGCGCCATTCTCAACCAGGCCCTCGAGGCCCAGCAAATACTGGAGAATGACTACGGCGTGGCCGCCGATGTGTGGAGTGCAACCAGCTACAAGGCCCTATATTGGGACGCCGTGGATAGCGAGCGCTGGAACCTGCTGCACCCCGCTGAAACACCCCGGCAATCGTTTCTCGAAAAACAGCTCGACGGGGAAAAGGGCTGCTTTGTTGCAGCATCCGATTATCTTAAGGCCCTCCCCGGATCCATCGCAAAGTGGGTGCCCGGCCCGATGGTGCTCCTGGGTACCGACGGCTATGGCAGAAGCGACACCCGGGAGTCCTTGCGGGATTTTTTTGAAGTGGATGCACGGCACATTGCGTTTGCCGCGCTGAGCGCCATGGCCCGTGAGGGGCACATCAGTGCTGACGTGGTAAAGGGCGCGATTAAAAAACTGAACATTCGTATGGAACGCGAAAATCCGTTGTTTTTGTGAAAGTCTCATCACCACGTGAAATTTTCCCTCTGTGTCCTCTGCCTGCCCGCTCTAGCTTCAGCGACGGCAGGTGCCTCCGTGGTGCAAATTATTTTTTAAGGAAATGATATGATTGTAGAAATCAGGATTCCGGAGATCAGCGAGAATGTCGAATCCGGCAAAGTGGTCAGTGTCCTTGTACAAGCGGGCGACCTGGTTGATGTCGACGACATCCTGATCGAGCTGGAGACGGAAAAGGCGGTCGTCGAGATCCCGTCAACCGTCAAGGGTAAGGTCGCCGAGCTGCTCGCCGAAGAAGGAGAAGAAAAAAATGTCGGCGACGTGATCGCCAGAATTGATACCGAGGCAGAAGTTTCGGAAGAAGACGCGGCAGCAGAGACCGGTGAGCAAGAGACCGCTGGCAAGGCCGTACCAGTCGAAGTCGAAGCTGAAGAAAAACGACCGGAACCTGTGGATGTTAAACAAGAAGCCGCAGTAAAAACGCCTAAAGATACACCACCATCCAAGGCCAAAGAAGAGAAAACGCCGTCACCCGAACCCGGCCCCGTGGTGCCTGCCTCACCCTCGATCCGACGTCTGGCCCGGGAGCTGGGGGTGGATCTGACCACTGTGACCGGCAGCGGTCCAAGGGGTCGGATTTCCGAATCCGATGTCAAAGAGCATGTCCGACATGCAACGGCCGGTGGCAGACCGGGACCGGCGGCACCGACCGGAGAGCCGTCCCTTCCGGATTTCAGTCGCTGGGGCGACATCGAGACCGTCGAGCTTCCCACGGTCCGCAGGGTTGTCGCCGAAAGCGTCGCCACCTCCTGGAACGCGGTAGTCCATGTGACGCAGTTTGACCGGGCCGACATCACCCATATTCAGGAATTCATCCAAAAAAACGCCAAGAAGGCCGCTTCCAATGGCGTAAAGCTGACCGTCACCGCCATTCTGGTAAAGGTCTGCGCCGAGGCACTCAAACAGTTTCCCAGTTTCAATGCCAGCATCGATGTCACCCGCCGACAGATCGTCTATAAGCACTACCGGCACATCGGCATTGCGGTGGACACCGATAGCGGCCTGCTCGTACCGGTCCTCAGAAATGCGGACGAAAAAGGCATTCTGGATATTGCCGGGGAGATCGCGGATCTGGCCAAGCGTGCGCGCAACCGGAAAGTCAAACCCGACGAACTGGAAGGCGGGACCTTCACCCTGTCCAACCAAGGCGGCATCGGCGGCACCAATTTCACGCCGGTGGTCCTATGGCCCCAGGTGGCAATCCTTGGCGTCAGCCGGTCTTCCATCGAGCCGGTGATGAGAGACGGAAATTTTGAACCGAGGACCCTGCTGCCGCTGTCTCTCTCCTATGACCATCGCATGATCGACGGGGCCGATGCCGCCCGCTTCGTGCGCTGGATATGCGACAGCCTTGAACAGCCCTTTACCATGATGCTTTAGTTCGGCGTTTCAACAATAGAAATCTTCAAGAGGTTTTGAATATTGTCTCTTCACCACAGAGACACAGAGGACACGGAGGACACGGAGGACACGGAGGAAAGCTTTTTTTTCATTTTCGGGAGATACCGAAAATGAAAAATATTCCATCAGACGTTGTCTGAAAATGACTGAATTTAACTTGTTAATACCAATTGGCAAACTGGCCTAACCGAGTAATCCTCATTGCCCGAAGGGCTGGGTGCGTTTCACAAATCGGAATCTCCCGATTTGTGAACCAATATAAATCCTCTGTGCTCTCTGTGTCTCTGTGGTAGGATCAAAATTAAAAAAAAGGAGAGAAAATGGCCGATAAATCAACCCAAGTAGCCGTCATCGGGGCGGGGCCGGGGGGATATGCCGCGGCGTTTCTCGCCGCCGATCTCGGCATGCAGGTTTCGTTGATCGATCCGGAGGCAAATCCGGGCGGGGTGTGCCTTTATCGCGGCTGTATCCCATCCAAGGCGTTGCTGCATGCAGCACAGGTACTCGCGGACATAAAGGACGCCGGCGAGTGGGGGCTGACTGTATCCGGCCTCAAGGTGGATCACGAAAAACTTCGCGAATGGAAAAACAGTATCGTATCGAAACTGACCGGCGGTCTGGGGCAGCTGGTCAAACAGCGCAAAATTAGCCATCTTCATGCCAGGGCGGTTTTTAGTGATTCACGCACGCTGGAGGTAACACCCGTCGACGGCGAGACGTATACACTGGCTTTTGAAAACGCCATCATTGCCACCGGCTCACGGCCGATAACTATTCCCCCCCTCGATGCGGCGTCGAACCGGTTGATCAATTCCACAGGTGCCCTTGAGCTGGAAAGCATTCCGAAGAATCTCCTGGTTGTCGGGGGCGGGTACATCGGAGCGGAACTTGGATCGGTGTATGCGGCCCTCGGCTCAAAAGTCACTATCGTGGAAATGACCGCAGGCCTTCTGCCCGGCGTGGATCGCGACCTCGTGCGGATTCTTAAGAAGAGGCTCGATGAGAGCCTCGAAGCGATCTTGCTCAATACCACCGTAAAAGAGGTCCAACCTCAGAAAAACGGACTGAAAGTCGTTTTCCAGAGCGACGGGAAAGATCCGGAAACCCGTGTGTTCGAACGGATTCTGTCTTCGGTGGGAAGACGACCAAACTCTGAAGATCTGGGGCTGGAGCATACGGCCATTAAAATAAATGAACAGGGATTCATCCAGGTGGATAACCGGCGCAGAACCTCTGAGAGGCATATCTTTGCCATCGGCGACGTGGCCGGCGAACCCATGCTGGCCCACAAGGCGACCCACGAGGGCCGTATCGCGGCTGAAATTATTGCCGGTCGGGACGTCATTTATGAGCCGGCGGCCATACCGGCGGTGGTGTTTACCGATCCGGAAATCGCATGGGCCGGTCTGAGCGAAACTGAAGCCAAAGCACAGGGCAAGACCGTTCAAGTAAGTCGGTTCCCATGGGGGGCCTCCGGACGGGCGGCCACATTGGGCCGTAGTGAAGGGCTGACCAAGGTCATCGTCGACCCGGAAACCGATACCGTCCTTGGCGTCGGAATCGTCGGACCGGGTGCCGGGGAGATGATTGCAGAAGGTGTGTTGGCGATAGAAATGGGGGCCAAAGCAGTTGATCTTGGGTTAACGATCCATCCCCACCCCACCCTTTCCGAAACCATCATGGAGGCGGCCGATGCGGTTCATGGCACCGCCACCCACATCTACCGGCCGAAACGGAAACGATAGGTTCTGGTAACATCTGTTCTATAACCTCGAAGACAATGATATCGATGATGACGATGATGACTAGTCATCCATGAGGAAACATGTAAAACAAGCCGGTCAGCGATATCGCCTTTACAGAGGCAGTGAAGCAGGCGCAACGCCAACGGGGGTCGCGCAAGATTTATGAAAATATCGAGCGGGGTGAGGGTTGGAAAGATACCGTAGACGAATCCCTGGCAAGTTTTCTGGCCCAGCGAGTTTTTCTTTACTTCTGTACAGCAAGCCGAAAAGGTCGTCCCTACATTCAATATCGCGGCGGGCCGAAGGGCTTCGTAAAAGTCCTCGATCCCAAGACCCTGGCATTTGCTGATTGTGCCGGCAACCGTCAATACATCTCACGAGAAGACTTCACCCAGCGGGAAAAGGACATACGTGAGCATGTCAAACCTCTTTGCCGTGAAGCGGAGATGGGTTTCGTAACGAATCTGTTGCGCGTCGGGTGTACAGCTTCGATGGTTCAGGTCGCCGTTAAATCCGCCAGGCTGTCAAGGCGGCTAAAGCCTCCGGGGTGGCGTAGGCACGCAGGCGGTTCACCAGGGATTCTGCATCGCAATTCGAAAAAGCCTCATAGAAATCCAGGATACTCTGCTCGCTGGTCATTCGGATGGCTGTCTTGGTCATGCCAGTCTCCTCCTTGAAGGTGGAACCGGGTAAACGGTGTTTTTAGGAATGGAATGACGACATGAGGTGATGCGATGAAGTCTCCGAAGTTGATGTTGCAGAACGGAACACCCGGCCCCATTTTACAATATATTTAATAATTTCAGATACAAATTTACCCCAAAGAGAGGAATAGCGGGGTAATTTGTCCCAATCCACCGCTGCCGGTGAGCCGGTTTGTAGAGAGACCCGGTATCTGATACTGCAGTAGGCCTTGACAGAAATGAGTCTATCCTCAATTAATAGCGTTATCAAGCGCTCGTACCAGAGGTAAACTCGCCCTTAAATTTTCGGTATTGATCTCAATGAGTTGAGACCAGTGCTAAAAAATAAATGCCTTCCCTTGAGCAGTCTTTGACTTGCAGGCGGAGTTGAGCTATTACAGCTCCGCCTTTCTCACGGTTCCTCTCGATTGACGATTTTCCTCTTCTCTATTCACCGGGCATACATTTTGCCTAAAGAATGGAGTTTCTAGTCGAACTCTGTTTTTGAGTTTATTATTTAAAGGAGCCCAAATGGTCCAATACGAACCGCTCAAGCGGGTTTCCGGCACACGCCAGGACTTTGATCGCCAGGTGGCGACCGTCTGCCAGGAGTGCACCGTCGGCTGCGGTCTGACCGCGTATGTAAAAGATGAAGGCATTGTGGATCTGCAGGGTCGCGAGGATCACCCCATCTCGAAAGGGCGCCTGTGTCCCAAAGGCTCGGCGTTCGTGCAGGGTCTGGCCCATTCCCAGCGCATTACAATTCCGGCCTATCGGAATACGCTCACGCGCGGTTTTGAATCTGCAACAAGCTGGGAACAGGCGTTGGATCAATTGGCTGAACGTTTGCGGAGGCTTAAGGACAAGCACGGCGCAGAGTCGTTGATCATCGGTTGCGATCCGGAAGCCGGCCTCGATTTCTATCTGGGAGCCCGACGCTTTGCCCGCCTGTGGGGAACCCCGCATGTGTATCATCCCTGGGAGGAAACGGAACAAGCCACCCGGTTGGCACAAGAACTGCCTGTTTCACCGAGCTCTGAATGGATCGAAAGTCGCTGCCTGTTGTTGGTCGACGCGGACCTTGCGGTCACCCATCCGGTGGCATTCGGCCGGGTGCTCAAGGCCCAGGGCAACGGTGCCAAGCTCATTGTAGCGGACTCGCGATACACCGCCTCCATGTCCAAAGCCGACCTGGCGGTTCCCATCCGGCCGGGAAGTGGTAATCTGCTTGGCCTGTACCTTCTGAAACAACTGCTTGATGAAGGCCTCGAACACAAGGATGCCATCGAAGCCGGCTTTGAGCAAGCGGATAACTGGCAGGCATCTTTCGACCGAATGGTCTGGGACGGTGTCGAGAATCATACGCATGTCACCAGGGAAGATGTCCTTAACATCAGCCGGTTTATATCCAGCAAACATCCGGTCACGGTCATCACCGGAAAACGGCTGGCGCATTCGCCGGATTTCGGAATCTGGCGTACCCTGGCGGCCGCCATGGGCTGGATCGGCCATCCCGGGGGCGGCTGGTATCCAATGGATGCGGGCCTGCCGAGGGTTCACCCCGATACCGACATCGAGGAACCGCCGCCCGAAAATTTTTCCCCCCGACTGGCCCCTTTTCCGTACCAGAATAGAAGTGGATCCAACGAAGAGCTCTTGTTCCAAGGGTTGATCGGTTCCGGCAATTGTCTGGATGATTTTTTCCTGCCGGTACGGCGGCAGTCTCCAAAGATGGAGCTCATCGTCCATTTCGGGGCGTTTCCGAACGAGACCTGCCAACAGGCCCACATGGTATTTTCGGCGGCTGCCTGGGCCGAACGAGACGGCCTGTGCTGGAGCATCGACCGCGCCCTGCAATGGGCCCCGAGAATTCTGCCACCCGCGGATGCCAGCCACTCCGGTCTCGGCTTCTGGGCCGGACTGGCCCAACGACTTGGCTGGGATGAATTTTTTCCCTGGATCCGAAAAGACGGGCGAGCCGATCGATTTGAATTTTACCGCTGGCTGCTGAAAAGAGACCCCCAAACCGCTTCCTGCGATCTGTCGCAGCTGCGCGACAACCAAGACCTGTTTTTCTGGACGGACAAGACCGAGTTTCCGGAAGCCGGCGAGACACCTCAGTTTTACACCCAAAACGGCCGAATCAAACCGGTTGACGCGCCGGAGCTGCCCACCGCGGAAGACTCAGACATCGATGACGGTGAATATCCCCTCTATTTTCAGTCCACCCGGATCGTCACCCGCGGCGGCGATGCCGGCAATTGGTGGCCCTGGACCGCGGAACTGGAAGATGTCGACGCCATCCAGATCCATCCGGATACCGCCGGCGTGCTGGGCATCGAAAACGGCGATGCCGTCGTTGTCAACTCACCCAAGGGTTGTCTCGAGGGACGCGCCTGGATCAGCCGCATGGTCGACCGGCGAATGGTCTGGTCGCCACGGCGGCTGGAAGGGGATCACGTGTTACTCCTTAAAAAAGGGCAATCCGCCGATGAGGCCTTGAATCTATTAAAAGAGAATACCCCATGAGCAACAAGCGAATTAATGCCTTGATGATCGAATCTTCCCGGTGCATGGGCTGCCAAAGCTGTGAAGTGGCCTGCAAACTGGAACATGAGCTGCCGGCCGGACCCCGGCCGGTCAAAGTGATCCAGATCGGTCCGCTCCAGACCGACAACGGTCTTGCCATGCGTTATGAAACGGTCACCTGCTATCACTGCGACCGGGCCGCCTGCGTGGCCGCCTGTCCCACGGGTGCCATGCAAAAACGGCCCGATGGGATCGTTTTTTCGGATCCCGAGCTTTGCATCGGCTGCCAGACCTGTGCCGTGGCCTGCCCTTTCGGTGTGCCGGAGTTGAATCCGGCAACGGGTAAAATTGCAAAATGTGACGGCTGCAGAGACCGCGTGGATCAGGGACTTTGGCCGTCCTGCGCGCTGAAGTGCCCGAGCGGCTGCCTCAGTTTCGGAACTCCCATGCGGGTGGTCAACGATCTGCGGACCCGGGAAGCCCTCACCATCGTCCGGACGCTCGCCGTCCGATAGGAAATGAATATGCACCGATTAAAAGGACATCCGGAAGAAAGACGTTTTCTAGAAGAAGTCATCGAAAAAAGCGGGCAGAATCTGCTGGAGTGTCTTCAGTGTGGGAAGTGTACCGGTTCCTGCCCGATCAGCTCACAGACAGTGGGCGGCCCCCGGCAACTGATTGCGCGCATTCTTCACAACATGCAGGATGCCGCCCTGGAGGACCCCACCTGGTGGTACTGTGTCAGTTGCGGGACCTGCGCCAACCGGTGCCCGGTTGAAATTAACATGTACCAGGTGGCGACAGCACTGTGCGAAATGGCCGAAGAAGCCGCTGTGGCGCCCTGCGAACCTGCCATCCACCGCTTTGAAGAGCTGTTCCTGAAATCGGTCCGAAAATACGGTCGCGTGCAGGAGCTGAAAACGGTCATGCAATTTAACATGAGGAGTTTTCAGCCGTTTAAAGATGCCAAAAAGGGGCTGCAACTGATGCTCAAAGGGGCCATATCGCCGGTTCATTTCATCAAGGGCGGCGCCAAAGATCCCCGTGTGGCGGACATATTCACCCGCGTCGAGCAATTAAAGCAGGGAGAAAAGGCTCATGAAAGTTAGCTATTATCCCGGTTGCTCATTGGAAGTAACCGCAAAGCCATATGATACGTCGGCCCAGCAGGTCTGTCGCAGCCTGGGTGTGGAGTTGGAAGAAGTACCCGAGTGGTGCTGCTGCGGCTCTTCGCCGGCACTGAAAATGGACGGGCTATTGTCCACGGCGCTATCGGCACAGAATCTGGTCCATATTGAAGGCCAGTCGGTCGACAAGGTGGTCATCCCTTGTCCCTTCTGTTTTCGGCGACTTCTCAGCGCCCAGGAAGAAATCCAGGCCGATCAGGATCTTAAGACAACCGTTCAGAACGTGATTCAGGCCGAGATTGCCGGTCAACTGGACATCCAGAACCTGCTCGGTTTCCTGCGCTATGACATCGGGCTGGAGAGCATTCGGGAAAAGGTCGTTCAGCCGCTCAGCGGGTTGCGTCTGCTGACCTACTATGGCTGCTACTTAGTCAAACCGAGCGGTGTCACCCACTACGATGACGGCGAATATCCGGTGTCCATGGACGAAGTGCTGCAGGCCTTGGGGGCCGAAGTTCTGGACTGGGATTTTAAAACCGAATGCTGCGGGGCTGGTTTGTCATTGAGTAAAACCGACACCGTGGTCGAGTTAACACGGCGGATCATGCGTGAAGCCAAATTCAAAGAGGCCGACGCCCTGGTGGTGGCCTGCCAGCTCTGTCAGGCCAATCTGGACATGCGCCAGGAAGAAATCGGCAAGGCGGAAGATACGGATATGGCGATTCCGATCATTTACTTTACCCAGCTCATGGGACTGGCCTTCGGGTTGCCGGCCAAACAACTGGGTTTGAACCATCATCTGATCGATCCGATATCGCTGTTGAAAAGCAAAGGGTTAGCCTAATGAAGAAAAAAGTTGGGGTCTATATCTGCCAGTGCGGCACAAATATCGCCGGTAAGGTCGACACGGATAAAATCGCCGAAGAACTCGGTACCGACGACTGCGTGGCTGTTTGCCGCACCTACAAACATATGTGCTCGGAACCCGGACAGAAGTTGATCCGGGACGATATTGAAGAACTTGGCCTGGATCATGTAGTGGAAGCCTCCTGCACACCGAAGATGCATGAGCCAACCTTTCGCAATGCCTGCAGCCAGGCCGGCATGAACCCGTACATGTTCGAGATGGTCAATATCCGCGAACACTGCTCGTGGGTATCTGAAGACACGGACGCGGCCACCACCAAAGCCAAGGATCTGGTTCGCGGCGGTGTGGCCCGGGTGGTCCATCACGAACCCCTGCGGGGCTCCCGCAAACCGGTCCAGCCCACTGCCATGGTAGTCGGCGGCGGCATCGCCGGTATCACGGCCTCGCTCAAAATCGCCGATGCGGGGTACCAGGTCCACCTGGTGGAACAGGATGAAATTATCGGCGGCCGCATGGCCCAGTTCGATAAAACCTTTCCGACCCTGGACTGCGCCGGCTGCACCCTGACGCCGAAAACCAGCGAGGTAGGCCGGCATCCCAACATCGAGATCATGACCAAGTCCCAGGTGGAAAGCATCATTGGATTTGTGGGAAATTTCAAAGTCAAGGTCCGCCAGCAGCCCCGCTATGTGAGTCTGGAAAAGTGTACCGGATGCGGGGATTGCCAGCCGGTCTGTCCGGTAAATTTCGACAGCGCATTCGAGGAAGGGATGGCGACCCGACACCCCATCAGCCGTGCGTTTCCCCAGGCCATCCCCAACACATTCTCCATCCTTAGAGCCGGCGCCCCGCCCTGCGAGTTCAATTGCCCGGCCGGGGTCAATGCCATGGGCTACATGACGCTCACCGGAATGGAAAAATATGAGGAAGCCCTGGACCTGGTTCGGGAGCGCATGCCCTTCGCGGCCATTTGCGGCCGGATTTGCTTCCACCCCTGTGAAACGGCATGCAAACGTGGGCAAATCGACAGTCCCCTGTCGATCTGCGCCACCAAGCGGTTTTTGGGCGACTGGGAATTGGCGCGTAATGAATTCAAACATCCGCCGATAAAGAAGTCCCGCGATAAAAAGGTGGCGATCATCGGTTCCGGCCCGGCCGGGCTTTCGGCCGCCTATTATCTGGCCCTGGAGAGTTATTCGGTCACCATTTTCGAAAAACTGCCCGTGGCCGGCGGCATGCTGGCGGTCGGTATTCCCGCCTACCGGCTCCCCAGGGACATTCTTAGTGTAGAGATTGACAATCTTCTATCCATGGGGGTCACCCTCCGGACCGGTGTCACCTTTGGTACAGACATTACCTATGAGAGCCTGGAGACCGACGGCTACGAGTCCATATTTGTTGCCACCGGGTTGCACAAAAGCGGTCAGATGCGCGTCGAGGGCGAAGATCTAAAAGGGGTTGTGCCCGGCACCGATCTGCTCCGTCAACATGCCCTGGACGAACCTGTCACCATCGGCAAACGGGTGGTCGTCATCGGCGGCGGCAATGTGGCCGTGGATTGCGCCCGAACCTGCTTGAGAGTCGGCGCCGAATCGGTCGAGATCCTGTATCGCCGAACCCGTAAGGAAATGCCGGCTTGGGATATCGAAGTGGAAGAAGCCGAAAAAGAAGGCATTTCCCTTTCTTTTCTGGCCGCGCCGATCCGGTTTGTGGGTGACAACGGCCAACTGACCCACATGGAAGTTATCCGCATGAAATTGGGGGAACCGGACGATTCCGGCCGACGTCGCCCCGTTCCCGTGGAAGGGTCCCAGGAGCTTGTTGCGGTGGACACCGTCGTTGCCGCCATCGGCCAGGCACCGGAAATGGATACCTTGGATAGTCTGTCCCTGGACACCTCCCAATGGGGGACGATTACCACGGACGAGGATACCCTGGCGACAAGCCGTCCCGGGGTGTTTGCCGGAGGCGACTGTACCCTGGGGGCTGCCAGCTTTGTGGAGGCGGTGGCCCACGGCCGTCAGGCCGCCGAGTCGATCCACAGCTATCTGAAATACGGTGGCCTCAAGGAAATCAAGCCCCGGGAGCGGGCCATGGACCCGGACCTGACCGCCGAGGAACGCCTCCGGGCTAAACCCATCGAGCGGCAGCCGATGCCACATCTGGCTGTGGAACAGCGCGCGGGCAATTTCGAGGAGGTCGACCTTGGCCTGAGCGCCGAAACAGCCAGTGCAGAGGGCCAGCGCTGTCTGCACTGCGGCCTGTGCTGCCAGTGCGGTGAATGCGCCCGCGCGTGCGGTCCCCAGGCCATCGATCTGACCGAAACCGAACGCATCCATGAAATCGATGTCGGCGCGTTGATCGTGGCCACCGGCATCGATGTCTTTGACGCCGTGAAGTACCCCGAATACGGCTACGGAAAATACCCGGATGTCATTACCAACCTGCAGTATGAACGATTGTGTAATTCTTCCGGCCCCACCCACGGCGAGGTGCTCAAGCCCAGCGACGGCAAAGTACCCCAGAGTGTCGTGTTCATTCAATGCGTCGGATCCCGGGACCGGGCCAAGGGATATGAATACTGTTCGAAAGTCTGCTGCATGATCAGCGCCAAACAACTGCGGATCTTCAAACACCACAATCCGGATGGCCAGGCCTACGTGTTTTACATCGACAACCGGGCCGGCGGCAAAGGGTATGAAGAGTTCATGAGACAGGCCATCGAAGAGGACAACGCCCAGTATATCCGTGGTCGGGTGGCCAAAGTCTACCAGGAAGGCGGCCGCCTCGTGGTGCGCGGTGAAAACAGCCTGGTGGGCGGCCCCGTGGAAGTCGAAGCCGACCTGGTGGTGCTGGCTACCGGCCTGGTGCCCCAGTCGGATTACATGACCGTGGCCCGGGCCCTGAACCTGTCCACGGATAAATACGGCTTTTTCATCGAAGCCCACCCCAAACTGGGCCCGGTGGAGACCTCCTTGGCGGGGATCTTTCTGGCCGGCGGTGCCCAGGGCCCCAAGGACATTCCCGAATCGGTGGCCCAGGGGGCTGCGGCCGGCGCCGAGGCACTGGCGCTGTTTGGCATGGGAGAAGTGGAGGTGGAGCCCACCGTGGCGCTGGTCGATGAGCGCCTCTGCACCGGTTGTCGCACCTGTGAAAGCCTGTGCCCATACACGGCCGTGACATTCAGTGATGAAAGCAAAACAGCCGCTGTGAACGATGCCCTTTGCCAGGGCTGCGGCACCTGCGCGGCGGCCTGTCCGACCGGCGCGATCGGCGTTCGGCATTACACGTCGGAGCAGATCTGTGCCCAAATTGAAGGGATGCTGGGATGAGCGAATTCGACCCGAAAATCATCACATTTCTATGCAACTGGTGCTCCTATGTGGCCGCCGATGCCGCGGGCGTCTCCAGGATGACTCAGAAAACCAACACCCGCGTCATCCGGGTATTCTGCTCGGGCATGGTGGATCCGGGATACGTGATCAAAGCCTTTGCCAGCGGGGCCGACGGGGTTCTGGTCGCCGGCTGCCATCCGGGAGACTGTCATTATATTTCCGGTAACATGAAAGCCCTGCGACGCTCGTTTTTACTTGAACGGTTATTGACCGAATTGGGAGTTGAAAAAGGCAGATTTCGCCTGGAATGGATCGCTGCATCCGAGTCTCCCAAATACGCCGAAGTCATAAACGCCATGAGCGAAGACATCCGTCGGCTCGGGCCCTTTTCGACGCCGTCCCGGGTGGACGAGCCATCGGCCGCGGCGTCGGCGTCCGGCCAATGAACGGGTTTCTGCTGCCTGGACCATGGGGCCGGCGTAGCCGGTCTGAACCGCGACATTTACATTAGGAGAACACGAGGGTGCCAAAGAAAAAAGTTGCCATCTATACCGCTACCGGCTGTCGGTCCTGTGAAACCAGTATTCTCGACATCCATTATCAGGTCCAGCGTCTGAACCGTATGGTCGATGTCGTTTTCTGGCCCTATGTGCTGGGTTCGCAGCTCGATGATGTGGATGCGCTGGACAGCATCGACGTCTGTTTCTACGCCGGCGCCATTCGTACCGAAACCGACCGGCGCATGGCCGAAAAACTGAGGGATACGTCACGCCATATGGTTGCTTTAGGCGCCTGTGCGGCCTTCGGGGGCATGCCGGCGCTGGCAAATCTGAGCGTAACAGACAGTGCTCCTCAGGAAGCCATAGGGGAGCCGACAGATCCTGTTGCCGCGCCCACGCCGGGCGAATTTGAACCACACGTAAAAAGCCTGACCCAGGTTGTCCCCGCCGACTACGTCGTCCCAGGCTGTCCGCCCACGCAACCGTTGGTCTGGGCCGCCATACAGGCACTGGTACCAGAGGCCGGTTCCGACAGTCACCTGGCATTTGCGTTTTCGCGATTGCCGAAACTCGTGGCCGAGGCGATGGCTTCCGGTGTGCTGCCCCCTAGCGGAACGATTTTCGGGGGAGACAAGGCCGTGTGTGCGAGCTGTTCCCGGGTAAAGGAAGAAAAACGCTTCAAAACCGTATTGCGTCCATATCAGAAATACGAAGCCACCGGACGCTGTTTATTGGAACAGGGTCTGGTATGCCAGGGGATCGCGACCCGGGAGGGTTGCGGGGGGTTGTGCACGGCGGAAGGCATCCCCTGCCGGGGCTGTTTCGGAAAAACCGAGGCTGTTTTCGATCCCGGGGCCAAGATGGTGTCCGCCATCAGTTCAACCTTTGAGCCGGAAACACCGGAAGAAATTCAAGCCCTAACGGATCAATTCATCGATTTGACAGGCACCTTCTATCGTTACGCATTCCCGACGCAATGCGCGCTGCAGCGAAATAGAAGCATCGAGACACAAAAATAAGGATTGATATGCAGACCATTACATTTGAACCATTGCGCTGGCAGGATCCTCCCAGCCGGGTAACTATCAAGAATCAAAACGGACATTCGGATGCGTATTTACAGGTTACGACTCCCCGTAACGTCCGAGCCATGACTATCGGACGGCCGGTGGAAGAACTGCCGCGCATTCTGGCAATCCTGGGGCCGGCCCATCACCTGGCAGGTGCCATGGCTCTGGACTCCCTGTTCGATGTGGAGGCACCGGAACCGGCAGTGAATATGCGCCGTGCACTGCTGGATACCTACGTTTTCATTGAACACTTAAAAAAGATCGCTTTTCTTCTCTCCTCGAAAACCAATCCGTTCGCCGACCTCCGTGTCGCCGGAAGAACCGACCGGATTCCCCACGGTCTGCTCGACGATGTCATGCATACCATCGCCCTGGCCCAGGAGGCGGCCAAAATTCTTGGGGGGCGCTGCGACCATCCCATAACCGCAATCGCCGGCGGTATCAGCCGTTACCTCAAAAAAGAAGCTTATGCGCGGTTGCCGGAAATCGCCGGAAAATGTCTTGCGGCGGCAACGCACATCTCCGCCACATTGAACGAAATCGTGATGGAAACCGGCGACGCGCTGCCGACGGTGAAGGCCACCAGCATTACCGCGATGCCCTTTCTGACGATGGCAAATGGAGAAGATCCCCCGAACACTGCGGTTTTCAAGGCCGACACCGGAAAGAGCATTGCGGAGTTCCCGGCAAAGGACATTCCGGCCAACATCGGATTTCACAAAGAATTCTGGTCCCACGCCCCGTTTGCGTACATCAACGACCGGGGCTGGCCCGGGCTGCAGGCCGACACGACAGAGGGCCTTTACTTTGTGGGACCCTTGGCCCGCCTAAACAGCAGACAAGCACTGAATACCCCTCTGGCCGAAGAAGAACGTCTCCGCATGGTCAGCGCCCTGGGGCTTCCACCCCATGTCGGCGTGACAGCGGCTTACTGGGCATTGGTGGTGGAGATGCTGCAGGCTGCCGAAGGCATGTCGGAGATGTTTGACCAGAAAAAATTCGTCGGCCCGTCCATTCGAACGATCCCGACGGAAACGGGTACCGAGGGCTATGCCGCTGTAGAGGCTCCCGATGGAATCATTTTTCACCGCTACCAGGTCGACCCACTCGGTATTGTCGAAGAGGTCGATGTGTTGGACACCACCATGCAGAACAACGCCTTGCTCTGCTTGCTGACCCAAACGGTGGTGGCCACATGCCGGGAGCAAAAGAAATCCTGGAAAGACACCAGGGCCGCTTTAGAGTTGAGTCTGCTGCCGTTTTGATTGACTGCGCGTTTTGAATCTTGAACCTTTGAACCTTTGAACCTCTGAACCTTTGAACCCTGAATCTTTTAACCCCTAAACCCTTGGATCCTTGAACCCTAGGATCCTTGAACCCTTGGATCCTTGAACCCTTTTTTACTCGGAGGTCCACCGTGGCACTGAAAACATTAATCATCGACGCACAGAAATGCATTGGATGCCGATCATGTGAAAACTACTGCTCCCTCAAGCACGAGCATGTCTGCAATCCGGCAAAAGGACGAATTCACGTGGTGAAGTGGGAACAGGATGCCATTTTTGTGCCCGTCAATTGCATGCGCTGTGAAGAACCCGCCTGCGAGCTGGCCTGCCCCAAGCATGCGACTTATCGTAACTATCAGACCGGGGCCCTGGAAGTCGACCGCGATCGCTGCATCGGCTGCTTGAGCTGCGTCTTCGAATGTCCCTTCGGGGCGACCTTTGTCGACCCCCAGAACGGCCGAGTCCTCAAATGCGATTTGTGCGACGGTGATCCGACCTGTGTGAAAGTGTGTCCCACCAATGCCATCACCTACGAAGATATTTCCCAGGAAGCATATCTGAAACTGGTTAAAAACGCCGACCGCATACCCGTGCTGGTCAAGAAGGCGATAGGGGAGGAATAAACCATGTATGGATGGGTAGGAAACATACTCAAAGTCGATTTGAGCACTGGAGAGATCACCACCGAACCCACCGAGCCGCTGGTGGATGATTACATCGGCGGCCGCGGCCTCGGTGTTCGGTTGATTTACGATCATTACAAACCGGGAACCGATGCCTTCGACCCCGGCAATCCGCTCATTTTCAATATGGGTCCGCTGACGGGCACGGCCCTGTCCGGGTCCGGCCGTGTCGATGTGACCGCCCTGTCGCCCATGAGCAAACTGAGAGCCAAGTCGAATTTCGGCGCATACTGGGGACCGGAGGTCAAGTACGCCGGATTCGATCACATCATTATTACGGGGCAGGCCGCGACGCCCAGCTACCTGTGGATCAAGGACGGCGACGTCGAAATCCGGGACGCTGCCGAACTGTGGGGCAAGGACACCTATGAAACCCAGCAGTTGATCGAACAAGAACTCGGCGATCCGGAAGTCAAGGTGGTCTGTATCGGCCCGGCCGGAGAACGCCTCGTGCGATTTGCCTGCATCATCACCGAGACCGGCGATGCCGCCGGCCGCACGGGGATGGGCGCCGTGATGGGATCCAAGAACCTGAAAGCCATTGCGGTTCGCGCGTCTGGCGGTGTGGCGGTGGCCAAACCGGAAGAATTTCTGGAGCTATCGATCCAAATCAACAATGAAATTCAAAAGCACCCGGCATATGAGGAGCTTTCCCAGTGGGGGGTTTCCCGCGGCGTACACATGATGTACCAGATGGGATTTTTCCCGGTTGGGTATTTCGAAGATGTGTGTTGGGACGAAATCATCGAGAAATATGGGGCCGCCGATTATATTGACAAGAATCAGCTCAAGAACATGGGCTGTTTCAATTGCCCGAACCGCTGTATGAATTTTATCTCCGTACCGGAGATCGGAAAAGGAGTGACGTCTTGCGAACCGTTTAGTGGATTTACCGGAGCTGTCTGGAACCTGGACATGGATGTCTTCTGGGAGGCGACACTGCTCGTCAACAAACTGGGCATGGACTGCACGGAAACCTCGGCGTCCATCGGTCTGCTGATGGAGCTTTTCCATGACAAGATCATTACCGAGAAGGACACCGACGGCATTGCCATGGAACGTGGCAGTAAAGAAGCCATCCTGGAAACGATCCGCAAAATTGCCGATCGTGAGGGGTATGGCGATGTTTTGGCCGAAGGCCAGAAAGTGTTTGCCGAGCAGATCGGGTCAGACGCCGTTGAAAAAGTCGATCTGGTAAAAGGTCTGGCGCCCCATGCGTATGAATTCAGAGCCTTTAAGGGCACCGGCCTCATGCAGGCGGTCGGCCACCGGGGCGATCCCCTGCCCCTGCGCGGCAGTTTGCTGGAAGTCGACTGGCACCATGCCAACGACTGGTTCCAGCAGGTTGCCGAAGAGCAATTCGGCGACGCCGAGGCCGCCATTCCCACCTCCTACAAAGGCAAGGCCCGTTCGGCGGTCATTTCCGAGCATATGGAACGGGTGGCCGACAACCTGGGGGTGTGCAAATGGCTCTATGGCCTCTTTATCTACCAGGATGCCGACATGGCCACCCAGGTGTTCAACCTGGTGACCGGCAAGGATTGGGACCTGAACCATTTGCTGAAGGTTTCCGAACGGGTCCGCAACCTGGAGCGCATGTTCGACGTGCGCCAGGGCCTGCGGCGTAAGGATGACAGCCTGCCGAAAAAATTCTTCGATGAGCCGCTAAAGAGCGGCCCCTATAAAGGCGAAGTCCTCGATCGCGAAAAATTCGAGCAGATGAAAGACGAATACTACGATATCCGCGGATGGGATAAAGAAACCGGCATCCCCACAAAAGAAAAGCTCGTCGAACTAAACCTGGCCGACGTGGCGGAGGAAGTGTTGGGATCCGCCTGATTATAGAGCTTTCTCAGAAACAGAATACAGTGTCGAGGGAGGTCAGACCTCCGTATAATCGGCGTCGGGATCGCTATTGGAATCGGAATCGAAACCTTTGGCCACTTTACGCCACAACCCCGATCCCGATTCCGATTATTCCATTGACCTGATCCTATTAAACGCTCCGATATTTCATCCGATTATCTGACATTCGCTATAAACGCCTCGAAAGTATCAGGCGGGACTCGAAGCACGCCAGCAAGCTGCCGAGGTATTTCCGTGCGTTGCATCCATGCACGAGATCGGCTATCCATAGACGGATAACACCCACCCACGGAAGGAGGCGACAATGGCAGACAAAAAAGTTACCGTCGTGGCGAAATTTACGGCAAAGCCGGGCCTGGAAGACACGGTGCGCCAGGAAGTGCTCAACCTGGTGGGGCCGACCCGGGAAGAAGCCGGGTGCATCAATTATGACCTGCACCAGTCCTTGGATGATCCCGCCAAGTTGATCCTTTATGAAAACTGGGTCAGCAAGGATGACCTGGACAAGCATTTGGCAATGCCCTATCTGGAGGCGTTTAAGGCCAAGGCAGATGAACTTCTGGCAGAACCGTTGGACATCACGTTGTGGGAGATGATCAGCACTCCGGCCGAATCGAAATAGCAGAATGCTGCGGTGATCACGTCGGAAGCGACTGTTCCTCATGAACACAAAACCGGAAAATCTATCGTTCAGGATGGCTCGCCGATGAGCCTGGGAGGATACCATTCTCGTCTATTGTCAAAAACCCAACTGCACAAAGTTTGCAGCTGCCGACGAGCTGCTGCTCTCCCGATCGGAGGATCCGACCGCCTGGGCATCCCGCTCGATCCATGTCGTGACCGAGGATTCCCGTGAGGGACTGGACCTCAACCTCCTGGAAGAAGAGCCTCTGTCCATACGTGTTCAGGGAAAACCCTACTCGGTGGTGATGCGCACGCCCGGAGATGAACTTGCCCTGGTTGCCGGTTTCTGTCTCACGGAGGGGATTGTCGATGCACCGGATGAGTTCACCAATATCGCCTATTGCGATGGCAGTGATACGAACGTGGTCACGGTCACTCTGACGCCGTCCCGGAGGGATGCGGTTCGCAGGCTGCTCGATCGTCAGGGATTTGTCAGTCAAAGCAGCTGTGGGATCTGCGGAAAGACCATTATCGAGGATCTGCATCAGATTGTTCATCCCATAAAAGGCGACACGGCCCTGGCTGCTAACACCGCGTGTACCTATCTGACAACACTGTCCGATCACCAGGTGTACCGTGAGCACACCCGAGCATCCCACGCAGCAGCCATCTACGACGCACACCAGTCCTTACTGGCCGTCGGAGAAGACGTGGGCAGACATAACGCCCTGGACAAGGCCATCGGCAAGCTTTTTCTGGATGAAGAAATTTTCCGGGCCGCGGTACTGGTCCTGTCGTCCCGAATCAGTTATGAGCTGGTTCAGAAGGCAGCCCGGGCGCGCATCCCGATCGTGCTTGCAAAATCTCGTCCCACCGTGTTGGCGTTGGAGCTGGCTGAGAAACTGAACATGACCATCGCCAGTGCGTTCGGATCATCGGGCCTGTACGTCTACTGTGGGGCGGACCGATTGATCGATTAACACTATGGCAGACACGTATTCCCATCTGACCGAAGACATCGCTGCAGCCGGTCTGAAAGCGCCCCAGCACCTGACGCTGATGATCACGCCCCACTGCAATTTGGAATGTATCCATTGCTGGCTGGATTGTGTGCCTCAACGTCTTCCCGAACCGGTACCGAGGGATGCGTGCGTGTCCATTATCCGGGATTTTGCCCGTGTGGGCGGCCAAGGCATCACCATCACCGGCGGGGAGGCATTGACCCATCCCGATTGGCTGGAGATCCTGTCGCAGGCCTACCGGGAGAAATCATTAGCGTGCGTTCGCCTCCAAACGAACGCAACGCTCTTGACGGACAGCATGGTAACGGACCTGAAACGGATATTCCGTCAGGGATGCCGGATCCAGGTAAGCCTGGACGGGGCAACCGCCCGGACCCACGACCATGTCCGGGGCACGGGTAGTTTTGACCGCACCTTGAAGGGGTTGATGCGGCTTACGGCGGCCGGACTGGGACAATCTGTCGAGATGGCGCTCACCGAGATGGCGCACAATTTCGATGAATTACCGGCCGTGCTGGAACTTGCAGAGAAACTGGGCATAAAAGCGGTCGTGAGCGGGACCATGATACGCGGCGGGAGAGCCGCGCGGGCCGATGAATTAAATATGCCGGCACCGAAACAATATCACGACATGGTGACCCGGTATCATGAAGACGAAGGATTCCGGAAACGCTATGGGCAGCTGGGTCGGATATCGGCCCTGGAATGGTTTTTAGGGAAATCACATCCCACCGGGCATGTCTGCTCCTGTATCGAGCATCCGTTTATTTCAGCGGACGGCCGCATGTATCCGTGTGTCATGTTTCTGAACGACAATTATGCCGGTTCCAACGTTCACCGAAACGGGATGGCGTCTGTGATTCGGACCATGCTGCCCAGATGGGCGGATCTGCCGAAACGCGAGCGTCACCGTCAGGCGTCCCTCTCCGAATGTCGGGATTGTGTCGGTTGGGCTCATTGCAAAGGCGGTTGCATGGGGCGGGCCGACGCGGTTCACGGGGATCCCATGACTCCCGAAGATCGATGTCAACTGCGCCAGGCGGTGTATTCGTGGCCTTCTGAAGAGTGAGTAATCATTCCGTATAACAGGCGGCCTCAGATAGTCCCCAGCCTGCGGAGAGTCACAAATTCGAAGGGGCCTATAACCAATAATAAGGAATGTACCTATCCTACCCCCTCCCTCTGGCTCCCTCTAGTTCGACTTGGCTCACCACGAGCCGCCAGGGGAGGGAAATTTTGTCCTCCCCCTTGATGGGTGTATGGACCGGGGACAAGGGTTACATGTGTTCGGAGACATGGGTAACACTTTTTGTGTTTCATTGTTCTTTTACATTTAGTTGCGAAATTTTCTGGTTGCAAAAATAGACATCACAAAGGCCATCG
>Ga0209786_1000192_pt1 | contig 25516 bp, 19 predicted proteins | sample WorMetilvaeELBA2_FD_187405 | JGI IMG/M metagenome (GOLD analysis project Ga0209786, IMG submission 187405) | Marine gutless worms symbiont microbial communities from Max Planck institute for Marine Microbiology, Germany - Olavius ilvae ELBA.2... ...
TATTTTTATGGATATATAAAAGAATATTTATGATATAGCACCTTTTATTCTGCGACTACATATTTTGACTAAATCGTGCGAACCCCTATAATTCAAGGATTGTTCAAAAAATGTTCCGGAATAGGGGTTATACTTAAGTACTATCTATCAAACAGGTTAAGCTTTTTTCCAGGGCGGATTAATTATTCGGCGTATTGCAGGCTCATTTTGGTGATTCTGCCGCGTTCGTCCCACCAGTAAAAGTAATGTGCCTTCCACACCATCCACTTGACGAGCGTTTTGGCGTAGTTGCTTTCTCGTTCCAGTATTTCCTGGTGCTTGAACGAATCACCCTGGGGGATAACTTCCCTCAAGGCCCACTCGCGGATTGTCTTTTTGCCTTCCAGGGTTCTGCTTACGTCGATGATGGTGGGATCGTCGCCAAAACATGTCATGTAAGCATCGATATCTTTGGATTGGGTACTGTCCCGGTAGCATTGAATCGCTATTGGCAGTGACTCCGCAAATGCGGCAAATTCCAAGAAAATAGCCACAAACGCAGCGAAGCCGATAAAAGCTGCCTTTGATTTTTTCATGCTGTGTTTCCTTTTGATGAACGATATGCACCCGGCGACGCTTTTTTAGCACTCCAATACTCCAACACTCCAGCACTTCAGCGCACTCTCGGCTAAGCACCATGATCTGCCTTGGTAGCAAAACAATCCGGGCCTTCTGGGTAGGGCGGCTTTAATTCCTATGATCGTCAATCAGTGCATAGGTGTTGCCGTATACCGTCGACCGCACTTCTTCATATTCCAGGAAATCATGGGGAAAACCCAGCTCGATTTGACTGACCTCATCGAGCGCCGCAAGTTGCCGGGCCGTAATCTCAAAATCCAGGCATTTCAAGTTGTCAACCAGCTGTGCCTGGGATCGGGCCCCGACGATGGGGATAATAACGCCCCGATCTTTTTGCTCCAGCAGCCACCGCAAAGCCACCTGGGATGGCGGTCGGTCGATTTCCGCGGCAACCTGCTGGACCTTGGCCGCGATGGCCAGATTTCGGTCACTCAACATCAATTTACTGAAGGGGTCTTCCGGCCCATAGCGTTTGGGATCGCTGCTTTCCCGATTGTATTTGCCGGTCAAGACTCCGCCGCCCAGCGGCGCCCAGGGGGTGACCCCGATGTCCAACGCTCTGGCCATGGGCAATAAATCGCGCTCCGGCGTTCGATCCAGCAGGTTGTACTTGATTTGCAGACCGACGAAAGAAGACCAGCCCCTTAACCCGGCCAGGGTATTGGCCTGGGAAACGATCCAGGCCGGCGCATCCGAGATCCCCACATAGAATACCTTGCCGGCCCTGACCAGGTCATCCAGGGCCCGCATAAACTCCGCCACCGGTGTCATGGGGTCCCAGGCGTGAACCCAGAGCAGATCGATATAATCGGTTCCCAGTCTTTTTAAGCTGGCTTCTACCGACTGCACCAGATTTTTGCGATGATTGCCGGACGAATTCGGGTCATCCGGATCCATCGATAAGGTGTATTTGGTGGCCAGCACGAATTTGTCCCGTTCCGGACGGATGAATTCACCCACATATTTTTCGCTGGTGCCGTTGGTGTACTTGTTGGCCGTATCGATAAACGTACCGCCCGCTTCGGCAAAAGCATCGAAGATCCTTTTGCATTCTTCTTTGTCGGCCCCGAAACCCCATTCTTCACCAAATGTCATGGTCCCAAGGCACAATTCTGAAACACGTAAGCCGCTTTTTCCTAACAGTTTGTATCGCATTGTATTTTTCCTTTATATCTAATGTTGGTGCCGATTTTTTTCTTGTGCAAATATTGCAGTAAAAAGCCAATCAATTTCAAAACATGGCAGATAGATGTTAAAGCGTGTGCCCCGGCCGACCTCGCTGTATACCGATATGTGTCCCTGATGGCTCTTGACGATGCCATGGACGACTGCCAGACCCAAGCCGGTGCCTTCTCCCGTATCTTTAGTGGTGAAATACGGCTCGAAAATTCCTTTGACCGTTGCCTGGTCCATGCCATGGCCGGTGTCGCTGATGGAAAGTTGCAGGTAAGAACCGGGATCTAAATCCAGGCTGCCGACCTTTTGGTCTTCCGGACTGATTTCAGTTGAAGACAAGGCAACCTTAAAATCCCCGCCTCCTTGGCGCATGGCATGATAGGCATTGGTGCCAAGATTCATAATAATCTGATGCATCTGCGTCGGGTCGGCCAATACAGAGCCCACCGCTGCAATATCCGCCTGAATATCGATGGATTTTGGAATCGTGGAGCGCAACAATTTCAATGCTTCCCTGACAATCAAATGCAATTTTACCACATAATTTATAACATCTACGAAAATGCCGGCGGGTTTGCCCGTATCATCCAAATAGCACATGGGCTTATTGTCAATGATTCCGATCCTGATCGCCGGCGTGGTGTCGGCATGAGCCGGCAAGGGTGTGGAAGCGGACAATGACAAAAACAAAGATAAAGTATAAAGGAATTGGCGATGAATTGTAAAAGTAAGGTATGACCTGAGCATATCATTCGCTCCAATTGAAAAGGCGCTCAAATCAGGTAGTAATCGATCCCTCTACCTTTTGACCTTGAATTGCTCAGGGACAGATCCATCATCGGTCATCAAGTGTACCCAGTTGGCCGAGAAGCGGTGAATCAGCTCCTGCCAAATTTCGGAAGACTTTTTGTCGAATAACGTCGCGGCATCGGCATTTAAGACATGCCAGTCACCCCGGTCACGCTCGGAGTCGAGCTGCCCGGGCGCCCAGCCGGCATAACCGGCATAGATTCTAAACTTTTCATCCGTGTTGTTGCTTTTTGCCAACCGCTTGAGCTCTTTGCGGCTCGAACTGATGTAGACATCACCGAATACCGGGATTGATTCCTCGGGTGCCACGGCCGATTTTAAAAGCAGCAGAACACGGCCTGGTTCTACCGGACCACCGAGGTACAAATTCTCTTTGCGCTGCTCCAATTCTTTGATTTCCGGCATTACCGTTGAAAGCTTTAAATTTAAAGGGCGGTTTATCACCAGACCCGAGGCGCCGTCGCGGTTGTATCGGATTAGAAGAATTACCGTCTGGTAAAAATTAGGATCATTGAGCCTCCGGCTGGCCACCAGGAATTTTCCCTGGGTTAAAATTTTTTCTTTCTCAAACTCGCCTGACTTTGGCAGTGAGACGAGCGCTTTCTGCCCGGGTCCGGAGTTCTTTTTGAAGGCGGTCGGCGCACCAGAAGATGTATTCGCCAGAAGCAGGATCGCCAGGACCAGGATGACAACTCCGCAAAGAGGCGCCGGAAGGTATGGGAAATCAATATCTCGGCCAGCGTCGGATTTCAATTGTGCGTCCCCCTTTCCATACCAAGCTGAAAGTAGTGCGATAGCGGTTGACTGTTTTTACGATTTCAGTGTGCTCTGACTGGGCATTGATTTACCGGATGTTAGCTGTTTTAACGACGGCGTCGAAATCAAATAGATAGAGTGCCACAAATCTTCAATCTTCAATTTTCAATTCCGGCTTGTCCGGGTTGGGGTCTTAAATCCCGCCTTCAGATCCCGGCGCCCGGACCATTAACACCGGAATGCTGGATGAGCGCAGGACTTTGTCGGCAATGCTGCCCCGGACCCAACGGTTAACACCGGAACGGCCGTGGGTGGCAATCAGGATCAAATCGAATTCATTGACTTCAGAGTAGTCAGCCAGGCTGTCCGCCACATGGCCGATCAAAACCTCGGAATACAACTCGGCGTCGCCGTGTGCCATTCCGTTCACGACCTGATCGAGGTAATCACGGGCTAACTTTTCGCCGGCGGTTTCTCTTTCTTTCATTACTTCCGGGCTAATGGGATAATCACCGCTGTAGAAGGTGGCCGCCGGTTCGACCACCCGCACGAACACGATATGCTTCGCCTGGCACCCCTCAATAAACGCCGTGACATGAGGGAGAACACATTCGGCCAGCTCAGAACCATCCAATGGGACCATGATTTTCTTATACATTTTATTTTCCCTCCTTTTTCTCTTTGTTCATCGTTTCTCCAACGGTTTGACCGGAGCCCGCGAAACCGGCGGCGGCACTCATATGGAACACTGATATAGACCGGATGAGGCCCTTAGCTCCTTTTTTCTGACAACATGTTGTAAGTTACGGATGGTGTCAGGTGTCAGTGTTCAGGTGTCAGGATTTTGCGCGTCGGTTCTCTGACACCCGAAACCTGACACCTGAAACCTAAAACCTACAAACTGCGCCATTGCTGCCCCGCCGGGGCCACTTTTTCCAGCGCGGTCTCGGAAGAAGTATAGAGTCTTCTATGGCTCATATTTGTATAGTCTAACCTCAATTGAGCCAGGAACCCATTGGCGTCATCAGTTATTCTTTGTTCCGACAAAACCAGGGTTACCTTAACCAGCTTGATTGTGGGAGTTGGAGTGATCGCGTGAACACCGGCTCGACAGGTGAAGGCGCGCAGCAAAGTGAATCGATATTGAGGGCGTATCCCGGGTGCGAAGTTCAGCTTCAACCAGAGTATATCGAATATTATTTATGGTGCGTTCGAATGTCAATAGACATCATTCTAACCGGATAACAATTTTACCGAAATGCTGAGCGCTCTGAAGATATTCATAGGCTTCTTGGGCCTGGTCAAAATTGAAAATGCGGTCAATTACCGGGTGGATCTGATTTTGTTCAAGGGCGGCGTGGAATTGCCGCTGCATATCGGCGCTTCCCACATAAATACCCTTTACGGTCAGACTTTTTCTAAGAATCGACAATGGGTTCACCTGCCCCTCAAAGCCGGTCAACACACCCACCAGGCTGATGCGGCCACTGATTTTAGCTGCTTCCATCGATCTGGCAAGCGTTCCGCCGCCGCCGAGTTCCAGAATCAAATCCGCCCCGATGCCGGCGGTTTTCTCCAGGACAGCCGTTTCCCAGTTCGGCGTCTCGGTGTAGTTTATCAGCTCATCAGCGCCCATCCGGCGGGCCTTTTCAAGTTTATCGTCAGTGCTCGAAATAAGGATTGTGCGCGCCCCGATTTTTTTTGCCAATTGCAGGGCATATAGGGCTACCCCACCGGTTCCCATGATGACAACGGATTGGCCCGATATCAAATCACCCTGAACAACCAGGGCGTTCCAGGCCGTCAGCCCGGCACAGGGCAGGGTTGATGCTTCTTCATAGGAAAGGTGATCGGGAAATTTCAAGAAACTGTCGGCGGCACCATACACGCGCCGGGCCAGCATACCGTCGGTCGGCGTCCCGCCCCGGGCGGTAGAAAATTTGACGGCATCGATATCACCGCTTTGCCAGAGCGGAAAAAAAAGCCCCGCCACGCGATCACCGACTTTTAAATCCGTCACCTCGCTGCCGACCTCTTCCACTTGACCGGCACCATCGGACAAGGGAACCAGTTCCTGCTTCACGCCGCCTTGGGCAATGATCAAGTCCCGATAATTTAAAGACGCAGCATGCACCCGCACGCTCACCTCATTAGGTTTCAACTGCCTCGATTCCATTTCCCGGACATCGAGCGCCTCTAAACCCCTGGCATCTGGCTTTAGGATATACTTTTTCATTTTGTCTCCTTATTAATCCGCTCTGGAATCCAGAATATTCAGAATTTCGTGATGCCTTGCTGATACTGAAGGAAGTTGCTGCATTGAAGTTTCGCGGATTAATTATTTTATGCTTCGCATTTTTTAAGGTTTTTTCGGATCGTGATTTTATCGTTTTTTCTTCTGAGGTCCATAACGTAGTCAGGTGGTTGCTTACTGTCAAGGCTGAGTTGCACCAGCGGTATGTCAGATAGCAAAAGGGCCGGGCAAAGGGGATTTATCTTTCGAAATTCTGAGGATTTGTCTTATCGCATGATCAGCCAAACCCCGAAGATGAGGACGCCGACTCCCAGCAGGCGGGTTAAATCCAGGGGACGTATCGCCGCCCCAAAGAATCCGAAATGGTCCAGCAAGGCGATGGTAATAAACTGGGAGGCTACGATGATGGTAAACGCCTTGGACAGCCCCAGCCGGGGGACGGTGTAGCCGATCGCCGCCACAATCACCAGACCGAACACGCCGGCACTCAACGCATACCAGGGCACTGCCTGCCATGATCGCAGATTCCCGCCGCGCGATGCCAACATGACGATTCCGGCCAATATGCCGCCGCTGGCGTAAGTGATGAAGACACTCTCCCGGGTACCGAGGCCCTTGTCGATTAGTCCCATAAACTGTCCCTGCAGTGCGACCGTCATACCACCGATGACCGCAATGATGATCAGCGAAATGTAGCTACTCATTTTGACTGCCCTCTTCTTCTTCCGGCGAGTGGGTGGATTTAAAGCTGCCCACCTGGGGCAGCAGATCTTTGAAGGCTACACCGTATATCTCCCAGATGGTAATAAAAAGGGCGGCCACGATCGGCCCGATGATCATGCCCATAATTCCAAACATGACAATGCCGCCCAGCGTGCCGAAAAAGATCATCAGTTCGTGCATCTGGGTGTCTTTGCCGACCAGGATCGGACGCAGCAGGTTGTCGATGCTGCCGACCACCACCGCGCAGAAAATGCCCAGGCCGCCGGCCTTCATATAACTACCGCCGGCCGCCAAAATGATGACCGCCGGTCCCCAGACCAGGGCAGTGCCGATGCCGGGTATAATTGATAGCACGGCCATAATGGTGCCCCAGAACACGGCACTGGGGATGCCCACCACCCAGAAAGCAAAGCCGGCCAAGCTGCCCTGCAGGATGCCGATGACGGCCGTACCTTTCAGGGTGGCCCGGGTGACGGACGTGAATTTTTCCAGCATGCGTTTTTCGTCTTGATCCTGCAAGGGCAAATAGTACAGGATTTTAGCCAGCAGCTTGTCGCCGTCCATCAAGAAGAAGAACATCGTGTACAACATGGCAAAGGCCATGAACAATATGTTGACCGCACCCATGGTTGCGGTGGAAAGATTGCTGATCAGAAATTGGCTGACGCTTCCGATCAACTCGCCGGCCTTGCGCCAGATAAAATCACCGTAGGGGGCCAGTTCCTCATAAAATGGCAGAGAGCTCAGCAGCTTGTGAAATTCTCCGGGTTGGGCAATCTGCTCCTGGATCCAGGGGGTGACGGCCTGGCCGACTTTGATGGCCTGGGTCGTGACGATTCCCATGAGGACCCCGAGGGGCACAATCACGACGATTACGATCAGAAGCAGGGTGCTCAATGATGCCGGGATCCGGCGGCCGCCATACCAGCCCTCAAAGCGTTTATACAGGGGACGTGCTAATGCCGAGAAGATTCCGGCCAGAAAAATTGCCATTAAAAAGGAACGAATCATGGATAGAAAAACAGCTGAAATAAAAATAACCAGCAAAAGAAGGACTGACTTGTTAACCGTATCGCGGTTCATGGGATGGAATTCCTTATTCACATAATCCCAAATTCGTCATTGGGTTTAAAATGGCTGTGAGCCTTTGTACGCAGCAGTATGGCATGGGGTTCAGGGGTTTAGGGATTGAAATAGGAATAATTCAGGAATTGCGAATTTAGGAATTTAGGGATTTAGGGATTTAGGAATTGGGGGATTTGGGAATTTAGGAATTGAAGGAAATCTATCCCATTTAAATTTAGATATCTTTTCCTTTAATCCCTCAATCCCTCAATTCCTCAATCCCCCAATTCCCCAAATTCCTCAATCCCCAAATTCCCCAATTCTCCAATCCCTCAATCCCTATTTTCCGATATCTGGATCAATAGATTTTCTAATTTTTCCAGTTCCCGGCCGTATCCGGCCCAATCCCCCTGGCGCAGGTAATCTTTGGCATTATTGTAGTATTTTAATGCCTGTTCCGCCAGACCGGAGATCGGTCCGGATTCGATAATTTTAGCCGAAGCGTCGTCTTTTTGGATAACACCGGCGCCAAGTACCCGGTTCAAAGCTTGGTCGAGTTTTTCCTCCATCGCAACCCGGCTGCCGAGGGCCACAATTATTCGCTTCAATTCCGGCAGGGCGGCCGTCGTCGTGATCCCGGTCCGGGCCGGTCGCGCCGGCTGCTGCTGTTGCTGCTGCGTTTGCCTGCCTTGTGGTGCTGGTGCCGCCTGGGTATCACGCTGGGGCTCCTGCTCGGCTTCCAGGTAGATCGGCTCCACATAGATGAACGAGTCGCCCACCGGGATCGCCAGCAGGTTGCCCCGGATGACCCGCGAACCGCGCTGGCCCCAGAGGCTGAGTTCACGGGAGATTTCCGTCTGTTGATCTATGCGGGCCTCGATCTGCATGGGGCCGTACACTAGTTTATCTTTGGAAAGCTTATAAACCAGCAGGTTGCCGTAGTGGGGCAGATCACTTCTGGCTGCCAGCCAACCGATCATGTTGTCTTTTTTGGAGGGGGTATAGGGCAGCATCAGGAGAAACTCCTCTTTGGCCTCATCCGGCAGCTTGATGATGATGTAATAAGGCTTCATCATTTGCCGGTTGTCGCCGTATATCTCATCCGGCGGCTCCCAGAGATCTTCCTGGTTGTAGAATACCTGGACATCCTGCATGTGGTACTTGGCATAGGTCTGCACCTGGATTTCAAACAGATCATTGGGGTAGCGCAAGTGCTTTTTCAGATCGGCGGGCATCGCATCCAGGGGTTTAAAAAGGGCCGGATATACTTTTGCGTATGTCTTGAGGATGGGATCCTTGGTGTCGATCATGTAGTAAGTGACATGGCCGTCATAGGCATCGATGACGACCTTGACCGAGTTTCGAATGTAATTAAGCTCCTTTTTTCGGAAAGGCGTCTTGGAACGTTTGGAATACGGATACATGTTGGAGGCCGTGTAGGCGTCCTGGATCCAGAAGAGCCGGCCGCCGGAGACCACCATATAGGGGTCGGTGTCATAGGCCAGAAAGGGTGCGATGGCAATCACCCGGTTTCTGATGCGGCGGTTGAACATAATCCGGCTGTCCGGGGTCAGATAGGTCGTAAACAGTATTTGCGGATCCTGAAATTCAATGGCGAACAGCACTCTTCGCATAAATGAGCTGATCGGCACGCCGCCCTGACCCTGATAATTGGCATAGACGTTTTTGTCGCCCTTGGGGTAATCAAATTCCTGGGCGCTGGTCTGCACCAGGATATATTCAGTGGTTTTTTCGCCGTAATAGATTTCCGGCCGATTTATTTTCAGATCGATATCCAGGGCGGGGGGAACGTCCTTGATCATGAGCTCCGGCAATCCTTCGGCGGTGACCGCATTCACCGGGCTCATGGCCAATCCGTAGCCGTGGGTGTAGATCAGGTGCCGGTTGACCCAGGTCTGAGCCTGGGGCGGTAGCTGGTCCACCACCAGCTCCCGGGCGGCCAGCATGACCTGCCGGTATTGATTGTCGATCCGGTAACGATCGACATCCACATTATTGAAATCGTAGTAGAGCCGGATGGATTGAATCTGGCGATAGGTCTGGAGCAATGGCCGTTCGTCCCATACCCGGATGTTCTGAATGGTCGCGTCATGGTTTTTGATTTCGGCCGCACTCAGATTGTCATTGACCTCGAAGTCAACTTCTTTGATGTTGTTGAGGTTGTATGCCTTGCGGGTAAAATCGATATTATGGGCGATATAGGGTGATTCCTTGGCCAATTCATTGGGTTTGACCACGAACTGCTGGACCAGGATCGGTAGACCGACGGCAAACAACACCATGGCGGCCACCCATACTCCGGTACTGATTAACAGCAGTTTAATTTTCAGTTTGAAGGCATTGTAAATCACCAACAGGCACAATAGAAAGGACAGGGCCGTTAAGACTCTGTAAGCGAGCACTTTGATGTTGACATCGGTGAAACTGGCGCCGAAAGCAGGGCCCTGGGTGGAGTAGAGGACGCCGTAGGCTTTTAAATGATAGCCCCATGCGGCCAGCAGAATCATGATTCCGGCCAGCACCAGCAGGTGCTTACCGACGTTGTCGGCAACCTTGAGCTTGGGCAGCGAGATCGGCCGGTCTTCGGCCACCACCAGCTCACCGATAATCTGAATCCCGCCGTCTATCACATACCATATGACGGTCACCAGGGCGGCAAAGAGCAGGATTATCAGCAATTGCTCCCGGACAAACAGGTAAAAAGGCAGTGAAAAGACGTAAAATCCGATGTCCTTGCCGAACACGGGGTCAGTGCTGCCAAAGGGGTGCTGGTTTAAATAGCTGAGTACCATATTCCACTGCACGGACCCTTTTGACGCCACGACAAAACTGACAATCAGGATGGCGGCCAGGATCATGGTGTTCAGCGACTTGCCGGAAACCGGCATGCCGGCGATTTCGGTGATTTTCTGCTCGCCTTCGGCATGCAAGCGCTGCGCCGCGAGGAGATTGGCTGACAGGGTGACGATGATCAGAAGCCAGATCACCGTGGCAACGCCGTATTTGCCCAGTGCCATGGTCCAGAACACCGGCGCAAAGTTCAAATTTACGAACCACAACCAGTTGGGATATATGGAAATAATGATTCCCACTACGGTCAATACCAAAATCGCTAAAATCCCCAGTAAGATCGTCGATCTTTTTATATTCATGTTATCAGGCTCCGTTGGAATAAGATTGGCAGCAAGTGCGTTTGACGGGCAGGATGATAGAACTTAAGTGCATGAAAAGCAAGCACCAAATGAGAGGATAAGGTCAATGCAGGCCTCGTCATTTAGTTTGAAATAAAGGCTGTGAACCTTTGTACGTCAAGGAATTGTCTGAAAATTGGGCATGGGTTCAATTTAGGGATTCAGGAATTTAGGAACTTTGGAATTGAAGGAATTGTGGGAATCCTATCTCTTTTAATCCCTTAATTCCTCAATTTGGCGCAAATAGACATGGATAGTGTCCCAAAAAGTCGACACATATAGGTTTTCGACAATCACTTTTTAAAGGCCGCCCTTACTTTTATCACCAGTCCCAGGCCGCCCTGGATGATTCTTGTTGTGCCGGCTGTGACGGATGCCCCTTGGCGAGGGGGAGCACGAATATCGCCGGATGTTCCTTTTGCTTTACATATTAAACGGATTTTTCTATTACACAGACTTTTACGAAAAGTCACTAAATTACCTTCACAGGGACCCCGTCAAGATTCCGGTTGCGCAAGAATTCGGGTAATTTCATCCAGTTTATCCAGAATGGTGTCGATTTGGTTCCAGGTAATCGAGTACTTGTTTATGCTGACCACCATATCTTTTTGTCCGGGCCGGCCGCCGGTGAGGCGGACCACCTTTTCTATTTTTTTTGGCTCTTTTCGGTCATCTGCGTTTAACGCGATGGCTCTTTCGGTCAGGTCTCTCAAAATTGTCATTTTATCGACCAATTCGCGGTACTTGATTTGAAGCGTCCTTTCCCGGTTTTCCAATAGATCGAGTCTTGCTTCAAGCTTGGATATTTGAGCGGATGCCTGTTTCAATTGCGCTGTGAGCGCAATAATCGCCTCAGGGGCCGGCGCATCTTGTCTGGCAATCTTCGTGGTATTAGAAGACGTTTGGGCGCTCGTATAATTTGCCTGAAAAAAGATTGAGCCCAGCGTAAAAAAGGCTATGGGCAGAAGGATTTTGGGTGGCTCCATGTTTTTTAAAATATGCATATCGCAATTCTCCGGTTCGCAGCTGTCGGTACTAATCTTTATCGGTGTTCCCGGTCTCCAGTGAAAAATACGATTCGCAGTCCCATTCGCGCGCGGACAGGCGAAAGCTATCTGACCGGTTAAGTCTAATTCCAGATGGATTACTGTACCACTGTTCATTAAAATGATAAACATCCTGACAGAAGTTTTGCAAGGATTCCGGTCGGACGATGAATATGAGTCGGTGAAAACCTACCTGAGTGCTCTTGATTTTCACCAGATGGGAGGTTACCGGGTTGCCGTGCGGAATGCGCTAAACTACAGAATGTTAAGGAAAAAGGGGGTGACCGTGCGCAAGACGATCGATGTTGTCATCCGCACCTATTGCATTCTTGTGGGGTTGCCGCTACTACATGATGACCGCGATTTTGATCCCATGGCATCGCATCTGTCTTTAAAGGTTCCGGCCCCTGAATAAATTTCAAATAAGTCCGGCCGCCGCCATGATATCCGGCACCTTTTCCTCCTTGCCGATGGCCATGATGTGGACGCCGTCGCACATCTTTTCATCGTGGACGCGCTTGATCATGCGGCCGGCGATCTCGATGCCCTTGGCCAGGGCCTGGCCTTTAGGGGCCGCGGCCATCTCATCGATCAAATCCTGGGGCACAAACACGCCGGCGATATTTTTATTCATAAAGCGCGCCATGGGAGCCGAGGTCAGCAGGATAATGCCGGCCAGGATTTTCACCTTGAATTGTCGGGCATAGTCCATGAATTCTTTGAAGCGGTCCAGGTCATAAACGGCCTGGGTTTGAATGAACTCGGCACCGGATTCGATCTTTTTTTCGAACTTGATCAACTGGGGTTCGAGCGGATCGGCTTCAGGTGTAACAATCGCGCCGGCACAGAAATCTACCCCGCCGTCCAGCTCGTTGCCGCCCAGATCTTTGCCTTTTTCCAGGGTGCGGACGGTCGCCAACAACTGGCTGGAGTCTAGATCAAAGACGCTTTTGGCCTGTTTGTGGTCACCCAGCATGATGGAGTCACCGGTCAGGCACAGGACATTCTGGATTCCCATGTAGGAGGCAAACATCAGGTCGGCTTGCAGCGCCAGGCGGTTGCGGTCGCGGCAGGTCATTTGCAAAATAACTTCGCCGCCCTGCTCCTTAACTAGCAGGCAGCCGCCCAGGGAGGGGTAGCGCATTACCGAGCTTTGATGATCGGTAACATTCATGGCATCCACTTTGTCTTTCAGCAGGTCGATGTGGTGCTTGAACTTTTCGAGATTGGTCCCTTTGGGCGGCGCAACTTCACTGGTGACGACAAATTTGCCTGATTCTAAAGCTTCTTTGAATGGAGTCGGCATGGGTGATTCCTTTCTTATCAATCCCTTTGGTATCGCGTACTTTAAAATGACTCTTAGCAATGACATCGCAGCGGGTTGCGCGTTGCGCGATGCGTGTTCCGCGTAAAATTATAAAGAGGATGTTTTCCTATTATAACTATAACTCGTACCTCGTGACTCGTAACCTGTAACTCGCAACTCGTAACCCGTAACCCGCACCTCGTAACCCGCAACCCGCAACCCGCAACCCGCAACCCGCAACTCGCAACCCGCAACCCGCAACCCGCAACTCGCAACCCGCAACTCGCAACCCGCAACCCGCAACCCGCAACTCGCAATGTGCAGCATTTATAAATTAAGCCGCCGGAATTTCGAATCTGCAACCTGATCCTGTTCTCAAACAATCAACGGCAACCATCCAGGTGTATTTTAATCAAGGGACGGATTAATTTCCTTGACAAAATTGCCCGTTTTCATGTTAATAGACCCAATACGCTGAACTGCCACCAATGCCTGTCAGACCGACATTGAAATTTGTTTCAGGGCAAATTTTCGCGAGCGTAGGGAAATTTAGTCAAATTTCATGTCTCCTCCAATTTTAGATCCAGACTACCGCCTTTTAGACCAAATCGAAGCCCAGGGACCGTTTCACGCCGGCGCCTGCTTTCAATGCCGCAAATGCACCAACGGCTGCCCGGTTACGTTTGCCATGGATCTCTTTCCGGACGAAGTGATTCGTATGGTAATCCTGGGGCAACGGGAAACGGTATTGGCCTGTCAAACGATTTGGGTCTGCGCGGCCTGCGAGACCTGTACCGCGCGCTGTCCGAACGATATTAAAATTGCAGAAATGATGGACTGTCTCAAGGAAATGGCTGTTGAAGCCGGCGTGCCGGCCGCCCAACCCCGCATCGCCGCCTTGCACGAAACGTTTTTGAACAACATTAAAAAGCGGGGGCGGCTTTACGAAACCACCCTGGTGCCGGCCTATTTGCTCAAAGACGGCGGATTGCTGGATAAGTGGAATTCCGGTACCTGGCGCCATGATTTGAAACTGGGCCGCCAGATGATTTCCAAAGGTCGTCTGCCGCTCAAGCCCAAATCGATCAAAGGCCGAGAAGAGATTCGAACGATTCTGTCGCGGCGAAAAAAAGACTCAGATTTACCTAGCCCGGATAAACCGGGAAAATGAGCTAAAATGATCTAAAATATTAACGGACCACCCACCATGCAAGTAACCTACTATCCGGGCTGTGCCCTGGAAGGATCGGCCCGGGATTATGCCGAATCCATCCGGGGAGTCTGTTCGGCCTTTGACATTGGGTTGGCTGAAATTTCGGATTGGAATTGCTGCGGCGCCACTGCGGCCCACAGCGTCGATCACCGGGCCGCCATTGAACTGGCGGGGCGCAACCTGAATCTGGCCGCCGAAATGCCCCATGCCGAGATGCTTGTTCCCTGCCCCATGTGTTTTAATCGGCTGAAAACGGCCGCCCATACGCTCCAGGGTGAGCATGGCGGGCGCTACGAAGTCGATTTGGATGGACCCATGCCGCAAATCTGGGACCTGGCAAACTTTTTTGCCACCGAAAAGATGCTGGCGGCGACGGCCGCGCAGGTCGATAATCCGCTAACCGGCTTGAAGGCCGTTTGCTACTACGGCTGCATGGCCAGCCGACCGCCCGAGGTCACCGGCGCTGAAGATTTCGAAGATCCCCAGGCATTAGACCGTATTGTCGAAAATCTCGGAGCCACGGCAATCCCCTGGCCCTTCAAAACCGACTGTTGCGGAGCGAGCCAGGTGCTGTCGCGCCTGGACATCGTCTCGCAATTGGTCGGCAAGCTCTACGATATGGCCCAACGCGTCGGCGCCCGGGCCATCGTGGTTTCCTGCCAGATGTGCCAGGCGAATCTTGACATGTATCAGCAAAAGATCGCCGCCGATTGGGGACGAGAGTTTTATTTGCCTGTTATTTATTTCACGGAGCTGATCGGGCTGGCATGCAATGTCAATGGATCAAGGGATTGGATCACCCGTCATATCACGGATCCGTTGCCGCTGCTGCGGGAACTGGGGCTGGGGTGATGGAATTATGCTTACAGTGATTTTTCATTTTCATATTATGCTGTCGCCTGAAATCAGGTTTTAGGAGCAAATTTAGATTTTGGAATTTGGAATTTGGAATTTGGATTGCGGATTGCGGATTTATGGTATCGCTCGCGCAGCGCAGGCGCTTGCGCCGCGTGTCGCTCTATCATTTTTATTTAAATTGATCCGGTAGTTTGCTACAAGCAGTCCCGAAATAATGAAGAAATGAGCAACAGCCAACAAACTCACAATATCGATAAAATCGGATCCGTCACCATCATCGGCAGCGGTATTGCCGGGATTCAAACGGCCCTGGATATCGCCAATTCCGGTTTTAAAGTGCACCTGGTGGAAGAAAAGCCGAGTGTGGGCGGTGTCATGGCTCAGCTCGACAAGACCTTTCCCACCAATGACTGCTCTTCCTGCATGATGGGCCCCAAGCTGGCGGAGTTGGCCAACCATCCCAATATCGAAATTCTGGCTTATTGCGATGTCCTCGATGTGCAGGGCGATCCGGGCTGTTTTCAATTGACGCTCAAGCAAAAGCCACGCTACATCGATGCTGACAAATGTACGGCCTGCGGTGATTGTGTTGCAGTTTGTCCGGTGCTCAGGCCCGGCGAACACGATATGCAGCTGGCAAATCGCAAAGCAACCTACATCCCCTATCCCCAGGCTGTTCCCAACAGCTACACCATTGAAAAATATGACCCGGCGCCGTGCCGCACGGCCTGTCCGGCGAATATCAATGTCCAGGCTTATGTGGCCATGGTGAAAGCGGGCCGGTACCGGGAAGCCATTGAAATTATCATGCAGGATCTGCCCTTTCCCGGGGTGCTGGGCCGGATCTGTCCCCACGCCTGTGAAAAAAGCTGCCGCCGCCAGTCGCTGGACGAGTCCGTTTCCATCAGGGAGCTTAAGCGGGTTGCCGCGGATCATGTCGACCTGGCGGAGATCCCCGTGCCGGATATCAAACCCCGGGATCAAAGTGTGGCCGTTGTCGGCTCCGGCCCGGCCGGCCTCAGCGCGGCCTATTTTCTGGCCCTCGACGGCTACCGGGTCGACGTCTATGAATCCATGCCCCAGGCGGGGGGGATGCTGCGCTACGGCATTCCCGAGCACCGCCTGCCCCGCGCGGTGCTGAATGCGGAAATCGCCAATCTCCAACGTTACGGCATAAAAATTCACACCAATGCGCCCATCGGCCGGGATTTTACCCTGGACGGCCTTCAAAACGACGGGGCCGCGGCAATTTTTCTGGCCATCGGCGCCTGGCGAAGCCTGAAGCTGAAAATACCCGGCGAGGAACTTTTTCAAGAGGTCTCTGACGCCATCTCCTTTCTGAGCGACATGCATTCAGGGAAGCTGAAAAAGTTGGCTGGCCGCGTTGTGGTTATCGGTGGTGGACATTCCGCCCTGGATGCCGCCCGGGTGGCCCTTCGACTCGGCGCCGGTGAGGTTCACATTCTCTACCGCCGCTCGCGGGCCGAAATGCCCGCCGGTTCGGAGGAGGTTCTGGCGGCCGAAGATGAAGGGATCCGATTCCTTTTCCAGGCCGCTCCGATCAAGATCCTGGACGAAAATGGCAACGTATCCGCGATCCAGTGCATTCGAACCCGCCTGGCAGAAGCGGATGATACGGGCCGACCGCGACCGGTCCCTGTTGAAGGCTCGGAATTTGTCATCAAAACCGATCACATTATTCCGGCCATCGGACAGACACCGGATTTCGATCTCCTGGGGGATGATCATGGCCTGGCGCTGACAAGGTGGAATCTTCTGTCAGTCAATACGGCGACACTCCAGACCAATAGGCCCGCAATCTTTGCCGGCGGCGATGTCATCACAGGACCCGTCACGGTGATTGACGCCGTTGCGGCCGGGAAAAAAGCCGCCAAATATATCGGCGACTACCTGCAAGGTAAAGAACTGCCGGGCGCAAGACAAGAAGCACATATCACTGGAAAAAATTGGGTCCAAGTGCCGCCGGATGAACCGGTTCAGGCACGAATGCCCCTCCCGACCCTGCCGCTTGAAAACAGGCTGGCCGGATTTGAAGAAGTGAATCTTGGAACGGATGAAAAAGCGGCCCAAAAAGAGGCGGCGCGCTGCCTGGACTGCGGGGGATGCTGTGAATGCATGCAATGTGTGGCGGCCTGCCAGGCCGAGGCGGTGACTGCCGTCAGCCATGCCCGGCAGGCCGAAACATTCCACATCGAAACCGGCTCAATAATTCTGGCGGGCGGTTTTACGCCCTTTGACGCCCGTTTAAAAGGGGAGTACGGCTACGGGCGCTGGCCCAATGTTATCACCAGTCTGGAATACGAACGCATCCTGTCGGCGGCCGGTCCCTTTCAGGGTCACATCCAGCGACTTTCCGATGGCAGCGCCCCCCGGCGCATCGCCTGGATTCAATGTGTCGGCTCCCGGGACAGCCATATCGGCCGGGAATATTGTTCGGCCGTGTGCTGCATGTACGCCACCAAGCAGGCCATGATCACCCGGGAGCATACGCCGGATGTCGCGACCACCATCTTCTACATTGACATCCGAGCCCAGGGCAAAGGCTTCGATCGCTTTTACGAAAGATCGATCGACGAAAACGATGTGCGCTATGTCAGATCCATGATCTCCCGGGTCGTCCCCAACCCGGAAGACGATACCCTGAGCATCAGCTATGCCGCGCCGGATCACCAAATTCGGCAGGAAACTTTCGATCTGGTCGTGCTGTCGGTGGGCCTGTGTCCGAACCCTTCATTCGTGGAATTGGCCCAGCGCATGGGCATTCGGTTAGACGCCCAAGGCTTTTGCGCCACGGACCCGCTGGAGGTGGTCGCCACCTCCCGTCCGGGGGTCTATGTTTGCGGTGCGGCCCAAGGGGCCCAAAGATATTCCGGACTCCGTGCAGCAGGGCAGCAGCGCAGCAGAGAGAGCCACGGCCCTGCTGGCCGCAGCCCGAGGATCGCTGGTCACCGTTCCCGTCATACCGCAAGAGCGGCAGGTGGGCCGGGAAGCCCCGCGCATCGGCGTATTTGTCTGCCATTGCGGCATCAACATCGCCGGGACCGTCGATGTGGCGGCGGTCGCCGAATATGTCAGTACGCTTGACAATGTGGTGCATGCCGCCGATTGCATGTTTGCCTGCTCCACCGATCAGCTGCAGGAAATAAAGGATGCCATTGACCGGCATAAGCTCAACCGGGTAGTGGTGGCATCCTGCACGCCGCGCACCCATGAGCCGCTTTTTCGCAATACTCTGCGCGATGCCGGCTTAAACCCTTATCTTTTTGAGCTGGCCAATATCCGCGAGCAGGACGCCTGGGTTCATCAGAGCGAACCGCAGGCGGCCACGGAAAAGGCCAAAAGCCTAGTCAGCATGTCTGTTGCGCGCGCCCGTCGCCTGGAACCGCTTTATGAAACCTCGCATGAGGTGGTTCAGCGCGCGCTGTTGATCGGAGGTGGTCTTGCCGGCCTTACGGCAGCCCTGGCATTCGCAGAACAAGGGTTTGAGGCCACCCTGGTAGAGCAAAGCGCGGAATTGGGCGGCCTTGCCCGCACCCTTTATTACACGGAAGATGGCGCCAGTCCGGCGGATTATGTTCAAAATCTGGTTCGCAAAGTTGAAGACCAGCCGTTGATCACCGTATACAAGGAAGCTCAGCTCACTTCGCTGACCGGTAGTTGCGGCAACTTTAATTCAACCGTTTCAGTAAAAAATGAATCCCGCAGCGTCGCGCACGGTGTCGTGGTTGCCGCGACCGGCGGCCAGGAATATCAGCCCACGGAGTATCTTTACGGTCAGCATCCGGCGGTCATGACCCAGAAAGAGTTTGAAACCCTGCTGGCAACAGAGCCCGATCGGGCGGCGAAGTTAGAAAACGTCGTCATGATTCAATGCGTCGGCTCCCGCGAACCGGAGAATCTTTATTGCAGCCGGGTTTGCTGTACGGCCGCCGTCAAAAACAGCTTGAAGTTGAAAAGCATCAATCCTGATGCCCAGGTCTCGGTGTTGTATCGCGACATCCGTACGTTCGGTTTGAAGGAATCCTATTACTTAAAAGCCCGTCAGCAGGGGACGCGTTTTTTCCGCTTTGAAAGGGAGCAAAAACCCCAAGTGGTGGCCCGGGACGACAGGCTGGCCGTTGACGTGTTCGATGCCCAGCTGCAGGCCCCTGTTCAGCTTTCGGCCGACCTGGTGATACTGAGTGCCGCCATCCGCCCCCGCGCGGAAAGCAAACAGCTGGCCGAGGTCATGCGCCTGGCCCTGGACGAAGATGATTTTTTCATGGAGGCGCACCCCAAACTCAGGCCGCTGGATTTTGCCACGCCGGGCGTTTACCTCTGCGGAGTGGCCCAGGGGCCCAAATTTGCCGCCGAAAGCATTGCCCAGGCCCGCGGGGCGGTTTCCCGCGCTGTTATGGTGCTGTCCAAAAAAGAGATCGTCACCGAAGGCATGATCAATCAGGTGGACGAAAGGTTGTGCCGGGCCTGCGGGGAGTGCGAAAACGCCTGTATTTTCGAAGCCATCAGCGTCAAGGAAACAATACCGGGCCACAAGCGGGCCATGGTGATCGAAGCCCTGTGCAAGGGATGCGGCGTATGTAACGTGGCCTGTCCGACCGGCGCCGCCTCGGTGGCCCATTTTAAAGATGAGCAGATTGAGGAGATGCTGAAGTAAATGACTAAAATTAAAAAATGACTAAAATGACTAAAATTGAGGTATTCTACCATTTCTATAAAAGCTGGAGCGCAGCGACTCCACAATTTTAGTCATTTTCAAATTTTAGTTCATTTTAGATCATTTTTTTTAGCTGATAAATAATCAATGTATATCGTTAGTCTATGTCTTCCACCACAGAACCAAGCATTTTAGCATTTGTCTGCAACTGGTGTGCTTATGCCGGGGCGGACCTGGCCGGGGTGTCTCGCATCCAATATCCGACCAATGTCCGTTTGATCCGCCTCATGTGCACGGGACGGGTGAATCACGGCTTCCTGCTCAAGGCCTTTTTGAAAGGGGCGGACGGCATCCTGGTTTCCGGCTGACACATCGGCGACTGCCATTACCTGGAAGGTAATGTAAGATGCCGGACGGTCATCGAAGAAACCCGGGAGCTGCTCCGCCTGCTGGGCATTGACGAGCGCCGCCTGCAGCTGAAGTGGATTTCAGCCTCGGAAGGGGCCGCGTTTGCCGAAGAAATTAGCTCGTTTGTTGAACTGCTTAAAGAACTGGGCGCTATAGGCATTGAAAATTGAAGAAAAAACAAATTGGAGCTTCAAGTTAATGGTTATTGGTTAATAGCTTGAGTGAATTAATAACCTTTATTTCTATCAGTTACTGGTTGATTTTGAAAAGAAGTAATATCGAAGTTCACATAACAAATAACCGTAACAATTAACATCTGATTGGGCATTTTTCGGTCAATTAGATGTAGGGTGGGCTTGGCCCACCTTTCACAGGCACAATCAGCGATGTTTGGTGGGCACAGCCCACCCTACAATAAAAAACTTTCGCAACGTCAGGGACAACTATGATTAGATGAAGGATTAAAAACGATAGAATACCATAAATCTTCAATCTTCAATTTACAATATTCAATAATTGCTGATGGATAAAACCAAACTTCTTACCCAAAAACAAATCGACTACTGCTTGGAATGCGGTCTGTGTACGGGGAGTTGCCCCATCAGCCGTGAGCTGTCTGCCTTTTCACCGCGCCAGATGATTAAGCGGGCCGTGCTGGATCCGGATGACGGCCTGGTGCACAGCCGCGAAATCTGGGCCTGTTTAAGCTGTGCCAATTGCAGCGGACGCTGCCCGGCGGAAATTGATTTCCCGGAATTTATCAGTTCGCACCGCCGGCAGGCCCGCCGGGCGGGCAACTTGCCCCAGGAAAGCCATCACGGTATCATGCAGGCCATCGCCGGCCTGCAAACCCGGAACCTGAATCAGCAGCGCACCGCCTGGGCGGCTGAGGCCGGAAAGTTTCGTGCTACCGGAGAATATTTTTATTTTGTGGGCTGTCTGCCTTTTTTCGATGTCACCTTTCGCTATCTGAACCAGTCCCCGTTGGAGAGCGCTCGCAGCATGCTCAGGCTCCTCAACAAGATGGGAATCGAACCGGTCATCAGCGATCAGGAACGCTGCTGCGGCCACGATGCCCTGTGGTGCGGCGATGACGACACCTTCCGCAAGCTGGCCGATTGGAATCTTGAGATAATCAAGGCCGCGGGCGCGAAAACCGTTATTTTCAGCTGCCCGGAGGGCTATACCACCTTTAAAAATTACTACCCGAAGTATTTAGGCACTCTGCCCTTTGAAGTGCTGCACATGACGGAGTTTCTGGCGCGCGAGCTGCCCGCAACCGGGCTGAGCTTTCAGGCTGCTGCGGCCGATACGGTCACCTACCATGATCCCTGTCGGCTGGGTCGCCTGGCCGGGATCTACGAAGCGCCCCGGCAGCTTTTGGCAATGCTGCCGGAAGTCAGGCTGGTGGAAATGGAGCGCAACCGGGAAAATGCGCTTTGCTGCGGCACCAGTGCCTGGATGGAATGCTCCAGCTATTCCAAGGCGATTCAGACCGAACGGATGCAGGAGGCCATTCAGACCGGGGCCCATACCCTGATCACCGCCTGCCCCAAGTGCCAGATCCATTTTGCCTGCGCCCAAAGCGGTACGGACATAAACCTCAAGCTGGTGGATATTTACACCTACCTTAACCAACGGTTAAGCGATACTTAAATCAACGCCTGGATCATAAAATCGGAAATTGTAAATGATGGGTATTCTACGTTACTATTTAGAGGTTTTTCTCCTTGGCAATATATGCAGATCGGTTTATTTTTTATTGGGAATGCATTTATTCATGACTGTCCTCATTATCACATGATCAATGCAATTTACTGGCGGATTTGCCTGAACGCTTTGACGGCACCGAAGGCACTGGCGATGGCGACACCGGCGCCGCACTTCAAGCGCTTCCAGTCATTGTGGGCCAGCAGGGACCCGGCGGCAAAAAGGGTGGGGTAGGCCGGCTGGCCGGATTTGTTCAGGGGGCGAAACGAATTGTCGATTTCCACCCCGGCCTGGTTTACGAGGTGTCCCCGGGTGTCGAGAAACTCCCGCCGATGCCATTCGGTGCGGCCGGCGGGCTGGTAAACCGGCAAATCGAAAATGGTCTCTTTGATCCGAATTCTGTCGGCGTGCAGTCCCCCGCCGATAAAACGGCCGCTCGCCAGAATGACTCCGCGCGCGCATACAGTCAGTTCGCCGCAAGCGGCACCATCGCGGTGGCCGACATGAAGAATGACTCCGCGCGCGCATACAGTCAGTTCGGGGTCGACCCGGCCGATATCGAGTTCAAAAGACGCATCCTCCGGGTGGCGCACGGCCAGAACCCGCTTTTGCGACAGATACTGGACGCCTTTGGTGCGCAGTCCTCTTTCAAAGGCTTCCTTCAGGCGCAATCCGGATACGGAAGGCGGTATGGTGGGAATTTCAAAAAGGGGCACCCCGATCCGCTCCTCCATATCGGCCAGCACCTCCGGGGTGCGGTACAGGCCCAAAATGGCCGGCATGCCGACCATCTGGACATCCTTTAACAGGGGCCGCAGGGTCAGGGCCAATTTCTCCCGATTCTGAGGCAAAATCAAGGCGCTGGCCATGTGCTCGGTAAAGACTTCGTTGAGGTGATCGGTACCCGGAAAAGTGATCCGGGCCGTCCGCAAGCCGGGCCACCCGCTTTGCAATGCCGCGGCTATCTGGCGCGCGCTGAATCCTTTCAGGCCCCGAATGTCGATCAGCAGGCAGGCGGGTTTTTTCTCCAGGGATTCGACACCGCGCCACATGGTGTGGGGGACACAGTAGGTGCGTTTGAGGCTGCCGATGGAAGTCAAAACATCGATGTTTTGATTATCCCGCCTGATATAGGGCAGCCCGGCGTCTTCTAAAAAGGCCAGAACTTCCTCGAAAGCGGTCCGGATGTCTTCTTGGGGCAACCTGGCATAGGGGTGCCGCGGAATATCCCGCACCAGCGCTTCGATCGCCTCCCAGGGGTTGTTTCCGGCTTGTTTTTCCCCGGCCGGATAAACCCCCAATAAATCCAGCAGCCCGCTGGAATAATTAATCTCGCCGGTTTGACCGACCTCGACGCAGGACAGGCCCCGGTTGGCAGCAAACAGCGTTGTCGCCAGGCCGGCACCAATAACACAAACATCAGTTTCTATTGTTTTTGTATCGGACATTGATTGATTTTTATGCCTTATCACGCCAGCATGGATATTTATGGGTCTAATTTAGGGATTCAGGAATTGAGGGATTTAGGAATTGAAGGAATCCTGTCTATTTAATGCCTCAGGGTTAGACGATCTAATCTTAATTGATTTCCTCTTTAAATTCACCCAATCCCTCAATCCCTCAATCCCCCAATCCCCCAATTCCTGAATTCCTAAATTCCTCAATCCCTGAATTCCTAAATTCCTCAATCCTCTCCTAAAGCTCCAACCCAAAAAATCCACAATAAAGGGCTTCCAGAAGTTCGGCTTGAACGAGCTGTTTTTCCCACAGTGTGGGGTGCTGCCCTTTCCAGCGCTGGTTGAGAAAATCTCTGAGACTGGCCAGGCTTTCCTGGGATGCCAATTCACCTTGATCATAAAGATAAGACGTTACCCGCACGCCGCAAAATGTTCCCTGGCAGGCGCCCTTGCCGATTCGGCTGCGCAGAGCAATGGCCTTGAGGTCCGGTTGGCCGTTTTGGTCGCGAATGGATTCGATAATGGCGTCGACGGCGCTTTTGGGGACCATTTCGCATTCACAAAGCAGCAAATCTTCCGGTTCGTGATGTTTCAGCCACAGTTTGGGTGCCAGTCCCGGTTGGGTCCATTTGGCGGGCTGCGATAAGGCCAGAGGCCGGCTGCGGGTTAAGCAGGGATTGGAAACCGCCAGGCGGCGGCAGACCAGATCGGCCGTTCTTTCCGCCATCAGGCGGTAAGTGGTCAGTTTGCCGCCGGATATGGTCGTGAAGTTTTCAAGTCCTTCATCGCTGTGATCGATCAGGGCAAAGCTGCGGCTGACACCCCGGTCGTCGGAGGCCGACCGCGAGCCCACCAGCGGTCTGACACCGGAATAAGCTCGTATATAGCGTGTCGTCTCCAAATCCGGGATCATCTTGACGGCTTCACCCACCATGTCGTCGACCTCTGCGACCGTTGGATAAATTTGATCCAGATTGTCGATTCGAATCGAGGTCGTCCCGAGGATGGAGACCGTGCCGCCGGGCACCAGGATATCGGCACTGGCGGAAGGGCGCAAGCGATTGATTACCCGATCGGTAATCCGGTTGTGAGTGACGATCAGGCTGCCCTTGGAGTATATGATATCGATGGCCACACCCGCCAGACCGGCGACAACGCCGGCCCAGGCGCCCGAGGCATTGATCACCTGTTCCGCCTCGATGATTGTCTCTTCTCCGGTAATGACATTTTCCAGGCGGACGGCTCGAATTGTTTTGCTGCTGATTTCGAAGCCAACCACTTCATTGAATCGCAGCAGGGTACTGCCCAACTCCTGGGCCTGGGCCATGTTTTCCATGGACAGTTTAAAGGGATCGATCGATGCATCCGGCACCAGATAGGCTGCAATCAAATTATCGGAAAGGGTCGGCTCCAGTTCCCGGGCTTCCCGCGTGCTTAGTTCCTGCACCGGGATTTGGCATTGGGTGCAGAGGCCGGGAAATTCGGCCACGTACTTTTCGTCGTCGCCCGCCACGGCGACAAATAACCCACCGGTATCTTCAATACAGTGCGGCGCCAGCTTCTTTAGCAACTCGCCTTCGTCACGGCATTCGATGGCACTGCCCTGATCGGCAAAGACATAGCGCCCCCCGCTGTGCAACAGCCCGTGATTGGCACCGGATGCACCGGCATTGATATCGCGCCTTTCAGCCAGGATGCATTGTACGCCGCGCAGGGCCAGGTCCCGGGCGATGCCGGTGCCGGTGGATCCCCCGCCGATAATGAGCGCCTGGGTGGATAATGTTTTGCTCATAAATACATTGTTAGGCGATTCGCTGCGCCATCTCGACATGTTGTGGTTGACATAATTACGTGCGTTGATAATTGAAAGGTGTCAGGTGTCAGCCCAGCCTCCAACCGCTGGACGGCCAGCGGTGGCGCTCGTGTGAAACTACATAAAATGACGAATGACGAATGTCGATTGACGAATGGTGGAATCGCTTTGCTCAGTCTTTTTAATAACATAGATAGAATGCATTACTTCGACATTCGATATTCATTATTCGATATTCGATATTCGCTTTTTCAAAGTTTCTTTTATTGATCAGACTGGCCGGTTTTTGGCCAGCGGCCGCCGCTCGTGTGAAACTGGTACCATTACGAGAGATAGATGCTGGGCAGGTGAGCGAGCCCGAAGGGTGAAGCTCGCTCGCCTGCCCAACTCTATAACTCGGGCGGTCACTGTAAATT
>Ga0209786_1000195_pt1 | contig 25361 bp, 23 predicted proteins | sample WorMetilvaeELBA2_FD_187405 | JGI IMG/M metagenome (GOLD analysis project Ga0209786, IMG submission 187405) | Marine gutless worms symbiont microbial communities from Max Planck institute for Marine Microbiology, Germany - Olavius ilvae ELBA.2... ...
CGTTTACGAGTTTTTAATGCAAGTAAAAAATGCATTAAACTGGAAAATCTTCGTTTTCCTTTTATGCGATATTAATCAGCAATATCAAAGAGTTCCGGATACCCGTTCGAACACTATATAGGCTTTCCGGGGTCTTCAACCCTGAACGTTGAACCCTGAACCACTCAACCTGTAAAGGAGTATTCGCAGACATGAAAGTTTATCGCAAAGGCACCGGCGAAGAATACACCCCTTTTGATCATTTCGACATGACGACTCAGGTTATATTCAATCCGGAAACGGGCAGCCCCAAGGCCAATGTCACCCTCACGACCCTGGCCAAAGGCTCCGGCAGCAATGACGAAGTTCATGAAAACTCGGATCAGCTGTTCTACATGCTCCGGGGAACGATGCGAATTTATGCCCATGACGAGTTGATCTATACCGTCAAGGCGGGTGATGCCGTGCTGGTCACGGCCGGCGATACCCACGCGGTGAGAAATGAAGATGACGAAGATGTTCAATTTATCGCCATAACAGTGCCGCCGTTAGAACAAACGCACTAACCAAAACAAGGGAAGTTATTGGTTGGTAGTTATTAGTTATTGGTTTGAAAGGATTGGGAGCTATTCGTTAGTTGTCATTGGTTATTGGTTTGAACGGATGGGAATCAAATCTAATTAACTATCCGTAAATTATAATCTGAAACGATCCTCTAACTCTAATAACTAATAACAGATAACAAATAACCATTGACGAGTTACAGAGTGTTTTTGTTGCAACTATAGTAGAAACTGTCATTAACAATAACATAAAGAGAAGACATACCCTCAAGTCAATGAATCAGGGAGATTCAGTATGATCAATTATACCATTCGCCAGATACAAACCGGTTGGCAGTATCTGGACAAGGGACTGTACGGCACCTACGGCAAAGGCTACGGCGAAATCATCGAACACCCGGTTTTCTGCTGGCTGCTGGAAGGCGACGGACGCAAGATCCTGGTCGACACCGGCATGAGCGACACCGAGCACTCCGTAAAATATCACCACGACGGCAAACAGGAACCCGGCCAGGCGATTCATGAGCAGCTGGCAAAACTGGGGATCGGCGTTGAAGGAATAGAGATCATCATTTTTACCCACCTGCATTGGGACCACTGCTACAATGTCGAAAAATTCACCAAAGCCCGGCTCTATGCCAGTGAAATCGAATACCGCTTCGCCCTGGACCCCATTCCCTTTTACTGGAACTCCTACGAGGCGCCGGCTCTCGGCATCGGCAGCCCGCTGGACGGCATGCACTTCAACCTTACCCAGGGCGAAGAGGAAATTGTTGAAGGCATCCGGGTGTACCCAATTCCGGGACACAGCCCGGGGCATATCGCGGTCGCCGTGCAGACTGAAAAAGGTATTTACTCCCTGATCGGAGATCTCGTACTGCTGCGCGAATGCCTGCAGCCCTATGAAGAAAAAGGCTGGCCGTTTACACCGCCGGGCCGTTTTTACAATATTGTCGAGATCTGGCACAGTATCGAAGAAGTCTTGCGGCGATCCGATCACATCCTGATGACCCACGATCCGGAGTCGTCGGATGGGGCCGTCTTTCCGTGATCGTATCAGGTTGAAAGGATTCGCTTTTCGTTCCTTTATTCAGACAGGATTTACAAGATTAATGGGATTTTCCTCGCCTGCTGCAAGCGAGATGCCCTCAGGCCAAAGGCCCCTCTAACCAAACGATCCTGTAAATCCTGTCTAACATATTTTTTTCAATTAGAATCCACTCCTCAGATTTTGCGATAATTGTTCTTTGGTTCATCTTCTTCGTGTCTTGGTGCCTTAGTGGCGAAATTTTTATGTCATAAATTGCGATGAAATTACAATTAAGGCACTAATGTCGCAAAAATCAGAGGCATCAGGTCATTGCAATGTTGGTCATGCAACATTGGGAGTTAAAATTATGACTGATAACGCCCACCAGCTGAAAAAAGATATCGTGGCCTGCGCCCGGCGCGCCTATGAGATCGGCCTGCAGACCGGCAACGGCGGCAATCTGAGCGGCCGTATTGCCGGCACGGACCATATTGTCATCAAGCCCAGCGGATTTTCTTTCGGGGAATGCACCCCCGAAAATCTCATTACGGTAGATCTGTCCGGCGGCAAGGTCGAAGGCGAAGGATCACCGTCACGGGAGCTTATGACACACCTGGCCATATACAAGGCCCGTCCGGATGTTTTGGGGATTTTTCACTCTCATTCCCCCTGGGCCATTGCCTGTGCCGAATTTGACCCGGAAATCCCCTGTGTGACCATGCATGCGGCCTCCAAGATCGGGTCGATCCCGGTGCTGCAAGTCGCCGGTCATGCCGATCAGGCCGTGGTCGCCGCCGTGGATGATTTGCTGAAGCAAAATCCGGAATTAAATGCTTTTGTCCAGGCGCGTCATGGTATTTTCGGCCTGGCCGGTTCGATCACGCTGGCCGAGCACACGGCCGAACTGGTTGAAGAAACCGCCCAAATCGCCTGGCTGATCGCCTCGCGCCGGAAGCCGTAAATGCTTTGCGTTTGAGACAAGCTTTTGATCCATGATGAACGACGCGTAGATTTCAGAATCTGAAATGTTGTCACCGGAGTTCACCTGTGGTTGATTCCTGGGATCTTGATGTAGGGTGGGCTGTGCCCACCGTTGACAGATGAAATCAGCAACATTTGGTGGGCACAGCCCACCCTACGATAAGGAATTTTCGCAACTTTAGATTTAACTATATTGGGGTAGGAGCTGTGCTTATGCCTAAAAAAATTATTCTCCTGGGCACCCTGGACACCAAGGGACCTGAGTTTGATTATGCCCGCCGGTTAGTTGAAGACCGGGGCCACACACCCGTTACCATTGATTGCGGAATCATGGGTGAACCCTATTTTGAGCCCACGGTACAGCGCCGGGAAGTGGCGTCAGCGGCCGGGACGACCATCGAAGATATTCTGGCGAAAGCCGATAAAAATCATGCCATCCACACCATGACCGTGGGGTCCACGGCCATAGTCAATAACATGCATCGTGAGGGCCAACTGGATGGAATTCTGGCCTTGGGCGGCGGCCAGGGGACGATCATCGGCACGACCGTTATGCAGGCCCTGCCCTTTGGTGTGCCCAAAGTAGTGGTTTCAGCGGTTGCCAACGGTCAAACCGCCTTTGGGCCTTTCGTCGGCACCCGGGATATCACCATCATCCATTCGGTCGCGGATGTGCTCGGTCTGAACATGGTCACGCGCCGGGTCATCACCGAGGGCGTCGGGGCCGTGTGCGGCATGGTTGAAATGGGATTGGAGAAGCAACAGACGGATCGCCCCACCATCGGCATGACCACCGCCGGAGTCACGACCGCCTGCGCCATGCATGCGCGCGATTTACTGGAATCCAAAGGCTACGAAGTCATCGCCTTTCACTGCAACGGTATCGGTGCCAAAGCCATGGAAGAACTGGCCGATGCCGGCCGCATGGATGGAATTCTGGACATCAGCCCCAAGGACATTCCGGATCTTTTATTCGGTGGCATCTTCCCGGCCGGCCCCGCCAGAATGGAGGCCACCTGCCGCCGCGGCCTGCCCCAGGTGATCGTCCCGGGCACCACGGATTTTATACTTTATCCCGGGGTGGAATCGGTGCCGGCGGATATCCTGCAACGCAAACATGTTATCCACAATCCCCTGCACACCCATGTCAGGGCCATTTATGAAGAGATGTTCCAGGTGGGCGAATTCATTGCCGAACGGCTGGCTAAAAGCAAGGGTCCGGCTGAAGTATTGATTCCGAATCGCGGCTTTACCCAGCTCAATATTGAAGGCGGCCCCATGTACGATCCGGAGGCTGATCGCGGTTTTCTGGCGGGCCTGCAGGCAAAGTTGAAATCCGCGGGGGCCGGCCATGTCAAAATCGAAGAGTTCGATCTGCACATCAACGACAAGGCCTTTGCCGCAACATTGGCCGATCGAATGGATGCGCTGGTAAGAGGTTCAGCGTTGTGAAGTTCAATGGTTCAGTGGTTCTTGGTTCAAAAAGGAGGTAAATCCATGGAGATTCGAAATTATGCTACCGATGTCGCTATCATAGGCGGCGGGGGGGCAGCCCTGCGCGCTGCAATCGAAGCATCTGAGAAAGGGCAAAAGGTCATCCTGGTCGATAAAGGACGACCGGGCCGTTCCGGGGCGACCCCCTGCGCCCTGTGGAGTGTTCAGGCGCCTTTCGGCCCGCGCGGCGAAGATGAACGGGATTCACCGGAGCAGTTTTTTGAAGATATGGTGACGGCCGGGCGCTTTATCGGGGATCAGAATATTGTCGAAGTCGTGGCCTATACGGCGTGTGACCGTATGCTGGATCTTGAAAAATACGGCGTCCACTTCAAGAAGCATGATGACGGTCGCTTTGTTCAAACCCCCATGCCGGGACAGACGTATCCGCGCTCCTGCTTTATGATTGAAAACGGGCAGCACATGTCAACCGTATTGGCCAAGGAAGTCTCGAAGCACGACAACATTCAGGTATTTAAAGATTTCTTCGTTTTCAATCTGTTTAAAAACAGCGACCGTGTTGTCGGGCTGATCGGTATCGATATGATTACCGGGGACACCGTCATCATCAACGCCAAGGTAACGGTGGTGGCCGCCGGCGGCTATGCATCCTTGTGGGGATTCAGTGACAACCCGCCGACGCTGATCGGCGACGGCGCGGCCATGGCCTACCGCGTGGGCGCAGAATTGGTGGACCTGGAATTTAATCAGTATTACGGAACTGATGTAATCTGGCCCCCCAGCGTCAAGGGAACCATATTCCTCTATGAGCTGATGATTGCTGAATTTGTGGACGGTGAAATTACCGATAAAGACGGCAATCCAATCATCGACAAACCGCTGCCCATACGCGATGACGCCATCAAAACTATTTTCAACGTCATCAAAGAAGGCCGGGGTACCGAGCACGGCGGCGTGTACTACGACACCACGGTTTCCCCCAAAACCGAAGCGGAGATCAGCCAGTTGTTCAAGGATATGACGCCCAAGCATTACCGTTTCCTGAAGGATGCCGCCGGCATCGATGCCGCCAATCAGCGCCTGGAAGTGGCGCCGGCATCCCATTATCAATGCGGCGGTATTTACATCAACGAACGTGGAGAATCCAGCGTTGATGGACTGTATGCCTGCGGCGAGGTGGCCGGCAACTTCCAGGGCGCCAACAGATTGGCCGGCAGCGCCCTGTGCGACACCCAGACCATGGGCGCCCAGGTCGGCGGCTGCGCAGCCGATGATGCCGCTAAAGCTGACCTGGTTCAGGTTGAACAAAGCGCGATTGACCAGCAAGTCGATTTTCTGCAAAGTTTCATATCCGACAAACCGGCTGAAACCAGACCGGTTTTTATCAAGGAAGAGATATTAAAAACCATGGATACCCATGTCGCCCCGTTTCGTGATGAAAAGGGATTACAGCAGGGATTGGCGGCCATCGAATCGCTCAAAACGGAAGTGCCTAAAATATCCGTTGCGGACGTCAAACGCTATAATTTCGAGCTCAAGGAAGCGTTGGAAACTTCTTTTGCATTGGATGCGGCCGAAATTACGATCGGCTCTTGCATATTTCGCACCGAATCCCGGGGCCATCATAACCGGACTGATTTTCCGGAAACCGACGACAAGGACTGGCGCTGCCACACGATTGTCAAGCAGGAAGGCGGCAAGCCCGTGTACTCCAAACGCGATGTCATCTATACCCGGATGAAACCGGAAGACTAAACCAATTTGGCGTTATGAGTTATTCGTTATTGGTTAATGGTTTAAAAAGCATGTTTGCGTATGATTTAAGCTATAGCCAGATTGAATATTTTAGGACTGCAATCGATTTAAATAAAAAAGATAGAGCGACCTGTCGGGTCGTAGCCGAAGGCGAAGCCTGAAGCGATTCAACAATTATTCAATTTTCAATCTTCAATCTTCAATTCCGGCTTGCCCGGGTTGGGATTTTGCCGCACTCAAAGGGAGGAAAAACCATGGCGGAAGCTACGATCAAAGCGAAGATCTTACGGTTCGATCCTGATAAGGATGAGAAGCCATATTATCAATCTTATGAAGTTCCGGTGGATCGGCAGGTAACGGTTCACGAACTGCTGAACATCATCCATCGTGATTTTGACGGCACGCTGGCCTTTCGCGATTTCAAGTGTTTCAAGGGCATGTGTACGACCTGTATTCTGAAACTGGACGGCAAGTCGGTCAAAAGCTGCTCGACGCCGGTCGAGCCGAATTCCGAAATCCAGATCGATCCCGTGACCAGCGGGGAAGTGATTCGGGATCTGGTGGTTGACTTCAATAATATGTAGCCCCGCTTGAGCAAAAACCACTCGAGCAGGAGTTATATGTTATTCGTTATTTGCTATTGGATTATACGTCTAGCTATAAAGCTCAAATTGCCTTAAGAGACGTCTGAAGCGACAAAATTAATCTCATGCCAGCCAGCACAAGACTCAAAAAATATCTGGGAATTAAACGTATAAGAAAAGTTCATGATGCGGTGAAGGCCGCCTTCGAGCAGCACGATCTCGTCGCCCATAGCTGGGACCATATCTACCGGGACACGATCAATGCGATCTGGATCGGCAGTTTTCTTAACAAAAACCGGTAAAGAAATCGCAGCCCGCCGCGGCGGAATTCAAACTCGCCGGGATTTTTTCCGGGAGTTGTTAACCGAGTTGGAGGAATACGAGAACTGATTATTTTTTTATATGTCTTGGTAACCCTAACACTGCGAAAATTCATTATTGTAGGGTGGGCTGTGCCCACCAAATATCGCTGAATTCATCAGTCAAAGATAGGTCGAACTCACCCTAAACTAAAATTGCAGGAATAAGCCGCAGGTGAGCACCACCGACAGCCTTCCAATCTCGTATGTCCCTTGTTTTTATATGGGAAAATGAACATCTTCAGCATTAGCTATGCAACTACTGAGGTAACTCTTTGAAATTTATTCAGGTGAGAAACAGCGGTTGACATCTTTAAAATTAATTAGAATAATAATAACATCTTAACATTCCAGAGAAAAAAAAACACGAGGTATCCATGCCATGTCCGAGGCAATTGCAATCATCGCAACCTGCGATACCAAAGGCGAAGAAGCGCTTTATTTGAAGCAGCGCATAGAATCATACGATATGGACGGGCTGGTGGTCGACTCCGGTATCCTCGGCCAACCGGTGTTCGTCGAACCGGATGTTACCCGGGATGCGTTGGCCGAGTATTCAGGCTACACCATCAAGGACCTGGTCGAGGCCGGATCCAGGGGCGCGGCCGTCGAAAAAATGCGCGACTGCGTCCATGCCTACGTGAAAAAGCTTTATGAGGAGGATAAGATCTCTGGACTCATTGCCATCGGCGGCGCGGAAGGTTCGGTAATTGCTCGGGCCGCCATGGATGCCCTGCCCCTGGGCGTGCCCAAAATTGCCGTTTCGACCATTGCTTCCGGCAAGCACCTGTTCAGCGATCTGATCGGGTACAACGATGCCACCGTGATGCACTCGGTTATCGATATCCTGGGCATAAATACCATCAGCCGGACCGTCTTCAACAATGCGGTCGGGGCCATTGTGGGAATGGCAAAAGTCAAATCGGAGGTTTCTGATAAAAAGGTAAAGAGTATCGGGATCAGTATGCTGGGCACCACCACCAAGCCCATCATGGGTGTAATCAAGCCCGAACTCGAAAAGCGCGGCTACGAAGTTCTGACCTTCCATGCCAACGGCACGGGCGGTGATTGCATGGATACTTTGGCCGGCGAGGGATTTTTTGCCGGCGTGCTGGACTTTTCCACCAACGAGCTGGTTGCCAACAATTTAGGCGGTCTGCATGTCGCCAAGCCAGCAAGGATGGAGGCCGCCTTGAAGAGGGGCGTGCCGACCGTGGTGGCCCCCGGCGCAGCCAACATCCTCGTATTGAGCGCCGAAGAGGCGTTGCTGTCAAAATATGACGGCCGCCAAAAATACTACCACAACCCGAATATCACCCTGGTTGACACCACCGGGGAGGAACTGAAAATCATTGCGGCAACTTTTGCCGAAAAATTGAACAAAGCCCAAGGCCGGGTTAAGTTCCTCTATCCTAAATGGGGATTTTGCTCCCAGGACAAAGAAGGCCTGGCATTGTGGAACCCTGACGGCAACCCGGTGTTTTTAGAGGAACTGGAAAAAAGCCTGCGGCCGGATATCCCCATCATCGAAATCGATGCCCACATCAATGATGATGAATTCGCCATGGTCGCGTTTGAGGAGCTGCTGGATGTGATGGGGGAGGCAAGGTAGTCCGGCCGGCCTTTGACAGCCCTTGAATCACCGCGAAAACCAAATAATAAAAAAGATCTAAACCCTTTCCGAAACCACACCGGAAATATTACTCCGACGAAAAAACCCTCAGGTCGTCATTGCCGCGCAGGCGGCAATCCAGTGATACCATGGCTCTCCCTGAATCAGGGCACTTAATGATATTGGACGATTATGCGAAAACCTTAATAATTCCGATCGCATAATACAAAAACGCGTATCGGCCATAGGGTCGGGCCATGCCATGTGATTGACATTGCGGAGAAAATGACATAAAAGCGTCTCTAAATTGGCCTTAATCGACCGGTTTTCCCCATAAAATTGCCCAATTAAGATAATCCACAAAAAATAGCTTGTGCAAAAAGAAATTATATAATGACAATGAAAATCTGTGGACACAAGGCATTGCGGCCGGCAGTAAAGCGTTTATAGAGAAGATGAAAGGAACTCTAGTTTTAAGGAAAGTGGCAGAAAGGTAATTTGCGCTGAGGATACAAATGAACTTCGGGATATGATAAAGCCATTCGGCAAGACTGATAAACTTGATTTCGAGGCCACATATTTATGGAATCAATAATCAACATTTTTAAGCGGCCAGTTTTTGCGTGAAAACTGACTGAGTTAGGCCGAAATACTGATGTTTTTAGACCTCTTTTCTTGTTTTTTCAATATGTCGCTGTGGCCCAACCCCAGGACCGCAATCAGATAACTTTGCCATATCGTTTGAAACTACCGCCGGCGGGTGATACGCCCCTTTACCCTTTAGAGAGTATGGAAAATCAAATATTGAAGACATTAATGAAACCTGAGAACGAGGCAGAAGCAAATGTAATCAAATCAGTTTTGAAGGAACATGGAATATATGCAGAAATAAAATCCTTTTTAACCAAAATTAGAAATCTTTCAAAAGAAAGAGCAGAAGAAAATTGGAGCTTCCGCACCTTTTTTAAAGGCTATGATATCGAGCATCTTGATTTAATTGTCCACGAATTATTTGAGGAGGTGTCTGAAGCGATCGATTGCACTACTTGTGGTAATTGCTGCAAAGAAATCCAGCCTATTCTCAAGAAAAAAGATATAAACAAGTTGTCAAAAAGTCTAAATATCAAACCTGACCAATTTATCACCAAATACGTTCATAAAGACGAAACTGGTGAATCAAGATGAAATCAACTCCCATGTCCGTTTCTCAAAGAGAATAAATGCACTCAATATTCCTGTCGTCCGGCGGATTGTGCTTCATACCCGCATCTACAAAAAAAGGACTTTGTTTTTCGGTTAATTGGCATAGTCAATAATTATTCGATTTGCCCTATTGTTTTCATTGTATATGAAGCTTTAAAAAGTAAATTCAAGTCTGAATTTAACCACTTCCAGGAGGAATTTTGTGAATTTGAATAGTACTAGCACCAAACAAATTAGCTTGACCTGACCGGAAGCCGCCCACCAGGGGCAATTTTCTGAAATGCTTGATTCCAGCCTGGGGCGGGAGACACTGTCATGCACGAGTTTTAGAGGGGAATGTGGTTGCAGAGCCCCAGACCTACCCGATGAAGCTCGAAATGACTCGAAAAATAGGAGCCAGAGAAATTATGTCAGAAAAAATTCCCAATTTGGTATCACAGCATAGAGACGCAGGTCATTTTATCTCGGTAAAAGGCCATAACATATTTGTGAGAGATGAAGGCCAAGGAATACCGGTACTACTTGTTCACGGTGTTCCAACAAGCTCTTTTCTCTATAGGAAGATGATTCCCTTGCTGGCAGGGACAAGTTTTAGGGCGATATCATTTGACTTCCCCGGCCTGGGATTGAGTGACAAGCCTCAAAATATTAGCTATGACTGGCATTCTTTATCAAATTGGATGGGTCACATTGTGGAAACGTTAGGCATAGAAAAGCTTCATCTTGTTGTCCATGATATCGGTGGCCCTGTCGGAATGGAATGGGCAATTAACCATCCTCAATGTGTTCAAAGCATCACAATCATGAATACTATCATGAATCTCCCTGCCTTTAGTAAGCCATTTCCTATGTGGCTCTATTGTGTCCCTTTTATTCGCCATTTCGTTTTCGCAACACAAAACGTAATGGTTTTTAAGCCTATCATGAAAAGAGTTGGAGTTTATGACATATCTTTTATTGATGACGAAATGGTATATAGCTACCTGTGGTTGTTGAAACATAAACATGGCAGAAAACCTTTTTTAGATATTATGGGCGGATTCGATTTGTCCGAGGAACATGCTGTCTTTTTGAAAGAAGGTATCAAGCGCCTTTCTATACCGATCCAATTACTATGGGGAGAGAAAGATAAGGCGATTCCCAAAGCGCATGCTCACTATATTATTGAGGAGTTGAAAATTAGTGATGCACATTGGTTAGCAGCCCGACACTTTCCTCAAGAAGACCACGCGCAACGCTGCGTTGATCATATTGAAGCGTTTGTTAGGAAGTTTGAATAATGTAGTCGACCGAATCCTTGACGGCAAGTTAATATAATCAAATAGGGAGCAGCAGGATGGCAGCGAAAACCGATGGGATGATTTCCGACTCCGATATCCGCCACTATATTTACTTGACTTTTGCCAGAACAAGTAAACCACCAACAACAGCTGATACGGCAAATCATTTCGGAATCGAGATTGCGGCGGTAGAGTGTGGGTTTGAGAGGCTCGCACAGGCACATCACATTGCCCTCGCTCCAGGTTCACATTCGATATGGATGGCTCACCCTTTTTCAGGCCTGCCAACGAACTACGCTGCGGAAATAGAAGACCGGTTGTACTGGGGCAACTGAGTATGGGATATCCTCGGCATTGCTGCCATACTCGGCCAAGATGCCATGGGACATGCCCCGTGTGGGTGTGGAAAATGCCGCAAAGGCCGCCGACAGCAACTTAAAGATAAGCTGGAAATACTGGCAAAACTTGAATCAGAAAATAAAAAAACCCAAACTCCTATACCAGCTTAACTGTTACATTTGCGGGAGTACGGGGATACCAGGGAATTTTCATGTGCCTCGACCCGCCCGGTATTCATTGCCAGATTAATCTCCGGCGCTGGAATGACGGTCGGCAACGCCCCTAACTCCTTCCAAACATCAACCCAGCTGGGTATGGCCGGCAGCCGCATTTCCAGGCCTTTAACATCGGGGCCCATGATTATTCTTCATTTTGCGCCCCCTTTCGAAGCTTGTTTTCAAGATTGAATGCAGCCGACCACCAGATCGCCGATCTCGCTGGTGCTGTAACCCATCTTTCCGGCGGACAGACTCTTAATCCTGGTCCCTGTGACCGCTTTGACGGCAGCCTCGACCGCGTTGGCTGCTTCAACTTCTCCCAGCGTTTCCAACATCATAGCACCGGCGCAGATAGCGGCCAACGGATTGATGAGATTTTTGCCGGTATATTTAGGGGCCGAACCGCCGATGGGTTCAAACATACTGATCCCCTGGGGATTGATATTGCCCCCGGCGGCAATGCCCATGCCGCCCTGGGTCTCGGCACCCAGGTCGGTAATGATATCGCCGAACATGTTGGAGGTCACCAAAATGTCAAACCACTCCGGACTTTTGACCATCCACATGCAGGTGGCATCCACATGATAATACTCGCGCTTCACATCGGGGTAGTCCTTTTCGCCGATTTCGTGGAACACCCGCTCCCAAAGATCAAAGACGTAGGTTAGTACGTTGGTTTTGCCCACCAGTCCCAGAGTATTGGCCTCGCCTCGGCCGCGGGCTTTTTTGCCGAACTTGCGGGCATATTCGAAAGCATATCGCAGGCAGCGCTCCACCTGGAAACGATTGTAAACCATGCTTTGTACGGCCACTTCCTGGGGGGTGCCTTTCATGGAAATGCCCCCGGTACCGGTGTAAATACCCCCGGAGTTTTCCCGAATGACCACATAATCGATCTGTTCGGGGGTTTTGTTCTTAAGGGGCGTTTCCACTCCCGGATAGAGGCGCACCGGCCGTAGGTTAATGTACTGATCCAGTTCGAAACGCAGACTCAGTAAGATTCCCTTTTCCAGAACACCTGGTTTGACGTCCGGGTGCCCGATGGCGCCCAAGTAGATCGCATCGAACCGGCGAAGTTCGTCCACGGCGGTTTCCGGCAGCACTTCGCCGGTGCGCAGATAACGATCGCCGCCATAATCAAAATCGGTCATCTCCAAGTTGAATCCGAATCGGGTCGCTGCTGCCTGCAATGCTTTGCGGCCCTCATTAACCACTTCTGGTCCTGTTCCATCGCCCGGAATCACGGCGATACGGTAAGTATTAGACATTTTAGTGCTCCTGCTTCAGTTTTTGTTGAAAATAAGAAACCGCCTTTTCAAAGCGGAAGGAATGAAACTTGCGAATTGTGAATTAGCAATAGTCATCCAGATAGCGAAAGCGGGTTTGGTTGTCAATATCGATTTTACGAGGTGGAATTGGAGCGTCCTGGGGATCGAACCACGCCAAGTGATTGACACTGCTTATAAAATGTCATAAAAACGTCTCTAAATTGATCTTAATCTACTGATTTTCCGTCAAAAAATGCCCTATTAAGAGACTCTGCTAAAAATGGCTCGAGCTAAAAGACATTATGTTCCAGCTTATGTTCAGGCGCTAAATTCAATAAATAGCAATAAAACATTTTCGATTCACACGCCTTGAAAAAAGCAACAGCTTGTCCTTATTTTGACTAAAGTGTTTTGCAACCTGAATGGTTTCAAGAGGTACTAATTCAGGTTTTTGCGGCCTGCTGTAAACTATCATAGCATGTCCCACCGGATTTCAACAGGTGGCAGAAACGAGAAGAAAGCCGAGGGGTCAGGTCTTCATTCTTGAGGTCAAGTGAACAAGGAAGGCGCGACCCCAATGCTCTCATATCCACCGTATTCCTTTAGAAGTCAGAATCTATAAGCAGTTTATGATTCAGCCACAGGTTGAGGATCTTATACGAGTTTTTTAACGCGATCGGAAGGGAGTGCGGAAGTCAGAATTGCAGCGCAATATAGCTTAGATTGCCGACAAATGATACCAAGGTTTCATCTGTTTTACTTTAGCGAGATAAAATGACCCGCGCTTTTGCCGCCTGTTTCCTGCAGTCGCATAACACTTTACCACTCCTCATTCAATTTCCTGGATTTAGAGCTTGCCTTCAGGTACCCTGCGCCTCCGTGTGTCCGGGTCTGGACTTTGTCAGATATGCGTGTCATAATACCGGACATCACCATTTAGCAGCCAAACCTGGTCCGCCACACAGTGTTGGGGTCCAATCTACGGCGCGATATCGCGGCTGGGCCTGGTGTTTGACTGACTTTTAAGTGACAAAAAATAGTAAGTATGCCCACTGAATTCATTTCCGATAAAGAAATCTACGACCGTGTCATTCAAAAGATGGTTATTGAAGCCGACAGGTATGTATGGATTGCAACGGCTGACATTAAGGACTTGTACGTGAACAGAGGCAATAAGATGACTCCCTTCCTTAGTGTGCTTTCCGATATGATAGAGAACGGGATATCAGTTCGTTTACTGCACGCCAAAGAGCCGGGTCCCAATTTCAGGAAGGACTTTGATCGGTTTCCCCCATTGGTCGAGGGGCTGGAGCGTATGCTTTGTCCGAGGGTTCACTTCAAGAGCGTCATTGTTGACGGGGAAAAAGCCTATACCGGAAGTGCTAATCTCACGGGTGCGGGTATGGGGGCAAAGAGTGAGAATCGAAGAAATTTCGAATCCGGTATCCTTACTGACGAGACAATCCTGGTGAATAGCATTATGAATCAGTTTGATCAGGTTTGGATCGGCGGGCATTGCGAGCCTTGTAAGAGGAAGCAGTATTGTCCGGATTGTCCGTTGGAGTAAATTGCATACCCAGTTGGCGAACTAAAGCTGACCAGGAATTTGTCAATAATATAGCGAAGATTTGATAATTACAATAACAATATCGATGGAGATTATATGAAAAAAGTCATTGTAACGCCCGAATTTTCGCACTTTCCAAAAGATTGGCATTTATCGCCTGGCGTTGATGATGGAGATTATGTGTTTTTTTCGGGAGCAACGGGAACGAGGCCTGATCTAAGCATATCGGATGATCCGGAGACACAATTTCGAGAAACATTTGAGTTCCTTAATAAAAATTTATTTCAAGCAGGACTGCAGTGGCATTTGAGCGACCTGTCAAAAAAAGCATTATCCTGATTTAGACTTTTGACATTTATCTATTCTTCAATATGTCGCTGTAGCCCGACCCCAGAACCATCCCAGAACGCCCAACCCCAGAACCCATTGCTGCGACCCGACCCCAGAACCCATCGCATGATGGGGCCTTTTTCGGGGTGAGAGCGCCCAAGGATGCGGTGCTCGTGCATCAGGAACGCACCTATACCTCAACAATCAGGACCGCTTTGCCAAAAATAAGCTCATTTGGTATAGATATGTTGACCGAAAACTCCTGGCAATAGCCCTTGGTTCAGACGCCATTGAAGACCGATTCTGTTGATTATTCGTAAAATAATGATAAATGTAATCAACAACCTTTAAAATGGCAATCAGCCTGACATTGAATGCTTGACGGGGACTTCTAAAAAGTGGAGTAAAATTATGAAGAAACATCAAATCATCCTTGCTTATGCAATCGCTCTATTTTCGACCACCTACGCACTGGCCCAAACACCAGCAGGTTACAACACACCAATCCCTTCCGAAATCATGACGCCGGACTATAAAGGGCTCCCCATCAAATTTCCTGATAACAACAGCACCGTTCCAGTCCAGGCGGGAGACACCACAGAGAACTATTATGTCGTTCAGTCACCGTCCTACATCAACTGGCTCATCCTTCGTGGCTTCCTCGTTGACGGAAAGCCGGATGCCTCCGTCAATATGTTCAAGAAGGGTCTCAGGATCTATCCGCTGGCAAAGGCGGCCGATCCGCCGGCAATGGAATTTATCAACCTGTCTAAGGCGGTGTTAAATACGGTCCATGCCAACAACGAGATGTTTTTCGACGAGCTTAACCACGTCATCCAGAAGGAGCCCATAGGGCTTGTCGATCCGGAACTTCGCGGACTGGCCGCCGCAATTGGGATCCAAAAGGGTAAGCCTTTCGAACCCGATGCCCGGATGAGGGCCATACTGAGGGACGCGGCCGCGGTTGGCAATGCCACTGCACGTTCCATCAGTTTTGATGTCCGCAATTCCGAGGCCTACCTCTACGAGAACAGCCAGTGGAAGGTCGGTTTCATTGGCGGCGACTATCGTTGGCTCAAAGACGGCGGCGCAGGTGGGCGCAATCAAGATGCCAGAACGGCGTTTTTCTATTTTGCTACCGTGAACACCCCGGCGATGGTGCTGAAGATGGTCGGTGCCGGATCCCAGTATGCGTGGACCGAGCGTGACAGCGATGGCCGTTACCTGGAAGGCGATAAAAATTACAAGATGAACATCCCAGACAATGTTCCTGCCGGGGACTTCTGGTCCATGGTGGTCTATGATCCTCAGACTCGCTCCCAGCTCCAAACCAGCCAGCCCTTTCCGAGTCGCAACAACGAGAAAGACGATTTCATTATAAACGACAACGGATCGGTGACGCTTTACTTTGGCCCCGAAGCGCCCAAGGAGAAAGAAGGCAACTGGATCCAGACCGTGCCCGGCAAGGGTTGGTTCTGTATCCTCCGTCTGTACGGCCCCCTGGAACCTTGGTTTAATAGGACCTGGCAACCCGGTGAGATCGAACTCATTGAATGAAATCGAGTGCTAAAAGGATTTGATTGAGGAGGAGACAACAAGAATGGAATCAACACTTCGTAACATGGTTATTGCCATGTGTATTATCATGTTGTTTTCCAGTCCAGCCTGGTGCGCCGGGCTTTGGGTCCTGGAAATGGCAAATCCCGACATCGGTGCGGCTTCCGCCGGTCGTGGTGCGACAGCCGCCGATGCTTCCGTAGCGATGTTTAACCCAGCCGGCATGACAAAGCTTGATCGCTCGCAATTGTTCACCAGCATTCAGGGCAGCTGGCTCAATGTCGAGTTTGATGTTGATGAATCCACCGTTACCGTCAGATCTTCCACGACCAGCAGTTTTATCCAAGACCGCAATTTCAAGGATACCTGGCACGCCGCCGGCGGCGCCCGCTACCGATTTGCCGCCCCCTGGCTGTGGTCGGTGGGTTTTGCTTATGACAGTTCGCCGGTCAATGACAGGATCGCACCGTGGATATGCCGCTGGACCGTCAGATCCGACTGGGAACCGGTCTGCAATATGACTGGAACGAGAATGTGACGGTAGGTGGGGCCTACGCTTATGTCGACCTCGGGGATGCCGAGATCGATCAGCAGGGCGGACCCTTGCAGGGCAATATCAAAGGAGATTACAAAACCAACCATGTGCATACGCTGGCGTTGAATCTAATCTGGCGGTTTTAGCCATAACCTAGAAGTAATGACGCCAGTTTCCCATTAACTGCATCACCATAAGGAGAAAATTACGATGTCTGATCGAAAACCTATCATCCTGCGAGGACTTTTGTCAGTGGTGGTCTTATTTCTTTTTTCTGCCGCTTTCGCCGGTGCGGAATCGGATGTGAAGCTTTCACGGGGTGAGACGGTATATATCTCAACATACTCAAATGTTTTTGTCGGAAGTGCAAAAGAAAAATTCCAACTTTCAGTGCTGCTCAGCATACGCAATACGGATCCAAAATACACGGTTACCATAACGAAAGTTGACTACTATAATACAGATGGCCGCAATATAAAAACATATGTCTATAATCCCGTTACGCTAAGGCCGCTGGCGTCGAAATACTTTTTTGTCGAGCCCCAGGATGACAAGGGTGGTGAAGGCGCCAATTTTCTTGTCAAATGGCAAGCGGAACATGCGGTTAATCAACCCATTATTGAAGCCGTTATGTCCAATCTATACAATCGCCAGGGATTGGCTTTTCGATGTCCGGGTAAGATAATCACCGAACATAGAGAATAAGCAGCACCGCTGCATCGGGAGGAGACAAGACAGGAGGAGCAAAATGTTCTCCATTCGTTTGACAACCACAGCGTTCATTGCAGCATTGATCGTCGCCGGCATTTTGGCACAGGAAGCCTTTGCATCAGAAACGACCTCGACCCGCCCCAAGGACAGTTCTTCCATCGCAGGCGCCAGCGCCATGCTAAAGCCGCCGAGCACGGCCAGTCCCCGGGCGACGCTCAAAAGCTTTATTGATAATATGAACCGCGGCTACGGGTTGTTAATGAAGGCTCACCGTGAAAACCTTAAAACCACCGGATTCCTTCCCTCGGAATCGGTCCGGCAGATGGCGAAACAAGCCGAGGAATTCTTCGAAAGCGGCGTTGAATGTCTGGATTTAAGCGAGGTTCCCAAGGCTCTCAAGAAAAATACCGGCTATGAGGGCGCCATCATGCTAAAGGAGGTCCTGGATCGTATCGATCTGCCGCCTTTTCACGAAATCCCCAATGACGAGGTCATCGATGCCGAGGCTGATGAGGATCGAAAAGCGGAATTGATTCGCTGGAGAATACCTGATACCGACATCATCATTGACCGGGTGGAAGAAGGCCCCCGCCAAGGGGAATTTCTCTTTACTCCCGGCACGGTCGCCCGGCTTGAAGAATTTTTTGTTAAAGTAAAAGATTTTCCATACAAGCCAAACGTACTCATCAGCCATGATTTTTTTGATTTTTATACCACAACACCCGGCCGCCTGCTGCCGCCCAAGTGGAGCCAATGGCTGCCGGCCTGGTCGAATGCGACCTACTTCGACCAAACCCTATGGCAGTGGGGTGCGTTGATCATTTTACCCCTGGGTGTGTTGCTGCTTGTTCGGGTGCTGGTCAGGTGGTGGTATGGGAAGACGGCCGAGCTTTCTTCAGGAAAAAAAACAATCGGCTGGCTTATGGTCGTGTTGGTTACCGTGATCATGGTCAGCCTGATCAAGTATATCCTTGATGAGCATGTTAATATTACCGGTGCGATACTTATATTTCTCGAGACCACCCTGCAGCGGATTTTTGTCCTCCTGTTGGTCGGTTTGATCGTATGGGAGTTTGTGAAGTCCCAAATCAAAAAAAATATAGAAGAAGATAAACCGCAAGAAGAAAATCAAGGGGAAGAAGGGGGCGCCGGCGGCTCCCGCAGTGAAACTTTGCTGCTTTTGCTGCGCAAAACGATCGTGTTCGTATTGTTTGCCGCCGTGGCCCTGCTTTTGCTCTCCTCAATGGGTATCAACATCGGCCCGCTGCTGGCCGGTGCCGGGGTGATCGGCCTGGCCATCGGATTCGGTGCCCAAACCCTGGTGAGAGACATCATCGCCGGGATCTTCTTTCTTATCGACGACGCATTTCGGGTCGGCGACTATATCGAGACCGGCGGCCTGAAGGGCTCGGTCGAACACATATCCCTGCGCTCGCTGCGGCTGCGAAGCCCCCGGGGCCCGGTCCATACGATCCCCTTCGGCAGCATGGGCACGGTAACCAACAACAGCCGGGACTACATAATTTCCAAACTGGATTTTCGAGTGCGTTATGACACGGACGTCGACAAGGTCCGAAAAATTATTAAGAAGATCAACAAAAAGATCATAAAAGATGAGGAAATGGGCCCGGTGATGCTGGACAAGATCAAATCACAGGGGGTCAGAGAATTGGACGACTCGGCCATGATCATGCGGGTGAAATTCAAAACAATCCCGGGCGAGCAGTTTGTCATTCGACGGGAGGTTTTTCGGATGATGCAGGAGGCGTTCAGCAAAAACGGCATCGAATTCGCACATCGCAATGTGACGGTTTACCTGCCGCCGGGGGAAGATGCCGACAAGACGGATAAAAAAACCATTGAGGCCGGTGCCGCAGCAGCGGTGGCAGCGGAACAGGCCGATACGAAACATAAGAGGTCGAAATAGGTTTGAGGTTCATTAATCGCAGCGCTGCCGCTGGCCAAACAAAAGACCGGTCAAATCGAGAAAAAAACTACCATTAATCCATAGCGCTACTATAGATGGTGGGAGCGGTTTTTAACCGCGATTACCCTGGTAATCGTGGCCGGCCTGCGACGAGCTCAGCCGGATCGAGGCCACTCCCACAAACCATTAACTTCTATCTGAATGAACTTGATTCTTATGTTTCATATAAGAGATTCAGCAGTTCAGGGTTTTTAGATTTTGGCCTGCGACGAGCCCCTCGGTTGTGAGTTCAGGGTCGAACGGCTCAGCCGAGCTGAACCAGAATTTTGAAAGCAAAATTGATATGACCGCAAATAGGCACAAAAAGCAAAAAAATCGAATTTCAGGATATATAACCCAACCCGGATAAACCGGAAATATTAGCCACAAAGGCACTAAGACACAAAGAAAAAAGATTTTTATAAAAAGCTTCGTGTCTTGGTGTCTTGGTGGCGAAAATCTTTTATTTGATAAATCCTTCGCAAATATGATGTCATTAGAATAAATAGACACTAAATTTATCACAGTGAATAAAAGCGAATTTATCACGAGGCTACGAAAATTCAATATGACTTTTTTCGTATTTCGGACTTTCGTGCCTTCGTAACTAATCCTTTGAATTCTCCGCCACAAGCGGATCCGGCTTTGGGTTATATGAATTAAAGGAGATATCACAAAGAAATCCAGGAAATTTGTGGTTTATTTTTCATCGATTTTGCTAGCCGCGGCCTTGGCTGCGATCGATGTCGGTGCTCAGGAAGCCAGCGGCGTCATAACCGAAACGATACAAGCGAATACCGAGTTTAAACCGTTGGAGAAAGCCGACACCTCCAGTCCGCGCGACACGCTGCGCAGCTTCCTTACGAACTTCAATGTTGCGATCGACGATTGGCAACAAAATACCAGTATTTCGACTGCCGTGGGCTTCCGGGCCTTCGAGCGCGTCGTGTCAACGATGGATTTCAGCACCACGCCCTACCAAGATTCCAGGAGCGTTTTATCACGATGGAGTTTAATGCTGTTGGAAGTCCTGGGACGGATTGAGCTGCAGCCCTTCAGCGAGATTCCCGGCGATGCCGAAGTCGCCCGGGACGGCTTAAGCCGCTGGACGATTCCGGGCACCAGCATCACCATCGAACGAATCGAAAAGGGCCCGCGGGCGGGTGAATTTCTCTTCTCGGCCTGGACCGTTCAGCGCATCCCGCGGTTCTACCACCAGGTGAAACACCTGCCATATAAATCCCATGCCATACCGGGCATCTATGAGGCTTATCTGCAGCGTGCAGGAGACGCTGTTTTGATCGATAGACAGATTCGGAACCTTTTGAAGCCGGTTGACACCACCAGCCCCCGTTCGACCTTTGACGGTTTTCTGGACAGCATGAACCGCGCCTATGCAACGGCGATGGAAACCAATACGGCGTTCAAGGCCAATCCGCGTGCCATGACAATCGATGAAGCACGCCAGGCGGAAAAAAAGGCCCTGAACCTCATGCAGCGCGCCGTGGCGACCCTTGACTTGCGTAAGGTGCCCAAAGCTATCCGCGGTGACGTCGGCATCGAGTCTGCGCTCAAGCTCAAGGAGGTTCTTGACCGCATGAATCTTCCGCTGTTGGATTCGATTCCGGATCTGGAAATGGCGGAGGCCGAGAGAAAGCGCCTCAATCAAACCCGCCCGGTTCGCTGGCGTTACCCGGACACGCCGATCGAGATCGTCGAGATCACCGATGGTATTCACAAAGGCAATTTTCTGTTCAGTGCGAATACGGTCAGCCAGCTGGACGAAATTTTCGATAAAGTAAAGGATCTGCCTTATCGGGGTGATTTCAGTCGGCTGGTGCCGGAGTACATCCATGCGGACCGGACCGAGGGGTTCTACGACTTTTATATTTCAACACCGGGCCAGTTGATCCCGCAGACAACCTTTTTGGGCCGCTGGGCCGAAAAAATGCCGGATTGGATGAACGCCATGTACCACGGCCAGACCCTCTGGCAGTGGTTATCACTGGTCGTGACCTTGGCAGTGACCGTGATTTTTTTTACGGCCTTCCACGGCGTACTGCTGCGCCGGACCAAAGCGCTTTCAGATGCGAGTCGCAATTGGCGGCGGGTCTTTTTTAACCTGGTTGTGCTGGCGGCGATTCTGCTGCTCGGAGATTTTCTTAATGGGACCGTCAACCTGACCGGAGCTGAACTCATGGTGGTGCGCACCTGCCTGACCATGGCCGAATGGTATTTTCTGGCTACGGGAGCCATGTTTCTTTGCACCGCGGTTGCAGAGACCGTCGTTGCTTCGCCCAAGATTGACCCTGAGGGCATTCAGGCGTCTTATATCCGCGCGGTATTCGGCATTTTGGGCCTGATCTCGATGGCCGTGCTCCTGATCAACGGACTATTCCATGTGGGCGTGTCGCTGGGGCCGCTGCTGGCCAGTGTCGGGATTGGCGGTCTGGCCATCGCCTTGGCCGCCCGTCCGACGCTGGAGAATATCATCGGCAGCTTCATGATTTTTCTGGACAAACCGTACCGGGTCGGGCAACGGGTGAACGTTCTGGGGCAAAACGGCACCGTGGAATCTATCGGCCTGAGATCAACCAAGATCCGGCTGCTGACCGGGCATTTGACCTCGATTCCCAACCAACAGATGGCCAATGCCGAGGTCGAAAACATCGGGCGCCGTCCCTACATCCGACGTGTGATGAACGTCACCATTACATATGATACGCCACCGGAAATGATCAACCGCGCGGTGGAAATATTGCGCGAGATACTTTCGGTGCCCGAGGCCCAGGAAGCCGATGACTTGAAAAACATCGGCGGTACAGAAGAATTCGCGCTTACGAACGTCGAAGCCGGCGAGGCGGGGCAACAAGCCCACCCCAACGAGGCCATCAACCAACCGGACTTTGAGCCGCGGGTCTATTTCAACGAACTAAATGCAGACTCTCTGAACATCATCGTCATCTACTGGTACCATCCACCCGAATATTGGGACTATCTGGAACACGCCAACTGGATCAACCTTCAGATTATGGAGCGCTTCAATGCTGAAGGGATCGACTTCGCCTTCCCGACCCAGACGCTGCACATGGCCGGCGACGACAAGCGGCCCCTGACCGTGGGACAGCACTGGGTGTCCCAAGAAGAGGGCTTTTCGCCCAGTGCGATACTGGCCCAGGCGGCTGCGCTTGGGGTTCAGGCGGCTCGAACACCTGCCAGCGATGCAGTGCGTCCGGAGGGCAGGGAGCCCGAGGAACCGAAGCCAAGGGTTGAGGGGGAAATGACCGAAGCCCCGGTCGAAGATGAAGTATTGCATGGCAGTGGTGAAAGTGAAGCCGGAGATGATGCAGAGGTCCAAAGATGAGCTTCAAATTATAGGCCACCGGTTATGCCTGTGAGATTTGAATTGGTGCTACCGCCACCGGGTGATCGCTGAACATTCATCAAAGCTCGGACCATGCCGGCGGCTTATGAAAGGAGTTTATCTACCCATTGACGGATTCAGTCAGGGCATCCACGTTTGGCTATGGAATACTGGAGAATGTTAAATGACTCTTTTCACAAATTCTGCTTTGGTCGGAGCAGTAATTTTTTCTTTGGGCGCAGCCGTTGCGGCACTGCTTGTCTATTTTATCCTGCGACGATTGCTGGTATCCCATCTATCCGATGATACACTGACTCTTGGCGGCCCCACCATTGTTCGCATGGGTACCCTGTATGCCCTCATTCTGGCCTTGGTTTTCGCACAGGAATTTGCGGATTACAGCGGAATAAATAGTGCGACCACCCGGGAGGCAGGCGCCGTCGGAAGTGTGTTCCATGGTCTTAAAAACTATGATCCCTCTTTAACTGCCGATATCCGGCGCAAAGTTGCCCGTTACGTGAAAACGGTGATCGAAGAGGAATGGATACTACTGTCGCAGAAGCGACTCAGCGAGAATGCATGGCGCTACTACAGGGATGTCGAAAACAAGCTGCTGCATCTGCAGCCGAAAGATCTCTTTCAAAAAGACTTAAGGTCCCAGATGATACATGACTGGGACATTGTTGCGAAGTCGCGTATAGCAAGGCTGGCTGCGGCAGCATATGAACTGCCGCATTTCCTTATCACGATCTGTATTGTCGGCTTCTTTTTTGTTACAGCCCCTTACTTTGCTTTTGCTCCAAGGTTTGCCAACATATTTCTGATAATACTTCATTCCTCTTTTAACGGTTTAATAATTTTTTTAGTGCTCATTATCGCAAATCCGTTTTCCATACCGGCGCCGATAGAACCCACCGCGCTTGAGGTGTTGATGGATAAAGAGATGGCGGATCTTCTTGTGGGTTTATAAGGTGAAAGCAGTAAATTGATTCGATGCGTTAGTCTTCGCTTCTATCAAAAGCTAACCGCATAATTTCTCACTTAAATCCCACAGTTTTTTTCGGATTTGAGGATCGTATGTTATTTCGGCGGAGCGTGTTTGCCGGTTGTCTATGAAATATTTTCCGGTCACCATCGCAAGCTCGGGTGCGGTAGCCAGATAAACCAACTTCTGCGAGCCCTCGGTGACCGGGCTGCCGCCGCTAAAGTTGGCCCTGAGCAGCTTGGTGTCGATCACGCCGGGGTGCAGGCAATTTACGGTCACATTCTGGTCCTGGAGTTTTTCAGCCAGCTCATAGGTAAACAAAATATTGCAAAGCTTGGATTGGCAGTAGGCCTCCCAGCCGTCAAAATTGCGGGGTTTGGCGAGATCGTCATCATTAAGGGATGAGCTGTGGATCATGGAAGCGACATTGATGATACGACTGGGCGCACTTTTCGTCAGCACATCAGATAGTTGAAGGGTGAGTGTAAATACGGCCAGGTGATTGACGGCAAAGGTCATCTCATAACCGTCAGTCGAATTTTCAAAGCTATTGAGGGCCACGCCGGCATTGTTGATGAGTACGTCCAGCCGGCTGTATTGGCGCCGGACCTCCGCACCTATGGCTCGGATCTGCTCCAATGACGACAGGTCCGCTATAAAAAAATCCAATTTGTCATTTCCGGTTTTCGACTCTATCTCCTTCAACACCGGCTTGACCCTTGCCTCTTCTCGGCCATGCAGGATGACTCTGGCTCCCAAATCGGCAAGTTCGAGGGCTGTTTGTTTTCCAATTCCATCCGTCGATCCGGTTATCAATACGGTTATATCTTTCATCGTGCTAGCACGGGTGTCCATATTTATTCCTACATTTTACAGTTATACTCCGGTCCACGAATCTTTTTCCTACACCCTCAGTTTTCTACGCAGTTCCTCGACCCGCGCTTTGGCGCCCCTGGCATGGGGATGAATCTTAAGCACCTCCTCGAAGGCATGCAAGGCGCCGGTTTCGTCTCCACGGGCCATAAAGATAAGGCCCATACCGGAGATCGCCCCGAAGTGCCGTGGCTCCAAAGCCAGGGTGCGCTCGATGTCGATCACCGAAGCTGTGTAATCCTCGTTCAAGTAATGCGCCGTAGCGCGTTTGTTCCATCCTTCGGCGAAGTTGGGCAGGGTGGTAACGATTCTATCGAATATAGCGATGGCTTCCTTCAGACGACCCTGGCCCATGGCCTGGGCTCCTTGCGCCATGAGCGTGTTGATGTCGGCCCGTCCGGCGTCGGTCCAAATCCGCCAAATTTGAATCTCTATGATCCGAGCCTCCAGCGGATCGGCGGTTGACCTCAGTCGGTCGAAGAGTCCCTCCAATTGCTCGTCTGATTGGTCGGCCCGGCCGAGCGCCGGCGGCGCCATCATCAATACCGCCAGGATTCCGAAAACCACCACTCGCCAGGTTGCCCCTCGCATATCCCGCTTCACGCTTTTGATCCCATCCGTTTGAATTGAAACATTAATTAGTTCTCGATTTTACAGTCGGAATAATTATCAATTGGAAATCAGATCTGTTTTTATATGTCACCGATGATAAATATATAATCTGGTTATATAGAAAGCCCAAGTGAATTAATTTCGTAGAAGTAAATCAGCCTGGATTCCATTTTTAATTTGTCTACAGGTTATTTTAGCTGATGAAGCGACTTGTTCTACAATTCGCATGAATTTT
>Ga0209786_1000197_pt1 | contig 25243 bp, 18 predicted proteins | sample WorMetilvaeELBA2_FD_187405 | JGI IMG/M metagenome (GOLD analysis project Ga0209786, IMG submission 187405) | Marine gutless worms symbiont microbial communities from Max Planck institute for Marine Microbiology, Germany - Olavius ilvae ELBA.2... ...
GATATCTCTGGCTACCCAAAAAATTTACAGTGACCGCCCGAGTTATAGAGTTGGGCAGGCGAGCGAGCTTCACCCTTCGGGCTCGCTCACCTGCCCAGCATCTATCTCTCGTAATGGTACCAGTTTTATAAGTTGACAGCAAGTTCATTCTTTGTCCCATTGCCGCCACATCAGGTTAAAGACGCTTCACTCAAAAGTTTCTTCTGCTCAATCCGGGCCTGAGTTGCTTCCTCCTGACTGGCTACCTGGAACTTGATAAAATCTCGACTTGGCGCACCTTGACCGACCTTCCACAAATCCGCATTGATAACGTTCAATGCACACATATAGCCGCCCAAAGTCGGTCCGTCGGCAATTAACAAAATCGGCGTATTGCCGCAAATATTCAGGGCACCCCGAATGGCGTAGGCATGATCGATAATATTTGAAGGATGGCTGCCGCCCACACCGCCATCAGTTCTAGCGAAGAAGCTGTCCGGCAGTTCCTCCAAGCGGTAAGCCGATCGGTTTGATGTGTGCTGGATCTTTGAAACATGGCTAAACAGGTGTTCCATACCTTCCTCGGTCACGTAGTCCGGCGAGGTGTTAGGTCCCGGCATCGCTCGCAGTACCCACTCATTCGTATACTCCGGAATAGCTTCCTGCTTTAGTTTGCGCCCGGTGAGTTCGGATAGATTTCCCGCGGACTCGCCAAACTTAATTTCGTCTCCGGCTTCGAGCTTGCGGCCCTCAAAACCACCGTAGCTTCCGAATATGCAAGTTGATTTGCTGTTCAAGTAGGGGGGCACGTCGATGCCGCCGGCTATTGCCATGTACGACCGGAATCCATAGGGCCCAATGTGTGAAAATTTTATGACATCGCCTTTAGTGACCGATATCGACTGCCACATGGCAAGCGCCTGTCCGTTTAAAGTCGGCTGGGTATCCGTGCCGGTAACCGCGATGACCGTATCCACGCCGAATTCAGCCTCAAGGAAACCGCCGGTAATTTCTAAACCCGCCTCGCCGGCAGAATTGCCGACCAATACATTCGCCAGGCCGAGCGCGACGTTGTCAAACGCGCCTGAGGCAGACATGCCTTTTCCCAGGTAACCCAAACGTCCCGGCCAATCCTCCACTAAAGTCTCGATTCCTCCATTTATTACTTTCAGCATGACCTGTTCCTCCTTTGCTGGAATTACAACCGCGGGGCCTTCTTAACACCCTCGGCCTGTTTTGACTTAAGCGACTTCATCCCGCTTTGAATTTCCTCTGAGTTATACCATGCCAGATATTCTTTGGCCTTGATTTGACCTTGTTCGATCTGGTACTCATAGTCAGTCTTATCGTGAACATGGCCGTAAATATCAACGACTTCTTTCTCCGTTGTTTCGTGGAATTTTACCCGATCGGCATTGCGATAGAGAAAAGGTCCGTCTTTGAAGAACGGATGTTTACAGGCAAACTGGAAAATCGGGATGGTTCGACCAAAAAGCTGATACCCGCCGCCGGTGGGGGTGGTATAGGTAAAGACGCAGGGCCCTCCGATGCCGACAGCACCCTCCGGGGTCCAGGTGCGCGGCGGATTATATTTGGGGACGACAATGGCACAGCGCGGATCCAGCGGCCACAAAAATGCCCCGCCCGGCCAGAAACCGCCACCGGAGTTAAACCATTCCGTACCCAATATCATGTTCTTGATTTCCTCGACGCCGATGCCGTTGCACATGGCCATATATTCAATGTTGTACCCGTCGATCACATTGGGGGCATCCGGCCGCACCTCGGCCACATATTTTGCAACTGCTTTTTTGGTCTCGGTATCCTCAAAAGCGATCGGCAGATGGATAATACGGGATTCCAGCACGACATCATCGATTGTCGGCATGGAATCTTCCGATTCTTTCACGAGCTCGATTATCTTTTGATAGGCGATAATTTCGGGATCGAAGTGCAGCAGATTCGTGCGAATGCCGGGGACCGTTTCGATGAGTCCCTTGATCTCCTTACCCAAAATAATGTCGTTGATCGCCAGCATGCGGAACGAATCCTGCAGTGCAGCGCGCTGTTCGTGACCATATTCGACCTGAAGAAACCCATCGCCCGCCTGCCTGAACAATATCTCGAGCCTTGATTCCGTTGCAGGCATGGTGTCTATAATGACATCATATTTGCCGTTACTCATTTGATAGCCTCCTTATTTTTCCGATCTGATTGATATTAAAAATTAGGTTTCAGGTGTCAGGTTTCAGGTGTCAGGCAATAAGAATGTCGAATGACGAATGACTAATGTCGAATTATTGAATCGCTTCGCTCAGTCGTTTTTAAAATATATCGGCAGAATGCCTCGCTTCGGTCCGCCGGAGGCGGATCATTCGACCTTCGACATTCGACATTCCTTGTTCGATACTTACAGTCCGCCGGAGGAGGATTCGATATTTATCCGCCTCTGGAGGATTCGCTTTTTCAGAGTTTCTTTTGTCTATAAATCCGGTCGCTCCGCGACGAGCGGTTGTGCTGACACCTGACACCTGAAACCTTCTGTATCTTACAACATGGTTTCAGTAAAACTCCTCACGGGGCCTAGCTTGGATATACCTCCTTTCAATTTGTTCACATCTCAGGCGATGCCAATTCGCACCCGGCCTGTTCCAGCACAGCCCGAACGGCTTTGACAATTTCGAAGGCACCCGGCGTGTCGCAATGCACACAGACCGAGTTGCCCTCGATGGTGATCTCCGTGCCATCCATGGCGCTTACTTTATTGTCAATGACCATTCGTCTGACTCGTTGCGCGACGGGGTCCGGATCATGAGCGTCGTGCGCTCTGGTAATGACGAGGTTGCCTTCGGCATCGTACCCCAGGTCGGAATAGAGCTCGTAAACCGTCTTGAGACCCATCGATTCGGCCAAAGAGGCAATGACGCCTTTTTTCATGATATACAAATACATATTTGAGTCGATGTCATTGACAGCCCGGCAAATTGCTTCGGCCACGTCTTCCATGCGGTGGGCCATTCCGTAAAGCGACCCGTGGGGTTTGACATGGTGCAGCTTTAAACCGACGGTTTCCGTAAAAGCCTTCAATGCGCCGACCTGGTAGACCACGATGTCATAGATTTCATCGGAAGTCAGTTTCATCTCGCGACGACCAAAACCCTGCAGATCCGGCAGCCCGGGATGGGCGCCCACCTGGACATTGAATTTCTTTGCCAGTTTCACAGTGCTTTTCATAACCGAGGGATCTCCGGCATGAAACCCGCAGGCCACGTTAGCGCTGGTGATAAACGCCATAAACTCCTCGTCATGGCCAAGCGTATACATGCCGAAGCTTTCTCCCATATCAGCATTGAGATCAACTTTTCTCATTTTATATTTCCCTTCTACCTTTAAGTAAAGAATCCTGGCCCGGAGGGTCAGACTTCGATTTCACCTCAGAGAGGTGGTGTTTGCCTTTAGACAACCAATGGAACAATGGAATGGTGGAAAAATGGAATATTGGGTATCAAAAGCGGATGATGGCCGGAATTTAATTTCTGATGAGTGCGAACAAAATAAAATAGATCTCATTCCGCCAGGCCCAGCATTCCAATATTCCATTATTCCAGTTCCCCATGATATTCGATTACAGCAACCCCGCCTTTGGCAGATTGACCTGGCCCAAATGGTCAAGCTTTTCGGTGCTAGATTTAATCCTGTGATTTAGCAACCACACGTTGCCGGAACTGATCAGAGGCAACCGCGAATATCAGCAGGATTCCAATAACAACTGTTTGGAGGTAAGATTCTATTCGGGCAAGGTTCATTCCATTTTGAATGAGCCCGATAAAAAGTGCCCCGAGTACGACATTTTCGACTCGCCCGACCCCTCCCCTTAGACTGACTCCACCGATCACACAGGCGGCGATTGATTCCAACGGCATGGAAACACCGATATTCGCTTCACCGGTTTCGAGACGCGCAGTTAACAATAATCCGCTGATTGTGGCCAAAGAGCTGCAAAAAATATAGGCCAGGAAGAGGACATATTTGGTATGGATTCCCGAGAGGGATGAAGCTTTGATGTTGCCTCCGACAGAATAAAAATACCTGCCGATTTTTGTCCAGTTCACCAGAAAATACATAGTGATGATCAATCCGGCGGTGATGATTACCGGCGTTGGAATCCCGATGAATCTGCCAAATCCAAAAATGTCGCTGAAGACTTCAGGCATGCCGTAAACCGGAACCCCGCCGGTCAAATATAGCGCCACCCCGAAACCGACAGAAGCCATCCCCAGAGTCATCATAAACGGATTGACATTGAAAACAGAAACGCCAATGCCATTGACAACACCGACCGACAATCCGGCCAAAAATCCTGCCATTAACCCGACAAAAATAACCAGCGCGACCGAGTCCGGAAAAGCGCTGTTCATCGCCGACATGGCCATGGCTCCCACCACGGAAGAAAGCGCCAGGATAGTTCCGACCGAGAGGTCAAATCCGCCGGTGAGCAAAGCGAGCATCTGCCCCATCGTTACAATAACCAGATAGGTCGATTGCCTGGCAACGTTCATCAAATTCCGGACAGTCAGAAAATTTTCCGATAGTATGGCAAAAATAACCGTCGCGATAACAATCAGAAACGGCAATACGCCCATTCCAATAAAGGACTTTCTGATCCATTTGATCAGTAAATTCTCAGTTTTGGGACTATCATTATCTTTCATATTCAAGCTGCCTTCTGTTCGAAAAAGTGAAATAAAACATTTTGCTCGGTAATTTCCTCACCTATTAGTTCCGCCCGCAAATCCCCCCGGTAAAAGACATATGCGCGGTTTGTCAAATGCAATATTTCCGGCAAGTCTGATGAAATCAGCACGATAGCTGCCCCCTGCTGACACAAATCTCCAATAAATTCGTAAATAGCGGCACGGGTGCCGACATCAACCCCAACCGTTGGCTCGTCGAAAATGAAGAGTTTGGTTCGCCGGGTGAGAACTCTTGCCAATAATGTTTTTTGTTGATTTCCGCCGGAAAAGAGATCAACGCTGCGTTCTATTCTCGGCGGCTGCAAATTGAGTCTTTGGGACAGATCAAGGGCCATCACCCTTTCATTTTTTCGTTTGAGGAACATGGAATACAATGACAAATTGAACAGGGGCAAAGCTGCAAGGGATATGTTCTCGCGTACATTTCGCATCATAACGAGCCCCTCGTTGCGTCTGTCCGGCGGGACGTAAAACATGCCGACATCCAGCATCCTGGCCGGTGTGACATTGGTAAATTTTTTGTCTTCAAAAATTATCTCACCGCTTTTTATTTCTTCGATCCCAAAACAGGCGCGCATGACTTTCGATTTTCCTGAACCGACCAAACCGGCCATGCCGACGATCTCTCCCCGTTTGAATTCCAATGAAACATTTTTGACGGAATTGTCAACGGTCGTCATGTTGTGGACTGAAAGAATGGTATCCTTAGGATGATAATGGATGGTCGGGAAAATCTGATCAATGACTCTTCCGGTCATCAATTCAACCAGTTCATTATCCGTGACACTGTCGGTTTTGACCGTGGCAATATAATTTCCATCCCTTAAAATAGTAATACGATCTGAGATTCTTCTAATTTCGCCCATGCGGTGCGTAATGTAAATAATACCGACATTGTCGTTTCGCGCTTGCTCAATGAGGGCAAACAGGCGCTCTGTTTCCTTTTCGGTCAGGGAAGCCGTCGGTTCATCCAGGATCAATACGGATAAATCAGAGCCAAAAACTTTAGCGATTTCAACCATTTGCTGTTCGGCGCGCGTGAGGTAGACGACTTTTTTTCTGGGATCAAGTTCAAATCCAAGACGGTCTAAGATTTCCTGCGCTTGCTGATGCATTTTCTTCTTGTCGAGAAAGCCAAAACGGCCTTTTTCCACGCCCAGGAAAAGATTTTGCGTCACCGTCAGTTGCGGAATCAGAGAAAATTCCTGAAAGACCGCGTGAACACCCAATTTTCTGGCGCTGTGGACGTTCGGAAAATGCATTTCTTTGCCGCGGAACAAGATTCTTCCGGCCGTCGGTCTCAGGGCACCTGCAACGATATTAATCAAGGTCGACTTGCCGGCTCCGTTTTCGCCGAAAAGGACATGGACTTCCCTCTCACGAAGGTCAAAATCAACTTTGTAAAGGGCTGATACTCCGGGAAATTGTTTTGAAATATTTTCCAGCTGGAGCAGGGGGGGCATTGGCGGTGTTGTCCAGGTCTACTTGCATCTTCTGCCTCGCTAATCTTCCAGATTTTACAAGCGGATGTTGGGCCGAATTTTGGGAGCCGGTTTGAGTCTCTCTGGCCGCGCGGGGCCGTAACAGGCCGAATAATGTCCATGCAGGGCAGGCGACAGCAGCCTGGCGATAAAGGTATATTCCTTAATCTTTGGGAATCTGCGGTCCGCGCGCAGCCCGATGGCTCGCTCATAAATAACTTCAAATTTTGGACGTCGATCCATCCCGCCCCGCTATGCTTCCGCGTTCGGCCGGCCGGGCACCTCAACTTCTAAAATAATAAAATTATTCTTTGCGTGAAACTATAGTTGGCTGATTGCTACCTGAATTTTGCATATGAAAGGCTCCAACTCATTCATGCAAAATTCAGGCACCAAGTTAGGACTATTTAACAATAAAGGTCGCTTTAAAGCCGTCAGGCGCCAGCGAACTATCTCTATTAAAAGAATTGATATTGCTGGAATCAATTACATATAATTTGGGGCCCACATGCTTCTCATAAGGCTCGCCTTCCAGAATCCTCACCGCCTGATCGATCGCCGTGCGGCCTTGAATTACCGCGGAGTCCGTGGGGGCAGCCAGAATCCGGTTGCGTTTGATTCCCTGGTAAACACCCGGCGTAAAATAGTAAGAGAGTATTTTAACCTTTTTATCCAGTCCTCGGGATCTCAGGATGCTGGTGGCCGCTTCGGCAGTTACGGCGGTGCCGACGATGTAGTCAATTTCACCGGGGAATGCTTCCAGCGTATCTTCCACCAGCCGGCTTTGAACCTCTTTTCCCGTATCACCGTATTTAGTCGCTAGGATCTTAACCGCACCCTTTTGGACCGCTTCCGAAAAACCCTTATTGCCGGCTTCTACCCAACCGGCACCTGGGGGGCCCGGAAACCAGGCGACATTTACAGATTTACTTCCTATTGGATGCTTTTGAACCAGGTACTCACCCGCTTTATATCCCATCTCGCCAAAGGAAACGAGTGACTTGGCCGAAAGCTCTTTGGAAGACATGCCATTGATGACGTCAATCACGGGAACACCCTTTTTGCGGATTTCGGAAACCAGATTGTTCAACCCCTCATAGGAGATAGCCCCGATCACCACCGCATCAGACCCACTTTCGACGCAATCCTCGATCTGAGAAATTTGCTTATTGAGGTTGACATATCCACCGGCTTCCAGTAATTGCATGGTCACTCCCATGCGCCGGCTCTCATCTATCACGCCATAATTTACAGCCATCCAGTAGGCATCTTTCATGTGGGGAAAAGAAACACAGATGTTCCATTTCTTGGTTGCCTTATCAAGGGGGACATATTTAAAATCATGCCTGGGGCTATTCATGTCGAATGGCGGATCCCATACTTGTACGGTATGGGGATACCACTCTGCTGAAACCTGAGGAATGGCGAAAAATGCAGTAATGATTACCAATAAAACCAATTTTAATGAATAACTTAAGAATTTCATAACATCCTCCTTTCAAATAATTGTGACCCCAAAGATAGAATGGAGTATGGTAGGATTACGGACCTATGACCCAATCAAATTCAATCGTCATTATTATCCCCCGACCCTGTTTCTTGGGTTATAGCTCCACGGAATTATCGCATACTATAATAGTATGAAAAAGGATTTGTAAATATCTATTTTTCGATTTAAAAATTCGAATTTTCCGATGGCTTCTTACCTGTTGATATTAATAGATATCTATTAGCTGTTAGGGAAGTATTATTTTAAAAAAATATTCAGAATACATTCTGTAATTTTCTAATATTCTGAAATATATACAAAAAAAAATAAGAAGGAATTTGTTAGAAAATATTTTTTTTGTTTTTAAGAAGATAGAATTCGAAAATTCCGAGGTCTCTATCCTAAAAAAATGGAATCATTTAACAATGTGGTTCTAATATTTACTCACTATCTAAACCGCTTAACGACTTTCTAGATTTAACTCTATTCGCTCTTGGATTGCCCGATGTATACTCCATCAAGCAGAATTCCATGAAACTACGGGCACTTTTGCTGTGTTTTCTGTCCTTGGACCAGGCCAGACCGATATCCATTGATGGAATCTCATCTATTATTTCATGGGCTTCTATACGGTCTCCTTCCAGGGACCAGGGTCGGTAAACCAGATCGGAAAGTATCGTAACACCCGAACCGACTGCAACCATACTTCTGACTGCTTCAATCGATTCTGTGCGAAAAATTATTTGGGGGTTAGTTCCATGCTTACGCCAGAAATTCATATGAGTGACACCCGCCTCGTCAATCATAAGTTGTATATAGGGTTCTTGCGATACATCTTTGAGTGTAATGTCATTCTTTGAACATAGGGAGTGGTTGACTGAAGTCCAGAGCCTTCTTTTCGAACTGACCAACGTTTCCAGCATAAGATCCTCATTATTGACATTGGATGCAAGTAAAACTGCCAGGTCGAGTTTACCCTCCATTAACATCAACTCAATTCTGTCTCTGGGAAATTCTTCCAGCTTTACCTTAATGTTGGGGAAGGTCCGTTTGAATCTGGCCAATGGGGAAGCCAGGAAATAGCCTGCCACAGTTATTGTGATACCAAGTGCTAAGTCACCTGAAATATCTGTATATGAATTTTTCAAAGCATATTCGGCATTGGAGACCGAAGCATTAATATTATGGCAATGCTGAAGGAAACGGAATCCGTCAAAAGTCAGATTGATCCCGCGGCGGTGTCTGGTTATCAACGTCACCCCGGTGATACTTTCCAGTTCTTTGATGGATTCGGTTATTGAAGAGGGAGATATGCTGAGCATATTAGCAGCAGCAGCAATTTTACCCGTTTCGGCTGCAGCGATAAAGTATTTTATTTGGCGCAGAGTTATATCCATATCAGGTTAGGGGCATCGCACTTATTGGAATGTTGGAATGCTGGAATATTGGATCCCGAAAAATTCATTTCTCTGCAATAAGCTTTGCTATCTGACATGTGCGGACCATACTCATCCGACCGAAAATGTATAAAATCCGAATAGCAGATGTAAACAACGTTGTCAATTCGCCTTTCTCAGCCACATATTGCCGCACACCAGATTCAAATGGCAGTTAAATCAAAGTACTCTTATTTAATGCTTATATCTCATCTTAAAATTTGGATTCTAGAATTTCGATGTTTGATTGGTGGTGTCGCTTCGCTCTATCAATTAAAAAACAGGCAGAATACCTCAAATCTAAATTCCAAATTCCAAAATCTAAAACTTGATCATTGCATGTTTCCACGTAAGTGGTATAAGGTGCCTTTTTTTGGGGGTTCAGAGGTTATGAGGTTCAGAGGTTCAAGGTTCAGAGGTTCAAGGTTCAGAGGTTCAAAGGTTCAGAGGTTCAGGGTTCGAGGTTCAGGGTTCAGCGCTGCCTCTGGCCGCGAGCGTCCAGTCAAATCGAGAAAGAAACTCTGAAAAAGCGAATATCGAATACTGAATGTCGAATCCTCCTCCGGCGGACAAGTGTCGAAGGAATGTATTCTGCTTGTCGTGAGCTTTTTTTGTCGAACGGTCTTTTTTATAAAAAAATGACTGAGCGAAGCGAATCCACCCTTCGACATTCGATATTCGATATTCTGCGGTTCTGCGGTTCGCTTTTTAACCTCTTGAAATTTCATACGAAAGGTTCATAGGTTCAAGGTTCAGAGGTTCAGAGGTTCAGAGGTTCAAAGGTTCAGAGGTTTAGAGGTTCAAGGTTCAGAGGTTCAGAGGTTCATAGGTTCAAGGTTCATAGGTTCAGAGGTTCAAAGGTTCAGAGGTTCAAGGTTCAGAGGTTTAAAGGTTCAGAGGTTTAGAGGTTCAAGGTTCAGAGGTTCAAGGTTCATAGGTTCAGAGGTTCAAAGGTTCAAAGGTTCAGAGGTTCAAAGGTTCAGAGGTTCAGAGGTTCAAGGTTCAGAGGTTCAAAGGTTCTAGGTTATAGGATTGAAACTGAATCTGGGTGAAAATTGTACTCAGAAATTTACTTACATAATGAAGTTACGCACGAGCGCCGCCGCTATTCGCAAACGCCCAGGCCGATCGATATTGGTATCTTTGTCCATTTGCTAACGTAGGGTCGGCTGCTGTGCCGCCTTTAAAACGGCGGGCACGGTGGCCTGCCGCAGATCTGGTTGTTGAATATATGCAAATTAAAGCTATAGCTAAAAGAATAGTGGTGCCCGGTCTTGCCGCCGCCTGGCAACGACAGTAACCTTGAACCTCTGAACCTTTGAACCCCTGAACGGAATTTAAATACAGGAGACAGCTTGAATCGATATTTAGCGGACATAAAAAACGGCAACGGGGTTTTTTGGGGCTGGTATGTGGTTTTCGGGTCTTTCACGATCATGATCATCAGCTACGGTGTCAGATACTCCTTCGGCGTTTTCGTAAAGCCCATGATGGCTGAATTTAATTGGCCGATGACCATCATTCAGCTGGGCTCTTCCATCAACCTGGTCCTGTATGCCTGCACCGGCGTGCTTACGGGTTGGCTCCTTGACCGGTTTGCTCCACGCTGGATCATGATAGCCGGGATTCTTGCGACTTCTGCGGGACTGATTCTGGCAAGTTTTATCAAAACGCCATTGGGCCTATACCTTTCGTACGGCGTTTTGGTTGGCGCCGGTTCCGCCGGCTGCGGCATGGTGGTCACCAGCGTTGCCATCGGCAAATGGTTTGACCGCTATCGCGGGCTGGCTATCGGCATATCTTCTATGGGAATCGGGGTGGGGACCATGCTGATGGCACCGCTGGCCGGCTATATCGTCAAACACTACGGCTGGCGCAACGGGTTTTTGACCATCGGATTTCTGATGCTGTCGGTGGGAATTTTCATTTCTTATGTGTTTATGGGAAAACTCGAACCCGGCCAGTTAGGTTTGATGCCTGATGGCGATATTCCCGTCGAAGATGCAAAGCGCGGTGCCCATGTAGGTAAACTCGAAGGTAATGCGGATCTGAGATCCGTGCTGCAGACCATTCGGTTTTGGATACTCGTGTTCTGCAATGTGTTCGCGGTGATGACCGTGATGATGACATTTAACCTCCAAATCGTCTACGCCATCCACAACGGCATTAACGAACTGGAAGCCGCCGCTGCTATCGGCATTATAGGGATTTCCGGAAGCTGCGGCAAATTTTTCTTCGGCTGGTTCAGTGATCGCGTCGGGAATGCTAAATACGCTGCTTCCATGGGATTCGCGATCATGGCCATGGGCATGTTGGTTCTACTGAAGGCCAGCACGGTCGCAACCCTCTATGGCTATGCCCTGATTTTCGGTTTTGGGTACGGCTCGCTGGCCCCGGTGATGCCATACATGGTCTCCGAACAATTCGGGCGCCAGGCCTTGGGGGCCGCTTACGGGATATTGGTCTTTTTTGCCACCGGACTGGGGGGCAGTGTCGGCCCTTTGTTGGGGGGCTACATTTTCGATCGAACGAATTCCTACGACATCGGCTGGATGATCTGTCTGGTTGCCCTGATAGTTGTGGCGGTTATGATTCTGGCCTTGAAACAGCCAGAAAATCGTCGGCCGCCTTTTTGAGCATCAACAAATTTTGGGCGGGAACATTGGGCGGGATGCCGCAGCCGGGCATCAGGATATAGCCGCGCGTTGAACGAATGCCTTCGGCAAGCGCAGCCGTGGACAGGCGGTAAACTTCGTCAGGCTGCCCTAAATGGATAACCGCCGGCTCGATGTTGCCGGCGATGATACAGTCGGCGCCGAATAATTCGACGGCGGTTTCGAGGGCCACTTCATGGCCGAAACTGACGATGCCGGGATCGCCCATGGGAATCTCGCACCACAGGGGCAGATTCTTGTTCTGCTCGCCGCATATGTGGCAGTAGATGTGTCGTATTCCCGTCTGCAAAATGTTGGCGTGCAGCTCCTGCTGATAGGGCAGGACAAACGTTTCAAAAAACTTGGGGGAGAGCATCTGGTTGGACGCCGTGGGTGCCGCCAGATAGGTCAATATGTCTTCCGGGGGGAATGTGGCGGCAAACAGCCTCACAACAGCGGTGCTATAGTCGGTTGCGAGCCGCAGCAGCCGGTGGGCCAGATCGGGCTTTTTGATCAGCCAGCGCATCAACAGTTCCGGGCCGCACAAACTGCGGGCTCCTTCGATGGGTGAGGTAATAAATGGAAAAACCGGCAACCCGTTTGCATGACAGCGATGTGTAAAATCCAGATACAACGGCAGCGGTCCGGCCCTGGCGATATCATCCGGCATTTTCAGACTTTCAACTTCAGCCTCCGAATTGACCGGGTGGCAGACGGCCGTCGGTGCCATGGAATACTCATCGGCCGGCCATTTGAGCGTGCCGCCGAAAGCCCAGGTGACATCCGAAGCGCCGCCCACCGCCATGCGAGGGATGCCGTCCTCATCGAATTGGGCAATGGTTTCGATCTGGGCATCAAAGCTATGTTGCGGATCGTTGTAGGCCGAGGCCATGGGGTATCCGGCATTCTGAACCGCAAATGAGGGTGTCGCGCCCCACAGCCAGACCAGCGGGCGGTCGACTAATTTCCCCGATAAAAGATCTCTGAACCGCTTGCCAATCTGCGTTTTGTCCATGGGATAGACCGTATGTTTGAATATTTTGGATTGCGGATTTTGGATTTAAGGTATTCTGTCAATTTTTTAAATGGATAGAGCGCAGCGATGCCTCAAATCCGCAATCCCCAATCCGCAATCCGCAATCGAATATCCCGCAATCCGCAATCCAAAATCCAATATCTGTTTCTAACCGCACCGGTCAAACCCAATGCGGATAGCTGGCATAATTTTCCATAAACCAGGCTCGGGCCTCGTAGGCTTGCAGCAGGTGTTCCGACGGAACACCATAGGGTATATCTCAGCCGGGGGCAAAGATGTAGCCCCGGTTGCCGCCCACCGCCAGGCTGATCAGAGCGTCTTCGCGAGGTGAAATCATCCCCAGCATCAGGCTGGTGGTCAATTTCAGATTGCCGCCAAAGCCCTTGCCGTATTTGCGGGCCATGTCGCGCACGTAGCTCAGGTTCATCTGCTCGTCGATGGCAAACCCGTGGGTGGGCACCCGGCAGACTTCCTCCAGGACTTTACTGCAGTTGCCGCAGATGAAAAAAGTGGATGTCAGCCCGGCGTCGTGAATAACATCGATGGCCGGCCGGCAATTGGGCGTCACGTACTCGGCAAACACCTGGGGCCGAATCTGGGAGGCCACCGGATCGACGATGGCGATGATGTCGCAGCCCATTTCAGCATAAAAACGTGCGGCCTGGGCACCCACCTCGCCGGCGAATCGCAGCACGGCGTGGGCGTATTCCTTGCGTCTGAGCAGGGCGGTAAATATCTGGGGGCCGGCCAGATGGGAGGCCAGGGTCAGCGGGCCGCACAACAGCCCCAGCATGGCACAGTCCAATGCCTCCAGCCGGGGTTTGGCCGATTGGGCGGCTTCGAATATAATCGGCCAGCGGCCATCCGTTTTCAAGGGAACGCTGAGGCCGGCCTCCTCGGGGGTCTGGTCAACGCAAAGATGCGTCATGATCGACGGTACATTGTCTTCCCAGTAGGTTGCTTCGCTGCCGATGCTTTCGGCTTCCACCGACAGGTCGAACAGCAGGGGAATGCCGTCAGCGTGATAAAGCTCGGCCGCGTGCACCACGCCCTGGGCCAGCAGTTGGGCGTCCTTTAAGAATGCATCGGCCGGCTGGTCGATCAACGCGGCACAATGCACCCCGGCGTAAGGCAGCCAGGGCGGCACATCGGTTGTTTTACCGCGGGTGGCATCGATTAGCACTTGTTTAGCCATTTTTTTACCTCATTTAAAAAGCGAACCGCAGAACCGCAGAATATCGAATATCGAATTTCGAAGGGTGGTTTCGCTTCGCTCTGTCATTTTTTAAAATAGATAGATGCTGCAAAGAGAAATGTCTAAAATTGTAAAATGCCTAACATGACTAAAGTTATGGTATTCTTCCCTTTTAACAATGACGGAGCGAAGCGACATCCACAAATCTTCAATCTTCAATCTTCAATCTTCATTTAAAAGGGAAACTCCACCCCCATCCCGGCAATCTCGTCTTTTACCCTGCGGTACATGTCGTAATGCTCCGGGGTCGGCAGGGCCTTATGAACGTCATAGCACTCGTGGTATTCCTTGCCCTTGGAGGCCGTGGCTGCTTCATCTTCATAGGTGGCCAGCAGCTTCAAGGCGATTTCATTGGCCTGCTCCCGGGTCATCCCCATGTTGGCCACGGCATGGCCCACTTCCATGCCCAGGCGGGCTTCCATGGGGGTGGCTCGGTTGCGATATTTGTTGCGGGCCGAGGCCATCTCCCACAGGTGCCAGCCGCAGACGGTGCTCACCATGGCATGGCAGGCGGTTTCTCTGAAAAGCATTTCGGTCATGGGGCCTGAATTGGCGAATCCGTTGGAGGTATACAACAGTTTGCTGTTACGGGCCAGGGCCTGGCCCGCCATGGCGATGGGCCACAACAATTCCCGGGTGGTGTTGGATCCCCAGTTGAGATGGAAGGGGAAATGCTGGTTATAGGCGGCGCCATGGATCAAAAGTCCCTTGAGGCTGTAGGCAACCAGGGAGACCGCCACGCCCTCCGAGCCGCCGCACCAGCCGCCGTAAATCGGTCCGGTCAGGTTGCCGGTGTAACAGCCGTACTGGGCATAATGCACCGAGCGGTTGAGCAGGGTATCGGCGGTTTTGAATTCGGTCAGCGATCCCACCAAGCGGGAATCGGATGTGCGCACGCCCCAGGCATTGTCGGATACTGCAATCTGGCCGGAATCATGTTCGGCCGTGCCCACGGCCACGAAAAACACGCCGGGGGATCCGACCTGCTTGGCTGCCAGCCGCATGTTGTAGATGTGCTGGACACAGCCGTTGATTTCCGTGGGGCCGCCGGATTCGATCAATTGGCCGGCCGCATCTTCCAGGATGGGGGCGCAAAAGCCGTCCAGCAGCGGTTCCTTGAGATAGGCCAGGCACATGGAATGATGCAAGTGCTCGTCCACTGTAATATCCGGGCTGAAAATGCAAAACGGCGGCTCGGTGTCCTCCACCCGACGATGCTTGAATAATTTGGCGTCTTTGCCTTCGCCCACCCAGTAACGGTCTTTAGCCATGTACAAGGCTTCCTTGATCTCTGCGTCGCTGACCTGGATGATGCGATGCGAATCGGTGTTATAGACCCCGACATCCCGAAAAAGATCCCAGCCCGCCTGCCAGATGCGGTCGGCCATCGCGTCGTCGGCCGGCACCGGGGTTGCAGGGTCATACTTGATTTCGTATTTTTTGATCAGCTTCTTCAGCGTCGGCGTAAACAGTTTGGGTAAAAAGTCATCTTCCTCGATGTGGGGACCGGTTTTAGACCGTTCCATTATTTCCCATATGCGATAAGCCGTGGTCATATTTTTCCTCCCATCAAATGATTGAAAATTGAAGATTGAAGATTGAATCTTTGTGGATGTCGCTGCGCTCCGTCTTTTTAAAAATGGGTTAGAAATCCATGAGTATTCAATATCCAATCATATAACTCAGTGCTATTCGAGCAAGGCGGCCATTTTTTGTGATGCGCAATTGGCATCTTCACAATAAAGATCGGCCCCGATTTTGTCGGCCCACATCTGAGATGTCGGGGCGCCGCCGATCACGACCTTGTATTTATCGCGCAGGCCTTTGTCTTTTAAAAATTCGATGATTTCCTGTTGCCGGGGCAGGGTGGTGGTCATCAGGGAGGATGCGCCGATGTAATCGGCCCCCATCTCCTCGGCGGCCTTGATAAAATCCAGGGAATCCACGTTGTAGCCCAGATCCTTGACCTCAAAACCGTTGGTTTCCAGCATCAGTTTGACAATATTTTTGCCGATTTCATGCAGGTCCCCTTTGACCACTCCGATAACCACTTTGCCTTTGGCAAGCACCCGATCCATGGATTTCAATTCAGGTTTGACGATATCCACCACCCCTGTCAAGGCTTCACCGGCCAGCATCACCTCGGGCAGGAATATGTCCAGGTTAGCGAACAGATCGCCGACGCGCTGCATGGTCAGGGTCAGCTTGTCCAGAATTTCCAGCGGGTCGGTACCGCCCGCCAGCAGTTCGCGGGCCAGGGCCTCGCAGTCTTCCTTTTCGCCGTCTTCCACAAGTTGGCTTAACTGGTCCAGTGACATTATTTTCCTCCTTGTAAGTATCTTTTAGAGTTTAATTTTAACAAAATATTCAATTTAAAGAATGCGGCGGTCATTAGCATGCATTGTAACCATTGGAGTACTCCAATACTCCACCACTCCAATTCCCCAAAACTGCCCTTAAGGCGCATGTTTTTCAAACACGACTCGCCCGTCTGCCAGGCGCTGGCCCAAAAAGCAGAAAAAGTTGTCGTCGTCGCGCTCGGGGTAGTCCAGGCGGGTAAAAATGCGGTAGCGGCTCTCGCGGCGCTCGATGGTACTGCGCAAGATAATCTCACCGCACTCGATCAGATTGCGCATCTCCAGACAGTGGGTCATTTCGTGGGGATTGGCCGCGATCAAGCGCATATGCTGCTTCAAATATGCCAGCGATTCGAGACCCCGCCGGGCCATCGAACCGGAGCGGTACGCGATGTTGTAGTCGCTCATCACGTTTTGAATGAAACTCTGGGCCTCCTGCCAGGCATCGCCGTTTTCCCGTTCGTTGACTTGGTTGGCGAAATCCATCAATGCATCGAAATCGCCGCCCTGGGGTACGTGGGTCATGCGGCCTGCAAAATCCACGGCCGATTCTCCGGCCAGGTGGCCCATGGTCAGGGCCCCGGGAACCACACTTTGCGGTATGCCGCCGGCCTCATCTCCGGCGGCAAACAACCCCGGCAGGGACGTGCTGCATCGGCCGTCAACCATAGGCCCGCCGGCTGCGGCCGCCGAATGTTCGGGTTCCAGCGGCCACAGTTCGATTTTGTGTCGGCGGAAATCGATATCGTATTGCTCATTCAAATGATGAAAGCAGGTTCCCGAACCCTCGTTGGCGATGGCCCAATGCATGTAGGATTGATCGGCTTCGCTGCCCCAGGACATATCGGCAAAGATTGGCCCGCGGCCGGCTTTCAGTTCACCCATAAAGGTCTTGCCGGTGCCGAAGGGTGTGGCCGGGCCCTGCCAGCCATCGAATTCATGGTTGCGGGGTCGAATCACCTCATCCAGCCCATTGATCCCGATGCCGCAGGGCTGGTAGGAGCCGCCGGGCAGACCACCGCCGCGTACCAGGTTTTTGGATGACCAGCGGCCGGGAATGGACACGAATTCCATATTGATCAACTCGGCGCCGGCCCTGAACATGGCGGCTTTACCATCTCCGGTCAATGCCGGCGGCATACGCGTATTGAAGACCAAGCCCGAAAAGGTCTTATACAACCGGTTGGGCCGGCCGGCGGCCATGATCACTGCTTTGGCCCGAAAAACGTGCAGATTACCGTCCCGGGTACCATAGCCGACTGCGCCGGCGATCTGGCCGTCATGGACCAGCAGGTCGTTTATCATGACCCGGTCTGCAATCCGGACCCCGCGTTGGCGGACCTGTTCGGTAAGGACCCGCTTAACATCGCGGCCGTCGAAATGCAGCGTGTTGCGGCAGCCATGGAGTTGATATTGGAGGCGAAAGTTACCCGGCAGGGTCGAATCATCATAGCGCATCTTCATTCCGAACCGTTCCAGATCCAGAATACGTTCGTAGGCCGTGGCGGCGATATAGTGGATGATTTCCCTGTTGATCAGACCCTTGGCCAGATTTTGGATATGATCCTCAACCAGATCTTCGAGCGCTACGCCTTCGGCCTTTTGGATATCGGGAAAATAGGCCCAGATGTGGTCGGTGCCGGTGGCGGTGCAGCCTGAGCGTTGGGGATTGGATTTGTCCACCAGGATAACCCGATCGTTGAGCTCACCGGCCCGGATGGCTGCCATGCATCCGGCCAATCCGCCGCCGACCACGCAAATATCACAGGTATGTTCGATGATGTCTAATTTGGGCATGGGTTTTCTCCAATGTTAGGCCCTTAGAGGCTTTCATCTGACAACATGTTGTCAAAAAAAGGTTTCAGGTGTCAGGTGTCAGCAAGAGGAGGCGCTATATACTGCTCGGATGTCCACCTCTTCGTGCTCGTCCTCGTGCTCGTACTCGTCCTCGATTCGTTTGGCTTTCGATTACGAGAACGAGGACGAGAAACAATCTACCGGGCATTTTTCATAGTGTCCTGGTGACTTTGTGGCTGTTCTTTTCGTTTTATCTGGATTCGGTTCCGGTGACCGATCGTGAAAACGCTGCCGCCTTTCTGACTGCGTCGGCTTCCTCAGTGCCCGGTTCGCCATAGTTGGCAGGGGAGGGCACAATGCGCATTTGCAGCGGCAGCCGCAAACTAACGGCCTCCACGGGGCAGTCAAGAACGCATGCTCCGCAGTACCAGCATTCATCCGGATAATCGACGGTCGGGACCTCATCCTCCCGGAAGCCGAATATGTCTTGGGGGCAGATATCGTAACAGGTACCGCAACAATGACAGAGGTCATGATCAATTATGGCTGCCATGATGTTTTTCCTTTGTAGTAAACTATCCTGTTGATCCTGTTGATCCTGTCAATATAATTAAAAAGACCGTTCGACACAGAAGCTCACGACAGGCAGAATACATTACTTCGACATTCGACCTTCATTATTCGATATTCTGCTGTTCGCTTTTTATAAAGCTCTCCAGCCGCCGGATGCCTTCGGCGACCTCCGCCTCAACGGCACACACCGACAGGCGCAGATGCCCCTGGCCCAGGGCGCCGAATTCGGTGCCCGGCAATGTTACCACGCCCGCCTCTTCGATCAGGCGAATGGCGAAAGCCATGGTGTCGGAACCGTAACGGCTGAAGTTGGGGAAAACGTAAAAGCTGCCGCCTGGTGCCGCACAACTCACCCCGGGCAGCGCTTTGACGCACCGGTAGAGATGATTCAGCTTGTCGGCAAAATGGCTGCGGATAGGGGCCATTTCTTCATCGCTGCACTCGAGAGCCGCCATGGCCGCCGCCTGGCTGAGAACGGAGGGGCACAGGGCCACGCAATAGTGCAGCTTTTTGATGGCCTGCATATACGCCGCCGGACCGGTCACGAAGCCGATTCTGAGGCCCATCATGAAATGGGATTTGGAAAATCCCCCGAAAGTGAACGTGCGCTGCGCCATGCCCGGAAGCGACCCGATGCTCAGGGGTTGCCCATCGAAGGTATAATCCCGGTAGACTTCATCAACCAGTACCAACAGGTTGTGGGCCTGGGCAAATTCGGCCAGGGACTTCAAGGCCTGATGGGACCAGACTACACCCAGTGGATTATTGGGATTGCAAAAAACGATGGCGCGGCTTTTGGGGCTCACGGCCGCCTGCAAACGCTCAAAATCGGGTTCAAAATCAGCGGACTCCTCCAAAGGGACCAGGACCGGTTTAGCCCCGCATACCAGGGTATTCTGGTAGTAGGTGCCGTAATGGGGACTGGGGATGATCACTTCATCACCCGGTTTGAGGATGGAGCGCATCACGATATAAAGCCCTTGTTGAACGCCGCAGGTAACGATGATGGCGTCCTCGGAATCAACCGTTAGCGACCAGTCCCGGTTCAGCATGCCGCCGATAGCCGCCCGCAGCGCTTTCGTGCCGTAGTAATCGGAATAGCGGGCATATCCATCCGCTACATGTCCCTGCAGCGCCTGGCAAATCCGCTGCGGTATGACCATGTCGGGATTCCCCGATGCCAGGTTGGCCAGGTCGTTGCGACCTTCCATGGCCTGCCAAATGGCTTCCCGCTGGCTCATGGGAATGGCAGCCACATCCGGATTGATACCCAAGACATTTGCCTGGTGCATGTCGATACCCTGAATAAGTTGTTATTAGGTTTTCCCCTGAGGGCAGTACTATCGCCGGAAAAAACTTCTAAATGAGCTAAAATGATCTAAAATTGAAAATGACTAAAATTGTGGTGTCGCTTCGCTCCGTCTTTGTCCTAATCGGCTTTATAAAATATTAATAATATTTTTGTCAAGGGATTAGTGATATTTTTTGGTTGACTTTCAGGTTTATTCGGTTATCATATGAGCCAGTCCGCGCTGGCCGCGGGCGTCGGCGTCCGGTCTGATCAAAAATGAAACTGATGAACATCGAACATTGAACGTCCAACATCGAATAATGGATTCTGCCTATTTTAAAATGACTGAGCGAAGCGATTCCACCATTCGTCATTCGTCATTCGACATTCGTCAATTCATATGAGCCAATCGCGCCTCGCGGCGTCAACCTCGAACGCTATAACCCAACAAAAAATATGAACAAAGAACAAGCCTACGAAGATTTGCGGGTGCGAATCATCACCAATGGCGTCGCGCCCGGGGAGATCCTCAACGAAAAAGATTTGATGGCTCAGCTTGCCATCGGCCGCTCGCCATTGCGGGAGATCCTTTTTCGGCTGCAGGAAGAAAACCTGATCAAGCCCTTGCCCCGGCTGGGCTATATGGTGACGACCCTGGATATCTTCGAAGTGCGCGAACTGGTGGAGCTGCGCCGGGAATTGGAGGGCTTTGCCGGGCACCTGGCGGCCCAGCGCATCACGGCCGAGCAGCTGGAAGGCCTGCAGAACATTATCCGTGAGGCGGAAACAAAGACTACAGTGGTGCCGGAGGTTTCCAATATTTCGGAATACTTCGACACTCGCTTCCATAGCCTGCTTTACCAGGCAGCCGGCAACCAGAAGCTGGTCAAAATTTTGCAGGACCTGCACATTGTCATGCTCAGGATCTGGTTCCATGTGGGCCTGAGCGCCATCGGTTTTGCCGATCAGGCACAGAATCTTTATGATGTGTTGGCGGCCCTGGAGCAAAGAGATCCGGTTAAAACCCGCCGCGCCATGGAGAATCATGTCGATCAATATGCGGCGCAGGTGAAGGAGCAGTTTCTGTAGGGGCGTTGTATGTCCTTCGTGTGAAACTATAAATAATTTGAACAGCGAACCGCAGAATATCGAATATCGAATATCGAATGTCGAAGTGTGGAATCGCTTCGCTCAGTCTTTTTAAAATAGGCCGTTCGACAAAAAGCTCACGACAGGCAGAATACCTTACTTCGACATTCGAAATTCATTATTCGATATTCGATATTCGCTTTTTAAAACTTCGCCTGGACTGGACAGTCACCGGACTGAACATCGAACGTCGAAAATAGACAAAAGGAGCCAAACCCATGATCACTGGATTCAAATCTCAGTGTGTTCCGGCTTATCAACTGCTGACACCGGAGCAGATCAAATTTATTCACACCGCGACTCTTGAACTGCTGGAAACCGTCGGGGTCGATGTCCACCATGACGAAGCCCGGCAAATGCTGGCCGATGCCGGTTGTCGCGTCACTGGGGATCGGCGGGTTCGGATACCTAATTGGCTGGTGGAGGCCGCCATTCAAAGTGCCCCGTCCCGCATTACCATTTACGACCGGCTGGGCCGCAAGGCCATGCGGCTCGAAGGCCGGCGCGTTCACTTCGGGCTGGGTACGGATTTGATCCGAACATACGATTTGGCGACCGGAGAACTGCGGCAGTCCCGGTTGCAGGATGTGGCAACCGCGGCCCATATTTCAGACTATCTCAAGCATATCGATTTTATCGGCTCCTATGCCCTTCCCGGCGATTCGCCCGCCAATCTCATCTACCTGGACTCATTTAAAACCGAACTTGAAAACTCCAGCAAACCCATTTTCTACACCGCGGCCGGGCTGGAGGATATCCGCTACATCAACGCCATGGCGGCCGCCGTGGTGGGCGGCGAGGCGCAATTGCGGGAAAAACCGTTTCACATTCACTATTCCGAACCCATGAGTCCGCTAAGCCATACTTTCGGCGCCGTCCAGAAGCTGCTCTACTGTGCCGATCAAGGCATTCCTGTCAATTATACCTCGGGCATGATGTCCGGTGCCAGCGTGCCGGTGACCCTGGCCGGGGCCATCACCGTCGGCAATGCCGAAGCCCTCAGCGGTCTGGTGATTCATCAACTCAGGGCCAAGGGCGCACCCATCGTCTCGGGATTCGGCACCTCCACCATGGACATGCGCACAACCACCTGTGTCTACGGGTGCCCGGAGTACCGCCTGGCGCTCTCGGCCTGTGCTGATCTATACCATCATTACGGTTTGCCCATGTGGGGCACCGCCGGGGTGAGCGACGCCAACACATTGGACCAGCAGGCCGGCATGGAGTGGGCCCTTTCGATTATGGTGGACACCATGCACGGCGCCAACCTGGTACACGATATCGGCTATCTGGGCCAGGGGCTCATCGGTCACCCGGGGGGGCTGGTAATGTGTGATGAGATTATCAGCTATGTAAAGCGCTTTGTCCGCGGATTCGACCTGGACGATGTTCACGTGGGATTGGATGTGATCCGGGAGGTGGGTCCCGGCGGCGACTTCCTGTCGACCGAACAGACCATGGAATTGTTCAAAACCGAGCACTGGCAGCCGGAGCAGGTCAACCGTGACAATTTGGATTCCTGGCTTATGAAGGGCGGCCGGGACTGGGGTGAAACATGCACCGAAAAAGCCCGAGAAATTCTGCGAACCCACACGCCGGCACCCTTGAGTGAGACCGCCGTTGCCGCCCTCGGCGAAATCCGCAGCGAAGCCGAAGTGAAGTTGAAGGGGCATGAGTTCAGGTCATAAAATTGAAGAATGAAGACCTTTGAAATGACTAATGACGAATGACAAATGACGAATGAAGGCATTCTGTCTATTTAAAAAGACCGAGCGACCTGTCGGGTCGTAGCCGAAGGCGAAGCCTGAAGCGATGCCTCAAATCCGCAATCCGCAATCCGAAATCCGCATTCTTCAATTCCGGCTTGTCCGGATTAGGTCCTTAGCTCCTTTTTTCTGACAACATGTTGTAAGTTACGGAAGGTTTCAGGTGTCAGTGTTCAGGTGTCAGGATTTAGCAACTCGGTTCCCTGACACCCGAAACCTGACACCTAAATTCTTTGAATTGCGCTGTAGCTGCACCGCAGGAGCCCCTTTTTCCGAGCGCAGTCTCGGAAAAAGCTTAGTGCCTATTTATTGAAATCACATCATGTTTGCGCATGATTTATGCCATAGCCAGATTGAATATCTTAGGACCGCTATCGATTTAAATAAAAAAGATAGAGCGAAGCGATTCAACAAATATTCAATTTTCAATCTTCAATCTTCAATTCCGGCTTGCCCGGGTTGGGTACTACCAATGGCAATCCCAGACACAACAGTTTGCGCTCCCAGTTATAGACTTCTGACCGCCGGGCAGATCGGTCGGATTCATGCGGCAACCCTGGAACTGCTTGAGACCGTGGGCGTCAACGTCCGTCATGCAAAGGCCAAAGATATGATGGCCGGGGCCGGCTGCGCAGTACGGGAGGACGGCACCGTTTTTATTCCCCCGCAACTGGTGGAGGATGCCATTCAAAGTGCGCCTTCTGCGGTTACTATATACGACCGCCTGGGGGAACAAGCACTGCGGTTGGAGGATCGCCGCATCCATTTCGGCCCGGGGGCCGATCTGGCCAATATCTATGACCTCGAAGGCGGACGGATTCGTAAAGCCACCCTGAAGGATGTTCGATCTGCGGTTCGCCTGGCGGATGCTCTGCCCAATATTGATTTTATCGCCTCATACGCCATCCCCAACGATTCTGCTCCCAAGCTGATGTATCTGGATGCGTTCAAGGCTCAGGTTGAAAATTCGACGAAGCCGGTACTGTTTACCGCAGCCGGGCTGGACGATATGCACTTGATCGGGCAGATGGCGGCCGCTGTTGCGGGCGGACGGGAAAATTTGCGGCGCAAGCCGTTTTTGATCCACTACTGCGAACCGCTCAGCCCGCTGGTCCACAGCGCCGGCGCCGTTGACCAACTGTTGTATTGTGCGGATCACCATATTCCCGTCACCTACACCCCGGGCATGATGTCCGGCGCCACCGGGCCGGTTACGTTGGCCGGTGCGCTGGCGATGGGCAATGCCGAAGCCTTAAGCGGCCTGGTAATCCATCAGCTGCGGTCCGAAGGCGCTCCCATTATCTCGGGCATCGGGATGGCCGTGATGGACATGGCCCGGGCAACCTGCATCTACGGCTGCCCTGAATATCGCCTGATCCTATCGGCCTGTGCCGATTTGTACCGGCACTATGAAATACCCGTTTGGGGAACGGCCGGCGTTACAGATGCGCATGGACTGGATGTGCAGGCCGGCATGGAATGGGGCGGTTCGCTGCTGCTCAATGCCCTGGCCGGCGTCAACCTGATTCACGACGTCGGCTATATGGGACAGGGGCTGGTTGGGCATCCGGCGGCCCTGGTGGTATGCGACGAGATGATCAGCTATACCCGGCGGTTTATAAAGGGATTTGTTTTGGATGACGACCATTTAGACCTGGATGCCATTCGCCAGATCGGTGCCGGGGGCAGTTTCCTGTCCGCCGGGCAGACGGCCCGGATGTTCAGATCGGAACACTGGCGTCCCGGCCTTTTCAACCGGGATTCTCTGGCGGTATGGGCTAAAAACGGCAGTCGGGATATGGCCGACCTTGCCGTGGATAAAGCCCGGGATATTTTGTGCAATCATACCACTGAAGTATTGCCCGATTCCGTTCAAAACGAGTTGATCCGGATCCGTAAAAGCGGTGTGCTATTAAATTCATGAATTCATACGAGCGACGCCTCTGGCCGCGGGCGTCCAGTCAAATCAAATAAGAAACTAATGAACGTCGAACATCGAACGTTCAACATCGAACGTCGAATAATGTATTCTGTCTGTTTATATAATGACTGAGCGAAGCGATTCCACCATTCGTCAATCGACATTCGTCATTCTCTGTAGAGCACCAAGAAGAAGTCAAGCAAAAAATTTCAATTTTTTTTAGGCAACACTCCACGGGTCCGATCCGAGCCGGTTCTTTGAAAATTCAATTAACCAGAGTCAATCATTGCAATCTCAGATTTTAG
>Ga0209786_1000201_pt1 | contig 24936 bp, 34 predicted proteins | sample WorMetilvaeELBA2_FD_187405 | JGI IMG/M metagenome (GOLD analysis project Ga0209786, IMG submission 187405) | Marine gutless worms symbiont microbial communities from Max Planck institute for Marine Microbiology, Germany - Olavius ilvae ELBA.2... ...
ATGATATAAAATGTTGTCATAATAGGCCTCCTCTATGTTTTTGAGGCCATTGTACCGTAGACCTGTGACAGATACGGTCACAGATGAATCAATTATTTTTATCACTTGGGCTTTCTATATAACCATATATGGTTATTATCTATGTTGATCTCAGTATAAAGTTTGTTTCGGGCTATTAGTAAGTTGACGCATATAGTTCATTTTGAAATCTTCTGCCTATTTAATCCGCTCGGTCAACAACCAAACATTTTCATTAGTTTCAAAGGTGCGCCGGCGGCGGCCAAAGAAGCGGCCAGTCTGATCGAAACAGAAACTTTGGCTTTTTGCCGGCATAGGGCCGACCATGACTCGACTGAGCTCGCCGAAATCCGTGCCGATCGGATCGTATAAACAGGAATTCAAATTACGGATAGATTGCAGGCCCACGCCTGCAATTTGGTGGGTATCAAATTAGAAATGATAAATTTTGCAAATACAAGGGGGGAGAATTGAATTTCGGGTCCAGCACCTGAGATATAAATTTTGCCCCGGAATTTTTCCGCTCGTCACCGGCGGGGTTGATCATCACAGCAGTCCCGCCGACTTCGTGAAGGTAGTCACAGCTTGAGGCCAGGATGATCTCCGGCAATTCAAGAGGCCTGGCGGCTTGTATATCGCAGGGACTAAGGGGGACTCCCGCACAGCAGCCCATTGGTGACCGCATCTGTTTTTCGGCCGAGGACTGCATATGGGACAGACCGGTTTGGCAGCAGCATTTCATGCCGCACCCCTCCGCTCCCATTGCCCCGGCGGCAAACAGGCTTCCACCCAGAATGATGACCATGGCCGTGCACACGACCTTGAGCATGATTGATCTGGCGCTGGTGGAAATCTTATTCATAGTGAATTAGTATACAAAATGCCACAATGTGCTGTCAATAAAAATGATAAAAAAGATTGGGGCATTTTCGAAAACAAACGAATCGATAGACTATTACTTGAAATCTTGGCATTTTGCGGTACTAAAAGAAGACATCAAACATTCAGCCAATACTCCAACACTCCAGTACTCCAATAATCCGAAATTGATAAAAATTTAAAGTCCCACGATGGATTGCCTGTTTTAGAGATATAGGACCGTGCGATTTTAGGCTGTTTATCGCCCTCAAATTGCCCGGGAGGCTATCGAAATCAGTTCACTTTACAATACAGCTCATCGTATTTATATTTACTGGCAATTATTGAGCCGGTTGGAATGCAAAGCGGCCGATGGACCCAATTATTGGAACGCGCCCCCTGCGTAAACGGTCAACAAACCAAGACAGAAAGGATCAAAAATGAGTTACGATTTCAACGCGGATGACGTATTTGAAATGGCGGAGCAAATGGAGCGCAACGGCGCAAAATTCTATCGCTCAGCTGCTGACAGTACCCAGGATGATGACAACAAGGAGTTCCTGATGGAACTGGCGGCAATGGAAGATGCTCATGAAGTAACATTTAAAGCCATGCGGACCGAAATAACAAGCCAGGAAAAAGCGTCCACCGTTTTTGATCCCGAAGGAGAAGCGGCTCTGTATTTGCGTGCCCTGGCAGACACCCGTGTTTTTTTTGAGAAGGAAATTGATGTCACATCGATGGAAAAAATTCTCAAGGCAGCCATCGAAGCTGAAAAAGACTCTATTGTATTCTACCTGGGCATGAAAGAGGCGGTGCCGGAAAATCTCGGTAAGGGTCGCTTGGATCATATAATCAAAGAAGAAATGGGGCACATCAAACTGCTCAGCAAGAAACTGGTTGAACAGAGGGGTTAAGAGGTTCGAGGTTCAGAGGTTCAGAGGTTCAGAGGTTCCGGGTTCAGAGGTTCTGGGTTCAAAGGTTCTGGGTTCAAAGGTTGGATAGATGCCGGGCGGCGGACTCATGAGCTCTATTATAGATAAAGCAGCAAAGAATGACGGTTATACAACACCAGGACGACGATACTCCGAATCCTGGTGCCTTCGGCGCCATCGAAGGCGGGTAAAACTTTGAACCTTGGAACCCTGAACCTCAAAACCTCTGAACCTTGAACCCTGAACCCTGAACCTTGGAACCCCGAACCTTAAACCCTGAACCCTGAACCTTGGAACCCCGAACCTTGAACCCTGAACCTTGAACCCTTATTCACTCCATATCCTTGCCGTAATCAGCCAGATTCTCCAATCCGGCACGATCGAGCAGGGTGATTTTCTTGCCTTCGACCCGAATTAAATGTTGACCCGACAGCTTGGCAAAAATTCGCGACAAGGTTTCCGGGATGGTGCCCAAAAGGCTGGCAAGCTGACCCTTGGATATTTTGAGGATGACGATCTCATCCGCCTCTTGTTCATCGGCCAGATATATCAGATAGGATGCCAGCCGAGCCGGCATTTCTTTGAGTGACAGGTTTTCAATTTGGACGGTAAACTGGCGCAGTCTTTTGGACATAACCGCCAGCATATTCAGGGCCAGCGACGGATTTGACGCGATCAGGTCAACGATGGCCGCTCGGGGAAGAAACAGGGCCCGGGTCTTGTCGATGGCCTGGGCATTGGCCGGGAATCTCTGGCCGGCAAAGACCGGAACCTCCCCAAAAGGCTGTCCGGGGCCGAAGATATGCAGGATCTGCTCTTTGCCCTCGGAGGATACCTTAAAAATCTTCACACGGCCTTCGGCGATGACAAAAAAACCATTGCCGTCCTCACCCTCGGAGAAGATAAGTTCACCTTTATTAATTTGCTTCTCGACAGCGATCTGCTGAATAGCTCCGATTTGATCTTCGGGGAGTCCATTGAAAAGAGGAATCGCTGCTATTACATTCATATTTTTTTTCATAGCTCCCTCTTTACGTGATTTTCCATCGTTGTCAAGGCTAATGAATCCCAACCCGGGCAAGCCGGAATTGAAAATTGAAGATTGAAGATTGAATATTTGTTGAATCGCTTCGCTCTATCTTTTTTATTTAAATCGGCAGCAGTCCTAAAATACTCAATCTGGCTATAGCACAAATCATGAGCAAACATGAATGGATTTCAATAAGTAGACACTAAAGAACCGGATTACATTAATGAAATATTTTTCAGGCTATTTTGATTTAAGTCAAGGCATTAAAGGAACAGATTATTTATTGTGTAATATAAATCAAGTGTTCCAGTTTTTATAAGTAAGAAAATTTCTACAATAATTTTAGGGGGCAGCAGACATAAAGCTGAAAAAAACCTAAAGTTAATGCGAAGCATTTAAAAATTAATCCGCCAAGCTCTCGCTTAAAAAGTTTAGACCGGTTGAACCGAATAATTCACAACTTTGCCGGCGATAACTATCAGGGTGGATTAATTCACGAAAGGACTCAACCATGAAATGTCCCGGACAAGATACCCAATACTGGCAGCCGGGGGCGATCTTTGAAGTAAAATGCCCGAAGTGTGAACATGAAGTGGAATTTTTCAAGGATGACACCTCACGCAAATGCGGCAATTGCGGTCACCGGTTCGTCAACCCAAGTATGGATTTCGGTTGTGCATCCTACTGCCAATATGCCGAACAATGTCTGGGCACTCTGCCCCCGGAGCTTTTGGCTCAAAAAGATGATTTGCTCAAAGACCGGGTGGCCATCGAAATGAAACGCTATTTTAAAAGCGATTTTAAACGGATCGGCCACGCTTCCCGGGTTGCGCGCTACGCCGAGAAAATCGGCAAATTTGAAGGCGGCAACCTGGCAGTAATTCTGCCGGCCGCTTATTTGCATGATATCGGAATCCTGGAAGCTGAAAAAAAACACGGCAGCACCGCTGCCAAATATCAGGAAATGGAAGGACCCGCCATCGCGAAGTCAATATTAGTCAAATTGGGGGCGCAGGAAGAATTGATTGAAGAGGTCTGTGATATCGTCGGCCATCATCATCACCCCCGGAGCGAGGAAACGACAAACTTTAAGGCGGTATATGATGCCGATCTAATCGAAAACCTTGATGAAAAGCAGAAAGATGATCCGAAGGACAAGGACAATTTGTCTGAATTAATAGACAAGATTTTTCTGACGCCCACCGGTCGCGAAACCGCCAAAGAGGTTCTGCTGATCTAATCTGAAAATATGAAAAAGTGAACTTAGTTCGCTTCGCTCACAATTGGAATGATGGAATACTGGAATACTGGAATAATGGGCTTTGGGATAATGCAATGTCGGGTTAATGTTCCCGCCACCGATTGGATTGGCGATAAAATTAGAATGGCTTATATCCTTTTGATCCGGCTGCGACAGACCAGCATTCCACCATTCCAGTATTCCATTATTCCATTTTCGGGGTAAATTTGAAAGCCCCAAAAAACCTTTATATTATCAGTACTTTGTAGAAATTTCGAGACGTTAATTTGCTCAAAAGGAGAAATCATGAAAGTTGTCAGAAAAATTATAGAAATTGATGAAGAGCTGTGTGATGGCTGTGGCAATTGCGTACCGTCCTGTGCCGAGGGAGCCCTTGAAATCATAGATGGAAAGGCCCGGGTCGTGGCCGATATCTACTGCGACGGGCTGGGAGCGTGTTTGGGTGAATGCCCCCAGGATGCGCTCGAAATAGTTGAGCGGGAAGCCGATGAGTTCGACGAGGAAGCGGTGGAAGAATTTCTGGCCGAGAAGAAGACCAAGGAGGCAGCGGAACCGAAAATCATGCCGATGGTGTCCGGCGGCTGCCCATCAGCCAGGATGCAGGCATTCAACACGGCAGCCGCCGAACCCGCGACGGCTCAGCCCGCAACCGCATCTGCCGGCCCGACGGCGGAATCCGCCCTGTCCCACTGGCCGGTTCAAATTATGCTCGTGCCCCCGACCGCACCGTTTCTAAAAGGCGCGGATCTTCTGGTTCTGGCTGATTGCGTACCGGTGGCCTTCCCGACGCTGCACCAGGACTTTCTGCAGGGCAAGGCGGTCATGATGGGCTGCCCGAAATTCGATGATGCCCAACACTACATCGAAAAGTTCGCCCAGGTTTGCAAGGTCTCCGGCATCAAGAGCATCACCTCGGTGGTAATGGAAGTGCCATGCTGCTCAGCGCTTCCCATGATTGTTAAAAAGGGCATGGAGCTTTCAGGTTCCCCGATTCCCATGGAAGAAGTGGTCATCAGCACCCGCGGCAAGATCATCGAGCGCCGCCAGGTGCAGGCAGCCTAAAGCCGGCATACGGCCAGCGGCTTTCGGTGTTCGGCACACGAACACCGGCTTTCGGTATTCGGTTTTCGGTTTTCGGCAAACGGCGTACGGCTTTGGGTATGGGGTAGAAGGTGTAAGGTTTAGGGTTCAAGGTTGAAATCAAAATAGTATGATCATCAAGCCTTAAGCCCTGTGCCTTGTGCCCAATGTCCATAACGCTTTGCCCTCTACCGCAATTCGAATTCCATTGTAGGCCATCCACCATCACACGGAGCGCCATGTACCCTGCTCCGAGCTGTCTTCTCCGGTTTCCTGCATATTTACCGCGCCGTAGTCCAGCCCTCTAGGAGGGCGACGAGTCCGACTTCCAATTTCAACTATCTGGGTTTTGTAGACTGTCCTCTGTTTCCTGTCCTCTGTCATTTGATCTCTGTCCTCTGAACTCTGTCTTCTGACCTCTGTCTTCTGTCATCTGACCTCTGTCTTCTGTCATCTGACCTCTGTCTTCTGCCCTCTGACATCTGTCATCTGTCATCTATCCTCCTTCCGACTTTGACTCGCCTGAGCTTGTCGAAGGCCGCATTCCCACTTCCGAATTCAAAACTCTGTCTTCTGTCCTCTGTCATCTGTCTTCTGTCCTCTGTCATCTGTCATCTGTCCTCTGTCCTCTGTCATCTGTCCTCTGTCATCTGTCATCTGTCCTCCGCCCCCCTGCCTTTTGTCAACTTTTCCTGACACCTGACACCCGACACCTGAAACCTATCGTTTGTATTATGAGACACATTTGTACCAAAATATATTCTGAGACTGTGTTGCAAATCCTTTTTTATTGTGATATTCAGCGATTACCTCTCAGTTCGTTGAAAATTCATTTAATCCATTACGTTATCATGTATCGCATAATGATCGGAAATGACCCTTTTGCGCAAGTGTCCAAACACGGAATTCGGCCTATGAACCTTTGATACAAGTGAACTATCGTGAAAGCGCTGCCACACCGCTGCTAATGGCACAGAAATTGAATTCAGCAGTTCCATCAGGTGGGATTAAATAGTCACCGATTTGGCATCTTACCCTGAAATTCAACTTTTATATGTAGGGGGTGAACGCGCGTGAGACCTTGCAATCTGCATATCATCAACACGTTGAAACTCGTCGATAAGATGATTTGTCTGGCAGATCGGGGAGACGCTGACCGCGAGGACAACGGCTGCGGCATTCTTTACGGCGTCTTACGAGACTCTGCTTTCAAACTGAAAAAGCTGGCTGAAGAAGAAAAATTGAATCACGTCAGAAAAGGCTGGTGGCAGGAAAAGAAATGAAAATTGGAGGAAAAATTAAATGGCCGAATTGAAAGGGACCCGGACTGAAAAGAATCTATTAACTGCATTTGCCGGCGAATCTCAGGCTCGCAATCGCTACACCTAATTCGCCAGTCAGGCGAAAAAAGAAGGCTTTGTCCAAATTTCAGATATTTTCGCTGAAACGGCAAATCAGGAGAAAGAGCACGCCAAACGATTTTTTACCCAGGCTCATTTTGAACTTTTAGGAGAAAACTGGTAGGTTGGTTAAGGGTTATTGACTGCTTAAGCGTTCAGGGTTCAGAGGCTTTGGGCTCATTCCAATCTGAACTGATGAGCGCTTTCAAATATTCAAAACCTTTAGAGTAACGCCTATGATATGTTCAACTCGCAAAACATACCATTAAATCGATAGAACATTGTTAGCTTCACTTTTCAACTAATCAACCAATCAGCTAATTCGAAGGGAGAATCAAAATGGCGAAAAACTTGGAAATCTACAAATGTGAGGCTTGTGGCAACATTGTTGAGGTAATCCATGGCGGTGAAGGCGAGCTCGTTTGCTGCGGAGAAGCCATGATTTTGATGACGGAAAACACCGTCGATGCAGCCAAAGAAAAACACGTACCCGTTATTGAAAAAGTAGATGGCGGTGTAAAGGTTAAGGTCGGCGATGTGGCCCATCCCATGGAAGAAAAACACTACATCGAGTGGATTGAAGTCATTGCAGACGGCAAGGCCGATCGCCAGTTTCTTTGCATCGGCGAAACGCCGGAAGCCGTTTTTAAAACGGACGCACAAAATGTCGCTGCTCGTGGGTATTGCAATCTTCATGGTCTGTGGAAAGCCTAAGATGTCAGTTGCATGTCGCCCGTTGTCAGTCGTCAGTGGCAATGGGTTTTGCTTACGGTCCGTCAGCCGGCGACCGGATGGCAAGGCGCCGATGTTCACGCATTACGATATCAAAACCGTATTAGATGACGGATAGTTGACGGATGCTTCGTGCAATCCTATAAAAACAAAAATCAACTGGCAACGGATAACGGACAACACACATATTTTTAAGGAGGTGATTGAATGCCAAGCTGGAAATGCTCAAATTGCGGGTATACCCTCGATGCGGATGCCCATCCCAACGAATGCCCGTCGTGCAAGGAAAAGTGCGAATTTCTTGATAACACCTGCTACACACCGGATTGTGCCTACGAAGGCACCGACGACAGAATCGCTAAGAAAGATTAAATGATTTCATAGCAGAGCGGGAGATATAAATATGGCTAAAGTGTTGATTGTGTACGCCACGCGAACCGGTGAGACGCAAACCATTGCCGATCTTATCGCTGAAGGCATTCGGTTTTCCGGCCATGAAGCCGATGTGGTGAGTGTCAAAGAAATCAAGAAAGAATCCGACATAGACGGCTATGACGGCTATGTTTTTGGATCGTCCACCTACCACGGGGAAATGCTCCAGGGAATGAAAACCTTTCTGTTTATCGCTGAAAACGCCAATCTCGACGGAAAAATCGGAGGGGCATTCGGCAGCTTTGGCTGGAGCGGTGAAGCCAATGACCGTATTTTCGATACCATGAAACATATCTTGAAAATGGATCTGGTCGGCGATACACTGCGTCTTAAATCCAGTTCACTGGGCGGCGGATTGCAGATGGCCCAAGACTACGGGCGGGAAATCGCCAAGAAATTAAACGGTTAACAAATAGCTTAATATTTTTATAAACACATGTAAAAAGACGGAGGAAATTATGGTTGAGAATACGACGCCCCAGCATTGCCCGGGTTATGCCGATTTTAAAAATTTGAAAGTCGTCACATGCAAATGTACCAAGTGCGGCGAAGAGAAAGAAATTTTTTCAGATGAATTCGATAAGGAACACCTTTGCAAGGGATGCAACGAACCGATTGATTTTGCGACTTGCACCGTTGAAGGCGAAGGCAAAAGCATATCTCCTCGTTAGGAACAGAACTGAATGAATGTTAAGGTTGTTCTGATTTTGACTTCAATGGTCGCACTGATCGCAGGCTCGATGGCAGCCGTGTCACTGGCAACAGAAAACCAGGGTGCCGAAAATATGGAATTGGAAGGCGGCAAACGGGGCAAAGTTCCTTTTCCCCACCGTCTGCATCAAAAAAACCTCGGGGATTGCCAGATATGTCACTCCGTATTTCCCCAGGAGTCGGGAGCCATCCAGGAACTCAAATCACAGGGTACGCTGAAAAAGAAATACGTAATGAACAAACTTTGCACCAAATGCCATAGAGTAAAGAAGAAAGCCGGGCAACCATCCGGACCCACAAAATGCAAAAAGTGCCATATTAAATAACCCATTACCAAAAACACCTGATTGAGTGCTTTTAGCTCCATTAGGACAAACATCATACGAGACAACTTATTATGCTGGTTCTCGGTTTACAGGGTAGTCCCAGAAAAAAAGGCAATACCAACTTTCTGATATCTACATTTATGGACGCCGCCAAAAAATCCGGCGTTCAAACCGTCACGATTGATGTCACCAAGAAAAACATCATCCCGTGCAAAGAATACACGGTGTGTGAGAAAAAGGGAATTTGTCCGATCGATGATGATGTCAGGGACGAAATTTATCCATTGCTGCGCCGGGCGGATATCGTGGTTGTGGCATCGCCGATTTTTTTCTATAACATGTCCGCTCAATTAAAAGCTGTAATTGACCGCTGCCAGACGTTTTGGGCCAGAAAATACCGGCTCAGGCTAAAGGATCCCGGGGCTGCCATGCGCCGTGGCTTCCTGCTTTCGGTGGGGGCTACCAGGGGCAAAAACCTGTTTGAGGGCTTGCATCTGACCACCCAGTACTTCTTTGACGCCATTGACGCCAAGTTTGAAGACAGCCTGACCTATCGTGGTATAGAAGGTCCCAAAGACATGGCCGCCCATCCGACGGTTATCGACGATGTCGAGAAAGCCGTGAGCAGTATCCTGACTCCGTTTCAAGGGAGAAAAAAGGTGCTCTTTGCCTGCCGCGAAAACGCCTGTCGCAGCCAGATGGCCAGTGCCTTTGCTCAATCTCTGGCAGGCGACAGATTGGAAGTCATCAACGGCGGCAGCGAACCGGCCGAAGAGGTAAACCCGGACATGGTGAAAGTCATGCACGAAAAGAAGATCGACATGGCGTTCAGGACTCCTCAATCCATGGAGGAAGCTATTGTGCATGTCAAGCCCGATTATATCATCACCATGGGCTGCGGGGAACAGTGCCCCTATGTTCCGGGTGCAACGATACAGGACTGGGATCTGGCTGATCCCGCCGGGCAACCGCTTGAATTCATGCGGAAGACTCGCGACGAAATTGAAAAACGAGTAAACGATTTCATTGAAGAAATAACTTAACCGGCCGTTAATATTAGGCGAAGCTCCCAAATAACTAAAATAGAAGGAGGAAGAACATGGACAGTTATGTTTGCGTAATCTGTGGCTATGTGTATGACCCGGAACAAGGCGACCCGGACAATGGTGTTGCTGCAGGCACTAAGTGGGAAGACGTACCGGATGATTATGAATGCCCGGTTTGCGGTGCCGGCAAGGAAGACTTCGAAAAAGAAGAATAGCGATTTTAGATTTTTCAATTTGGATTTTAGATTTAAGGAATTCTGTCCAATATAATTGACAGAGCGAAGCGATTCCACAAATCCGAAATCCGCAATCTAAAATCCCAAATTATAACAATTGATGCCCTTTTCTGGCAGAAATCCACTTTTCTGGCAAAAAGGGCATCGATCCTTGGGGCCTAATTGCTTTGATCTGAATCATGTTTATATTTTAGCCTTCGGCCGCAATGGATTTGTAATCTCGTACAAGGCAACCCGAATAACGAATAAATCAAGACTGAGGACAACTAATGGAAGCGATACAAATTGCGGACGGTGTTTATGACGTGGGCGTCATTGATTGGAACATCAGGGATTTTCACGGTTACTCCACGGATTTGGGCACAACCTATAATTCCTTTTTGATTATGGACGAAAAAACAGTCCTGGTGGACACGGTGAGAGAAGGCTTTGCAGATCAGCTGATTGAAAATATCTCCAGTGTCGTCGATCCCAAGAAAATAGATTATGTAATCAGCAATCATACCGAGTTGGACCACTCCGGCGGTCTGGCGCGGGTGATGCATAAAATCGGTGAAGACAAACCCATATTCTGTTCCAAAATGGGTCACAAAAACCTGGCGAAGCATTTCCCGCAAAAGTGGAATTTCCGGCCGGTTGCCAATGGGGAAGAGTTGAGCCTGGGAAAACGAACGCTGACGTTTATCGAGACCCGCATGATCCACTGGCCGGACAGCATGTTTACCTATTTAAACGAGGACAAGATCTTATTTTCCAGCGACGGCTTTGGACAACATTATGCCGGACCTGAGAAGTATGATGATGAGGCCGGTGACAAAGTCATGCACCACGCCAAAAAGTACTTTGCCAATATCCTCTTGCTGTACTCAACCCACATCCAGAAATTGCTGGATAAAGTGTTAAGTCTCGGGTTGGAATTTAAGATGATATGCCCGGACCACGGCGTCATCTGGCGTAAAGATCCGGCTAAAATCGTCGATGCCTATGTGAGATGGGTCAGCCAAAAACCCCAGCAGAAGGCGGTTGTGATATACGATACGATGTGGCACAGCACCGAAAAAATGGCCGAACACATTGTTGCGGGCATCATCAAGGAAGGTGTTCCGGCCATACCGCTGCACTTGAGAAAATGGCATCGCAGTGAAGTTATGACGGAAGTTTTTGACGCGAAAGCGGTTGTATTGGGTTCGCCGACCCTGAACAATCAGTTATACCCCTCGCTGGCGGATTTTATCACCTACATGAAGGGTCTCAAACCACTCCACAAAATCGGTGCGGCCTTCGGATCTTACGGTTGGAGCGGGGAGGCAGTCAAGATGCTGAACAAGGAGCTTGAAGCCATGAAATTCGACATCATCGATCCTGGGTTGAGAGCTCAATATGTGCCGGACCAGGAGGCGCTGGCGAATTGTTTTGAACTGGGCCGTAAGGTAGGCAGAGCCGTAAAGGAATCATAATTCAGACCCCGTCATATAGTTTGATAAAATGGCTGTGAACCTATGAAAATACCCGTTGTTGAATTAAGCGACTGCATTGTTTGCGGCGTCTGCGTGGAAGCGTGTCCGGATGTATTCCGTTTAAATGATGCCGGCTACATCGAAGTTCGCGATTTAGAAAGTTTTCCGGAGGAAGACGTCAACGAGGCAATTAAGCACTGCCCAGCGGATTGTATTTTCTGGCAGAGGGAGTAACAAACTTCATTGAATATTTTAGATTGTAAATTGAAGATTTGAGGAATTCTGTCCTTTTAAAACTTGACGGAGCGACTTGTCGGGTCGTAGCCGAAGGCGAAGCCTGAAGCGACACCGACGAATATTCAATATTCAGTCTTCAATCTTCAATTCTCCTATCCGAGGTGGTTATGAAAAAATTAGCTCTTTTTGTATTTAACGGTGATCCAATGTGTTTCATTCATGTCCTGTTAAATGCGCTTGATATGTCAGACAAGGGATATGAAGTCAAAATAATCATAGAAGGCGCTGCCACCCAGTTGATACCGGAGCTTGAAAAAAAGGGAAATCCGCTGCATCAGCTCTGGAAAAATTGCAAATCAAAAGGATTGGTGGAGGGCGTGTGTAAGGCCTGTGCCAATAAAATGGAAACGATCAGTGAAGCCAAATCCCAGGGTCTGCCGCTGCTCGAGGATATGTTGGGGCATCCCGGCATGGCCCGCTATCGGGATGCCGGCTTTAAAATAATTACCTTTTAATTTATCCGTCTTGGATAAAAGCATAATATAGTCTTCAAGCTAGTCTGTGAGTATTGCAGATCTTCGGTTACTCGAAGCATTGACGACGGATAAATTACTTAAGGCTGCGCATCGCTTTTCTTTGTCATTCAAATCAAGTGCTAGATCATAAAAAAATAGGCGGCCGAAAATTAAAAAAAAAGGTTGCCGAGTATCTTCAGGCAGATGACTTTGCCAAAGGACTTTGCGAAATCACCCGGTTGCCTGCCAGACGGGTTGTCAATCCGCTTTTCTCTTTTTTGTGCAGCATCGATGAACGGGTAAAATGGCATGCCGTTACCGCCCTGGGCCGGGTCACATCGGATCTGGCCGAATCCGAACTGGAATCGGCCAGGGTTATCATGCGCCGCTTTATCTGGCATTTGAACGACGAGTCCGGTGGAATTGGTTGGGGTTGCCCGGAGTCGATGGCCGAAGCGATGGCTCAAAATGCAAACCTGGCCGCGGAATTCTGGTGCCTGCTGATTTCCTACATTCAGCCGGAAGGTAATTATTTAGAGCATCCGGTCCTGCAGCGCGGCGTCCTCTGGGGAGTCGGCCGGCTGGCGCATACCCGCCCGCAATACGGCAATCATGCTGCCGCTCACTTACTGCCTTATATGGACTCAGCCGATCCAATCCTCCGGGGCCTGGCCGCCTGGGCCGCCGGGCCCGTTATGGACGAGGCAATATCAACACGGCTCAAAAAGCTGATCCATGATCAAGGCCGGCTGACCGTGTACCGCGATGGGCAGATGGTTCCTCATACCGTCGGCCAGCTGGCGCAGGAAGCGCTGGCGGTGGCTGAAACGCAACTGGGATAATTTATTGGATTTTGATTACTCGTTATTCGAATGAAACGATTTATGCCCAATTCTAAAAATCAACTATCAATGAGAATTAACCGTACCGAGAATCAAAACCCAATAACTAATAACAATTAACAAATAACGCCTAATTTAGCGTTCTAGCTCAATTAGAGTCGACAATCATGGACTGGTCGATAGAAGCAGAAAATGCAGTAAAAAAAGTGCCCTTTTTCGTGCGCAAGCGTGTCAAAGCGCAGGTCGAAGAAGATGCCCGGAAGGCCGGCAAAAAAGAGGTTTCGCTGGCCGACGTCAAGGCGACCCAGGCGCGCTACCTTAAAAATATGGCCTCAGAAGTCAAAGGCTATCAGGTGGAAACCTGTTTCGGGCCCAACGGCTGTCCCAACCGGGCGGCCGTCAGCGACGGGCTTTTAGAAAAGATCGAAAGCTTTCTCAAAAAAGAAGATCTAATCGGTTTTCTCAAAGAGCATGTCACCGGCGATCTGAAGTTTCATCACGAATTCAGAGTCACGCTGGCCGATTGCCCCAATGCCTGTTCCCAGCCTCAAATAAAGGACATCGGCATTATAGGTGCCTGCTCGCCGGAGCTGTCCGCCGAAGCATGCACCCGGTGCGAAGCCTGCGTCGAAGCCTGCCGGGAGGGTGCAATTACTTTAAACGCCGCGGGAGAGTGTGTCCTGATCGACTATGCCAAATGTCTGTACTGCGGCAAGTGCATGCAGATCTGTCCCAGCGGGACGATTGTTGAGGGCGCCCGGGGTTTCCGGGTGCAGCTGGGCGGCAAACTCGGCCGGCATCCCCGCCTGGCCAGAGAACTGCCGGGAATTTACAGTGAACCGCAGGTATTGGAAATCGTCAAAGACTGCCTGCGGTTTTACAAACAAAACAGCAAGCGCGGCGAGCGCTTCGGTCAGATATTAACAACATCCGACTTTGAAGCATTGGCAGAAAGACACAAAAAACGACCATAACCGATAAGCCATGCTTGCCTTGCGGCCTGTCCTGTCGTAGCTGAAAGCGAAGCCTAAATAGTGAGGCCCCACCAAGCAGGAAGCCCGAGGTGGGAAGCGTTTGAACGTTTGCAAATCACTTCCGGTTGGTAAATCTTTCGATCACCGTCAACAATTCGTCTATATGGTTGTCGGCGCCATCATCCTGGATCAGTGCCTCTCGAATACAGCCCTGGATATGATCTTTTAGGATAATGATGCCTACCTTCTGGGTGGCACCGACAACAGCTGACAGCTGGTTGAGCACATCCACGCAATACTTCTCCCCCTCAACCATGCGCTGGATCCCTTTCAGCTGCCCTTCCAATTTCCTCAGGCGCACCATGATTTCCTTTTTGTCCTTTAAATAAGAGGCCATTACTTTATCTCCGGGATGATATATACCTATAGGGGGTATTTTACAATATATGTAGCCGTTAATTAGTTTTTTGTCAACCCCTTTAAAAATAATGCTTGACATCACCAAAACTAATCTATAAATATGTCTTAGATACCCTATAGGGGTATAGGGTATAATATTTAGTTGGAAATTTGGCACCTACGAATTCAGACCTTAGATCGATTTGACATAACCCATTCGTGTCTAACAATAAGATGACATGGTGCACCCCGAATTAATTTAAATTCATTGAATACCAAACGCACAGGAGGATCGTCGAAATGGCAAAAGATACCTTTTCAATCCCTAACATCTCATGCGGCCATTGCGTGAATACCATTAAAAATGAATTGAGCGAACTGGAAGGCATAAAATCAGTTGAGGGCAGCCCCGAGGCCAAAACTGTAGACGTAGAGTGGGAGGCGCCGGCCAACCTCGACAAAATTAAAGACACCCTGAAGGAGATCAATTTCCCGGCCACTTAGTGCTGCGTCTCACAAATACGTTGAAAACTAGAACTGCAAGTTAAACTATAGTTGAGCCTTTGAGTATAAAAAATTACAAGCTCCAAGAAACAAATAACAAACATTTGTAATTTGGACTTTGAGAATTGGAATTTGAACGGAATCATGGAAAATCTAATCACGAGAGGATCCAAATCGAGTGATGAACGAGAATAAATTAACACTCCCCATTACCGGCATGACCTGCGCCAACTGCGCCGCCACCATCGAGCGGGTGGTTAAAAAGTTGGACGGTGTGGCCGAAGCCAGCGTTAATTTTGCGGCCGAAAGCGCTGCGGTTTCCTTTGACCCACGTCAGCTCCAGTTGCAGGACGTGGTTGCAAAAATTCATAATTCAGGCTTTGGGATTACCACTACCAGGGTTGAGATGCCGGTTACCGGCATGACCTGCGCCAATTGTGCCGCCACCATTGAACGGACCTTGAATAAGAAGGTTTCCGGCGTGGTAAACGCCGCGGTAAATTTTGCGTCGGAACGGGTCCTGGTGGAATATATTCCCGGTGTATTGGATGTGGAAGATATCGTTGGGTCCATCGAAAAGGCGGGTTTCGGTGCCATCCCGCCGGAGGAAGGATCCGACGCTGAAGATGTCGAGCAACAGGCACGGGATTCAGAGATTAAAGATCAGACCCGCAAATTCGCCGTAGGCGTTTTGTTCGCCCTGCCCCTGTTTATTTTGAGCATGAGCCGTGATTTTGGTCTCATCGGACAATGGAGCCATGCGCCCTGGGTCAACTGGCTTTTTTTGGTCCTGGCCACCCCGGTCCAATTTTACACCGGCTGGGATTATTACCAGGGGGGCTTGAAAAGCCTCAAAAGCAAAAGCGCCAATATGGATGTTCTGGTGGCCATGGGGTCCTCGGTAGCTTATTTTTATTCACTGGCGATTTTGTTTCTGCCTGCCCTGGGGGGACATGTCTATTTTGAAACATCCGCGGTGATTATCACCTTGATCAAACTGGGCAAAATGCTGGAAGCCCGCACCAAGGGGCGGACGGGAGGCGCTATCCGCAAACTGATCGGTTTGCGCCCCAAAACCGCAACCATTTTGGCAGACGATATCGAAAAAGAAATACCGCTCACCCGGGTTAAAGTGGGTGACACCGTGATTGTCCGGCCGGGTGAACGAATTCCGGTCGACGGCCTGGTGCTCGACGGCCATTCAGCCGTGGATGAATCCATGCTCAGCGGGGAACCGCTGCCGGTCGACAAGCAGCCGGGAGATACCGTGATCGGTGGCACCATCAACGGCGAAGGGCTGCTGCGCTTCAGTGCCACCCGGGTCGGCAAGGAAACCGCCCTGGCCCAGATCATCCGCCTGGTCCAGGAAGCCCAGGGCAGCAAAGCCCCCATCCAGGCCCTGGCCGACAAGGTGGCAGCCATTTTTGTGCCGGCGATCATTGTGATCGCATTTGTAGTCTTTATCCTGTGGTGGGCCATTGCCGGTGAATTTGTTCCGGCCATGATCCGGCTGGTGGCGGTGTTGGTGATTGCCTGCCCCTGTGCCCTGGGTCTGGCTACGCCCACGGCCATTATGGCCGGCACCGGTAAGGGTGCGGAACAGGGCATTTTGTTTAAAAGCAGCGAGGCCCTGGAAACCGCAACCCGGCTGGATACGATCGTATTGGATAAAACCGGCACCATTACGATGGGCAAACCGGCGGTGGTCGATATTCTGCCGATTGCGCCACGGTGCAAGTCTGCAGAAGAACTACTGCAGCTTGCCGCTTCGGTGGAAAAAGGCTCGGAACACCCCCTGGGCAAGGCCATTGTCAAAGAAGCCGAAACCCGTCAAATTGAGTTGTTTAAGATTCGGGACTTTATGGCATCCGGCGGGTTCGGCGTTCAAGCCATAGTCAACGACAGTCCGGTGATGCTCGGCAAGCCCCGCTGGTACCAGGAAACAGGCATCGACATCGAGGCCGCCGAAGACGACATCCATCAGCTCCAGTCCCAGGGCAAAACCGTGATGGTGATGGTCAAAGATCGCGAGCTGTGGGGTTTGATATCCGTTTCCGACACGCTGAAACCGGAATCCAAAGATGCTATTCAAAAGCTTCACGACCAGTTCCTTAAAGTTGTAATGCTGACAGGCGACAACCAGCAGACGGCTCAGACCATCGCCGCCCAGGTCAATATCGATGAAATCCTGGCCGAGGTTCGGCCGGATGAAAAGTCGTCCAAAGTAAAAGAACTGCAGCAGCAAGGTGAGCGGGTCGGTATGGTGGGGGACGGCATCAATGATGCCCCGGCCCTGGCCCAGGCCGATGTCGGATTGGCCATCGGTACCGGCACCGATGTGGCCATCGAGACCGCCGGTGTCATACTCGCCAGCGGCAGCTTGAGCGGAGTTCCCCGTGCCATCCGGCTCAGCCGCGCCACCATGAACACGATTAAGCAAAACCTATTCTGGGCCTTCGGCTACAACGTCTTGTTGATCCCGATTGCGGCCGGAATCCTTTACCCATTTGAATTCCTGCCGATAATGCTGCGTCAATTGCATCCCATTCTGGCCGCCCTGGCCATGGCCTTCAGCAGTGTATCGGTCGTAACAAACAGCCTGAGATTATATAAAGCCAAAATAAAGTAATAAACCGCGCATGTTCCCACCCCTATAGCTGCGTAGGACTGTGTTTAAAAATGCACACGTGCTTGAGTATACGCTCCGCGTTTTAAATCAGTTGTGCATTGCTCTCAAACAAAAAAGGCAGTTCTTTACTGCGAAGATTCTTTTCATATAATTCTCAGAAACACTCTCAATTAGCAGGTTATCAGCAGATCCTACGAAAATCATCAATGTTGAATCGACGCATTCATCTGAGAATTATTTTGAGAATTATTTTTTGTAACCAATCAATCAACCCCGGCTCTCTAAGGGAAAATTCACAGCCAGTTCGGGTTTTATCCGCAATAAAGACCGGATTACTCAGCGCTGAAACAAAGCGGCGGCATAAGAAACAAAAAGATTGAAAATAATGCGAAGCATTAAATAATTAATCCGCCGCAATATCGCTAAACCGTTAATCTTTGATTTTCGAAAAACAGTATAGACCCCTGAAACGATGTATTCCAGGGCGGATTAATTTAGGAGGTAAAATGGGTCAACAGATTTCCAGGCGATCATTTTTAAAAGGAGGGCTGGCTGCCGCCGCCGGGGTGGCGGCCATCACCATTCCGGGTTCGGAAGCCCTCGCTCAACCCGATGAGACCAAGCAGTTGGCAACCCTGCTTGACATCAGCAAATGCATCGGCTGCGGCGAATGCGTTGCCGCCTGTTCCGAGGCCAACGCGGCTAAATTTCCGGATCCTCAAAAACCCTTTCCGAAAATGTATCCACCCCGGGCGAAAGTTTCAGACTGGTCGGATAAACAGGAAGTCGACGACCGGCTCACGCCTTATAATTGGCTGTACATTCAAAACGCCAGCGTCAACGTCAACGGCGAGGAAACGGAGATAACGATCCCGCGGCGCTGCATGCACTGCGTCAATCCGCCCTGCGTCAAGCTTTGCCCCTGGGGAGCGGCCAAGCAGGAGGACAACGGCATCTCAAGAATCGATCCGGATATTTGTCTGGGAGGATCCAAATGCAATAAGGTCTGCCCCTGGGATATTCCCCAACGGCAAACCGGCGTGGGACTGTACCTGGACGTTTTGCCCAATTTCGCCGGCAACGGCGTGATGTACAAGTGTGATCGCTGCTATAACAGGGTTGCCGAGGGTGAACTGCCGGCTTGCATCGAAGCCTGCCCGGAGGATGTTCAAACCCTGGGTCCGCGGGAAGAAATCATTAAAAAGGCCCATGCCCTGGCCAAAGAGATCAACGGCTATGTATACGGCGAAAACGAAAACGGCGGGACCAACACCATTTATGTCTCGCCGGTTCCATTTGAGAATCTCAACCAGGCCATTGAAACAGGCAAAGGCAAGCCCGCTTTTCCGGCGGCGCCGGACGCGATGGCCGACGCCAACAACCTGGCCGCAGCCATGGTGGTTGCGCCACTGGCGGGTTTGGCGGCGGCAGCCAGAAAAGCATACAACTATACAAAGAAATAAAGGAGCCTGGAGCATTGGAGTTCTGGAGCAATGGAGTAATGGGAAATGCCTCCAACATTATTCGGATGGCTAAAACAATATTTGAACAAAACGAGGAGCGGCTCAAATGAATCAATCCGGCAAAGCACATGCACTAGCTATTCACGATAATCGAATCATGCGTTACCTTTTCCTGCTCAGTATTTTTTTGATGACACTGACAGGGTTCGGTCAGATGCCGATTTATAAACGCTACTATATGGCCGATATACCGGGTTTCGGCTGGCTGGCTGATTTTTTCGCTACCCGGTACGTACATTACCTGGGAGCGGCTTTGCTGCTGGCCCTGCTGTCCTATTTTCTGTTTGACTATTTTTTTCTGCGGCGCAAAAATTTAAAGATTACAGGCACCGGATATTTGAGGGTTGCGCTGTTGGCCGGCATTGTCATCACCGGGATTCTGTTTGTCGTCAAAAATTTTCCGGTACACTATTTCTCGCATGATGTTATAATCATGTTAAATCTTTGTCATCTTGGATTTGTTATGGCCTTTTTGTTTGTCAGTTTGTATTGCCTCATATTTAAAAAAAAGTGGACAATCGTTCGATAAATGCATAAATACAGAAAGCGGTTCAATAGACTCGGACAATACCGGCATCAGTCGCCGGAGGCGAAAGCATTGGACGGACATAGGGAGCCGCGTTTGAGGAGACGCCAATGAAAGAAATTATAATCATGCTGGCAGTTGTGGGCGTCTGGTTTTTGCTCCAGGCCTACATCCTGCCGAAACTAGGGGTGTCCACCTGACTGAAGGAATCTTGTCAGGTGACAAGCAAAAATGACGACAGCAAAAAAGCCGAATCGCAAGAAAGTTAAAGACCAAGATTTTGATCTGATCCAGAGCATTAACGCCGGCCGGATTGATAAGTTTCATGACCTTGTCAAACGATATGACCGGAAACTTTACAATTTCAGTTTACGGATGTGCCGGGACCACAGCGATGCCGAAGATATGGTTCAGGATACATTTTTAAATGTTTTCAGATATCTAAAAGACTTTCGGTACGAGACAAAATTTAAAAACTGGCTTTATAAAGTCGCGGCCAGTACTTGTATCAAAAAGAGACGGAAATCCAAATTCGCCCCGGAAAAAGAATTGTCATTAGACGAGTTCCGTCCCAGCGACGAAGCCGAGCCGCCGGATCAGGTTCCGGAGTGGGCTATGTTGCCCTTGGATAAGGTGCTGAATGAAGAACTGGCCGGTGCGATCAACCAGGGAATTCTATCCATTCCGAAAAAGTATCGCATGGTGATTGTATTGCGGGATATCGAAGGGTTCAGCACGGCCGAGACCGCCCAGATTCTGAATATTTCACCGGCCAATGTCAAGGTAAGGCTCCATCGGGCCCGGCTTTATTTAAGAGATAAATTGAAAGGATATTTTGACAATGAACAGTGATGACCATGACCATCAACATTGCCTGGAACTGTTCGAAAAACTCTCCGAATTTATCGACGGCGAATTGGATCATGCCACATGCGCCGAAATTCAAAAACACGCAGAGGATTGTGTGGCCTGTTTTTCCTGTCTCGAGACCCTCAAGCGAACCGTGGCTTTGTGCCAAAATGTTGCTGACAAACCCGTCCCGCAGAATCTGTCGGAGAGGTTAAAAGAATTTATTGAGAATATGCCCAAGAGTACTTCTCCCTGAATCACTACTAAAAATTCTTTAGTTTAATTTTGAAAATCGAAAGTCAGGTAACAACAAACCACGCACAACATACAACATGCAACCTAATCGAACGTTATCTTTCGATTAGGTTACGGATGCACTTCAACTGAAATTTTGCCGGCATCTTCCCTGCTAAGCGACAGATGATACCCCCGCACTTTTATGTCTACTTTATCTTCGTATGAAGCCATTGATTCAACTTCGATTATGCTTCCGGACGAAACCCCCATGTCGGACAATTGCTTATTGATTGCACCGCGGCCTTTGATTTTAATGATCTTGCCGCTTTGGCCCTCATCCAGTTCATTCAATGAAATGGTCGTCTGAGACCCATTGCGCATATGCTGTTCTCTCTTTTTCAGGTCAGCCAGGCAGGACGAAATGTAGTTGGTGCATTGAACCGAGGTATCACCATTTTCACAATGGCGCCGAAACCCTTTCAACCACTCCCGTCCGCCGCGCGGGCAGATCTCCATAAATTCGACAAAATTAATGATCCGGTCGAGAATTTTCTCGGAAATGGCGTGCTCTATTTTGCATGAGGCCTCTTCGGCCTCCTGGTCATCCAGCAGCAGAATTTTGACGAAGAATTCCTTGAGCGTTTCATGCCGCCGCACCACATCTTTGGCCAGCACTTTGCCTTCGGCGGTCAGAGTAATGATATCGTACGGCGCATAGTTCACGTAACCTTTTTCGGAAAGTGACCGCAAGGCGCCGGTCACCGAAGATTTATTTACTTTCAGCCGGTCGGCGATGTCCTTGGCTCTGGCCGCCTGCTTTTCGGAAGAGATGTGAAATATTGCCTCCAGATAATCTTCCATATTCGAGCTGAGTGCTTCTCTGTTTGCCACTTTATAATTTCCTCTAAGTTGATGATAGAATTAGTACGGTAAGGTGGGCTTTGCCCACCGAATTTAGCCGTAATCGACGGGGATTTTCCCCTCCTCCGAAAATAGGCCTTGAACCGTGCAGCGTTGGAATTTAGCTAATTCACCATAGATTTGATGTTATCAGCAATTTGTTTCTCTCTTTCTTCGGGAAATTCGCACGAAGATGTATCGGTCGCGCAGTCCGTGCACCCGCAGCCGCACTGATTGCCTTTTTTATATTTCTTATAGTAGCTGCGCCCCAACAAACCGGCGGCAACACCAACGATTATAATAACGATAAGGTTTTCCATTTACGCCATTACCTCTCAAAGAAATTCTCTCGCCAAGGCGCCAAGACGCCAAGTTTGTTCTCCATTCTTCTTTGCAGGTCTACCCGAACGCCGTGCGCCGAAAGTCGAATGCCGAATGCCGCAAACCATCTACCCTAAACCCTATACCCTACACCTTACACCTCATCCTATCTTACCGAAAACCGTGCACCGAATACCGAAAGCCGGTTCCCTATACCCTACACCTTATACCCTATACCTCTTTATTTAACCGACAATCAACGATCCGACCTGATAAACCAAAACCGCCAAGCCAAAAGCCAGCAGGGAGTTGAATGCAATGGCAAATGCCCCCCACTTCCACGAACCGGATTCGCGGGAGATACAAACCACGGATACAAAACACGGCGAGTAAAACATGGTGAAAATGATCAATCCCAATGCCACCAGGGGCGACCAGTGGGGATCTTTGGCCAAAGTTTCCGACAAAGCCCCGGTTTCTTCCGGATCGACCTCTCCCAGGGAATAGGCCGTTCCAAGGGTCGAAACCACCACCTCTTTGGCGGCAAAACCGCCGACCAGGGCAATGTTGGTGCGCCAGTCGAATCCGGCCCAGCGGGATACGGACTCCAGCGCGGTTCCAATCCGCCCGGCCACGGAGTATCGCAACGCCGTTTCAGCTTCCCGGTAATGGATTTCGTTTAATTGTTCTTTTAGAGACGCGGCTTCCCGGGAAAAGTCGGCACCTTCAGCGGCGTTTTCCAATTCACTGACGCTTGCGGCCGGGGCTGCATTCAGCAAGGCTTGACGCCGGGCATCGAATTCCTGTACTTTTGAATCCGGCAGGCCGGGAAAGGTCATCATGGCCCACAGGATCACCGAAAAGCCAAGGATGATCGTTCCGGCTTTTTTAATGTATTGCCAGGTCCGCTCCCAGGTGTGGATGGCCAGGCCTTTAAAGGTCGGCATGCGGTAAGGGGGCAGCTCCATCACAAAGGGGGTGGCGGCGCCCTTTATCACCGTAACCCGCAAAAGTTTGGCAACCAGCAGCGCTCCCGCCCAGGCACCCAGGGTAATCATAAACATTATCATCGCTTCGTACTCGGCAAAAAACGCGGCAATCAAAAGTGCAAACACCGGCAGTTTGGCACCACAATTCATGAAAGGTACCGTCAACAGCGTTGCCAATCGCTCACGCGGGGATTTTAGAGTCCGGGTCGCCATCACCCCGGGTACGGCACATCCTCCCGCGATGCCGCCGGATACAATAAAAGCCATTACGGAACTGCCGTGCAGACCGAAAGTCCGAAACACCCGGTCCAGCATAAAGGCCACCCGGGCCAGGTAGCCGGAATCCTCCAAAAATGCAATGCCGAAAAACATAAACATGATCAACGGTACGAATCCCAGCACGCCACCGACACCGTCAATTATACCGGAGACGATCAGCGACTTCAGCAGACCATCCGGCAAAATGGCGGACACCCCGGCACTGATCCAACCAAAGACGGTTTCCAGCGCACTTACCGGAATTTCGCTGTAAGTAAATACAACATGATAGAGACCGGCAATGATTGCCAGCATGATGAGAGGGCCGACAAATCGGTTGGTCAATACCTTATCGATTTTATCTGAACTGTAAAGCCGGTTTTGATCGTACTTCTGATAGATGACGCCCTGCTTCAGGATCGACTTGATGTAGCCGTAGCGCTGATCGGCGATCATGGCCTCCGGGTAGGTGTCCAGTGTCTCCTGCAGGTGATGGGACACTTTTTTGACCATTTCCTGCAGTCGCGCGTCCAGTTCCGGATTTTGCAGCCGGCCTTTTTCCAGAATCTGTTCGTCATTTTCCATGTATTTTAACGCGACCCAGCGCACCGGGTAGGTGTCGGTTAGAAAACGATTGGCATCGATATCTTTTTCCATCGTGATCATGGTGCTGTCGACATCGTCGCCATAGGATATTTTGAGCGGAACAAATTCAGTACTCTCCTGCACGATCCGGGCGGCACTGTCCATCAACTCTTGTTTTCCCTGTCCGGTACGGGCAACGGTGGGCACAACCGGCACGCCCAAAAGGGTGGATAATTTGCGGGCGTTTATTTCTATGCCCCGCTTTTTGGCCACATCGATCATGTTCAGGGCGATACATACAGGAATGCCCATTTCGAGAAATTGAACGGCCAGGTACAGGTTGCGGTCCAGATTGGAGGCATCCACAATATTAACGACAACCTCCGGTCTCTGGTTGACCAGAAACTCCCGGGCCACCACTTCCTCCAGGGAATAGGCCGTGAGCGAGTAGGTTCCGGGCAAATCGACAATGTGCAGCTGAAAATCTTTGTTCGTGTAAGTGCCTTCCTTTTTTTCGACTGTCACGCCCGGATAGTTGCCGACATGCTGCCGGGCACCAGTCAGTTCGTTAAAAAGGGTGGTTTTGCCGGAATTCGGGTTACCGGCCAGGGCGACGGTTGCTTGCATCAATCATTCACCTCCACTTCGATGGCGTCTGCTTCATTGTTCCGTAAAGTAATGGTGGCCCCCCGGACCCTCAGCGCCACCGGATCATATAGCGGCGCCCGTCCCTGAATCTTGATCTCTGTGCCCGGGACCAGCCCCATATCCCGAATCCGCCGGCCCAGGTCTCCGGCCACTCTAATTGCAGCAATCGTTCCGGCTTGATTATCGTTCATTTTGCGCATGTTAACCCGCATTGGAATTTTTGCCTCCCCATAACGTGGAATAAAAAATTGATTATACCAAAAAAGAAAAATGTTTGGTATAACAAACTTTGTACGTTGTCAATAAAAATATTATTTTATTTGAACTTTTTTGGATTATAGTTAAATTAGTTAGTGTTCGAACGGGTATCCAGAACTCTTTGATATTGCTGATTAATATCGCATAAAAGGAAAACGAAGATTTTCCAGTTTAATGCATTTTTTACTTGCATTAAAAACTCGTAAACGGTAGTTATCTT
>Ga0209786_1000203_pt1 | contig 24803 bp, 14 predicted proteins | sample WorMetilvaeELBA2_FD_187405 | JGI IMG/M metagenome (GOLD analysis project Ga0209786, IMG submission 187405) | Marine gutless worms symbiont microbial communities from Max Planck institute for Marine Microbiology, Germany - Olavius ilvae ELBA.2... ...
AAGATAACTACCGTTTACGAGTTTTTAATGCAAGTAAAAAATGCATTAAACTGGAAAATCTTCGTTTTCCTTTTATGCGATATTAATCAGCAATATCAAAGAGTTCTGGATACCCGTTCGAACACTAATTAGTCATTAGTCATTAGACATTAGTCATTTTTTAAGCCATTTCCCATTCGCATCCTGCAGCCATTCGCCCGGGCGGGCTTTATTGGCAATTTGGACGGCGCGGTGTTTGCCGACCAGTTCTACCGTGGTCCCCTGCTGTTTGGCGATGGCGCCGTAGACCAGCTTGCGGTCCTTGTTCTCGGCTTCGACCACATCAGCCTTGTCTTTTTTCTGGCCGACAAATTCCAGATAACCCCGGTTGTTTTCGCCGACGATACCTTGCGCCTTAAGCGACTTTATGACCGGCAGCCGCTCGATCATGCGCTGTTTTATCGCTTTGGACGATGAATACGCATTGGTGATCAGAATCCCCAAGATGAAAGCCGGCAATATCGCAATTAAAGTAATTCGCTTCATTTCTTTAACTCCTTGTCTGGTCCAAATAGCGAGATCATCCTTATTCGGTAGCAGTTGATTTAGGTTCTACATTTTCTTCAGCACTATCGACATCACTGAAAAAGTCATCCAACGCTTTATCAACTTTCACATTGACGTCGATGGTAATATGGATCGGCTTGACTTCGACTGGTGCCACTTCTACTTTGTGCTGGGTGTTGCAGCCACTTGCCGCCAGGAAAGCAATTCCCGCCAGCAGAATCGACATTTTATTTGTCATGATATTGCTCCTGAGTGTGCAGTTATCAGTTATTCGTTAATAGTTAATGGTTCTAAGGAATGCTATCTATTTTATTGTTTCAAATATTTTAGACCGGTCGGGCGATAGGCCGATCCTTTCCGAATAACAAATAACAAGTAACAATTAACTCCTAATTGGTCATATTAATCAGATCTTTATATTGCAGCAATTTGTTGAGCGGAAGCCGAAAGTTGACATCGAGACGAATGCCTTGAAACTTAGATCCTTTGGCATCCGCTTCGACTTTCATAAAGCCGCCAATGTCTTTTTTGTAGACAAATGGAAGGTTTTGGGCGGGCTTGCCGTCCATCTGCATTTTCAGCAGTAATTCCTCTCCCTCGGAAGTGATATTCAATTTGGCCCACGAATAATCATAATCTTTTAAGGCCTCCCTGGCAAGCTCCATTTGAACATACTGCGGCGTATTGGAGGGAATGCCGGCCGTCAGGATATCGGTTCCGGTCAGATGAATTTTGCCGCCTTCGCCCGGGGTCGAGAATAAAAAACCATCATCAAACCTAATCTTGCCGTTGGCATACTGCAATGGGATACGGCCGTTGACCGATCCCCGGCCCTCGGCCGCCGCCGCGCCGAATTGATCCAAAACCTGGGCCAGATTCAACCGGTCGCAGTAAAAGGTAAGATGGTATTCTTTGGCGGTGGTGGACAGCCGCATCGACTGCGATTCCACATTGCCGTCACACCATAAAAAACGCATCTTTTCAACCAGAACCGACCGGCCGGATTCGATCTGAAAATCGATGCGCCCGTTGCGGGCCACAAAATCTCCCGCCGATAATTTGCTGAAATGAATCTGCTGCCCGGGAGCGCTGCGCATTTTCGGCAATTCGGGCATGCTGATTGACATGCGCAATCCTTCAATGGCCAACTTATTTTCGTTTAACATCAAGCTGCCGTTGTTAAAATCAGTTTGAATCTGACCGCTCAAACCTTGTTTATTCAGGTTCAGATTGCCGTCCAGTTGAAATTTGCCCTTGAGGCGCGCGCCCTGGGCCGCGGGGTAGAATTTTGCCAGATCAATTTCCGGTGCCGCGGCCGGGCGCAACACCTTGAAATCGACCCTGGCCGTGGCAGGTGCGTCTGTCAATATTCTGGATTCACCGCGAAAATTCAATTTCATCCAGGGGAGCAGGGTGCTTTGATGGCGTCCTTCGAAAGCCATTCCGAGAGCGGTCTGGAAAATTTGACTGTCCAGCCGGCCCAGCTTCAGACCTTTGAAGCGCAGGTCGGCAACCGCAATGCTGCCCTTGGCGATCTTGCCTTTGACCGGCCATTTAAACGGTATCTTGCCCCGGGCGCCGCCAAACCGGGCTCCCAGACGGGAAAAACGGCCGCCTGCGCCGCTAAACTGCAAGACGCCCCCTAAGGTTATCTGACGGACATCATCCCGGTTCAGTTGGCCGGATATCACAACATCGGGTATTGTAATGGCACCCTCTTTTAATTTTACTGCGGTACTTGCCGCCCGAAGCTCGTACATTATGCCTGCGGGCCCGTGCGCTTTATTTTCTAGTTTGGCAGTACCTATTAATAATAATTTTGGTATATTAATGGACTCGGATTCGGAAACGACCTGCACTGTCGGAACTGTCAGCTGGTAGGCGGCCTCAATCCCCTCGGATGCGGCGGCGGCTGAAAGCTTGAATTCAGGAGGAGCCGCTGTAATGGTGTAAGGTTCCGTTTTTATATGGAGAGCTCCGGCGGCTGATCCTTCAGATGGCTGATTTGTCATTTCACATTGCCACTTGCCGGCTTGATGGTAAATTGCTGAAAAACGACCCCGCAGCGGCAGCGGGGCCTGCAATGTTACCGGTAGGCCTTTTTCCCCATTCGGCCCGGACAAATTCAATTCGGCGGTGAAATTGCCTGAACTTTCGAGAGTCCCGGCATCCGTCATTTTAATCCCACCATCTATTCCGGCCAGGTTTAAGGGCAGCGGGGCAACCATCGTCAGCCGGCCGGCAGTGATCCGCCACTGCCGGCCTGTGTCTGAGGCCAGATCAATGCGAAAAGGAATCACCTTGCCATCGGCATCGACGGCATTTTGCAGCAGCGTATCTGCAACCCTTATTTTAGCATGCTGCAGTGACAGCGACGCAGCCAGCGATGAGATCCGCAATGGCTTCCACATTACATCCGCTTTGCCATGCAGGGCCATTTCTCCGGAGAGCATAAGATCTGAAGTCCGACCAGCTAAATCTGTAAAACGATCCAAATCCAAAGCCGATGGATCGATATTGACCGTAGCCCTGGATTGAGATCGATCCACATTGACAGCGGCGGTGATTTTTTCTCCCCGTAGATATAAAATCGCAGCAACATTCAGGTTGTTATAGTCGGAATCCTGCGGTATGACCTCGATTTCAAATGGGATCCGGTGGAATTGGTTTTTATACCCGACAATTATTTGCGAATTGCGGATTTGCAATTTTGCGATAAACACCGGGGGCGGGGGAGCAACCGCCCCGGCGGTTTGCTTTGCCTGCCGCTGGGCAGCGGCAATCTTTTCAATATCGATTCCACGTAATCGAATTTGGCCGTTTGTTATCTCGCCGTGCAGGTCGATACCGCTCAGCGTAACACTATCAATTTTCTTCCGGTAAAGACTTTGGGGGGAATAGTCGACCTGCACGGAACGGACAACCAGAGCCGGATTTTGCTGCGATCCTAAACGCAAGTCTGACAGGTCGGCGCCCGCGAACCCGACGCTGCGCACCTTGATTGCAAATTCGGAGATGCCTGCATTTGATGCAAGCTGCGGGATAAAGCTGGATTCCAAAAATGACGGCAGGTATAAATAGGCGGCGGTCACAAGGCAGAACAGCAGCACGCCGAGCAAAATGATAATCCCGCCGGTAATGGCTATTTTGCGTTTTAGCGACATGCTTGCTAAGAAAGAGGTTTAGAGGTTCTGGGTTCAGGGTTCAAGGTTCAGAGTTCAGCGCTGCCGTCGGCCAAAAAAGCGGCCAGTCTGATCAATAAAAGAAACTTCAAAAAGCAAATTTTAGATTTTGGAATGCGGATTTTGGATTTAAGGTATTCTGTCTATTTTAAATTGACTGATCGAAGCGATTCCATATTGAATATCCAGCATCCAGTATCCAGCATCAAGCATCAAGCATCCAGCATCGCCCCGTAAGAGCGACTGTCTTGCTTTTACCCCTCACGAAGAGTTAATCCGGCGCATTAACTTTAGGTTAGATTTTGAATAAATGAGCTGCGCGTCATGCCGGCACCGACGGAATCGTTCAGGATCACTTTGGCCTGCCTTAGCCGGTCGAGGTTCTGGTTGATCTTGAAACCTTGAATTTCATCCGGCTGCAGCGCGCTCCGGTTGAGGTCATAAGGCAGACGCTGCATGCATACCACGGAACAATTGCCGCGCTCATGAACATTGGTCACCATCTTGTTGGCCAACACATCCGCCACGGCGGCCTTTATTTCACGGGGATCCACCTCTAGAACCTGGGCCAGGGTCAAGGGGATCATGGCAAAATTAGCCTGGTGTTCAATCACCAGATCGAAGTCATCCAGGCCAAGGTTGTTAGGTGCTAATAATTCGGTTAAATGGGTTTTCGCGCCGCGGGTTGCATACAAAAACACACCTTTGCCGTCCATATCGCCGAAGATTTCATCCCCGAGAAGCACCGCCTGGATATAATCACCGAAGCAGCCGTGGGTGCGGGTCAAGGCGTCGATAATGCCGCTTTGGGGCCTGTGAAAAGTAAAATCCCGGCCGCTGTGCATTATTACCTGTCCTTTTGAATCCGGCCCAAGATACACCGAAACGACGTTTTGGTACTTGCCGGATTCGACGTAGGCCCTGGCGATTTGGGCAACCCGCTGCTCGCCGGAATCGAGGGTCATGATATCAAAGGCAAAGGACTTTATATTCTGGTCGTAGAATTCAATCGCGTCTTTGAACCGGCCGAAAACGCCGTCCTCAGCCTGCTCCGGGTACATCAATTCCGCCAGTTCCTGCTGCACCCGGGCCGCAGTGGCCGGGACCCGATAAATGAGGCTGCCCAGGTGGTTGTCAATGATGATGCCGTCAATTTTGGCATTGCCCTTCAACTCAACAATTTCACGTGCAATCTCAGCTGCCGGGTCTTCTCCGAATTGGATTCTGATTTGTCTTTCATCGGAATACTGTCCTGCGGATTGAGCATTCCCGCTGGTTACCAGGGCCGTTGCCAGGGCATCATCACCAAATATAATATTGGCCGTATCATCGGGCGGAAAGGCCTTGGCGCGGTGAATATTCTCGGCTCCGACAATAATCGAAATGTCGCCGGCCTGCAGGACCCCGTTTAAGGAAAGCATAAAGGCCAGCTCAACGGATACGTTAAAGCCGGGACACCCGGCATACAGATCGAATACCTGCGCATCCGGGCAATGGTCGCGAATGACTTCATAGGGATACTTGATCAGGGGGCCGGAATCGTATTTGTCGTCGCCCACATTGGTGGCGCCGATAACCAATTTGACCCGGGAAAGGTCGATGTCGTTTTTTTCAATGAGATCCTGCAGGGCCGTCACACCGATGCGTTCATCGGTTCCGGCCGTCTTTCGGGTTCGGACGCCCATCCTTTCTACAATGGTGTCGTTGTTGACCGGGATGCCGCCTTTAAATTCCAGCTGCATTTGTTCGTAAATCGAATTGTCAACCACCGTTCCGCCGTTCCACGCACCATAGGCAACAATATCCAGCACCGAATCCTTTGGCATGCCAAGCTCCCTTCCTTAACAAGATAGATATGATTGTAAGGTCAACGTTAGCTAAAGTCAATACAATCGGGTTGCGGGACAAGCCGGGAAGATGGGAAGTTGAGAAGATGAGAAGGTGAGAAACTGTGGCAGTTAATTATAAGCAGAGGGCAGATCGCAGGGGGCATGCCGCAAAGGGCGTGGTGCAAGGAGCATGGTGCAGAGGGTGCAGGCGGATGGCGGTATTTTTAAATTGGAGGCGGGAATTCGAAAATCGGAAGTCGGAATGTGGATTGCTATTACCTTAAACAAATAGCTATACAACTTGCGCCTTACATCCTATCCTTGTCTTTTTCTCTGACACCTGAAACCTATTTTATACATTAAACCTGAAGTTGATCAGGTCCCCATCCTTGACTTCGTAGGTTTTGCCTTCGAGCCGCACGGTGCCTTTTTTGCGGGCGGCGGTATGGGTGCCGGCTTCCATCAAATCGGCATAGGCCAACACTTCCGCGCGGATAAAGCCCTTTTGCATATCGGAGTGGATGACACCGGCGGCATCGACGGCCGGGGTTCCCTTTTTGATGGTCCAGGCCCGGACTTCGTCTTTGCCGACGGTAAAAAAGGATATCAGGCCCAGCAGTTTATAGGATTTTTGAATTACCCAGTCCGTGACGGATTCGCTGATGCTGAACTCTTTTAGAAATTCAGCGGCATCGGCGGCGGACATCTGGGACAGCTCCTGTTCGAGTTGGCCCCTGATTACCAGGCAATTTTCCGATTCCGTGAGCCCCCTGATCTCCGGCAGCTGATCGTCATCGTCATCGTTGTTGAACAGAACCAGCAGCGGCTTGGCGGACAGAAAGGCAAACCCCCTCAGCTGGCGGGCTTCGGCCAGTTCTTCAATGCGCCGCAAAGGGATTTCATTTTCAAGGTTTTGGCGGCATTGGACCAGCAGGGCGTGCTCCTGCGGGTCCATTTTTTTACCGCGCCGGTGATCGTGTTCGATTCTTTCCAGGCGCTTTTCCACCACCACCAGGTCTGCCAGGATCAATTCCTGCTCCATGTGCCGCAAGTCCGCCTGGGGGGATTTTTCCTCCAAACCGGCGGCCGTGTGATTCCTGGCAACCTGGATCAGGGCATCACAATCCCTGGCCGCCGTCCAGATGCTCTGGTCGGCGGCCTGATCCTTCTTGGCGCGAGCGGTTGCCGGCAAAAAATATTCCACCTGGGCATAGATGGTTTTCTGCGGTTCGTACATATCGCTTAACATGTCAATTCGGTCGTCCGGCACCCGAATGGTGCCGATGCGATCCTCGCCCTTGTGGGCGGATTCGGAAATATTTTTGGTCAGGGCTTCGAAAACCGTGGACTTGCCGGATTGCGGCAGACCGATGATGCCAAGTTTCATAGTTGATTCCCAACCCGGATAAACCGGAATAAATAGCGAAAATTTTTGATAAATTATTCCCTCGCTAACATGATGTGATTCCAGTAAATAGGTTCAACACCTGCGTTTGTAACAGACGGCGGAATACCGAAGAACGAAATTAGATTTGACAATGTCAATAAAAGAACCTATGTAAATATCTGAATCTATTATAATTACAGGGGTATAGTATTATTGTCAAGATTAATTAAATTGAAGATCAATGGTACTGGACTGGAGTGGTGAATATATGCCAATATTGCATTTACAAATTCATCCCGTTTTTATTCCTGTGACGGCACGAGTAATAAATTGGGATTTTAGATTGCGGATTTCGGATTTGTGGAATCGCTGCGCTCTATCAATTTTAATGGACAGAATACCTTAAATCCAAATTCTAAAATCCAAAATCCCAAATCTATGAGGAATAAAAGAGGGATCAATTATTAAAAGTAAATTGCAAAAGAAAGCATGATTTTCACCAGACCAGTAATGGACTATAACTACGGGGATAATGAATGCAACGCGCGATTGAAAAATTTCTCATTATTTCACTTTTAGGAATTTTTCTATTTTCAGTTTCGATTCATCTGAAAGCATCTGAAACCAGCGGCGCCAGACTTCAGCCTAGCCCGGCAACCAGTAGTCAAAAAAATGGACTGACATCCTCCCAATCCGTTATTCCGCCCGTCGGGTCTACCATCGCCATCACCTCCCGCGCAGATATCATTGAACTGCTATTCGGCGTAATCATCACCATCATCGGTCTGCTGGCCGTGGCCCTGGCCTTGTATCGATGGAAAGCCTTTTTTCAAAATGAAAAAGATCTGATCACCATAAGCCATGAGTTGGAAACCGCCCGTCAGATTCAGTCCTTTATTCTTCCCCGGGAAACCGTGAATATCAAAGGCTTGAAGCTGGCCGCCCAATATGTGCCCATGGCAGCGGTGGCCGGCGATTTTTATGACTTTATAAAAGTGGACGACAAGCGGTTGGGCGTGCTGGTGGCCGATGTTTCCGGTCATGGCGTGCCGGCGTCGCTCATCAGTTCCATGGTCAAGATCGCCTTTTCATCCCAACTGCCGCATGCCCACAATCCCGCCCGGGTTCTGGCCGGCATTAACCAGATTCTGTGCGGCAAGCTGGAAAGTGATTTTGTCACCGCCGCCTATCTATTCATCGATACGGAAAAGCAAATGACGGCTTATGCGGGGGCGGGACATCCGCCCCTGCTGGTGTGGCGGGGATCGGAAGAAGAAATTTATGAATATGGCGAAAGAGCAATTGTGCTGGGTCAGCTTGAAGCAGCGCACTACCAAAATAGTGATTTCAGCCTGAAGTCCGGTGATCGATTTATTCTGTATACCGACGGCATCATTGAAGCCACCAATGCTGCGGGAGAATTTTTTGGCGAGAGCCGTTTCAAAGCCTATATAACCTCCCAGGCGCGCCGATCTGCCGGCAACTTTGCGGATGAATTCATCCGGCATATCACCGACTGGTCGGGAAAGCATTTGGACGACGCTTTAGATGATGATTTGACCCTGGTGGTGGTGGATTATAAAAACAGCTGAACTCATGTCAGACGCAAATTCTATTTTTCATTTCAGATATTCGGTGAGAAATGTAAGGTAATTCTATGTCAGATCTAAAATTCAGCGGGAAAACCCTGCGTTCCGATTTGATTTCAGGATTTGCCACCGGCCTGTTCAGCATCCCCGAGGGCATGGCCTACGCCAAGTTGGCGGGAGTCAATCCCGTGTACGGCCTGTATTCCGGGATGGTTTCAACCCTAGTGGCATCGTTGACCACCGGATCCATTTTGATGATCAGCACCCTGACCAGTGCGATCGCCCTGTCCACGGCCAGCGTCATCCAGGTGGCCGGTATCCAGCCCGGGCAGATGCCTCTGGCTCTGTTTACGGTCACCTTTTTGGTGGGCGCAATCATGTTCGTGATGGGCCTGCTGCGCCTGGGCAGCGTGGTCAATTTGGTCTCCAATGCCGTCATGACCGGTTTTGTGGCCGGGGCCTCGCTGCTGATTATCATCGGCGAGCTCGGCGACTTCTCGGGCTACGATCCGTCGGGCGCCAACAAACTGATGAAATTGGTGGACTGGTTCGCCCACATCGGTCAGTGGGATCCCCTGACAACGTCCGTCGGCCTGAGCACTGTCATTCTGATGATTATCCTGAAGCGTATCGAGCATACGGAAAAGCTGGCGGCCATCATCACACTTTTGATCATGACGATTGCGGTCAAGCTGTTCAATATTTCTTCGGTCGCGCTGGTGGGCAGTATCGCCAAAATCCCCAACAGCCTGCCAATGCCCATGATGCCAAGCGCCGAGCTGGTTCCGCAACTGGCGCTGGGTTCCGTCTCCGTGGCATTGGTGGCCCTGATCCAGGGGGCCGGCATCAGCACGGCTTATGCCAATCCCGACGGCAGTCGTTCCAGGGCTTCGCGGGATTTTGTCGGACAGGGGCTGGGCAACCTGATCGGTAGTTTTTTTCAGTCCATGGGAACCGGCGGTTCTCTCTCGCGCACCGGCATCAGTGTCGGTGCGGGAGCGTCCTCGCGCTGGGGCGGCATTTTTGCAGGACTGTGGTTGGGGCTGATCGTGCTGCTGTTCGGCAGTTTGGCCGAGATGGTGCCTTTGAGTGTCATCGCCGGAATGCTGTTTGTCATCGGTGCGGAGCTGATTGCGGGCCGGCTGCCGGATGCCCGGCTGGTCTGGGCCTCGTCCTGGAGGTCCGTGGCCGCCGGTCTGGTTACCTTCCTCTCGGCGCTGTTTATTCCGCTGCAGTGGACTATTTTTCTGGGGGCCGGGTTGTCGATGATGTTGTACATCTACGCCTCGGCTACCCACGTAAAGGTGAAGCAGCTGGTTCGAACGAAAGATGGAAATTACGAAGAAAGAGATGTTCCGGAGGTATATCCCTCCAACCAGGCCACGATGGTTGTTTTCGAAGGCACCTCGTTTTTCGCCGAGGTTCCGCTATATGATGAGTTGTTGCCGTCCCGGCAGGATGTCAAAAATGGAGTAATCATTTTACGCGTCCGACATCAGGAGTCCGTTTCCAGCACGGCCCTCAAATGGCTGCAGCGTTATGCCACAGACTTGCGGCAATCCGGTAATCTCCTGATGCTGGCCGGCGTAGAGCCGCATGTGATGCAGGAGTTGGCGAAAGCGGGACTATTGGATCACATCGGCAGGGAAAATGTATTTGCGGCACGACCGGCATTGGAGGCTTCTTTGAATGAGGCGTTTGATGCGGCTGAGGCAAGGCTTGGAAAGGAGAAATAACTGGAGGGTTGGAGAAATGGAGTACTGGAGTATTGGAGTGCTGGAGTAGTGGAGTGCTGGAGTAGTGGAGTGCTGGAGTGCTGTAGTACTGGAGTATTGGAGTGTTGGAGTGTTGGAGTACTGGAGTGTTGGAGTACTGGAGTATTGGCGTGTTGGAGTACTGGAGTATTGGCGTGTTGGAGTGCTGGAGTAGTGGAGTGCTGGAGTATCGGAGTGTTGGAGTGCTGTAGTACTGGAGTGCTGGAGAAATGGAGTACTGGAGTGTTGGAGTACTGGAGTATTGGCGTGTTGGGGTGTTGGAGCAATGACTTAAATGGAAAATTGGGTAAGCTTCAGTTTGAATCTTTACTTATGATCCTAAGTACTCGGGAAGTCGAAGGTTGTAGATTAAAATGCCGGTTAAACCGCCGAGGACGAGGACGAGCACGACGACGAGGACGATTCGGCCAATTTTCTTTGGTTGTACCTTTCAAGTTTGAACCCTGAACCTTGAACTCTGAACCTTGAACCCTGAACCTTGAACTCTGAACCTTGAACCCTGAACCTTGAACCCTTGAACCTTGAACCCTGAACCCTTCACCCTGAACCCAGCAATTATGGATAAAACCATGCATTTTTTTTCTCTATTTACCGTTATGACGCTGATCCATGGGTTGATTATTGCTGGCGTGTCTATTCGGATCATCAAGGTAAAGCTTCCGGTCGCGGTATCTTTGGCCTGGCTGCTGCTGGTGTTCTTTTTGCCGCTGGTCGGCGCCGTGGCCTACCTGGTATTGGCCGAAAAGCGCCTGGGGCGGCAATATGCGGTACGCACCCGGGCCATCAGGGGACGTTACGAGAGCTGGTTGAAGGAACTGCCGCCGGAAATTCGTTCCAATCCCAAGGGTTTGAGTCCGCAAGCCCGAATGCTCAGCCGTCTGGCGGAATCTTCCATCAACATTTCAGCATTATCCGGCAACCGGATCCAACTGCTCGATGCAGCCGAACCGATTCTGCGCTTCATGATCAGCGATATCGAGCGTGCCGAACGATTCTGTCATCTCGAATTCTACATCTGGACTGAAGGCGGCCTGGCGGATGAGGTGGGTGTCGCCCTTTTGCGGGCAGCCGGCCGCGGTGTGACCTGCCGCGTGCTGCTGGATGCCCTGGGAAGCGCCCAGTTTTCAAAGAGTCGTCTGCTGCAGCAGCTTAAAGCCGGCGGGGTCGAGGTGGCCTTTGCCCTGCCGGTCAGCTCGATCAGTGTATTTAAAGTACGGCCGGATCTGCGGTTGCATCGCAAAATCGTCGTCATCGACGATGCGGCGGCCTACACCGGCAGCTTCAACCTGGTGGATCCCCGTTTTTTCAAGCAGGACGCCGGGGTCGGGGAATGGGTCGACGCGATGGTGCGACTCGAGGGTCCGGGCGTTCTGGCCCTCAATGCGCTGTTCAGGTGGGACTGGGAAGTGGAAACCGGACGTGATTTGAACTTCGACGAAGAAGGAGATCCCGCCGGCACACCGCGCCCCGGCGAAACTGACATGCAGGTGCTTCCCTCGGGTCCTGACAGCAGTGGCATAAATATCTATCAACTGCTGCTGATGTCCATTTATTCCGCCCGCAAAGAAATCTCTATTACCACCCCCTATTTCGTGCCGGACGAAGCGGTTACCACGGCTTTGTTGACGGCGGCCGAGCGCGGCGTAAAAGTGACGATCATTATGCCGGAACGCAACGATTCCCGGCTGGTGCACTTCACCTGCCGCTCCTACTTCGACGATATGCTGGCCGCCGGAGTTCATATATTCGGATTCAAAGGCGGACTGCTGCACACCAAAAGCGTGGTGGTTGACCGGCAGGTTTCTTTGTTCGGTTCGGTCAATCTCGATGTCCGCAGCTTCTGGCTGGATTTCGAGGTGACCCTGGGCGTGTATGACCCGGATTTTGCAGAACGGCTGATGACCCTGTTCGATGGGTATATCACTAACTCAAAGCCGGTGGATCGGCAAGCCTGGCAGCAGAGGTCGGGCCGTGAGCGCTTTATCGAAAACCTGGCACGGCTTGCCAGCCCGATTCTTTAATCCACAAATATTCAATCCGGCTATAGCATAAATCTTGCGCAAACATGATGTGATTTCAATAAATAGACACTAGGCTTTTGCCTGTGCGCGATCGGAAAAAGTGGCCCCAGCGGGGCAGCAATAGCACAGTTTTTTGGTTTCAGGTTTCAGGTTTCAGGGAGGCGAGGTGTTAAGTCCTGACACCTGAACACTGACACCTGAAACCTTCCGTTTCTTACAACATGTTGTCAGAAAAAAAGGAGCTAAGGGCCTAAGTTGAGCGAATTTTGAACCCAGTACCTTTTGCTGGCGAGGATGCATTCTAGTATTGAAAATCTGGGATTACTATGAGACAGATAAAAGAAAAACGGCTCTGCCGATTGGATATTGAAAAAAAATAGAGTGCTGGATTAGACCGATTGTTGATTTGTGATTGCGAAATGTAACGACTTTGGGTTTAAGGTTCGACTTCGGCGAACCCATCTTAAAAAAAGGATAGAGCGAAGCGATACATTAAATCCGCAATCCGCAATCCGCAATCCAAAATCGGTATTACTCCAGTATTGGAATATATTCCCAGGGCTCCCTTGTTCGGCAACTCAACGACTTACCCTATGGGCCAAGATTTTTTCTGACTATGGAGGGAAGCACCAATGGACTCATTCATCGCCTGCCACGAGTGTGATGCGATCCACCACATCAAACCCCTGCCGGAAAAGGTGACGGCGTATTGCATCCGCTGCGGCGCGGTGCTCTACAAGCATAAACCCAACAGTCTGACGCGTACCCTGGCCTTCGCTGTTGCCGCCTTGATCCTGTTTGTTCTGGCAAATTCGTTTCCCTTTCTGGGGATGCGAATAGGGGCCCAGATCCGGGAAACAACCCTGATTACGGGAATTCACGAGCTTTATAATCAGGGCATACCGGTGATTGCAATACTGGTATTCCTGACCACCCTCCTGGTGCCCTTCATCCAGATGATGTGCCTGTTTTACCTTCTGGTGCCGCTTAAATTCGGCCGGGTGCCCCGTTACCTGCCCCAAGTTTTGCGGTTCCTGAAGAGTCTGGCACCCTGGAGCATGGTGGAAGTTTTCATGGTCGGCATTCTGGTCTCGCTCGTAAAACTGGCCGGAATGGCGAAAATCATCCCGGGTATCTCCGTGTATTCGTTTATGGCGCTTATTTTCGTCCTGGCCGCCATGCTCGTCTCGCTTGACACCCACCTGATCTGGCAAAAATGGGAGGAGCAACCATGAGAAACAATATAACGACAGCGCAAGATATGGGTTTGATCAGCTGCCACAGCTGCCATCTGCTGTGCGAGCGGGGAAAACAGTCCCGGGACCGGATCTGTCCCCGTTGCGGTGCCAGCCTGCATGACCGATTCCCCAACAGCATCGCCCGGACCTGGGCCCTGGTGCTGGCCGCCATTATTTTCTACATTCCGGCCAACGTGCTCCCTATCACGGTCGTCATCTCCCTGGGCAAGGCCCAGGCGGACACGATTATGAGCGGCGTTATCTATTTTCTTCATACCGGCATGTGGCCGATTGGACTGATCATCTTTTTGGCCAGCGTCTTCATACCGATGCTGAAGCTGCTCGCCCTGATATATCTGTTGATCAGCGTCCAGCGCAAGTCCCGCTGGCGCCAACGCGACCGCACGCGGCTTTACCGGATTGTGGAGATCGTCGGCCGGTGGTCGATGGTCGATATTTTTGTCGTAACTATTCTGGTGGCCCTGGTGCATCTAGGCGGCCTGGCCACCATTCATGCCGGCCCCGGAGCGCTTTTTTTCGGTGCGGTGGTGGTGATCACCATGTTCGCTGCCATGAGTTTTGATCCCCGGCTGATCTGGGACGTAGAGGAGGTTAAACATGAGTGATGATAGAAAGGAAAGGCCTGAGTTAAAGGGTTTACCCGAACCCGAATTGCGGAAGAAAAAACGCGGGATTTCAATCGTCTGGCTGGTGCCGCTGCTGGCGCTGGCAGTCGGCGGCTGGCTGGTTTACAAAGCAATAACCGAAAAAGGGCCGACGATTACAATTACCTTCAAATCGGCCGCGGGGCTGGAAGCCGGCAAGACCAAGATCAAGTACAAGGATGTCGAGCTGGGCCAGGTGGTTTCCATCGATCTGGACGACAGCCTGCAGGAGGTGGTCCTGAAAGCCGAGCTGGTTAAAAGGGCTGAAAAATTTTTGTCGCAAAATACGCGCTTCTGGGTTGTGCGGGCCCGGGTTGGGGCCGGCGGAATTTCCGGGCTCGGCACGCTTTTTTCGGGAGCGTATATCGGTTTGGATCCGGGCCAGCCCGGCCCGCCGGCCACCCATTTTAAGGGTTTGGAGATTCCACCGGTGGTGACCACCGATCTACCGGGCAGCCATTTCGTGCTGCGGGCTGCGAGTCTGGGTTCGCTGAACATCGGTGACCCGGTTTACTATCGGCGGATCGAGGTCGGCCGGGTAGTCAGCTACAAACTCGACGAAGACGGCCAGGCGGTGACCCTTGAAGTATTTGTCCACGACCCCCATCACAAACTGGTTCGCAAAAACACCCGGTTTTGGAATGCCAGCGGTTTGGATGTTGCCATCGGGGCGGACGGTATCCGGGTGGACACAGAGTCACTGGCGGCACTGATGATCGGCGGCCTCGCCTTTGACACGCACCCCGATCAGCCGCCGGGTGAACCGGCCACGGAGAATGATGTTTTCAAGCTGTTCAAGAACCGCGAGAGCACGACTGAAAAAACCTATATCCGCAGGAACCGTTGGCTGCTCTATTTTGAGGGCGGTGTCCGGGGGCTTCAAGAAGGGGCGCCGGTGGAATTGCAGGGAATCCAGATCGGCCAGGTACTGGATGTCAATCTGGAATTCGACGTCGAGAAAGAGGCTTTCAGAGTCCCGGTTCTGATCGAAACCGAGCCGGACCGGATAAAGTCAACCGGCAAGTTGCCCGAAGATGACGAGAATCAAAGAATCATGGATTATCTCGTGGCAAAAGGGATGCGCGCCCAGCTTAAAACGGGCAGCCTGATCACCGGACAGCTGCTGGTGGCCGTCGATATGCATCCGGATGCACCGCCGGCCAAAATCAACTGGGAGGGCATCTATCCGGAGCTTCCCACCGTGCCGACCGCCATGGAGGAAATCACGTCCAGCCTGACCCACCTGTTGAATAAACTGGAAAAGCTGCCCATCGAGCAGATCGGGTATGAGCTGCGCGATACGATTGCCGGGGCCAAGCGTCTGATGAATTCCCCCGACTTACAGCAGTCCGCCACGGTTTTAAATGAAACTCTCAATGAGGCGCAGAAATTTGTGGCCGCACTGAACAAGAATGTCGCTCCTGAATTGGATGAAGCGGTTTCCAATTTGAATGCGGCCCTGATACAGGCCCAAAAGCTTGCCAGGAGCCTTAACTCCAATGTTGCGCCCCAGGCCGATCGCACCCTCAAGGAGCTTCAATCGGCGGCGCGTTCCATCAAGGTCTGGGCCGAATACCTCGAGCGGCACCCTGAAGCGCTGATCCGCGGCAAAGGTAAATCGAAAAGGAGGTAGAACAGTGAAAGTATTTTTAAGTCGACCCATGTACGTTGCAATCATTATCCTAACGCTGGCACTGGCGGGCTGCCTGGGCGGCCAATCGCCGCCCACCAATTTTTACCTGCTTAGCCCCTTGAGTCCCTCCACGGCCGGAACATCCCCTGCATCCGACGCCGCGCCCATCCATATCGGCCTTGAAACGGTGGTCATCGCCGAGTATTTGAATCGAAACGAGATCATCCTCAATCTGGACAACACGATCTACCAACTGGCCGAGTTTAATCAGTGGGCCGAGCCGTTGGACGACAACCTGACCCGGGTTTTGGAAGAAAATCTGACCAGGCTGCTGCGCAATGACTCGATTGAGGTTTTTATGGCATCCCAAAGCTCGATTCCCCTGGACTACCGGCTGGAGATCGACGTGTTGCGTCTGGACGGCAATTTGGCGGACCAGGTAACGCTGACTGTTCAATGGGCGCTTTTGGAAGCTGAGGAGGACGAGCTGATTCTGCTGCGTCGATCTCAATATCAAGAGCCGGCCGCAGATGAAACCGTGAGAGCGCTGGTAATGGCGGAAAGCCGGACCATTGATAAATTGAGCCGGGAAATTGCTGCGGTGGTTAGACAAGCCTTGGCTCGGTGACGGCGGGCGGAGGGCAGAGCGCAGAGGGCAGAGGGCGGAGGGCAGAGGGCGGAGGGCAGAGGGCAGAGGGCTGAGGGCTGAGGGCGGAGGGCTGAGGGCGGAGGGCTGAGGGCGGAGGGCTGAGGGCTGAGGGCGGAGGGCGGAGGGCGGAGGGCAGAGGGCGGAGGGTTGAGGGCAGAGGGCAGAGGGCAGAGGGCTGAGGGCAGAGGGCAGAGGACTGAGGACTGAGGGCTGAGGACTGAGTGCTGAGGTCTGAGGGCAGAGATCGGGAGATAGAAGTTGGGAAGTTTGGAAGGTAAGAAGGTCAGAGGACTGAGGACTGAGGACTGAGGACTGAGGACTGAGGACTGAGTGCTGAGGTCTGAGGGCAGAGATCGGAGGACCCGTCTTCGCCGGGGCACGCAAAGGACGGAAGCCTGAAGGCAGATGACACCTCAATTGAGTTAATAACCTAAAGATCCGAATTGATTTCAACTTTTGGTATTTTTATGATACCAGCTTGTCCCGTTCGGGTATCTGTAAATCTGATTTTAGCTGTTTTGACGGTGACGGCTGAATTAAATAGATCCGCCAAAGGCGAACCACAAATCTTCAATCTTCAATTTTCAATTTTCAATTACGGCTTGTCCGGGTTAGGTATTCAGGGATTTAGCAATTGAAGGAGTTCCATCTCTTCTAATTTGTTTATTTTATCCTTTAATCCCCAAATCCTTCAATTCCTAAATCCCTCAATTTGCCGTTATATATTTTTGTTTTTTTTCGCGTTTTCGTGATTATTTTTCTTTAAAAATATCAGACTAACGACAAATCTTATCCGAATATCTTCAATTTGCAATCTGCAATATTCAATTCCGACTTGGCCGGATTGAGGATACACCATGGCAAATTACCCTCGTTTTTTATGGCGTGTATTGACCTGGCTCATTTTGCTGGGCTTGCCGGTTTCGGGTTTTGGCGCCGACAAGGTCCTGCTCCAGTTGAAGTGGTTTCACCAATTCCAATTTGCCGGCTATTATGCGGCCAAGGAAAAAGGATTCTACGCCGCCGAGGGCCTCGATGTGGAATTTCGGCAACGGGACATCAAAACCAGTTATATTGACGATGTCCTCGAAGGCAAGGCTGATTACGGCACGTCGGATGCCGGGCTGCTTTTCTCCAGGCTGCAGGGGAAACCGGTGGTGGTGCTGGCCCAGATTTTCCAACATTCCCCTCTGGTACTGTTGACGTTGAAAGAGTCCGGTTTGCGCAGCCCCTACCAACTGGCCGGCAAAAAGGTGATGATCGATACGATCGGCTTCAGTGATGCGCCGGCCAATGGAATGCTTTTTAAAACCCTAGGTGGTTTTGAAAAATTCCAGCCCACCCAAATGACCTTTCGCTATGAAGATTTGAGCGAAAACAAGGTCGACGCCATCGTGGCCTATGTCACGGACCAGCCATTCAAATTCCAGGAGGCCGGCGTAGAGGTCAACATCCTGGACCCCCGCGACTACGGCATCGATTTTTATGGTGACAATCTTTTTACGACTGAGAAGGAAATCAGAGAGCACCCGCAACGGGTGAAAAAAATGATACGCGCGACCTTAAAAGGTTGGCAGTATGCCCTGGAGCACAGGGATGAAATCATCGAGCTTATTCTCAAGAAGTACAATCCCCAAAAATTGAGCCGCCAACATCTGCTGTACGAGGCCGAGCAAACCGCCAAAATGATTGTGCCCAATTTTGTCGAGCTTGGCAGTTTAGAAGCTTCGCGCTTCACGAAAATCGCCGAAACCTATGTTGCGCTGGGCCTCACCGATCAAACCAAGGTGGCTCAAGATTTTTTATACGCATCTAAGAAGTCTCTGGTAGAGTTGACGCCGGAAGAGCAAGCCTGGCTGGCGGCCCACCCCAGGATCGTTGTCGGCGGCGAGACGGACTGGGCGCCCTTCGATTTTGTTGATGAGTCCGGGCGATACGCCGGGGTGGCGAAAGATTACCTGCAGGTTATCGGCGAAAAACTGGGCATCGAAGTGGAAATCGTCACCGGTCCCTCCTGGGATGAACTTCTGACCATGATCCGCCGCAAAGAAATCGACGTTCTGCCGGCTATTTATCATTCCGCGGAGCGGGAAACCTTTGTCCGTTTCTCCGACCCTTATCTCAAGTTAACTGAATTTATCTTCACGCGTAGCGACAATCGGAACATTACCAGTATGGTTGACTTGCAGGATAAAACCACGGTCGTTGTCAAAGGCTATACCATTGAAGCAGAACTACGTTCCAATTATCCGACCCATGATCTGATAACGGCCCCCACGATTCAGGACGCCCTGAAAAAGCTCGTCACAGGTGAAGCGGACGCCTTTATCGGTGATATCATTTCCACCTCCTACAATATCAAGGAACTGTCGCTTGTGGGCATCAGACCCACCGCGGCGGTCCCCTTTCGGGGGCCCACCGTCCACATGGCGGTGCGAAAAGATTGGCCGGTGTTAGCCACTCTAATTGACAAGGCCCTCAAGGCGATACCGGAGGGTGAGCACAATGCCATTAAAAACCAATGGATCTCCTTTGCCGAGAAAAAGATCGAACAAATTTCACCCAAAGTCTCCCTAACGGCCGCGGAGCAGCGCTGGATCACCCAGCATCCCGTGATCCGGGTGCACAATGAGAAAGACTGGCCGCCGTTTAACTATTTTGAATACGGCCGCCCGCGGGGGCTGTCCATCGATTACATGGATCTTTTGGCCAATAATCTGGGCATCGATGTCGAATATGTCAGCGGACCCAGCTGGAATGAGTTTTTGGGGATGGTAAAACGCAAAGAGCTGGATGTGATGCTCAATATCGTGAAAACCGAGGATCGCCAGAAATATTTGCTGTACACCGAACCCTACGTCAAAAATCCCAATGTCATCGTCAGCTTTCAAAAGAATCCGTATGAGACCATCGGAGCGCTTTTCGGCAAAACGGTCTCTTTTCCGAAAGGCTTTTTTTACGAGGAAGTATTAACCAAATCATATCCCCAGATACGGCGTTTGCCGGTGGAGGATACGTTGGCCAGCCTCAAAGCCGTGGCTTTCGGACGGGCGGATGCCGCGCTGGGGGAAGCGGCCGTGGTTCGGACGCTGATCAATAAAAATCTTTTAACCGGCCTGCGAATTTCGGGTGAGGTGAATATCGGAAACCCCGATCTGACCAATCTGCGCCTCGCGGTGCGGGATGACTGGCCGCTGCTGCAATCCGCTCTGATGAAGGCCATGGCGGCGGTGACTCCGGAGGAAATGAATCAGATTCATCGCAAATGGCTTCTGGTCGATAAGCAGAAGGCCGTTGAGGCCGCGGCCAGTAACCTGGCGATTCCGCTTTCGACGCCCGAAATCGCCTGGCTGGCAGAACACCCGACGATCCGATTCACGGGGGACCCGGATTGGCTGCCCCAGGAGGCGTTTACGGACACCGGGCAGTATATCGGCATCGTGGCGGACATCCTCGACCTGATGGAGGCCAACCTCGGCGTGCGGTTCGAGCGCGTTGCGGTCGATACCTGGAATGAGGCGGTGCGTCTGGCCGAGACCGGCGAAGTTGATGTGCTGTCCGAGACCACCAGCTCGGAACGCGACACCATGACCTTCACCAAACCCTACCTGATTTTCCCGGTCGTCATCCTGGCCGAGCGGGGGGCGCAACCGGTCCTGGACCCCGGCCAGCTCAAGGGTCAACGGGTGGCGGTGGTCAAAGACTACGGGTACGTGATCCCGTTTCGCCGGCAATTTCCGCAGCTGGACTACGTGGTGGTGGAAACGGTGCGCGACGGCCTGCTGCGTCTATCCGCCGGGGAAGTCGATGCCTTTATCTCGGCTGCCCCGACGGCCTACCATTTGATGTCCGAACTTGGACTGACCAATCTCAGTGTCATCGGGGCGACCGGCCAATCAATCGATCTGGGGTTCGGAGTCCGCAAGGATTCCCTGCTGTTGGTGAGTATTCTCAATAAAGCCCTGGCCAGCATTACCGAAGAACAGAAGCTGAAAATTCGCCAAAAGTGGGTTCCGGTGATCGACACGTCCGCTGCGCCGACCGCCCCGCCGATTTCATACGGCCGACTGGTTGGATACGGAATCGCAATTTTCCTGATCCTGATCCTGCTGGCCTGGATCCTGATCCGCTCGATCCGGCGGGAAAATATCGCGGTCGATTTCGGATCGTCGTGGTTCCGGGGGCTGGTGCTGGCCGGCCTGAGCGTATTCGTGCTCATCGCCGCCTTTGCGGGCTGGTACATGCTCGAGCGCAACAAGACCCAGCACCTGCGCAACGTGGACGGGAATCTCCGGGGCATCATATCCGTCAGCGCAGACCGCTTCGATCTGTGGCTGAAGGAAAGAATATCCTACGTGGCCCGCCTGGGGCGCGACCCGGAACTGGTGGCCATTACCAAACGTCTTTTGCAGGTCAACCCCAATAAGCGGGCCCTGTTGGCCTCGGGCGCCCTGCGGGAGGCACGCTTTTTCTTCCGCAACACCGGTGATATTTTTCCCAATATCGGTTTTTTTATCATCAACCCGGATCATATGAGCGTCGGTTCCATGCGGGATGCCAACCTGGCCGGCCGCAATCTGATATCCGAACAGAATCCGGAACTGCTGCGACGGGCCTTTCAGGGAGAGGTGGGCTTCGTACCGCCCCTGACTTCGGATGTGGACCTGGGCAATTCATCCGGCTCAGGCTCGGATCGCAAGCCGCCGACCATGTTTTTTATCGGCCCGGTGCAGGATAGCGATGGCACGGTCCTGGCCGTGATGACCCTGCGTGTGGACCCCTGGAAAGATTTTGCCCGGGCCCTGAAATTATACGGAGACGGGGAATCCCGCGACGCCTATGCCTTCGACCGCAACGGCGTCATGCTGTCATCGAGCCGCTTTGATGATCAGCTGCGACGCATCGGCCTGTTGGCCGAAGGCCAGTCCAGCGCCCTGAACATCGAGGTTCGGGATCCGGGCGGCAATATGGTTGACGGGTACCGCCCCGATGTCGCCAGATCCCGGCAGCCGCTGACCCAATTGATTGCGCACACCCTGGCGATGCAGCGGCAAATGGAAACGGCCAACGTCGGCCGGGGCCAGTCACCGATCGAATCCAATATTGAAGGATACCGCGATTACCGCGGGGTGCCCGTCTTCGGCGCCATGCTCTGGAATGCCGATCTCGGCATCGGGCTGGCGGTCGAGGTCGATGTGGCGGAGGCCCTGTCCCATTACTACCGCACGCGGGTGACGATCTTCAGCATTCTGGAATTTACCCTGGTCCTGTCGGTGGGGGCGATATTGTTCGTTTTGATCATCGGCGAGCGGACCAGTCGCGCCCTGCTGCGATCCCGGGATGAGCTGGAAGACAAAGTGGTCGAACGCACGGAGCAGCTGGCGGCGGCCGAGGAACGATCGCGCCTCCTGCTGGATTCCGTGGGTGAGGGCATTTTCGGGGTCGACCTGAACGGAAAGGTGATGTTCATCAACACCGCCGCCACCCGGCTGCTGGGATACGATCCAGCCGAGCTCATCGGGCAGGACGTACATTCTAAAATTCACCACTCCCATGGGGACGGCAGCCGTTACCCGGTGGAAAACTGTCCCATGGCCCGGGCCTACAGCCGGGGCAGTACCGAAATCGTCAGCGACGAATGGCTGTGGCGCAAAGACGGCAGTGGCTTTCCCGTTGAATATACAGCGACGCCGGTTATGCGCAATGGCGAGATCACCGGGGCGGTGATTGCCTTCAGGGATATTACCGAGCGCAAAAAATCGGAGCAGGCGGTCAGGGATTCCGAGGCCCGGCTGACGCTGGCCGCCGAGACCGGCGGCCTGGGCATGTGGGAATGGCGGGTGGACCTGGATCGGGCCATTGTGAGCGACTATTGGCTGCAATTAAAAGGCCTGACCCGGCAAGCCTACAACCGGTCCGTCGATCAGTGGGAAGATGGCCTGCACCCCGCCGACAAGAAGCGGGCCGTTGATCTGCTGAATGAACATTTGAACGGCGACAGCGAACATTTTGAGGTGGAGTATCGTTTTAAGCATCCCGAGCGCGGCTGGTACTGGGAATATGCCACCGCCAGGGTCATTGAACGGGATGCGAACGGCAACCCGCTGCGGATGGTCGGCTATCATCAGGACATCACCGAACGCAAACGCATGGAAGAAGCGTTGTCGGCGGAGCACAAACGCCTGCAGCGCATCCTTGACACCAGCCCGGCGGGGGTCGGTTTCTCGGCCGCCGACCAATTTCATTTCGTCAATCCCCGGTTTAAGGAGATGTTCGGTGTCAGCGTCGGTGACACCACGCCCGATATCTATGTCAATCCTGACGAACGAGAGGATCTGACGCGCAGGATTGCCGGGGAAGGGCGGGTGGAAAACCACGAACTCAAGATGTATAACCGGCAGGGCCAGGTCCGCGATATCCTGGCGACCTTTCTCCCCATCACTTACGGCGGCGAGGAAGGGATTCTCGGTTGGATGCAGGACATTACCGTGCGCAAAGAGGCCGAAAAGGCCATCCGGGAAAAGTTTGATGAACTGGCCCGATTCAGGCGCATGGCCATTGGTCGGGAAATGAAGATGATCGAACTGAAAAAGGAGATCAACGCGATCCTGGCGGAGTATGGACTCCCTGCGAAATACAAAATTCACTGAAAGGAGAAATTCAATGCGATGGATTAAAGTGCGGCTGCCGGTTGCGCTTAGCGTTATCCTGCTGATCGTCTGCTCCGGCACCAGCCACGCGGGCGATATCGATTGGCGGAAAATCAAAATCCTGCAGGATATGGCCTTTGTCGAATATGTCAAAAGCCTTGATCTGCAAGGGCAGGCCGCTTTGAACTTCTGGAAAAAAATCCCGGTCAGCAAAGCCAATCGGCAAGTATACCGGATGTTTCGCAAGGAAGCGTTTGCCATATATATGAATAAATACCCCCGGCCCCAAAAAAGCATTCCCGATTTTAAGGTGGGGATGGGAACGGATATCATCGGGCCCATGAGCCGGCAAAATTTGAAATTGCCGTTTACCCATTACTTCCCTCTGGCGGCCGGCCCCATTGGAGATCCGCAAAAGACTTATCGAATCGGGTATACGATCCATGGTTTTAGCCATCCCTGGCTGTTGAACAATGCGGATTCGGCGATCTGGGAAGCCAACCGGCACCCTAATGTGCTTTTGACAGTGCTCGATCCGGAATTTGACAACCAGAGACAGGTGCAGCAGATCGATACCTGGATCTCAGACGGTCTGGACGGCATCATGATCTGGCCCATGCAGGAGGCCCCGACCGGACCACCGGTGCAGCGGGCGCTTGCCGCAGGCATCCCCTGTGTGTCCATCGACCGCATGGTGGGGACAAGCAAAATCAATGCCCGGGTGACCGGCAATTTCCCGGCCAACGGCACCCAGCAAGGTCTGTACCTGGTTCACAAGCTGCTGCAGGAAAGCAATCAGGTCAACGGCCGGGTTTTGATGATTCGAAAGCCGCTGGGCAGTACGGCGGATGCCATGCGAACCGGCCACTTTCTCAAAGTCATCAGCTACTTTCCGGGCCTTGAAATTGTCGGCAGCTTTCACAACAGCAGCAACCGGCAGGATTCGTTTCAGCAAGTCAGCGCCGCCCTGCAAAAACACGCTGAACTGGATGTCATATTTTGCACGGGTGCCGAGCAGGGAATGGGCGCCGTGCAGGCGATCGATGCCGCCGACCGGTGGGACAGTCGTCGAGGCGGCAAGCGCATCCTCGTTTTGAGCAATGATGATCTTTTCGAATCACTGGAGGCGATCGGCAGCGGGAAAATGGCCATGACGGCGCCTTACACGCCGCTGCTCGGAGCCCTGGGCGTGCGGATCTTGCTAAAATTGGTGGCCGGAGAAGATGTCCCGCAGGATGTGATTACACCGGATTTGCCCATGGTCACCCGAAAAAGCGAATCCGTCTTCGGCATCGAGACCGTCAGCATCGACAAATGGATCCCCTACACTTACGGGAGGCAGGATTAGACCGGGCTGGTGATAATGATTTGTTCTCAGCATGTTTATTTTAAGCCCATTTTTGTTTATTTACAGGTTGAAAGTTGTCTTTGATTTTGGATTTTGGATTTTAGATTGCGGATTGCGGATTGCGGATTGCGGATTGATGGAATCGCTGCGCTCTGTCAATTATAAAGGACCGTTCGACACAGAAGCTCACGACAGGCCGTTCGACACAGAAGCTCACGACAGGCCGTTCGACACAGAAGCTCACGACAGGCCGTTCGACACAGAAGCTCACGACAGGCCGTTCGACACAGA
>Ga0209786_1000209_pt1 | contig 24445 bp, 18 predicted proteins | sample WorMetilvaeELBA2_FD_187405 | JGI IMG/M metagenome (GOLD analysis project Ga0209786, IMG submission 187405) | Marine gutless worms symbiont microbial communities from Max Planck institute for Marine Microbiology, Germany - Olavius ilvae ELBA.2... ...
TCACAGCAAATTAACTGTTTAACTAAATCTGTTTCGAGATTCTGTGCAAAGCAAAGCGAGAAAATCGGCCGGACTTTGCTGAAAAAATCGAACCATGTAAAATAAATTGGCCCAATAAAATATCTGCGAAGGCGGGAATCCAGTACAATTGAGGCGTTTGCTGGATTCCGGCTCTCCGCTCCGCTACGGCCGGTCGAAGATCCCGGATGGCTTTAGCGGGGAATGACGTAATTAGTCGCCGGGTTAATATCTTAAGAGCGATTTTCACTCCAAAATGGGCCGGTTAAGACCAATTTAGCAATTTAGGCGCAATCTTTTAATGTTTATACCATAATTTCAAACGCTTGGCTTGGTACTGCCCGACACCCCGATACTCCCATCCGTGTATATATTCACTTCGATACCTGGGTAAAAACCATCCTGGAAGAGCTGGCAAAAGCCAGAGCGGTATACAAAGATTTGTCAGGGCCGAAGAGGAACCTAGCAAATGTTCTATTCAGAAAATCATAGTGTTGCGCGATGGCGGGTATCATTCGATTTTTTCAGATCGACGCTGTCAGGAACATAAAGCACATCCATGGCGACCGTCTGCCCGTCGCAGGCAAACTTGATGAAAAAAGGATATGGGTGTCAAATCTTGACGGGCTGCTGCCCGGCAATGTCTAAATATTTCTGAGCCTCAGGTGATATTTCAATGCCCAGACCGGGCGAGTTCAGAATTGTCTCCGGAACGTCTACGACTCCCGGAGGCTTGACGACAATTGGAGACTTCGTGATATCATCCTCCAATAGGTGGGTAGTGTAGGCCCCTTCCGCGGCGTAAATCGTTGACGGGCAATAAGCCGCGACGACGAGCCAAAGCCTTGCCAGTATGCTTGTCTCACCCACAAGGGAGCCCAGGATAATGGGAATTTCGTTTTGACTTGCCAGCTCGACTAAACGCAGGGTTTTTACCAGCCCACCCAATTTTGAAATTCTTATGTTGGGAATGAATCTGTCGTTTCCATTTAGCCCCTTAATATCGCCGGCTGTGAGGAAGCTTTCGTCCAGTATGATCGGCACGTCGAATTTTGTTGCGATCTGTCGCATGGCGCTGGCCGCATACGGCTCAAAAGGCTCTTCAAATGCCGAAAAGCTGTAGTTTAGCTTGTGCAGGTATCGAACGAATCCGTCAATGTCCTTTGAAGAAAAGGCATTATTGAAGTCAACCCGTACCGAGCAACCCTCAGTTATATATTTTCTCAGCAGAGTTGTCTTTGCACAATCCTTCGCGATAATGCCGGTAAGCTTTATTTTGAAATCGGTAAATCCAAACTTTAGACATTTAACCAATAACGATTCAACAAAATTGATAGTGCCATCGCTTATTACCGCCGTGATCTTCTGATTTGACAACGTTGCGGGTATCTCAAAAAGTTCGTTAACCGTTCTACCGCGTTCTTTGCCGATCAAATCGATTAAGGCCGATTCGACTGCGCACCAAGCTGACGGATTCTTGTTTATGAAAGATTCATTTGACAGGACCCAATCTTTTAGAGCGTCGATGGTAGCAATGCTTGATATTGATTTTCGGATGCGTCTAATCCATTCGATAGCCCCTTTAACGGTCTCTCCCGTCACGTACTTTCTGGGACAACCTTCTCCAAATCCAACATGACGGCCTCTTTTGATTTTGACTAGTACAGAAAGGTTATCAACCGGTTCAGATCTTCATCCTTTGCTGGATGAATCACAAATTCGTTTTGCATGGAAGGCCGCTCCTTTTCACTCAGATCGATTAGAAGCTATCTGACCCGAAAAACAGAAAAGTTTTACATTGCCATACTGAAAATAAACGAAGAGTTGATAACGTGAGAATAGAGAAACGTGCAGCAGGCTCGGCGGCATTCAAGTATTTCGTTTATACGTTGATGCAGAGAATCTAGGGTTTCCAGTCCGGTTTTTGAGAGATCAGTCACAGTTCACGTGATTTAATATTGCCGAGCTTTTTTTATGTCGTGAATGGAACACCACAATGTGCCATTTGTCAACGGCGGGTCGGATGAAAAAGGTGACAAACGTTGTAAAATTGCTACGATCAAAAAATTCTCTTGACAGATGCCACCCTGCCTCACATTTTATTGGAATATTTTTTTCAACCTATCCCCTTAGGAGAATGGAAGGCCGGGCAACGAGGGGTCAGGGGACTTTAACCACTGAAAATACACAAGCAAACGCTCACGTTACTTGAATTAATTACCCGTGATTTCGAAGGGTTGATATAAAAGTTTGCAATAGGCGTCTCTAATCGTCGACGGCAATTTCTTATAATATGAGGATTACATGGAAAATCTGAATGGATCAGAGCGGGTGATGGTGATCAGCCCTCATCCGGATGACGTGGATTTTGGGTGCAGCGGTACAATTGCCAAGTGGAGTCGGATGGGAATGGACATTACCTATGTCATCTGCACGAGCGGGGACAAGGGAACGGATCTTCCGATGGCGCGGGAGTCGATTGCCGCAATACGGGAAAAAGAGCAGGTTGCGGCAGCGGAGATCGTTGGGGTTCAAAAAGTTTTCTTTCTCCGCTTAAAGGACGGCGAACTCGAAAATAATAGGGAATTCAGAAAGTTGCTGGTTCGCGTGCTTCGACAGCACCGTCCCGATGTCGTTTTATCCATGGATCCCGCCAATCTTCGTTTCGAAAACGTTTATGTGAGCCACGCCGACCATCGGGCAGCCGCGCTGGCCGCATTTGACGCCATCTATCCGGCTGCCAGAAATCGGAATTTTTTCCCCGAGCTTCTGGAAGAGGGACTGTCGCCGCATGCAGTAAGCAAAATCTATTTCTTCGGGACTGCCGATCCCAATACCTGGATTGACATCGGTGAAACCATAGAGGCCAAAATCGAGGCCCTCAGTGCCCATGAAAGTCAGGTCGGAGAATTCGAAAACTTGAGTGTCTGGGTGCGAGAACGTTTTGGACAGTTGGGAAAAGAAAACGGAGTAGCCTATGCCGAGGCCTTTCGACAAATAGTCATCCCATGAACTTAGGTTTCCTGTACTTGAGGCAAATGAATCTCCGTTATTCGAAGTTTATTAAGAACGACTCCGTCGCGTCGGCCGCGAAAATAATATTCGTCCAACTCGTTTGAATCCGGTGAGAATTCACCAACCCAGATGGAATCTTTCGAGGGGTTTTTTGAAGTAAGAGCGTTGCGGGCACTCCAATCAACGAAAATGTAAGTTTCAAATAGAGGCATAGCAACAGCCCCGATTCAGGGAGCTTATGATATCACGGCATGCCGTTGCACTGGCAGCATTCTTTCAGGTGTGTAAAACGAAACAGCGAATACCCTAACTCCCCTCTACAACCATCGCAGCCATATAGTTGCCATCTTCCATTTCGATCAAGTCAGCCCGATATTTACGGGCAATCTCGAGCATGGAAACGTTGTCCGGGCTGATCACGCCCATGATTTGCGTGATGCCCCTGTTTTTGGCGATTTCCAATAAACGCTTCATCAGCAGGTTGCCCAGTCCGTGTCCCTGAAAGGCGTCAGCCACGGTCATTCCCAAATCGGCTTCGCTCTGTCCGGGCCGTTCCGTTATTCGCCCAACCCCAATGATTTCATCATTTCCTTTCGGAAAGACGACCAGGGCCATTTCCCGGTCATAGTCGATCTGGGTATGACGGGAAAGCAGATCCGGCGGCATGGTTTTTAACAGCCGGCCGAAGCGCTGGAATATTGTTTCCGGCGAAAGGGCGTTAAAGAGGCGGATCATGGCCGGACCGTCTTCGGGCTTGATGGGCCGAATGAACACTTCCAAACCGTCAGCAATGCATTCATGGCTTTCATCCTGGATCGGGTACGGGCTGATGCAAAGATGCCGGGGAGATTTCTTGGCTGCCGGTCGGACCACCACCCGGGCGTCGAGGGCCAGGGCACCGTCGGCGTGGCTGAGAAGGGGATTTATGTCGAGTTCCGCGATTTCCGGCAAATCTATCAGCAGCTGCGACAGCCGGATCAATATCTCTTCCAGCTTGGTCAGATCGGCGGGCGGCAGATTGCGAAAGCCCCTGAGCATGATGCTGACTTTGGTCTGCTCGATCAGGCGTTTGGCCAGGAGACGATTAAGCGGCGGCAGCCCGATGCCCCGGTCACCGACTATTTCGGCCGACGTGCCTCCCATGCCGAAAAGAATGACAGGCCCGAATTCCCGGTCCTGCTTGGCGCCCAGGATGCACTCGACGCCTTTTAGGGAAACCATCGGTTGGATGCTGACGCCGTCCACCCTCGCCTGGGAGTCATATAAATGGGCATCGCCAATGATTTCATCAAAGGCCTGCCGGACCTGGTCTTCATTGCTCAGGTTGAGCTTGACGCCGCCGGCGTCGGATTTGTGGGTGATGTCCGGGCTGTCCAGCTTCAGTACCACGGGAAACCCCATCTGCAGAGCGCAGCTCACTGCCGCTTCCGATGAAGAAGCGCGCTCTATCGGGAGAACCGGAATACCGTACAACCGCAAGAGTTCCTTGGACTCCGCCTCAGACATGAGATTGCGGTTCTCGTCAAGCACGGAAGCAACCACGGCAGCGGCTTTCTCCCGAAAGTAATGTATTTCGCGCGGCAGACTGGAGGGCAGCTCCTGCAGGGTTATCTGGTTCTTGTGATATTGATACATGTATAGAAATGCTTGAACCGCACGTTCCGGCGTTTCGTATGTGGGAATGCCGCTCTGATGGAACAATTCGCGGCTCTCCATGACTTCACGCCCCCCAATCCAGGAAGTGAAAACCGGGAAATCCGTCCGAACCAGCGTTTCGCAGAGCAGCTTGGCTTTTTGCGTGCTGGAAAACTGCGCCTGGGGCGTAGTCAAAACGAGAACTGCGTCGAATTCCCGGGCATCGATACAGGTCTGGGTGACTTTAAGAAATGTCTCCGGCGTGGCATCGCCCAGTATATCGATCGGGTTGGACCGGCTCCAGAAAGGCGGCAAAAAGGAATCAAGGTCGGCCAGTGTTTTTTCAGAAATGGCAGGCGGATCCAAGCCGCCGTTAAGCGCCATATAATCCGTGGCCATGACGCCGGGCCCGCCGGCATTGGTCACAATCGCCAGCCGGGGTCCTCTGGGCAGGGGCTGCTTGGCAATCAGGGCCGCGCAGTCGAAGAGATCGCCGACGGTTTTCACCCGCACCAGGCCGGCGCGCTTGAATGCTTCGTCATAGATGGCATCTTCACCCGCCATGGCCCCGGTGTGGCTCATGGCGGCTTTGGCCCCGGCCGCGCTGCGTCCGACCTTCAAAAGAATGATGGGTTTGACCCGCGACACCGCCCGGGCGGCGCTCATAAACTTACGGTGGTTGGTGATGGATTCAATGTACAACAAAATGGCGCTGGTATGTTGATCATTGCCGAGATAGTCGATGACATCGCCGAAATCCACGTCCAGCATGGAACCCATACTGATGAAATGACTGAAGCCGATATCCTGGCTGACTGCGAAATCCAAAACGGCCGTGCAGGTGGCGCCGCTTTGGGATACAAATGCCAGGGAACCGGGATTGGGCATCTCGTGGATGAAGGATGCATTGAGTCCCGCCGCCGAGCTGATCACGCCCACGCAATTGGGGCCGACAATCCGCACCCCGGCGGCCTTGGCGGCAGCCAGAATCTTATGTTCGAGGGCGGCACCTTCGGCACCCGTTTCCCGGCCTCCGCCGGAAATGATGATTACGCCGCCGACACCACAGCGGCCGCATTCTTCGATGATTCCCGGCGCGAATTTCAGGGGCACGATGATGACAGCCAAATCGATCGAAACATCCGCGGCGATCAGAGACGGAAAGGCCTCAAGGCCCAGAATTCGGTTTCGCTTCGGATTGATCGGCAAGACTGTCCCGCTGTATCCGCCCCTGATAATGTTCTCTAAAACCGACCGGCCGACTGAGCCTTCACGTTCACTGGCCCCCACTACAGCCACCGCCCCGGGCAGCATGATTTTATCGATATTGAAAATACCCATTTAGTATCCAAATACAGACCGGGAGTTATTGGCTTGGTTGCTGATTGTCCTTATGGACACATCATAACGGATTTGTCAAATTTCCAAATTTTCTTACTATCTGTTTGACATTTTGGCTTGATCCGGCCGATTGTTAGACCTTTTCGTAAACTATTCTATATTTCAGGAGAACGGGCCATGAGAATGCAATCCTTCGAACGAGCGATCAACCAGTGGAATCAACCGGTGGATATGATAAACAGTTTTCTCACCCGTGGTTTTATTGTATAGTCAAGCCGCGGGCTTTTCCTTTGCCGCCCTTCCCGTCTGTCCGTTTGTTTGGCGGATCAACGGCAAAGGAAAATCGTCTGCTGTAAAAAGAAAATCTGGAGGAAATTGAAATGGCCTGTCAGATATACACGTCAACCGGCTGCGCACGATGCAAAATAACCAAAAGATTCATGCAAGAAAACGGCATCGGCTATGAAGAGTACAACATCAAGGCCGACGGCCGGGAGGCCTTCGCCGAATTCTACCGCACCAATCGCAGCAGTATTTATCGCGGCACGGACGGGGTGGAATTTCCCGTGTTTGCAGACGGTGAAGTCATCCGGCAGGGTGTCGGCGCCGTGCTCGCACACCTGATTGCCGGCGACAACCTCACCGGATTTATTGAACAAAGCTCGCTGCACGGTGAGTGGATCGACGGATTCAATATCGCGGGCGGCGATTCGCAGTATGGTGAAGCGCTGCTCGAGGTGCTTGGCTACCTGAAGCAATATAATCTCAAAATCCAGGTTTCCACGGACGGCCGCAACGCTGCCGTACTGAAATCCGTGCTTGATAAAAACCTGGCCGACCGGGTGGTCACAGCCGTCAAAGGGCCGGCAAACCTGTACGTTGCCCTTACCGGGACCGCCATCGCTGAAAACGAACTGGCTGAAACCCTAGCCCTGGCATCCCGGTTTCCGGAATATCGATATTACACGACCATCGCTCCGCTGGAACGCGAAAACGGCAGCATCGAGTACCTTGCACCCCAGGAGATCGGCGAAACAGCCCGGCAGATCGAAGCCGCCACCGGAAGCAAAAAACACCCTTACAGGCTGTGCATCTTCGATCCGCAGCACGCTGAAGATGATCGGTTCAAATCCATCGCACCGCTGCCTGACAGCGCTGTGTTCAAATACCGCACCGCCGCGCGGCGCTATATGGTGATGACCGAAATTGAAAAGTAAAGATCCGTGTTCAGAGGACACGGCATTGGAACACTAAGAAAGCGTGACGAAGGTGGCAACTTTTACCGGCAGATATCAGGTGTCGGGTGTCAGGTGTCAGCAACTGAAGTCGACATTCTGTAGGATAGTCGCTCATGATTTGAATTTTTTTCCACCGCTGATGAATTGAAGCCTCAACCCAGGCAGAGTTCAGGGTTGAGGATCAAATCTTAAACAGGTGCAACCAGTCGTCTATTTGCACTCCCGGCCATTCAAAGTCGGCTGTTTCGTAAAACACCTGAATAACTTTGTCAATCTCCTTGACCGGTGAATTTTCGATGGCCTCTTCCAGAAGATTGACGATTTCCTTTGGAAAACAAAAATAATCGCCGGATATCGCCACCTCCGTGAATACCCCTTCCTCAACGCAAAATTCAGCCCTTATCAAGCCGCCGGTTGCCTTGTGCATTCGCTGCACCACGGACAATCCCGACCGGACTTTCACGATCCGGCCCTCGACCCGTCTGCCCCTGAGATACAGCCAATCATCCTGCATCATCTTCGTTTTCAGCTCCTGCATTTTATCTGCCAGCAAACTGTCTTTTTGCGAGCGATTCAGGGGTCCGACAAGCTTTTCGAATTCCTCGGCCATCATCCGGTTCAAGGTATCTTCATCCAGTTGGTCGGCCCGATCTTGGCCGAGTTCTCTGCCGATGGTGCTCAAGTTCTCTTCGATGGTCTTTTTAACTTTATCACGGAATTTTTCATCGGGAATTTTAAGCACCCGAGCCATGGTTTCATAATCGAAATCCAGGATGAGATTTCCGACAAACACGGTGCAGTCACCGATTTCCCCGGCACCGGTGCCCGAAACCTTGCGGTTTTGAACTACCAGGTCATTGACCGGCTTGTAGACCGCCTGGATGCCGATACGGTGATGAACATCAATCACCGGCTTTAGAAATTTTTGATAAAAGGCATCGATACGTTTGGGGGCAATGGGGTTGTCGCGTTTGAGAATCAGGTGAAAGAACAACTGGTTGCCGTCCAGAAAAACCGCCCCGCCGCCGACTTCACGGCGAAAAATCGGGATATCGTTTTCACGACAAAAATCGAGGTCGACCTCCTGCTCCAAATCCTGATGATACCCGATGCAGACATAGGGCGAGGACGGTGAGACCAGACACAATGCTTCTCTGCCCAGCAAGGCCAGCGAGTGATAAATGAGCTGGGTTTCTTCCCAGGGAATTTTTCCGAGTTGATATAGCTCCATACTGTCAATTGATCAATTATTTGATTGCCGCTTTTTTTATTTTAGCCACGAATTCACACGAATTTTCACGAATAGTTTTAAGAAACTTTTTTGGATTCCAGAATGATTTATAAAATTCGTGTCGATTCGTGTGAATTCGTGGCAATTTATTTTCTCAATTTAAGGTCTCAGAGCCAGTTCAACCAATTGAACGATGTCCATCACCTTGATGTCCATCTTATTCCGTCGGACGTAAGTACTCATTGTGCGCACACACTGCTGGCAGGCAGTGATGACGGCATTGGCGCCGGTGGCCGTCACCTCATCGATTTTGGCTTTGGCGATCTCACCGGACAGTTGGTTGTCAATCATCTCCAGGTTGCCGCCGCCGCCGCAGCACAGGCAATTTTCACGGTTGTGAGCCAATTCGACCAGCTCAATGCCCGGGATGGCGCCGATTACCCGGCGCGGTGCGTCGTACTCCCGGCTGCCGCGCCCCAAGTCGCATGGGTCGTGATAGGTGACGGTCAAATTCAGCCCTTTTAGCGCTAATTGACCGGATGAGATCAACTGGTGGAGATACTGGGTTACATGATAAAGTTCAAAATCCGGCGGATAATATTCACGCCACATCTGGAAACAGGAGGGACAGGCAAACACGACTTTGCCGGCTCCTTTGTCCTGCAAGGCCCTGATGTTGTGTTCGATCAGATCGTCGAGATGGTCCCGCAGCCCGGCCCCCAGCAATGGAAACCCGCAGCACCATTCTTCTTCGCCCAACAGGGTAAAATCCACTCCGGCAGCATCAAATACGCCCGCCAGGGCTAACGGTATCTGCTGCGCCATCGGGAAATAGGAGGCCACGCAGCCCGTGAAATAGACAACCTCCGCTTTGTCCTTGACATAGCCGTGTTCGGGTGGATCCCGCAAGTCTTCAACCCAATCGCTGCGTTCTTCATTGTCCTCGTCGAATACATTGTGGCTGTCGGCCACATTTTGCCGGATCATGTCCACTTTTTTCGGATATGCCGCGGAGTGCACCAGATCCTGTCGCAGCGACAGCCACAGGTCGCGCAGCATGATCCCGGAGGGACAGGTTTGCTGGCAGCGCCCGCAGAGCGTGCAGCGATAAACGGTTTCACTGAACTGTTTGAGTTGCTCCTCGGTCGGCGCCTTCCGGCCGAAGAACCGGCGCAATAATCCCGAACGCGAACGCATGATCTTGCGCAGCTCCGCCAGACGGTATACCCCGGACAGCTGTCCATCCTCAGCCGCCGCAACCGCCGGGCAGACCTCGGCACACAGGCAGCAATTCGTGCAAGCCTCCATTTGCATTATTTCTTTGATGCTGTAGTCGCTTTGAGACATGGATCCAATACGGAGTCTAAAGGGTTAACGATTAATTTACGAAGTCTCCAAACGGTTTAGAAAATCTCGGTCATGGAGTAATGGAGTTTTGGAGTGATGGAGTAGTGCAATAAGTATCTCCGGACAAATACAAATCATCAAAAGTGTTTGCTCATATCAACCTGATTCAGTTTTATCCAAATCTTTTAAGCAAAAGCAAATCAAAGATGCACGTTTCTATCATCACCAACACCCGATCCATGCACCTTTGTCCTATTTCATCCAACACTCCAATACTCCAGCACTCCATCACTCCGACATTAGGCAATCTCGCAGTGATTTAATTCCGGATAACGGGCCCAACGGGCTAGCGGGCAAACCGATTAGTCTTTTTTATATTTCTCGATATCCGCCAATACCCACTTTTCAACCGCCTCCGGCCCATGAATCAAATCATTGACTTCGGCCATGTCGGCCGGCTGGATCTTATACATCCACCCTTCGCCGTAGCAATCCTGATTGATCAGGGTGGCGCTGTCTTCCAATTCCTCGTTGCTTTCGATCAGTTCGCCGTTGACCGGTGCGAAGATTTTCCCCAACCACTTGCCCGATTCGACCTGGGCGAATTTCTTGCCCTTTTTAAGTTTCTTGCCCTCGAAAGGCAGTTGAACAAAGACGATTTCGCCAGCCATCTGCTGGGCGAAGTCATCCATGCCCATCACCAGGCTGCCTCCCTCGACCCGGATCCAGTGGTGGTTTTCTTCGTAGTAGAGATCGTCTGGCATGTTGTATCCCTGGATTTCCATATATTTACCTCCACCATTGATGCTGGAAAGCCAGGAGGCTGGGAGGCTTGAAAGCTGAAAAAATAAAATCAGCTTGAGATTGATTGCCTGCCAGTTTCATGGCGTCCAGTCGTTTTAAAATAATACATGCTGGGAGGCCAGGAGGCTGGAAGGCTGGTAAGCTAAAAGATTTCAAAAATTACCTCTTAGAGCAATAGCCTCCCCGGTTTCAGACTTTCCAGCGGTTAAAGACAGATACTTGCTCGGAGGCCGGGAGGCTAATATCAATGTCATCATTTTAAGTCTTTCAGCCTTCCCTGTTTCCCAGCCTCATAGCTTCCAAGCTTCCTAACCTCTCAGCTTCCCCGCCTTCCAGCCTCCCCGCTTTCTAGCGTCCATGCCTCCTTGCTTCCCGGCCTTCCAGCCTCCCCGCCTCCTAGCTTCCATGCCTTCCAGCTTTCTATCTGCCGCATTCATCGCCATTACCACGGGTGCCATGATCATGTGCAGCATCCGGCTGAACGGCAGGTAGACGATAAACAGGCCGGTAAAAACAGCATGCAGGTACCACACATAGCCGTATATGCCGGTCAGATCATACCCGGTCAGCAGGCGGCCGACGGCATCGCCCACAAAAGCATAGGACGCCCCGCCCGGGCTGCCCGTCATGGACATCCGCATCCCTTCAAGTAGATAACCCACGATCATTATACCACCCAATAGTGCGTAGGCCAGCCAGTCGGCCGGCGGCAACCCTGCAGCCGCGGCCGCCGACCGCCGCTGCACCCGGCGCAGGATCATGCCGATAATTCCTACTATGGTCAGCAATCCACTAAAGTCAAATACCAACGCGGTCAGCGGATGGTTTTTGTCCAGCATCTCCCAGGCTCCGGACCACTGGGGCCAATACAGCGATGCAATCAGGGCCCATAGCCCCCAGATGAACCGGATGCAAAAGGGAAAAAATATCAACCCATGCAACAGCCATCGTTCCTTTGAAACCCGGTAAAGCCGGCGCTGCAGCAATCCGTCCAGCACCAGGCTGCTGACAATTGCCGGAAGACGCCTTGAAATAACCGCACCCAGGACCACCCCGATCGAACGCATCAGCTTGGCCAAGCTGCCGAGCCTCGGTTCACCGCCGGCGAACCAGACCGAGCCGGTGACCACCATACCGGCCAGAAAAAGCACGAGTGACAGTACCGTGACCGAGTCGCCGACGGACAGCGTCGCAGCGTGGCACGGCATGCAGATAACACTTTTGGCCGGCAGCAGCATGGCTGACGCGCCGATGGTATTGCCCCCGGTGTGGCACGCGCGGCAGGATTCATCCTTTTGCGGAATTTGCATCTCATGAATCGAACTGATGCGATCCGGCTTTGCAGGGCTGCGCCACCCTATGTGGCGGCTGACAGCATCTCGCTGCGGTGTAATCCCATTGAGATGGCAGGCCCCGCATGTCACGGCCGAATGCAGGTCGTGGGGCATCTTTTCGTCGTGGGGCCGATGGCACTGGCTGCATTCGCCCGGCGCCTGATTGCCGTGATCGAACGCCGCTGCCTGTGGGTGGCAGACCAGGCAGTTCACTTCCGCATGCGGGGTCGTAGCATAGGATTTCTCATCGATCAGAGCAAACGAATCGGCTGGTCGATTTTCGGAGCCGTGGCAGTGCAGGCAAAGAGCGCCGATCTGGCGTTCAGTTTGCGCATCATCGCCGGATGCAACCAGATGGCACTGCAGACACGGCTGGTCTTCGTCTGCAAAATCGGGCAGCCGCTCTTGAATATCGTGGCATTGACTGCATTTTTCCAGGGCCGGGGCATTGAGCATCGCCGGGGTGATCTCATTTTCAGCCGAGACCTGATAATGCGGATGGTGGCACTCGATACAGCGGTCGAAACTCTGCCACGGGGTGGGTTCCTGACCGGCGTGGCTGCCTTCGGCGATCTCATCGGCAGCATCTTCATGACAGGAAGTACACTGTTGGACCTTAAAAAAATCCGCTAAACTTCGATTGACATCAACCGGATCCGGATGTCGCCTTCTCTCACCAATGTCGCTGTGGCATTCCTGACAGGAAAGCTGACCGTGGACAGATATATGAAAACGCTCATGATCGATCAGCCACGAGGCGTCTGCAGCGTCAGAAAACCAAATCAGAACTAACGCTGATATTGCAGTGATTATGACGTATCGTCTAAGGAACATTCAAAATAACATATCTGGCAATACAGACAGAGCAAGTGCTTGGATTCCGGACCCAGTTTCCTGACACCTGACACCTGACACCTGAAACCTAAATTCTATAAATAGCACCATAGCCGACTCACCGGGGTTTCTGTCTCGAACGTGATATTGGAAGAAGCTGCGTCATTTTTTAGGTAGATACAACGCCCACTTCTCAGCATCCCGGGCGGCGTCGACGACGGCTTCCGAGAATGTCGGATGAATTCGCATACCGGCCGCCAGTTCCTCGGTGGTATACTCCAGTTGCATGGCCAGCACGGCTTCGCCGATCAGTTCGGTGGCGTGGGGACCGACGATGTGCACGCCGTAGATGATCCGGTACTCGCTGTCGGCGACAATTTTCACCGCGCCGAATGTTTCGTTGCGCGCGATCGAATAGCCGTTGATAGAATACGGAAAATAGCCGAAATCGATATCCAGGTCCTTGTTTTCGGCCTGTTCTTCGGTCAGACCCACGGAGGCGACTTCCGGACAGGTCCAGGTACCCCTGGGAATCAACTCAAAAGGAAACTTGGATTTCTCACCCAGGACATTTTCGGCCGCCTTGACGGCCATGGCCGAGGCCGCATGGCTCTGCATGGTACCGCCGGTAACATCGCCGATGGCATAGATATTTCGATTGGTGGTACGCAGGTACTCATCCACGCGCACGGCGCCGTCTTCATTGAGGCGGACACCGGCCTGCTCCAGGGCCAGATCGGCCGTATTCGGTTTACGGACACCGGCCAGCACCCGTTCGACCTCTACGGTGCGGCTTTTCTTTTTAGCAGCCAGTTTACAGGCAAACTTTTTTTTGGAGCCCTTGACGGAGGTCAAGGCCGATCGGGTGATGACTTCAATGCCGTCGGTTTTCAGCGCCTGTCCAAGCCGCTGCCCGGAGTCCTGATCCTCATCCGGCAGCAAATGGGGTGCTTCCGAAGCAAGATATACTTTGCTGCCGAAAGTGTTCAGCAAGGTGGCCATTTCCACTTCGATGGTACCGGCCCCATAAACCAGAACCGAGGCGGGCACTTTGTCCATATCAAGGATATCGTCGGTGGTCAGCAAGGCATTGGCGAGACCATCGATGTCAGGAACCTCGGTGTGCCCGCCGCTGGCGATGATGAAAGTCTTGGCCGGGTATTTGCGGCCCGCGACATCGATCTCAGCCGGGCCTGTAAAAGCGGCATGACCCGCAATGACTTCAACACCGTTGTTTTGCAGCAGCCCCTCCATACCCAGTCGGATCTTCTCACTGCAGCTGTTTTTATTTTCGATGATGGTTTTAAAGTCCACCTTTTTTACAGCTGCCTGAATACCGAAGGCATCCGCTTCACGCAAACGCCGCAGGGTTTCAGCCGCTTTCAACCACGATTTGACCGGAATACAACCCCGGTTGACGCAGACGCCGCCCAGTTGATCCCTTTCGACCACAGCAACTTTGGCTCCCAATTGTGCGGCCCGTATTGCAGCGGCATATCCGCCCGCGCCGCCTCCGATAACGATTACATCATGCATGAAAGTTCTCCATTATAAAATTCGGGGCTACGCCCCGAAGGTAAGTTACAGTTATTGATTAAAATTTGTTGGCCACGAATTTCCACAAATAATCACGAATTACTTCAACCGGCAAAAGCAGATGTGATAAAACTCGTGAAAAATATAATTCGTGAAAATTCGTGTTCATTCGTGGCTAAAAAAATCCCAATGAGACGACAGCAATAAATATGATCGATTAGCCAAGCAAAGTTTGTGGATTTTCCAGACCGTACTTGATGCGGTTGATGAACTTCGAGCCCAGCACCCCGTCCACGGCGCGGTGGTCGGCAGACAGGGTCATACACATGGTGTCGCGGACCTGAAACGAATTGTCGGCCCCGACGACCAGTTTTTTGCGCACTGATCCCACCGCCAGGATGGCCGTCTCCGGCGGGTTGATGATGGCCACAAAGTTATCGACATCGAGCATACCCATGTTCGATATGGTGAAGGTTCCCGGCGTCAGGCTGGCCTGCTTGCCGGCCTTGGCCAGAGTGACCAGTTCCCTGGTTTTTTGGGCAATCCCTTTCAGAGAAAGATTGTCCACTTCTGCCAGAACCGGCACCAACAGGCCGTCGTCCAGCCCAACGGCCACACCGATGTTGATGTCTTCCAGGTAGATCAGATTATCTTCATCAATTTTGCAGTTGACCTGGGGAAACTCACCCAGGGCGATCGCCGCGGCTTTCACTACCATGTCATTCATGGACACCCGGCTGTCCTTGTCGAGTTTGACGTTCAGGGCAGCCCGCTGTTGAATAGCTTCGGTCAAATCCACGGTCACGGTGACATAAAAATGCGGAATGGTCTGTTTGCTTTGCTGCAGCCGCCGGGCAATGACCTGTCGCATCCGGGTCATGGGCACCGTCTGACCCCGCAAGGCCGGCGCTGCGGAAGCGGCTTCAGTGACTGCCGCGCCTTTAGCGATATAGGCCTGCACATCTTTTTCGACAATCCGCCCTTTGGGGCCGGAACCTTCCACCAGGGAAATATCGATGCCGTGTTGATCGGCCAGTTTCTTGGCCCGCCCGGAAGCCTTGATTCGGCCCTTGCGGCCATGGCCCTTGGCCGCCACCTTCTTTTTGAGGGCCGCCATATCGACACCGGATTCTTTTTTCTCCGGATTGGCGTCTTTCTTATCTGCAGGAGCTTCGTCTTCGTCCGCTTCCACCGCAACCCTTTCGCCGGCTGCACCCACATAGCCGATGGTTGAAAACACCTGGGCCACCTTGCCCTCGGGCACGACAATTTTCAGCAGGACGCCCTCTATCGGTGACTTCACTTCAAAAACCGCCTTTTCAGTTTCGACTTCGCAGATTACCTCATCCTTTTGGACGGGATCACCTTCGGCTTTGTGCCAGCGCAGCACCCGGCCTTCCATAATGTCCTGACCGCCCTGGGGCATGATAATTTTTTCAGCCATGTTTGCTCCTTGCCGTAGTCAGATAATTTTCCCTATTTGGACACTTTGATTATCCAATTCATAAATCCACCGTCCATCGCGCCACAATTGAAGATTGAAGAATGAAGATTGAATATTTGTGGATGTCGCTTCGCTCCGGCCTTTTTAAAATGGATAGAATTCAATAATTCAGATATCGTAACTTACTTTTAAAATGAGGCAACTTTTTTGGACACGATTTAGGTCAATTTGCGAAAAATTGAGGAATTTAGGAATTTAGGGATTGGGGGATTAAAGGATAAAATCAATAAATTAAAAAAGATAGAATTCCTTCAATTCCTAAATTCCTAAATCCCTGAATCCCTAAATTGAACCCGTGTCCAATTTTTATGCAATTCCTTTACGTACAAAGGTTCACAGTCATTTTTTCAAACGAATTTCCGAGGTCTGTAATTATTCATTATTCATTATTCATTTGCTACACCATCTCCAACACCCCCTCGAGAATATCCTCCACCGAGGGCACGCAGGCCTTTTCCAGTTCCAGGTTGTAGGGGATGGTGGTGTTCTTGCCGCATATCCGCATCACCGGTCCATCCAGGTCGTCATAGGCCTCTTCCATGATCATGGCGGCGATGTCCCCGCCGATCCCGCCGCGCTTGACCGCTTCGTGAACGACGATGGCCCGCCCGGTTTTCTCAACCGATTCCAGAATCGTTTCTTTATCCAGCGGTGTCAGGGTCCTGAGGTCCACCACCTCGACGCTGATGCCTTCAGACGCCAGGGCTTCGGCAGCCTCCAGGCATTTCAGGGTCATATAGGAGTAGGATATCAGGGTAACATCGTCGCCGGTGCGTTTGATGTCCGCCTGCCCCAGGGGAACGATATAGTCATCCCCGGGGACCTCCCCTTTGGTCATGTACAACAATTTGTGTTCGATAAATATAGTCGGGTCATCGTCGCGGATCGAGGCCTTCAGCAACCCCTTGGCATCATAGGGCGTCGCCGGCATAACCACCTTTAATCCGGGGATATGATAAAACAGGGCTTCCAGGCTCTGTGAATGCTGCCCGGCCAGCCCGTTGCCCGCGCCCCCCTGGGTCCTAAGAACCATGGGAACTTTGCCCTGCCCGCCGGACATGAATTCGTATTTGGCCGCCTGGTTGATAATCTGATCCATGATCAATCCCGTAAAATCGATAAACAGGATTTCCACAACCGGCCGCGTGCCCACCAGGGCGGCGCCCACACCGCATCCGGTAAACGAGGCCTCTGAAATCGGCGTGTCCATCACCCTTTCCGGGCCGAATTCCTTATACAGGCCTTCGGTCACTTTGTAGGATCCACCGCGTTCGGCAATCCCTTCCCCCATGGTAAATACGAGCGGGTCGCGGCGCATCTCTTCAGCCAAAGCCTGGTTCAGGGCTTCACGATACATAATCTCTGCCATGGTATCTCTCCTGTAATAATCAATAAATTTAGCTCAAAGAGCACAGCTTTGGTTTACCCCAGAGGTGCACCCAGGATATAATCCAAGGGAGTATTGGAGTGTTGGAGTATTGGAGTAATGGAAAAAGCATTTTAGGGTGCATAAGATTTCTCAGGATGATCTACATCATTGCTCCGGGTATATAGAGCCCAAACAATTTGCACCGAGCTCACGATGATAGCACGACTATCTTTGAAGCACGATTTACACTGCTTGATTCGACGATCACCCATCACTCCAAAACTCCAGTACTCCATCACTCCGGTTCCATACTATCGATCTGTAAGGCCGGCCACAAACTCCTCCACCGAGGGGTTGGGACTGCTTTTGCCGAATTCGACGGCCTCTTCCATTTCCTGGTCTACCTTCTTTTCAATGGCCTCGATTTTTTTGTCATTGCTGATCTGGTTGCGCAGCACGATGATGGGATCTCTGGCTTTCCACGCTGCCAACTCGTCCCGCGGCATATATAGTCCGGGGTCGTTGACATGGTGACCGCCCTGACGGTAGGTCTTGGCTTCGATCAGGGTCGGTCCTTCGCCCTTGCCGGCGCGTTCGGCGGCTTTCCTGGTCTCGAGATACACCGCCACCGCGTCGTTGCCGTCGACACATATGCCTGGGATGCCGTAAGCGGCTCCCCTTCCTGCCAGGTTGCAGTCGCCGGCGGAGCATTCGATCCGCGTGGAAACCGCATAGTGGTTGTTCTCCAGCATGAAGATGACCGGCAAATTGAAAACGGCGGCCAGGTTGAGGGATTCGGCAAAAACCCCGTTATTGGAAGCCCCGTCACTGAAAAAACTGACCACCACCTGATTGGAGCCTTTTATTTTAATCCCCATACCGGCGCCGGCGGCAATGGGGATACCGCCGCCGACGATGCCGTTGGCTCCCAGATTGTGGTCCTTCTTGCTGGAAATGTGCATGGAGCCGCCACGGCCGCCGCAGTATCCGGTTTGTTTACCCATAATCTCGGCCATCATCAACTTCAGATCGGCCCCTTTGCTGATGCAGTGCCCATGACCACGGTGGGTGCTGACGATGTAGCCGTCTTTTCCGACAGCCTCACAGGCGCCGGCGGCCACGGCCTCCTCGCCCAGGTAGGGGTGCAGATATCCGCGAATGAGACCCGCCCGGTACAATTCCGCACACTGGAGCTCAAATTGCCGGGTGGCATAGACATTGCGATACATCTGCAGCATGGTGGCTTCAGCCACCGGCGATGAGGCGGCTTTTTTGGGGGTGCCTTTCTTGGCGGGTGGTTTTTTCGCCATTTTATCCTCCTGCTTTGGGGTAAATAGTACAATATTACAATATTGTTTTATTGGTCAAGGGAAAACCCATTCAAATCCAACTTAGCCTTGACTATTAAAGCAATATTGCAATAGTGTACTATTTATGACGACCGGTATAAAAATAGATTTTAAATCGAAAGTCCCCCTTTATTTCCAGCTGAAAGAACAAATCAAGCAAAACATTCTCAAAGGTGAATATAGCGAGGGGGATTTGATTCCATCCGAGCGGGAATTCAGTGACAGTTATGAACTCTCTTCAACGACGATCCGCCGGGCTTTGAACGACCTGGTGCAGGAAAATTTCCTGGAGCGTAAAGCCGGCAAGGGAACCTTTGTCAGGCGCAGGCGGGTAAAGCGTGATCTGCGCAAGGTACTTGGATTCACCAAGAATATGACGGAAATGGGTCTGGCCCCCGCCACCAAAGTGTTATCCAAAAAAATTGTCGCGCCCAATGCCTTTGCACGCGAACGCCTGGGCCTTAATAAAGGGGATCAAGTGGTCCGGCTGGAGAGGCTGCGTCTGGCGGATGGTGTCCCCATGATGCTGGAAACGAGGTACATCCGGACGGATCTTTGCCCCGGCATTGAAAAGGAGGAGCTCTCTTCATCTCTGTGGCGGGTTTTCGAGGAAAAATTCGGGCTAAAACCCAACCGCCATTCACAGGGGATGAAGATCGCCACCGTATCCGGCCAGGCCGCGTCCCAGTTGACCTTAAATGACAACTCCTTGGTTTTTATGATCAAGGGCGTAACTTATGTAAGTGACAACGAACCGATCGAATGCGAAGAATCCCTGTATCGCAGTGATAAATATGAGCTGACGTTCGAAGCAATTGTCGATTGATGAAATTATCATCAACTATGAAGCTTTAAGTGATGCCCCGCATAATATCTATTTTCTGCTCAAGGTCAAATGTCATGTGATCGCCGAGGATATCGGCGACAGCAAGCAAAGGCGACAGTGTCGTCAAGTTGTCGGATGTCAGAGGACAGAGGTCAGAGGTCAGAGGTCAGGGGACAAAGGTTAGAGGACAGAGGTCAGAGGGCAGAGGTCAGAGGTCAGAGGGCAGAGGACAGAGGTCAGACGACAGAGGTCAGAGGGCAGAGGACAGAAGGCAGAAGTCAGAGGTCAGATGACGGAAGACAGAGGTCAGAAGGCAGAGGACAGATGTCAGAGGTCAGAGGTCAGATGACGGAAGACAGAGGTCAGATGACAGAAGACAGAAGCTCTTGATGAAATGACGAATGTCGATTGACGAATAGTGGAATCGATTCGCTCGTTCGTTTTAAAAATGACAGAATAAATTATTCGATGTTCGATGTTGGACATTCGATGTTCATTAGTTTCTTTTCTTTGACCAGACTGGAAGTTTCCGGCCAGAGGCGGTGCTCTTATGAACATCTACATTAGCCCAAAAAAAGGGTATTTAAATCGTGCTCGTCGTCGTACTCGTACTCGTCCTCGATACTGAAAACGGCTCAAAAGCTTCGAGGACGAGGACGAGCAGGAGTACGAGTTCGAAACAAAGAATGTGCTCATAAGAGATTTCGTCCGTTTGGCACAGTTTCTTTTCCAATCAGACCGGCTGTCCTTTAGCCGGAGGCAGCGCAAGTTTGAAATAAATGAACATCGAATAAAGACCATTACAGCCAAATGAATGACAATTCAATGTTACGTCTGGGATACAATACCAATGGCTTTAACTGCCACAGCCTGGAGGCGGCTGTCGCCATCATCGCCGGTCTGGGATACCGGGGGGTGGCCATCACCCTGGACAATTACGTCCTGAATCCCGCTGCATCCGACCTGGACCGGCAGTTGGAAACGACCCATGCCTTGCTGAAGGAAAATTCGCTGGCCTGTGTGATCGAGACCGGCGCCCGGTTTCTGCTCGACCCCTGGCACAAGCACGAACCGACCCTGATATCGGCGAATGCGGCCGGCCGCAAAATCCGGCTTGATTTTTTAAAGCGCGCCCTGGACATTGCCGCCCGGCTCGACGGCCTTGCGCTTTCGTTCTGGTCGGGTATCAAGCGCGAAGACGTGAGTAAGGCCGATGCCTGGCAATGGCTGGTCGCCGGCTGCCGGGAGTTGGCAGAATACGCCGGCCAATACGGCATTCCCCTGGCATTCGAGCCGGAACCCGGCATGTTTATCGAAAACCTGGCCCAATACCAACAGCTCGCGGAGCAGGTCCAAAACCCGTTGTTCGGCCTGACATTGGATGTGGGCCATGCCTTTTTGACCGAAGACGATAATCCGGCCGACTGTATTCGCAAGTTTCGCAGCAGCATCAGAAACATGCACCTGGAAGACATGCAACCCGGCCGGCACCAGCACCTCCAATTCGGCGACGGTGACGTCAATTTTTCAGAAGTGTTCGATGCACTCAATGAGATTCAATATGGGGGGCTGATAAACGTTGAGCTGAGTCTTCATAGCAGCAATGCGGTGAAGGCGGCCGGGCAGGCCTTCGACTTCCTGTTAAAATATCAAAGCAAATAATTAGACGTCTCGGAATTTCTATAATATATTGAAATCATGTAACTTTTAACGACACTGGTTTATGCCGCCTACATGGAATGCTGGAATGTTGGAATCATTCCAATTGTGAGCGAAGCGAACTAAGTTCAATCCGTTAAATCCTCTGCATAGCCTTGGTATTGATGCCTATTTTCCATAGTCGTATCACCCCATAAACGACCAGTAACAGACCCACGGCGGCATTTGATATCCTTAGAAGAGCCAAAGGTATCGCCGCTCTAATGATCGAAAGCAAGGTTACAGAAGACCCAAGAAACACGAGTGTTGCCAATCCGGCGGCCAGCCCGAAGAAGATCAGCTGCTTTTGGGCATAGCCCTTTTCGATGGCCTTGGTGGCAAATAAGCTTGTCCAAAATACAATGGTGAGCGGACTCGAAATTGTTAAGAGAAAGGCGGATATGAAGCTGGCGGTATAGTTTGATTCAATAATACTATTAGAAATATCAACATTGCTATTTTGGCTAATCGATAAAATCATTACTATGCCAAAAATAATCAGCACGAGGGAACCTATTATCCCTGAAACGAGCTTTATTTTAGGTCTTTCCAAAAGTGTTCCGACACCCAGCACAGCCAAAGCGATGAAAATATAATCAACGAGTGTTACGGCCAGTATGGCAAACAACCCGTCTAGGGCTGTCTTTTGTAAAGATATATTGAGTATAAAAAAGAATACCGGGCCGATGGCAATTTGAAGTATTAACCCGGTTAAAAACCCATTGAGCAGTACAGCGACCATTGGCCCTCCTGCATGATCAGGGATGCCTGATATTTGTATCTGATGGCCGGGCTGCATGAGACATAAAACTTGAATTCAAGTAAAAGATTGCGTTGGGTACACCGGCTGCGCAATCGCAAACTCTGAAACCAGCCCTTTGACGAAAAATGTTGAAACCAAGGTATCTACCCTATATCATTCATCCGGCAGATGCCATGGGCAAACGATTATTTTAAGACGGGCTTACTTAAAAATCAAAGGATTTTCAGGCATGCGCTTTCAAAATGAAAAACTGCTGGATCAGATCGGGTTAAAAATTCTTTCCGTCTTGCAGGAAAATGCCAGGATGCCGCTCAGCCGCATCGGCCGGCAAGTCGGCCTGTCAGCCCCGGCCGTGGCTGAACGGATGCGAAAGCTGGAGGAAGCCGGGATCATCCAAGGCTACCATGCCAGAATTGCGCCCGAGGCGCTAGGCCGGCCTGTCTCCGCGTTTATCAACCTGACCACCGATCCCAAACACTACCAAGCCTTCAAGACCCTGGCTGCCGAAATGCACCAGATTACATCCTGCCACCATATCAGCGGGGATGCTTCCTTTATCATTCAGGTTCGTGTAGAAGATCTACCCGCATTGGAAGCGGTGGTTGAACGTCTGAGCCCTTTCGGCCAGACACAAACCGCCATCGTGCTGTCGACATCGGTGGATAAAACTGCGGTGATGCCTCTGCCCTAGTGGGTGGGTTGTTCATCTCTTGCGCCAAGGACTGCCAAATAGCTGTTATGAATAAGGAAATACGCGGTCATGGAACTGATGAATGGCCCAATATTTTTAATTGTGATTAAAAATATTAAATGCTATAGGCATCATTCGCAAATCAATTTTTTGACTATATTTATTTTTTTATCTATAATTATAGGGTCTTCAACAATCTGCCGACCAGGTCCAAAAGCACAACCAATCTCATAATGTGAGGTAGCTGCCATGAGAAGAGTATCAAGAAGTGGTATTGGTACCACATCAGGTTTTGGATTAAGCGCCCATTCCAGGGACGAGATGGATTCGATTCACTACGCCACCCTGCAAATTCTTCAGGATACGGGAATAAAGGTGATGAGTGAAAAAGCCCTGGAAGTATTTCAGGGCGGCGGCGCCTTCGTGGAGCGATTCGGGAAATATGGTATCGTAAAGCTGCCTTCCTATCTGGTTGAGGACTGTGCCTATTGGGCCCCGCGCTCAATCGTTTATGATGCCCGCAATCCGGACGATGACTACGTTGCCGAACCCAATCGGGTAGGTTTTACAACATTCGGCGGCTGTATCAATGTCATTGATCCGGCAACCCGCCAGCTTCGGCGGGCGACCAAGCAAGACTGTGGTGAGATCGCCCGGGTATGCGACTGTCTGGATGAAATTTGCGTGGCCGATAGAGCCGTCAATTCCACCGACGTGCCGGTCGCAACCCAATCGGTTCATAACCTGCATGCAATGCTGAGCAATACCGGCAAGCATATATTTCTGGGTGCTGATTCTGCCAGGGCCTTGCAGGTCATGCTCGAATTGGCGGTCGCCTGTACCGGTGGCAGGGAAGCTTTTGAGCGGCGTCCGATTTTCACAGTAACCGTATGCCCGCTAAGCCCCTTGACGCTTCCCCAAAATACCTGTGATGTCATCATGGAGGCCGCAAAAATTGGATTGGGAATCATGATTATGCCCATGGCCCTGTCCGGTGGAACTTCACCGGTCACCATGGCCGGCACCCTGGCGATCCACAATGCCGAAGTATTGGGCAGTATTGTATTGGCCCAATTAATGAACAAGGGACTGCCGTGCACCTATGGCAGTTCGAGCACCATTTTGGATTTACGATATGGCACGACCGCTATCGGCGCTCCGGAGTACGGGATGATCAATGCGTCTATCTCAAAACTTGCGCAGTACTATAAGCTGCCATGCTTTGTCGGCGGCGGTGCTTCCGACAGCAAGGTACCGGAAATTCAAGCCGGGTATGAATTTACCCTGAGCGCTACTTTAAGTGCTCTGGCCGGCGCAAACATTGTATTCGGGTCGGGGGTTATAGAACAGGGCCTCACAATGGACTACGCCAAGCTGATCATGGACGCTGAAATGATCAGAATGGTTCAAACCGCCATTAGGGGCGTCACAATTTCTGATGAAACCCTGGCCTTTGATGTCATCCATGAGGTTGGCCCCGGCGGCGCTTTCATTTCCCACGATCAAAGCTTTAATCTCATGCGCAGCCAATCCAGGGCCGAATTATTTGATCGCAGAACCCGCAGCAACTGGATGAAAAAAACCCGGGGCGAAGCCATGCGCGAAAGGGCCTATGAGGCTGCCGCGCAAATTCTTGAGTCTCATGAGCCGCACCCGCTGCCCGATGGCGCTGCAGAAACAATGAAGGAACTGGTCAGCGAGTTCGACCGGGAACAGGGGAAGAATAAATAATGGGTTTTGGGGCCAGATATCCACTGATGCTTCCAAGTTGGACATGGGTTCAATTTCAGAACTCTTGATCTCTGGTGAATAACCTGTTGATTTTACTTGACAGGAGCATAAATATAGCGTAAATTGGAGTGCAACAGATTAGGAGGTATTTGTTGTGCTACAAACCTATATTCCATTTCTT
>Ga0209786_1000210_pt1 | contig 24182 bp, 21 predicted proteins | sample WorMetilvaeELBA2_FD_187405 | JGI IMG/M metagenome (GOLD analysis project Ga0209786, IMG submission 187405) | Marine gutless worms symbiont microbial communities from Max Planck institute for Marine Microbiology, Germany - Olavius ilvae ELBA.2... ...
TGACCTTCACGACACCGATTCAAGGGGACTGCGATCCTCGGACGTTGTCCCCCAAACATTTTAAACAGAATCAAAAGTGTTACCCATGTGCCCGGTTTAATGTGTTACCCATCTACCCGGTTGCACAAATGGAATCCCCGCAGTCCCGGCGACGGGATTTACGCTCCGTTTCAACAGGCTGCAGGGAACACGCAGGTTAAGATCTTATAACACAAACCTGGTCGCCTTTGTCTCTGACGGAGGCGGGGAAACCCTTGACCCCTTGGATCCTCTTCTCCAGCTTATTGGAGAAGAATCAACGGCCTTAACACGGTACGGACGCATGCCATTTGATCCGGAGATGATAGCGGGCGTCAAAGGCTTTTTGGATCCCGTCGAAACGGCGCGCCTTTACCAGCTCGGCCTGGAGGCTAGCCGCCGTGGTCCCTGTCTCGAGATCGGCGGATACTGCGGAAAGTCGACGGTATGCCTGGGCACCGCATGCCGGGAAAACGGAGCGGTGCTGTTTTCAGTTGATCATCATCGTGGCTCTGAGGAACAACAGCCGGGGGAGGAATATTTCGACCCGGAGCTGCTCGATCCACAGACCGGCCGTCTGGACACCTTCCGGCATTTCCGGCAAACCCTCGAACAGGCCGGCCTCGAGGACACCGTGGTGCCGATGGTCTGTCGATCGGGTCTCCCGGCACGGGCATGGTCGACACCACTCGGCCTGGTGTTCATCGACGGGGGCCATTCGTTTGCAGACGCTTTCACGGACTACAACGCCTGGTCGGGGCATGTGATTGCCGGAGGCTACCTGTTGATTCACGACATCTTTGAAGACCCTGCAAAAGGCGGTCAGGCGCCCTTTCGGGTGTATCAACGGGCGGTCTCTTCCGGCCTTTTTATCGAGCTGCCGATGACCGGAACTCTCGGTGTGCTGCAGCGCCGAACACCCACCAGTTTTCCGGAGGAGGATGAATGACACCATGAATGCGCTTCGATCACAACACTTGGCCCGGAACCCCATGGTCATCGGATATGTGACACGGAATCGATGGCGGCGCATCATCACAGCGGCGGTGGCCCTCATCCTTATGACCCCGGCTGCAGGGGCCATTGCCCAGTCCAAGGGCAAAGGCGGCCCTCCCATGCGCCCGGGGATTGTCAGTGTCGCGGAAATCCGTCCGGGAGAATCCCAGCCCATGAGCGATTTTGTCGGTACCGTTTTTTTTGCCCAGGTGTCCGACGTGGCCGCCGAGGTGGCCGGCCGTGCCAATGTGGTCACCTTCGAGGAAGGCCAGCAGGTGTTCTCCGGGATGGTGCTGGTCCAGCTGGACACCGAGTTGCTGGATTTGAACCTTCAAAAGACAGCTGCCCTGCGCGATCAGGCGCGGGTTGCGCTGGAAGACGCCCGAAAAGACCTCCAGCGCATGGAATCCCTGTACCAGGGACAGTCGGTCTCTGTGTCGGTTTACGATACCAGCCGATTTCGCGTGCAGGGGCTCGAAAAAAAGGCCGCCGCGTTATCCTTTGAATTGGAGCACGACCAGCTGATGAAACGGAAAATGACGATCCGGTCACCGTTTGACGGTGTGGTCATCCGCCGGGATGTGGACGTCGGCGAGTGGGTATCGGCCGGTGCCACCGTCGGCGTGATTGCCAATGACACGGAGGTGGATGTGGTGGTGGATGTCCCGGAAGGGATCCTCGAATACTTGGAGACGGGACGAGAGGTCCCGATACGGCGCGGTAAGCGCCGGTTTACGGGAAACATCGCGGCCGTGGTGCCCCGGGGCGATGTGGCCACACGCACGTTCAGCGTTAAAATCCGCCTGCCCAACACGTATCTGCTGATCGAAGGGATGGAGGCCCGGATCACCCTGCCTTCGGGTCCAATGGTGAAGGGGCTTCTGGTTCACAGGGACGCCGTGATCGACAAATTCGGCAGGACGGTGGTCTTCGTCGACGTGTCCGGGGCGGCGAAGATGATTCCGGTTCAGGTACAGGGCTATGACGGATTGATGGCGGGTATTGCCGGGGAGGGACTGGAAGCCGGGATGAAGGCGGTCGTCAAGGGCAACGAGCGGATCCGGGACGGCCAGCCGCTGAAGGTTATAAAGCAGAAGTAAATCCGTCAACCGGCCCACGGGCCCACGGGCAAACGGGCCCACGGGCAGACGGGCAAACGGGCCCACGGGCAAACGGGCCCACGGGCAGACGGGCAAACGGGCCCACGGGCAGACAGGCAAACGGGCCCACGGGCCCACGGGCCCACGGGCAAACCGGCAAACCCTCTATTACCGGTATCTTTGATGACTGAAACTGCCAAATGTCACCTCATGATTGAATAAACGGGTCAACACCCCCATGGATATCATCCGTTTTTCCATACAAAAACCGGTCACCATCATCGTCGGCGTGATCCTGGTGGTGATGTTCGGTGTTCTCGGCCTCCAGCAGATGCCGTACCAGCTGAGTCCGACCGTGGTGGAACCGGTCATCACCGTCACCACGACCTGGCGCGGCGCCACGCCGTTTGAAATCGAACGGGACATCATCGAGGAGCAGGAAAACACCCTCAAAGGGATTCCCGGCCTCGTGGAAATGGAGAGCGATGCCCTCAATGCCCGGGGTCAGATCTCCCTGCGGTTCTCCATCGGCACGGACCTGGACGATGCCCTTCTCCGGGTCTCCAATAAACTCAACGAAGTGGAGTCTTACCCGGATGGGGTCGATCGGCCGATCATCAACGCCACGGGAGCCGCCACATCGCCGGTGATATGGATCGTCATGCGGGCCGAGGAAGGAAACGATCGGGATGTCGACACCTACCGGACTTTTTTCGAGAACGAAATCCGCCAGCACCTGGAACGCGTCGAGGGGGTGGCCGATCTGTTCGTCGGCGGCGGCCGGGAGGCGGAACTTCACGTCATCGTCGATCCCACCCGTCTGGCTGCATTCGGGTTGACGATCCAGGATGTGATGGGGGCCCTTGACTCTGAAAACGTCAATGTTTCCGCTGGCATCCTGGGCGTGGGACGACGGGATTACCGGATTCGCACCACGGCCGAGTTCAGCTCCATAGCGGACGTCGAAGGCGTCGTCTTGAAATCGAGCGGCCAGCGCCGGATTTTCCTGGGGCAGGTGGCCGACGTCCGGCATGACTTTGCCAAACGGAGAGCGTCCGTCTTCCACAACGGGGAAGGCGGCATGGCGGTGGGTATCAAGCCCGAACCCGGGGTCAACATCCTGGAACTGAGCGACCGGGTCTATGAAGTAGTCCAATGGCTCAATGCGGAGAAGTTGCAGCCGGAGGGGATATTCTTCAAATGGGTCTACGACCAGCGGGGTTACATCCGCGGCGCCATCGGCCTGATCCGACAGAATATTCTCATCGGCGGCCTTCTGGCCATCGGTATTCTGCTTCTGTTTCTTCGCAGCATCCGATCGACGGCGGTGGTCGCCACCGCCATTCCCATCAGTGTGCTCGGCACATTTATCTTCATGAATGCGTTCGGACGGAATCTGAATGTGGTCAGTCTGTCCGGAATCGCGTTTGCCGTGGGGATGCTGGTCGACAACGCCATTGTGGTCATCGAAAATATCGACCGGCATCGCAGCATGGGCAAGGGGGCTTTTGAGGCCGCTTACGACGGCACCCGGGAAGTCTGGGGCGCCGTGCTGGCGTCTACCCTGACAACCATTGCCGTATTCCTTCCGGTTGTCTTTCTCAAAGAGGAGGCCGGCCAGTTGTTTCGGGATATCGCCCTGGCCGTGGTCTGCGCCGTCAGCCTGAGCCTGATCACATCGGTGACGGTCATTCCGATGCTCTCGAAGCAGCTTTTCAGTCTGAGCGGCAAGAAGAAAAAAAGTGGCCGGAACGCGGTGGCGTCCGCCGGCCGGGCCGTGGTGGACGGGATCGTCAGGCTCATCGACGTTATCACCAGGAGCGGGTGGCGCCGGGTGGCCACCGTGGGGGTATTCACCGGTGCTGCGGTCTTAACGGCGTTGGCGCTGATTCCCAAGATGGAATATCTTCCCCAGGGAAACCGCAACCTGGTTTTGAATATCTTCGTACCGCCGCCGGGTCTTTCTGTTCAGGAGCTTGAGGAGATCGGTGACTTTCTGTTTTCCCAGGTCAGCCCGTACATTGAACAAGAGGAAGTCGAGGGGGTTCCGGGGATCAAGCACCTCTTCTATGTCGGAGCGGATCGGATCATGATCGCCGGAGCCCTGAGCACCCAACCGGAGCGGGCCCGGGAACTGCTGCCGCTGTTTACCCGGATGCTCAATTCCATTCCGGGCATGATCGGCATCAGCATACAGCCCGGCATTTTCCAGACCCGTCTCGGGCGCGGCCGCACCATCGATCTGGATATCAGTGGAGCGGACTTGAACCGTATCGCCCAATCCGCCGGTCTTCTCTTTGTCAAGATCAAGGGCGCCATGCCGACCGCCCAGATCCGGCCGATTCCTTCCATGGAGCTGCTCTATCCGGAGGTCCGGATTTTACCCAACCGGGATCGCCTCAAAGCCAACGGGCTTTCCGCGCGGGATCTGGGCGAAGCCGTCGACGTCCTCATGGACGGCCGTGTCGTGGGAGAATACAAACAGGAGGGACGGAAGAAAATCGACATGGTGTTAATGACGTCGGAAGAAGAGATCGCCACACCGGAAGATCTCTACGGGGCGCTGGTGGTCACCGCAGCGGGTGACGTGATGCCGATTTCCAGTCTGGCACGGCTCGAGCGGACCTACGGCATCACCCAGATCCGCCACCTGGAGCGAAACCGGACCATCACCCTTCAGATCACACCGCCTGATGACCTTCCCCTGCAGGCGGCGATGGAAATTATCGACGGCAACATATTGCCGCCGTTACGCAAGGCCGGCATGCTCAAGGATGTGAACGTGAACATGAGCGGTGCTGCCGACAAGCTTGTGGAGACGAAAAGCGCCCTTCAGTGGAACTTTGTCCTCGCGGCGATGATTTCCTACTTGCTGATGTCCGCCCTGTTCGGGAATTTCATATATCCCCTGATCATCATGTTCACCGTACCCCTGGCCGGAGCCGGCGGGTTCATGGGATTACAGCTGCTGAATCTGTTTGTCAACCAGCCCATGGACATCGTCACCATGCTCGGATTCGTGATACTGATCGGAATCGTGGTCAACAATGCGATTCTCATTGTGTACCAGGCGCTCAACAATGTCCGTCTTCACGGGATGGACCACCGCTCTGCGGTTCTCGAGTCCGCACGGGTCCGGCTGCGACCGATTTATATGAGCGCGATGACCAGTATATTCGGGATGCTGCCCCTGGTGCTCTTTCCCGGCTCGGGCTCCGAGCTGTACCGGGGACTCGGCAGCGTTATTCTCGGGGGGCTGGCCGTCTCCACATTCTTCACCGTCTTCGTCATTCCCGCGCTTCTGATGTTTGTTATCCGTATGGAAAAAGTCGGCGGCAACGCGAGTGGAGCGTAAACACGACATTGGGTATATCAAATCGCTATCGGTATCGGAATCGAGACAGAATGGCCAACTTCGAAGTCGATACCGATACCGATTCCGAACCCGATACCGATACCGATGACACCGCAACTTTATACCGCGTCAGCAATCCACAAATCGGAACTGAATTCTGGCAATCCCGATAACCTAAATTTCTGCATATCAGAACTGGGGTCAAAGGGAGTCGCGAAGCATGGTGTTCGGCGCCCAGGTGGCGTGTCTGAACAGGCGGCCGGCTGGTGTCAGGTGATACAGAATATCTGCGGCGAGCAGGACCGCCGCACCGGTCCAGGTGGTCTCTTCTCCCGTATAGATGATCCCGTCCGGAAAGGTGACGCCGGTCCAGAACGCGCCATTGGGGTATCGTTTGTCGAGGATCCAGTTCAGGGTGGTTTCTGCGGCCTGGAACCGGCCGATGGCGGCCAGCGCGACAGCCAGCTCGGCGGTTTCCGCCATGGTCGTCCACCGGCGGTCGGACACGCAGCGGATCCCCCAGCCCGGAACGGCAAAACGGGTCCACTGATTCTGAAGGCGCGACCACGCGGCGTCCCCGGTGATGGCTCCGCATAATACCGGATAATACCAGTCCATGGAAAAACGGGTCTTGCTCAGGTCAAACCGCTCCGGCCGGTATCGGATCACATTTCCCAACAGGCTTTGAGCCGTATTCCATCGGTGCTCCCGGTTGCCGAGAAGGGTGGCGATCTTGAGCGCACATTTCAGACTCATGTAGATGGAGCTGGAACCGGTTAAGAGGGCCCGGAGCGACGTGCTGCCGTCGGCCCGTTTGGCCCACAGGATCTCCCCGCCGGGCCCCTGCATGGCCACAACGTAGTCCATTGCTTTTTTCACGGTCGGCCACATACGATGAAGAAAATCCGTATCCCGTGTCGCCATGTAGTAGTGGTAAACCCCCACGGCGATGTAGGCGGTCATGTTGGAATCCTTGTAAGCCCCCGGCTCCGGTGAGCCGTTCCGGTAGTACGACCACCAGCTTCCATCGGACAGCTGTGTGGCGGAAGACCAGGCATAGGCATTCCTGGCCGCCTCGACATAGCCGGCAACGGTCAATCCCATGGCACTTTCAACGTGATCCCAGGGATCGGTTTTGCCGCCCTCGGACCAGGGTATTTCCCCGCTGGATTTCTGGACACGGCGGATGAACTCCGCCGTGGACTGGATATCCACGCCCGATGGGTGTCGCTTCTGGATCACGCCGGTTTTGATCACGGTTGTCCTTTCCTCAGATACATAACCAGGCTTTTGCCTATTATCGGATTCACCAGGATTTCCAACCGTCGGGTGACCGCCGGTCGCGTCAACATATCCCAGACGAGAAATCGATGATAGATCCGGACGGGCCACGGCGGCTTGCCGTCCGGACCGAGGAGGCACTTGAGCCACCAGAAGGGGGTATGCAGGCCGTGGGCAAAATGGGACCCCCACGGCGTCAACCCGCAATCCCGGAAAAGCCGGGTGCCGTCTTTTCGTCGGTAGATTCGGACATGCCCATCACTGGCCGAGCGGTATTCTTCAGATAGCGCCCAGCAGATACGCTCCGGGTACCACCTGGGGACACTGATGGCCAGATTCTGTCCCGGCTTCAATACCCGGACGAGTTCTGCGGCGGCGGCAGCGTCCATGTCAATATGTTCGAGGACCTCGGAGCAGATCACCAGATCGAAGGTCTCATCGGGAAAAGGCAGATCGAGCAGATCGGCCGATACCAGCTGCCATCGGCCCCGGCACGCCCCGATCTGTTCATGGAGATCGAGCCGCCGTCTGGAGGCGTTCAAATCTTCGGTGCGAAGATCGGCGCCGACAACAAAAACATCATCGTATCGGGCGGCTTCTCCGACATGACGGCCGGAGCCGCAGCCGATGTCCAGAACCCGGTCACCTGCTGCAAGGCCTATCCGTTTGAAATCGATGGTGATCACAGACGACCTCCCGGTAGACATCGACGGTGTTTTGGGCAGCCCGTTTCCACGTAAACCGGCGCTGCACCCGAGCCCGGCCGGCCCGGCCCAATGCCGCCGCCCGCCCAGGATGGTCCATTAAATTCAACATTGCTTCGGCCAGGGCCTCCGGGTCTGCCGGTGGTACCAGGACACCGGCATCACCGACCACCTCCGGCAAAGCGCCGCCGGTGGTGCTGATCACGGGTACGCCGCAGGCCATTGCTTCTCCCACAGGCAGACCGAACCCTTCGTACACAGACGGGACCACCGCCATGGACGCTTTCGCATACTGTCGGACGAAAACCGAATGGGTGATGCGCCCGGTAAACCGAACCACCGGACAGATACCGAGCCTGCGGATGAGCCGGTCGATATCGCCACCCTTTTTGAGTTCTCCGACAATCTCTAGCTGTATGGGCCGTTTGGCAGCGATTCTGGCCACCGCCTCAATGAGGTAGTGAAGGCCCTTGAGCGGTGTATCGGAGCTGTTCGTTGCGATGATCCGGTTGGTTTCCCTTGGGATTTCCGGAACCGGATGAAAACGTTCAAGATCGATTCCGTTGAACACCACCCGGAAGCGGTCTGCCGGAATAGAAAATTCCCGGCCGATATCCCGGCGGGCTTTTTCCGATACGGTGATAATGGGATTCAGCGTCCTGGCGACCACTTTCTGCATACGGATAAACGAGTGCCATCGAAGGTGTTTGAACTTTTTCCACAGGACGGATACCGATCGAACCGCCAGATCCCGATCCACGGTAACGGGGTGATGAATGGTGGCCACCGTGGGGATTTTCCGCGCAATGGCCCAAACCCCGTAGGACAGACTTTGATTGTCGTGCACGATGTCGTATCCGTTTTTACGGTGCGCCAGCAGGCGATACGCCCGAAGGCCAAAGGTAAAGGGCTCCGGAAAGCCGGTGGTGGACACGCCCAGCCATTCGATGAGGTTTACCGGCCGGCTCAATTCCGAAAGTGTGGGCACCCGAAAAAGATCCTCCGGGTTGTATAGGTCGAGACAGGGTACCCGGAGTACCGGGATGTCCGGGTCCAGTTGCGGGTCCGGCGGACCGGTGACGACAGTCACGTCGTGGCCGAGATCTTTCAGGGCGCGGGAAAGATTTTTCAGATACACACCTTGACCTCCGGAATGCGGATTGCTGCGATAACTCAGCAGACAGATCTTCAGGGGATCTGAATTCATGCAATACCCCGACGGCACCGATGCTATCATAGTTGCCATACCCATGTTCCCATAAAATGCGAATCACATACAGGCGGCCCCATGCGGCGTCAACCCTTTTCTGGAGACTGCCTGGCCCAGCCGACGATTTGACCCGGGCCGCATGGATCATGTAAGACTCTAAAATCGATGCTGATGTCAGCAGTGGTGCTGCCGCACCGGTCTGCGGGTCACGGATGTGAGATGTTCGGTGGGTTCGCCAGCCACGCTATAGCGAGTGCCAGAATTGCGTTCCGATTCATTTTACCATCAACGGTTCACCGCAACGTCGCAGAGGTCGGATGTCGGATGGCAGAGGACAGATGTCGGAGGTCGGATGTCGGAGGTCGGATGGCAGAGGACAGAAGGCAGAGGACAGATGTCGGAGGTCGGATGTCCGAGGTCGGATGGCAGAGGACAGCTAAGACATAAGCACACACGGGCTAACGGGCCCACGGGCTGACGGGCCCACGGGCTGACGGGCCCACGGGCTGACGGGCCCACGGGCAAACGGAACATATTGATGACAACCACTATAGCAATGACATCCGACACCGAGTTGTGTTTTGAGGCAACATGGCACAAGAACTGTCGAATATACCTTTCAAAGGGGTCTTTCCAACGGCGGTAACCCTGGTCGAGGTAGGACCACGGGATGGTTTCCAGTTTGAACCGAGCGTAATTCCGACGGATCTGAAGGTGGAAATTATTTCCGGTCTGGCGGCGGCGGGTATCGGTGAAATTCAGGTTGCCTCTTTTGTACGACCGGACAAGGTCCCCCAAATGGCGGATGCCGAAAGGCTGGTGAGCCGACTCCCGCGTCAAAAGGGTATCGTTTACACGGGCCTGGTACTCAATTTGAAAGGCATCGAACGCGCGGTCGAATCGGGCCTGGATGCCGTCGAGGTGTCGATTTCCGCCAGTGACCGGCATAGCCGGAAAAACGCCGGTATGTCCCTGGAACAGGCCCAACGGCACGGGGTGACGATGGTGGGTCAGGCGCTGCAGGCAGGTCTTCACGTAAGGACAAGTATTCAGTGTGCATTCGGATGTGTCTATGAAGGCCATATCGGCCATGAGCGGATCTTAGAGCTGGGGGGGAGGTTTCTCGAGGCGGGAACACATGGCCTGGTCCTTGCTGATACCACAGGAATGGCTGATCCGATCAAGATTTCCAAGGTGCTGGCCGCGCTGCAGCACGTGGCCCGGTCCGTACCCATTGCGTTGCACCTTCACGACACGCATGGACTGGGTCTTGTCAATGTCATGACCGCCCTGGAGCACGGGATTGCCCGTTTTGACTGTGCTTTCGGAGGAATCGGGGGATGCCCGTTCGTAGACGGTGCCGCCGGCAATATCGCCACCGAGGACACGGTTTATCTACTTGAGTCTCTGGGTATCACGACCGGTGTCGATATGGAACGGGTGGCCCAATGCACCAACCGGTTAGAGGGGTATCTCGGAAAACGCTTCCCCGTGAAAAATCGGCCCATTGAACAGGGCCGAAACACTATTCCATTTTCTTCTCAATCTCCTTGATCATCATTTCCGGTTTATCGATGCGGATGAAAACAACCCGTCGGTTTTTGGCCCTGTTTTCGTCGGTGTCGTTGGTCGCCATCGGTATGGATTCACCATATCCCCTCGCAAAGAGTCGCTCCGGCGAAATTCCGTAATAGTTGATGAAAAATTGTTTAATTGCCTCGGCCCGCTCCTGGGACAGCCTCAAGTTTTTTTCCTCGCTACCGACATTGTCGGTGTGGCCGGCAATTTCAAAATAATACCCGGCCAGAGCGTCCGAAGACAGCGCCTGACCGGCCTCCTGTACCTGTCGCACAGAAAAATCATCCGCCAGTTCCGTCGATCCGGATTTGAAAAGGATGTTGATGGTGACCTGGGCTTGGGGCGTTTCGGTATTGGGGAGTGCTTGCAGTTTGGCCTTGGGGTATTCCCCGGCAGGGCCTTTGATTCTCAGCGCATCGATAAACTGGTCGCTGGTGATCAGATCAGTACGGACTTCCGGTTTCTGTCCCTCGGTTTTGGCGGTTTCCTCTGCCCAAACCCAGCCGGCACTGGCTATGACAAACAACAGGAGAATTGTCGGCCATCTGATCATCACCGCATGTCCTTAAGTGCCGATCTGTTACACAACGGCCGGATGTTTATATTTCTATTAATTTCAAGTAGTTTTTCAGGTTTCCAGTCTTTATATAGGACTTTCCTTCGAATGTCAAAATTGGAGGGGCCATGGGGGAGGCCCATCTGCCCGGTATACCCACAGTTCCGCGTCGGCAGGATTGCCTGGAAACGACGTGGAAGTCTGTGGGGGATTCTGTACCGGCTTCATCGAAAGAAGCCGGGTCACAGTGTCGTAACCCGGCGGGTTTGCAAGAGCACCCGATAGGAGGAGGGGGAAGGGTCTCTTGTGAGTGTTCCGCCGGCGTATCTGAGTGAACCGCCGGAACAATAATACCTTAACACCTCCGATCGCGTTGTAAAGGGCGGGATCATCCTGCCAAAAGGCCTACTGTTGGGTCGTGACTTCTGCCGAACCGGACACCGGGGCGCGTCCGTGCAAAAGTTGCTTGATGCGGGTTTGGTCTTTCCAGGTGCCGAGAATAGAAAAGAGCATCACCAGAAAACCCAGTAGCAGTGCAACGATTCCTGTCCGGGTCATTCGGGCTCGACCGTTATCCGGTTTCCCGCGTGTGGAGGTCAATACGGCAATCAGGGTCGCCCCAAAGCCGAGCAGGTAAAGAAAATATCGCATGCTGCCGTTTGCGGTTATCTTTTACCATGCTTCTCCAATTATGTTGGAGAAGGTTCACTTATTTTCCTGAATAAACCACAACAATTTCAGAGATGCGTCGCTTATTTAAGTCGGGTGGGCCGGTCCGGTCATGCTCTCACGTTACGTCACAAGCCCTATATTTTCCCGTACTTTTTCAACAAGGCGATCGCCTTTTCGACGGCCGCATCCTCATCCTCCCGCCGTGTCGCTGCTTTTCTGGCGGCCCAGCGGCAGGCATCTGTCTTGTCCCCCAGTTGAACCCCACACCACATAAGTCCTGACATGACACCGTGACTCTGTGGATTGGCATCCAGAGCACGATGAAAGGCCTTGCGGGCACCGTCGTAGTCGCTATTTCGAAATCTTGCCCATCCCAGCAGGTTTTGGCTCATAAACGAATGGGGCGACTCCGTTACGGCCCGTTCGAATGTTGTCAACGTGAGAGATGCCGTATCCTGGTAAGCTGAAAAGATGTAATTGGCCTCAAGGGCGTGGCCCACATCCTCAAGGCCCTGCCAGGAAATACGTTCAGGCCAAAGCGCGTTTTCTTTCCGGTCTTCGGGAAACGCCACCCCGCATTGTGCCAGCCATCCCAAGAATCGTTGACGAAAGGAGACCAGACCATCCCGGGTTGTCAGGGCCATCTCTGTGGTGTTTTCGATCCCGGCATGGATGTCCTTCAGGGAGAGTGTGGCTGTCATGGAGTCGGGATGTTGAGCGACACGTCCATAAAGCCAATAGCGGATCTGCTGCTCATTTCCAATGCGGACCATGTCAAGATCCGGCCCTTCGTCGCGGCAGTAGGAACTAAATTCATTTTTTTGAGAAAAAATTTTCCCAACACGCCAGCCAAACCAGAATTCACGAAATCCGGTGTGCAATATGATGACATTGCCGAGAAGAAAGTGAAGCGCCATGCCTCGGCCAATTGAGTCGGTGGGTTTCTCGGGACGAAACGGCAGGACGACAAAGCGCGGTTTATCGGTCATGGCAACTGTTCCTTTAACATCCCGGGCCGCCGTTCCGACGCCACGTGAAATGACTGTGAGAACCGCACCGGGGGGAGACTCCCGTTTGTCTTTACGGCCTTCCGGGTCCACGTGCGATGGTCTGGCCAGGTCAGTGAAGATCCTACTTACCCTTCTTTCGCAGAAAAATTAATGCCAGATATTTCGATATTTGGCAACCTTGCCGAATGGTCCGAAAGACGGATTTATATCGATAAGATGAGTATCTATAGGTATTTGTCTGGATCCCAGGAGTATGGGAAAAATGCGATCCCGGTGACAATTTTTCCGGTATCATTGTCACGTGTTACCATTCCGGCATCCCCGGCAGCTTGCAACCCGGTTGGGACAGGTTCCCGAACCGGGGGCGGCCGGGTCCCTCGGCGCATTTGATATTTGGCACTTCCTTTGGTAAAATAATTTCTTACAATGATACCGGATGGTTCTGGCCCGGTTCATCTATCATGTGGGGAAAACGGGCCGTCAGCGCAACACCGTCCTTCAATGCCGAATCGAGAGGTCATGTCCGATCCCCGTACCCGTGACGATTTGTACAAAACAATTCACAGCCTGGAAAAAGAAAATGCCGCGCTGCGAAAGTCCGGCGCGTCACGTGATGACAGTGAAGAAACGTTCAAGACGTTTCTTCGTGTGCTGCCCCTTGCCGCTCACATGTATCGCCTGGAGGATGACGATCGGCTGATCTTCACCGATGCCAATCCGGCTGCTGACCGGATACTGGGTGTCGATCACCGGCGGTTTGTCGGCAAAACCATCGAGGATGCGTTTCCCATGCTGACCGGAACGGAAATACCGGAGCGCTACCGGCGGATCTGTCGCCACGGGGAAATGTGGTACACCGAACAGGTTGACTACCGGGATGACAGGGTTCAAGGGGCGTTTGAGGTCCATGCCTTCCAGACCGCTCCAGGTCAGATGGCCGCCGTTTTTTCGGATATCACCGATCGGAAGCGAAACGAAATCAACCTTCGCCGCGCGGAAGAAGCGCTCCGGATGGAAAAAGAAAAGTTGCACATCCTGCTGGATCAATCCCCGGTCGGCGTCGCTCTGATCGGCAGAGACGGCACCTGTCAATATGTCAATCCGAAGTTTACCCGCATTTTCGGCTACGCCCTCGACGATATCCCCCCGGGCAACGGCTGGTTCCAGGAAGCCTGTTCCGACACGGCATATCGTGAATCCCTCCGGAGCCCCTGGAAAGCAGATATGGGCGGATCCGATTCCGGGGAACTGCCGGCACGAACCCATAAGGTGGTCACCAAGGATGGTTCCGAGAAACGGATCCGGCGTCATGTCGTCACCATGGAAGATGATGCCCGGCTTGTTCTCTATGACGATGTGACCGAGAAGACGCTGCTGGAAACGCGTCTGCAGATGGCCCAGAAAATGGAGGCCATTGGAACCCTTGCTGGCGGTATTGCTCATGATTTTAATAATATACTGTCCGCCATCATTGGATACACGGAAATTGCCCTGATGGATACCCCCCCGGGCAGCCCCCCGGAATCGAGTCTCGAGCAGGTTCTCAGGGCAGGTGACCGGGCCCGGGACCTGGTCAAACAGATCTTGGCCTTCAGCCGATGGGGAAACCGGGAATTCACGCCGCTTCTTGTCAAACCCATTGTCAAAGAGACCATGAAACTGTTGAGAGCCTCGCTGCCCGCCACCATCGAAATCCGGCAAAAGATCGTGTCGGATGCAACGGTCATGGCCGACCCCACCCAGATTCACCAGATGATCATGAACCTGTGCACCAATGCGGCCCACGCCATGGAGGACACAGGGGGGACCCTGGAGGTGTCGCTGGTGGACGCCGATCTCGACGAAACCTTCGCACGGAAGCATCCGGACATGACATCCGGTCCGTTCCTGCACCTGAGTGTCGCCGACAGCGGCCACGGCATGGGTCCGGAGGTACTCCAGCGGATCTTCGATCCGTTTTTCACGACGCGATCCGATGGGAAAGGCACCGGCATGGGGTTGTCCGTGATCCCTGGGATCCTGCACGAACACGGCGGCACGATTTCCGTGGACAGCAAACCCGGGGGCGGCACACGCTTTGACATCTATTTGCCGGTGATGGTCGATGCGGCCGTCCATCACAAATCGAGCCCGGCTGCCCTGCCCACCGGCACTGAGCGCATCCTGCTGGTCGACGACGAGCCGTTTCAGACAGACATCGGTAAACAGGTGCTCGAGCGGCTGGGCTATACCGTGGAGACCCAGAACGACGGCAACGCCGCTTTGGACAGGTTCCGGAAACAGCCGGAAGATTTTGACCTGGTGATTACCGACATGACCATGCCGAATATTACCGGCGATCGGCTGGCCCTCAAGATGCTCCATATCCGTTCGGACATTCCGATTATACTGTGCACCGGCCACAGCGAACGGATGACCGGGGAAACGGCTCAGCAGCTGGGCATCCGGGGATTTGCCATGAAACCCATCGTCATGAGGGAGATTGCCGGTCTGGTGCGAAACGTCTTGGATGGTCTCAATGAAAATTCAATGCAATGATTTGCTGGACGGGGCACTGCGGCTTTCCGTGACCTATGAAGCGGAACACCTGCCGGTGCTTGTGGAGATCGCCGCCGCCGGTGACTGTGAGTTTCCCGCGCCGGTTGCATTTTCCCTCCGCGCCCGGATGACCGCAGATCTGGTCAACGTCGACGGTGAGTTCGTCACCCGGCTGGGGCTTCAGTGCTGCCGCTGTCTGACACCGTTTGAGATTGAACGGAAAGCCGCCGTGGCGCTGACCTATTCCAGGGAACGCTCCGAGAGCCTGTCCAACGCGGGTGACGGCGAGTTCCGTCTGAGTCCCGGGGAAGCCGGCCTGATCCCATACGTTGGAGAGGAGATCGACCTCTTGGAGGGGCTCCAGGAACAGGTGGTCCTGTCCATTCCCTACCGCTCCGTGTGCCGTGATGCCTGCAAGGGGCTCTGTCCGCGGTGCGGCGCTGATTTGAATCAAGGGGACTGCGGGTGTCGTGAAGAGGTCAGGGACTCCCGGTTCGAGGCCCTCAAACACCTCAAGCTGCCGGATGGCGCGTGATGTGTTTTGGTTCAGCGGCCAATGGGTTGTCGTTTTATAGCGATTGCCAGGATTGTGTTCCGATTTTGATTTAAATGGAAGGATGGTTCGGGGCGGGGGCCGGTGGAGGATGGATCCTTCCACCGGCGCATATCCCGTTAGTTTTGAATTCTTCTCCGGACACCGATAAAACCCAGGAATCCGGCGCCGAGCAGCCATATCGTCCCGGGTACCGGAACCGGGGACTGTACCTCGATGTTGTCGAAGGCGAGTACCTTCACCGAGGGCTCCGTGAGCAGCAACGAGGCGTTGAATGTGAGGGTCAGGGTATCGGCAGCCGCTCCGGTTTTCGAGATATCCGCGTACAACCGCTGGAAGTCGTTGTTAACGAGGGTATCGTTGATGGTCAGCCCATTACTGTCGTTTACCTGGAAACCGCTCTCCATAACGTAAGTTTGGCTCGAACCGTCCTCATAAGAGAAGTCGAACATGGGGATGGCGGCCCCGCCGTCAAAAGATGCGGTGAACGTAAACGGGTTGTCGAAGTTTATCCAGTTTCCCATGGCGGCAAAGTCAATGCCGACCGACAGATCGTTGGTGACGACCTTGCTGATGTCAAATTCCCATGTTGCCGAAAAACCCGCTTGCGGCCGCTCAACGGCGAACACGTTACTGGTATCGGAGGTTTTCAGGAGACCATAGAAGTCAAAGCCGTCCGCCACGGAGGTGTCCACTAAGTTATTGGCACTTTCGGATAACGCTTCCGTACGATCGGTGACACCGAAAATCTGGGTGCCGGACTGATACGTCCCGGACCAGCTTCCCCGGCTGATGGTTCGGCTGGTCAGGGTGCTGTTGCTGCCCACCGGGGTATCAAAATTATCATAGGCCACCAGCGCCGCGTGTACGGATGCCGGAACCGCCATGAAGATGAGCGCCGCGCCCAAAAGGGCCAGACACCGTTTGGCCGGCCGAAACTCCAACCGTCTACTCGAGGTCTGAATCAGAGTTGTTTTCATGGGTCTATTACCTAAGTTTATGCGTTTTGCCACGTTTCCTGCAGCCCCGCTTTCCCACCGCTGTATTGGAAACGTTTCGTTGCTATCAGAGAACGCAAAACACATGCCAGTAATATCCAGTACATTTTTTGACTTTTTAATGCTCATAAAATGTACAGAATTTTTTACATGCTTAGGGTCAAAGATCCGAAAATATAAAAATATATAATTACATCAACCTGTAACATGTTTATCACGGTATGGCGAGGATTTTATGAAAAACGGTTCGGCCTGGAGTCGATCCAACAATTATGTCCGACATATGTCCGACAAAAATGGGGGGCCAACGATTTTTTCGGATTCGGCACCCATGACAGACCTATCCGAAAAACGGGCCTGTAAAACGGCATCGGCAAGCTGCTGAATCCCAAAACGGGTCGGTACGGTGTTTAACACCGTCCCATAACCCTGGAGCGGCTGTGATGATCCCTATGCCGCCTTTTGACAGCCTCACCGCTAGTATCCTATAAGAAGGTCTCATTGGGGCAAACATCGGAATGATGGGAATACCAGGTAAAATCATGGCGGCAAATGGGCAACAGCATCCCCTCGAGACCTCATTAGAGGCGGGTGAAGATCTGTTTCGGCAGGTGACCGAGTCTATCGACGAGATTTTCATTCTGGCAAAGCCGCGCCTCGAACGGGTGCTGTATGTCAGCCCGTCTTACGAACGGGTCTGGGGCGATTCCTGCGATGCGCTTTACGCATCCCCCCAGAGCCGTCTGGAGGCGGTTTACCCGGACGATCGGCTGCGGATCATGGCCTACCTTGAACGGAAGGTGCCTCAGAAATACGAAATCGAGTACCGGGTCCAGCAGCAGGAAGGCGATGTCCGCTGGGTCCGGGAACGTGGATTTCCCATTGCCGAGGAAACCGGTCAGATAAACCGCATCGCCATTATCATATCGGATATCACGGAAGAAAAGCAGCTGCGGGAAGAGGCGGAGGTCCGGCTGCAGCAGATTGTCCAGGCGGATCGGCTGGCCGCCCTGGGTGAAGTGGTCGCCGGAGTGGCCCATGAGATCAACAATCCCAACAGCTTCATCACCTATAACATTCCACTGCTGGAGGAGACCTGGCGAATCTTCAAGCCGATCATCGATGCCCACGCGAAAATCCATGCGGGGCAGAAGGTGGCGTACACCGATTTCAATGAATTGATGGAGGACATGGAAGAGATTATCAAGGCCATCAAGATCGGCTCGGAACGCATCAATCGCGTTGTTTCCAACCTTAAGGATTTTGCCCGCCTTGATGAAAGTACCCACAACCGACCGGTGGACGTCAACGACGTCATCGAAAAAACAATGACCATCGTGGGCGCCCAGCTTCGGCGATGTGCGGAAGATATCACGATGAGCCTTTCCAATCCGCTTCCATCGATCCTCGGTCAGGCCCAAAAATTGGAGCAGGTTGTGGCCAATCTCCTGGTCAACGCCGCGCGGGCCCTTCCGGCAAAGAGCGACGGTCGGATCACAGTGGCATCGCGGTATCTGGAACGGCTTTCCGCCGTGGTGGTCGAAATCGAAGACAATGGCCGGGGCATGCCGGCCAACATCCTCGGGCGCATTTTCGAACCGTTTTTCACGACCCGCCGCGCCGCCGGCGGGACGGGATTGGGTCTGTCGGTATCCTACGGCCTGGTCAGGGAACATCAAGGCACGATCGGCGTCATGTCGCGCCCGAAAATGGGTACCCGCTTTACCGTCTACCTGCCCACCGGGACCGGGACCTCTTTGAATCTTCATCCAACCATCCTCTGTGTCGATGACAATGAGATGGTTCTGGGAATGGTGCGGTCCATGCTCATCAAGGTCGAGGACGAGTTCGTGGAGACCACCGCCCGGCCGGAACAGGTGGTGGAGTTTCTCGAGTCCCATCCCGAGGTGGATATCGTGCTGTCGGATGTATCCATGCCGGGCCTGAACGGGTGGGATCTTCTGGAAAAAATAAAGCAGCGTTTTCCGTTGATTGCCGTGATCCTGTATTCCGGCCTGCCGGATGCGCTGGAATCGCCTGACAACTGCTATTTTCAACCGGACGCCGTGCTTCACAAACCTTTTGAAAAATTCGAACTGGTCCAGATTCTGAGTTCTATCGGGAGACAGCGATTATGAAGATTCTCGTGGTCGATGATGAGCAGATCGTACTCACTTCCGTCCGTCGGTTGCTGCGGCGTCGCGGCATGACGAATGTGGAGATCTGTGACAACGGCAAAGACGCCGTCGATTAAATCCTGTCAACAGATTTTGATATCGTGCTGCTGGACGTGCTGATGCCGGAAGTCGACGGACTGCAGGTGCTCGATTCGACGAAACCCCACAAACCGCACGCCGAATTTATTATGGTCACCGCTGTGGAGGATGTGGCCACCTCGGTGCGTGCTATCCGACTGGGGGCTTACGACTATCTGGTAAAGCCGGTGGACCCTGAACGGCTCTACATGACAATTGAGCGCGCCTACGAACGTAAAGGTCTCCGCGCAGGGCAAGCCGGTAGTTTAGGAACACAGAAGGGTGGGGCGGTTCCTGAAGAATTTTCCGAGATCATTACGCGTAATCCCCGGATGATCGAACTGATCCGATATACCCACATTATGGCCCGAAGCGGACTGCCGATATTGGTATGTGGCGAGTCGGGGACGGGTAAGGAATTGTTTGCCCGCAGCATCCATCGTACCGCCCGGGATGACAAGAAACCCTTTGTTCCGGTCAATGTGGCGGCCATCCCGGAATCTCTTTTTGAAAGTCAGTTTTTAGGTCATGCGGCCGGAGCGTTCACCGGAGCCACCGGCGAACACATGGGCTATTTCGAGCAGGCCGACGACGGTACCCTTTACATGGATGAGATCGGTGAATTGCCTGCCGCACAGCAGGTCAAGTTTTTGCGTGTCCTGGAGGACCGGACCATCACCCGCCTGGGCGAAAACCAGCCCAGGGAGGTGGATGTCCAGATTGTGGCCTCCACCAACGCAGACCTGGAAACCGCCTGCCGGGAAGGCCGGTTTCGGCTGGATCTCTATTATCGCATCAACACGGGTCTTATCCATGTCCCGCCCCTTCGGGAGCGGGCGGAGGATCTTCCCCTGTTGGCAGAGCATTTTTTGGCGATGGCCTCCCAACGTTTTGAAAAAGCAATCCGGGGATACAGCGCCGGCGCCATGGAAGCATTGTCGGTAAGAGAGTTTCCCGGAAACATTCGGGAGCTGATTGGGGTCATCAACAACGGGGTGCTTATGTGTGATGGGGACATCATCCAGCCCGAACACCTGGGGCAGCCGATTCAGGAAGCCGGCCTGTTTTCCCGCCGGCCCTGCACACTGAAAGAGGCTGCCGAAGAGCATGTGGCCTACATCCTGACCCACAACGGCGGCAGTTTACAAAAAACCGCGCAAATTCTCGGCATCAGCGTAAGACAGGTCCAGCGTCGTCTGGCCGACATGAGAGAGTCTCCCCGTTGGGCAAAAATCCTGGCCCAAGTGTAGCCGTGTCGGCTTGGTCTCAGATACTGGATGACACAAACACTGCCCATCCAGGCAATCGTCCCAGAGGGTTGCCTTTTGCATCCCCCGCGATCTCTGCGCACTCCGTAAGTGAAAACATCTGGACGCCGAACCTTCTCCGCAACCCATCGGAAACCGGTTCTGGCAACCACTGCATGCCTGTATCGGTCAACCATCCGTTTCGGAATTCAACGTGTCTGCTCGCCGATGATCTCTCCCCATCGGCCGTTGTCCGGTCTGCGCCGGTGACATTTGCGTCACCGGAAAAGAAGTTCTTGTCACGCTGAAATAGTTAATAATACCAAAAGGTTATCCCTATTTCCGGAATACTCCAGCGTCGTTGATTCGCGATAAAAGCCTGGCCTGCGTGCAACACTTTTTGAAGATCAAAATAATTATAATTTTTTCGATTAGTTATGATTTGCCAGGAAAATATTTTTTTCGGGCACGGGTGTTGCTTGTCATCACTTCCGGAGAGCAGGGCAATCAATCCCCTGCAGGATCGCCGAACACATTCCGAACGGCCTGCAGGGTTCAGCACGCCACGATGGCCCCCGTTATCGGGGCCCCATCGGAATCACCCGAAGGGCGATCGAAGGCATCTTTTCATTGTTCGATTCATTGGCGGTATTGACGGTGCAGGACCGGAGACATGGTTGATCCTATTCATCGCATTCTTCTCGTTGATGACGAAGAAACCTTTCTCACAACTGTTCAGCGTCACTTGAAGCGTCACGGCTTTTTCATCGAGACCGCCTCAAATGGACTGGATGCGAGCCGGCGTATCGAGGCATGTGCCGAACTGGCTCCGTTTGATCTTGTCATATCGGATGTCGTGATGCCCGGCATGGACGGTATTACACTGCTGAACTGGATCAAGCGGGATCGACCGGAAACGTCGGTGATCCTGCTGACCGGTTTCGGCGATGGTGATCTCGCAGCGGAAACGGTGCGCCCGAATGTTGATACGTTTGGTCCCAAACCGATCACACCGGACGCCTTGATGGATCTGATCCATCAGGTTGCCGCCTATCGACGGGAAATGCTGGATGAACTCACGTGATAGCCTGGGACCGACCATAACCGTCACACGTTGAGGCAGGGTCATGGTAGCAATGAGAAAGCTCATGTCATTTGGCGAAGCGACGGCACTCTCGTGGCCGCACCTGCGACCGCTCGGATCTGAAGCGGTCTACGGAGAGACGTGGAAATGTGTCGCCACGTCCAACACCCTAGTCGGGAGTTCTGGTATGAAGAAGATCCTTATTGTCGATGATCAGTTGGAAATTCGAGACCTGGTTGAAGTTACCCTTCAATCCAGCGACTACCAGGTTTTCCAGGGCTCCAGTGGCGAGGAGGCCATATTCATCGCGAAACAGGAAAAGCCCGACCTGATCATTATGGACGTGATGATGCCGGGGTCGATCGACGGACTTGAGGCGACGCGGATCATTAAATCCCACCCGGACACGCAAGCCTGCACGGTGGTCATGCTTAGCGGGCAGTCTCTGGATGAAGACCGGCAAAAGGGCATCAGCGCCGGTGCCGATGACTATTTTATCAAGCCCTTCAGCCCACTCCAACTGATTAAAAAGGTGCAAGAGGTCTTTGCCTGAAATGAGCTACGTCCCCCTGCTAGATCAGCTTCACAAGTATGCAAAGGATTTGAACCGGGCCGTTGAATCGGCCCGTGAAAAAGATCTGGAGCTTGAGTCCACCAAGGCCCAGATGTTCAAGTTCGCTGAAGATCTGAATGAGACCTACCAGGAGCTGAAACAGGCGCATCTGGAAATGGAACAGGGCTACCTGGACACGATCCATCGGCTCTCCCTGGCGGCGGAATACAAGGATGAAGACACCGGCGATGACATCGTTCGCATGAGCCGGTACTGTTCGAAGTTTGCGGAAGTTCTCGATTTTACAGAACGTCAAGTGCGCAACATGCGCTATGCCTCGCCCATGCACGACATCGGCAAAATCGGAATACCGGATCACATTTTATTGAAAAAGGGCCGGCTCACCAAAGAAGAGTTTAACGTCATCAAGTCCCACACTATTATCGGGGCCAAAATACTGTCCCGCTCCAGGGCTGAAATACTGCAGGTCGCCGAACAGATCGCGTTGTCCCATCATGAGCGATGGGACGGTAGAGGGTATCCATTGGGGCTGGCTGGAGAGGCCATTCCAATTGAAGCCCGTATCGTTGCCTTTACAGACACCTTCGACGCCCTGACCAGTCGGCGCCCTTACAAAGAGCCGTATCCCATGGACACTGTCCTCGAAATCCTGAGAAAGGAACGGGGCGCTCACTTTGATCCGGATATCGTGGAGGTGTTTTTCGAGAACCTGGAGTATTTTCTTCAGATACGGACCGAAGTCGGAACCGACCCGCTTGCCATCGGCCATGTGGTCTGGAGTGAGCGGGACCTGTTCGACATGTAGTGTTCACGGACGCGGATATCGGCACGTTGCGTTCCCCCCCCCTTGCGCAGCGATGCCGACAACCGCGGACAGACATGGGGCGTTTCTGTCGGGCGACCGTTAACTCCCGCGATGAAGGGTCAGGCAAATTGCCTGGCCTTTCTCATTTTGAAAACCCCCGCACAGGCTAATTTGCCCACATTTGTCGTATATAGCGAAACGGCAGTCAATATCTTGTGATACACAGGGGCCAAGGACTCGAGGGGTATGTTTAGAAAAACCGCTGATTCAACTGCTTTCCTGCTAGCGTCCTAATGATTGAAAAACTGGTCGATATCTGGCAAAACAGGCATTCAGCTCCATGCCTGAGACCGCACCAGGCCGGATTTTGCAACGCGGGGAGATGTTCATGACCAGCAGGGTAACAGGTCGATGCAAATTCTAATCACCGGTACCAGCGGATTTGTCGGATCGGCGGTACTGCGGAGGCTTGTCAGGGAGGGGCACAACGTGCGGGCTCTGGTGCGCCCGACCAGCGACCTCCGTAATCTTGAGCGCCAGGACGCAAAGCCCGTCGTCGGAGATCTGGCTTCGCCGGAATCGCTCGCGCCGGCCCTCAGCGGGTGCGACGGCCTGTTTCATGTGGCCGCGGATTACCGTCTATGGGTGCCGGAGCCCTCCGGCATGTATGATGTCAATGTGAACGGGACCCGGCAGTTGATGACGGCCGCCCTGGAGGCGGGGGTCCGGCGGATTGTCTATACCAGCAGCGTTGCCACCCTCGGTTTCGAGGCGGATGGGAGTCCCGCCGACGAAGAGACACCGGTTGCATTGGACGATATGATCGGGCATTACAAGCGTTCCAAATTTCTTGCCGAAGCAGAAGTCCAGCGGCTCGTCACGGAAGCGAATCTGCCGGCGGTTATCGTAAATCCGTCGACACCGGTGGGGCCGAGGGATATTAAACCGACGCCCACCGGCCGGATGGTTCTGGACGCCGCGGCAGGCCGAATGCCCGCGTATGTGGACACCGGGCTAAACATCGTGCATGTGGGTGACGTGGCCGATGGCCATCTGCTGGCATTCGAGAAGGGCGTCATCGGAAGACGCTATGTTCTGGGGGGTGAAAACCTCACCTTGAAAGACATATTCGAAGAAATATCCGCCATTACCGGCAGGCCCCCGCCAAGAGTACAATTGCCCCACAATCTGGTCATGCCCATCGCCTACCTGCTGGAGGGATGGGCCCGATTGTTCGGCGGCGGTGAACCGCGAGTGACCGTGGACGGTGTGCGCCTGGCCAAAAAACGCATGTTCTTTACCTCCGCGCGGGCAAAAACTGAACTCGGCTACAAACACCGTCCGGTGGGTGACGCCTTCCGAGATGCAGTGGCGTGGTTCAAAGGCCAGGGGTACTTCTGAACTTCGGCAGGAGACCGGGACGATGGTTACTTTGAAACCTTTGGTGCTGCTTCTGTCTATGGAGTGCTGGTGTAATGGAGTGTTGACGAACTGACGCATTGGAGAATTGGAATATTGGCTAATATGGTTATATAGAAAGCCCAAGTGATAAAAATAATTGATTCAGCTGTGACCTTATCTGTCACAGGTCTACGGTATAATGGTCTCAAAAACACAGAGGAGGCCTACTATGACAGCATTTTATATC
>Ga0209786_1000214_pt1 | contig 23931 bp, 17 predicted proteins | sample WorMetilvaeELBA2_FD_187405 | JGI IMG/M metagenome (GOLD analysis project Ga0209786, IMG submission 187405) | Marine gutless worms symbiont microbial communities from Max Planck institute for Marine Microbiology, Germany - Olavius ilvae ELBA.2... ...
TTTGGGTGCATCTTGTATCCTGCAGCTTGCATCTGTTCTTTTCATCTTTCAGCATTGAGCTTTCAGCTTTCAACTTCAGTAATCTTTCAACTTTCAGCTTTGAGCTTTCAGCTCATCAAGTATCCTGCATCCCGTTTGCCTACCTGTCCTGCTTACCCTGCCTGTCCTGAGCGGAGCCGAAGGGAGCTCAGTCCATAGGCAGCGAAATGCAAAATCAAATTATACTCTGCGACCTCTGCGCCTTTGTGGTGAACCGTTGATCGTTAAGTGAATCGGAACGCAATTCTGACAAACGCCATAATGGCATCAGGGCGGCGATGGCCGACGGCAACGCCGCTCAAATGAAATGGGAACGCATTTGAGGACGGAATATGGACGGGGATCGTGGAGATTAATTCAGAATGTACTTCAGGGGGTTCACCGGAACACCATTGAGCATGACTTCATAGTGAACATGGGGTCCGGTACTTCTGCCGGTGTTTCCGACCAGCGCGATAGGTTCGCCGCGTTTGACCGTTTCACCGCGTTTTTTGAGAGCTTTTTGGATGTGGCCGTATCGGGTGACAAATCCGTGCCCGTGATCGATGGTGATCACCATGCCAAGCAGCCCTTTTCTCCCGGTGTAGGCGACAACGCCGTCGGCGGTGGCAAGAATCGGTGTGCCTGCCCGATTGGCAATATCCATCCCCTTATGGAACTCACGGAGGCCGGTAAAAGGTGATTCCCGATATCCGAAACGTGAGGTCACCCAGCCGTCCACCGGGCGGATTGCCGGTGTACAGGCCAGCAGATTTCGTTGGTCCTCAAGATAATTCAACAACGAACTGAACCCGCTCTCCTGATTCATACGGGCCATTTCCAGCTGTTCCGTTTGTTCATGCATCTCGCGGATCAGACTGTCATGGCGTTGCTGCAACGGCACACTCGTGTCCAGATCTTCGGGAATGGAGCCGCCGATACCGAAAAGTCCGTCCTGGGTGGCCTTCTGTTCGATGTTTGCGATAATGCGGATCTTGTTTTCGAAATCATGAAGGGCAACCAGCTCATCTTTGAGCTGATTGATCTGTTCGGCAAAATTTTTAATCTGATGTCTTTGGGTGGAGATCTCTTCTTTTCTGGAATTCAATTCCTGAAGCAGGGCCTGACTATCCCCCTGGGCAAATTTCACCTGGGTGTAATCGTATACCAACCAACCGGCGCCGGCACATCCGAGCATCAACAGCAGCACGATCGATCGGAGAAAACTCCGGGATACTGTAATCCGTCGAATGGGGGTACCGGATGTACTCAGAGCGATGAAGGATATTTTGTCGGCCATAATATGATTAATCCCTTTTTTCGAATGAGATCAATAACTTTAAACGTCCCTCACACAGGTAACACGGTTATTTAAAAAAAAGCCCCTGGGAGCAGTTTCACCCAAAGGCTTTGTTGGCACTCGCCTTCGGCAACCTGGCAATCTTGGCCTGTCGGCTTTAGACCCATAGCTTTGCGCCATCACCTTTCGGTGATTTTGCCCTTTCGCAGTTTACGCATATTGTTAAACGGATACCGGATAAAAACAAATATGTCAAGAAAAATCCGAAAGTGCGTTCATTTTTTGCCGGCATCGGCCCCGATATTTACCGGACCATGAAACAACGAATAAAATCGTGTAGCGATTTTATGAAACGCGACGATGTCGCTAAAAGGGCGAAAGAAACGCCTCAATCCCTGCAGCCCCGCAACAGGGACGACGCTTCATTCCAACCCGCTGCAAGCCATTATAGCCGTTGCAGTAAATATGTTCCGTTTGCAGACATCTGGAAACGATAACCGCAGAGTCGCAGAGGACGCAAAGGAACTGTATTTTTCCCCGAATCCCTGAGAGGGGGATTCGGGGAAAGAGCCCCAGCAGCCTATTGAATGTATATGTATTTTTCCAGACGATCGTTTTGCATGTCGCCCTCTATGTCCTGTTTATCCTGAGCCTGCGGAAGGGCTTGTACGTTTGCCCGTTAGCCGGTTTGGCCGGTTGGGTCAAGATACAAGTTTCAAGATTCAGGATACATGATTAAGGGGACTGCTAGCGATCAATGAGCTCTCGATCTCTTTTGGGTGCATCTTGTATCCTGCAGCTTGCATCTGTTCTTTTCATCTTTCAGCTCCAATCCCTGTCCCCTGAAACCTGAAACCCGACACCTTATCCTCTGACCTCCGACCTCCGACCTCTGACCTCTGACCTCCGACATCTGTCCTCTGCCTTCTGCCCTCTGTCCTCTGCCTGCCGAAGGGTTAGCCCGTCAGCCCGTTAGCCGGTTTGGCCGGTTGGGTCAAGATACAAGTTTCAAGATTCAGGATACATGATTAAGGGGACTGCTAGCGATCAATGAGCTCTCGATCTCTTTTGGGTGCATCTTGTATCCTGCAGCTTGCATCTGTTCTTTTCATCTTTCAGCATTGAGCTTTCAGCTTTCAACTTCAGTAATCTTTCAACTTTCAGCTTTGAGCTTTCAGCTCATCAAGTATCCTGTATCCTGCATCCCGTTTGCCTACCTGTTATGCATACCCTGAGCCAGTCGAAGGGCCTGTCCTGCCTGTCCTGAGCTCAGTCGAAGAGAGGCTCTCGAAGGGCAGCGGAATGCAAAAAGGAACATCACCTCTGCGACCTCTGCGCCTCTGCGGTGAACCGTTGATCGTAAATGGAATCGTAACGCAATTCTGGCAATCACTCTAAAATCAAAAAATATCAATCTGTTCTATGTTCTAATGGTTGCCCGCTTTTTTACAAAGCGGGCAACCATTAGGTTTATTGGATCCCCAGCTTGAACTTAAGGGACTTGAGCGTGTTTTTCATCAACATGGTGATGGTCATGGGTCCGACTCCCCCGGGGACCGGTGTGATGGATCCGGCGATTTCCTTTGCGGCGTCGAAGTCCACATCGCCCTTGAGGAGCGCCACCATCTTACTGGGATCTTTGGCGCTCGGTTTCTCGCCGACCCGGTTTACGCCAACATCGATGACACACGATCCCGGCTTGATCCACTCGGGTTTGACCAGTCCGGGGACTCCGGCGGCCACGATCAGAATATCGGCGCGCTTGCAGTGGGCCGCCAAATCCTTGGTCCGGGTGTGAACAACGGTTACGGTAGAATTGGCGCCCGGCCCTTTTTGAAGCATCATGTTGGCGATGGGTTTCCCCACGATATTCGACCGGCCAACCACAACCACTTCTGCACCGCTGGTTTCCACCCCGGCGCGCACGATCATTTCCTGGATTCCCGCTGGCGTACACGGTGGGAATTTTACCTCGTCGCCGCCGATCATGAGTCGCCCCACGTTGACGGGATGGAATCCGTCCACGTCCTTGTCCGGATCGATGGCATTGAGCACCTTTTTATCGTCGATATGTTTGGGCAGCGGAAGCTGGACAAGGATACCCTGGATGCTGTCATCGTTATTGTACTTGTCGATCAGGGCCAACAAATCTTCTTCGGAAATGTCGACCGGCTGGGATTCCTGGACTTCCTTGAATCCAAGCCGATGGGCGGTTTTGATTTTAAGCGTGACGTAGGAAATGGACGCCGGATTCTCGCCGACAAGGATCGTCACGAGACCGGGAACAGCACCGTGTTTCGCTTTAATCTCCTCTACCTCTGCAGCGATTTCCTCGAGGATCTCCTCACGGATTTCGGTGCCTTTGATCAGTTTCGCCGTCATGTTCTCTCTCCTTTCCTCCAGTTGGTTAGCGGTTGTTAATTATGGTTCTTCTCCAATTTAGTTGGAGAAGAGGGTCCAGGGATTCATCCTTCGGCAAGCTCCCCTCGACGCTGCTCGGGACAGGCAGGACAGGCAGTACAAGCGGGTCAAGGGGTCGAGTGAAATGATAATCATAGAGTCCAATACTTATGCCTTACTCCCTTCGCCCTTGCGCCCTAAGCCTTGAGCCCTTACGCCCTGAGCCGTAATGCATTGACCCCTTGACCCCTCGAATCCTTGACCCCTCTTCTCTCATTAATTTAGAAAATACTATTATTTACAATTAGATAAATAATATTAATGAATTCAACACATGAACCTATATGGGGTACGGTACCTGGTCGAGTCCCGCCCGCTGATCAAACCCGAGCATGATGTTCATATTTTGAACCGCTTGCCCGGCGGCCCCCTTTACAAGATTGTCGATGGCCGAAATCAGAATCAGCCGCCGCCCCCCTCTTTCGACCTTGCAGCCGATGTCGCAATAATTGGTGCCGCGCACGTGAAGTGTGTCCGGCGGACGGGCGGCTGTCCGAATCCGGACAAAGGGCGCGTCCTTATAGAATTGCTGGAGACACATGCTCACCGCCTCATCCGACTGTTCTTCCCGGAGGCGGGCATACAAGGTGGTCAGCATGCCCCTGGACTTGGGGACGAGATGGGGAACGAAGCTGATCTGGACCGGAACCCCGGCCTCCTTTTCGAGCACTTCCTCCATCTCCGGGGTATGCCGATGGGCCCCGATTTTATACGCCTTGAATGATTCCTGAACCTCGCAGAAGTGGGTCGTCAGGGAGGGCGACCGGCCGGCTCCGCTCACCCCCGATTTGGCGTCGGCTGCAATGCTGTCCAGATCGAGCCAGTTTCGGCGGATCAACGGGATCAACGGCAGCAGTACGCTGGTGGGATAGCAGCCGGGATTTCCGATGAGATCGCTCCGGCGGATGTCGTCGGTGTAAATCTCGGACAGACCGTAAACGGCCTTCTCCGTGTAAGGACCGGCCGAATGGGGTTGGTAGGCGGCCTCATATCGGGATACGTCCCGAAACCGAAAATCAGCCGAAAGATCCACCACGCGAAGCCCGTTTTCAATGAGTTCGGGAATCAGATTCATCGGAAGCTGATGGGGCAAGGCGGTGAATACCAGATCGACACGCTGGGCCAGGACAGCAGCATCGTATGCCTCGCACACCAGATCCACAATCCCGGCCATGGACGGGTAGACATCGCTAAAACGGGCCCCTGCATATTGCCGTGAGGTCAGGATAGCTATCTCCACATTGGGATGACCGGACAGCAGCCGGACAAGTTCCGCACCCGCATATCCGGTGGCCCCGACGACGCCTACGCTTATCATTTAACCTCCCAGCACGGCGCTCTGAGAAGCAGGCGGTACACCCAGCTGCTCAGGCATTGCGTCTCTCTCAGTTTGTCGAAAGGGGGAATCGATCCTGCCTACAGACCAAGGCGGCACCTTAGCAAACAAATCCACCTGTTTCAAGAAGCGAAAACAATCAACGGATTTCCGGAACAAGAATACTGGAAAAGGATCCGAGGATCCAAGGGGTCAAGGGTTTGTTTTCCGGGGATAGGGCTTGTGCGATTGGCACTGACTTGAGTTCCGTGCCGTATAAATCATTTTTTCAGGAATTACACAGCTTTTCGATAATGTTTCTACTGTTTCCAAACACTCGCCTCGTTGTAATGATTGTGTATTTCACTTGAACCCTAGAATCCTCGAACCCTTGAACCCTAGTTGATGAGATTCACAGTGGGCAGAAGCCCTTTGGCCTTTGCTCTACAATCAAAAAAACACTCTGCAGATGGTATTTTGGGGGCCGGAACGGCCAATTCCTAAAATCGTGAAACGATTTTAGTCTTGGATGGTCTTTTTGACGTTCGGGATGGTCTCCGGTTTGCCCTTTTCCATATACCGGCTGTCGCCATCCCGGCGGGTGACATTTTCGTAAACACCGTTATCCCGGCGGACCAGTTTGGTGAACCCCAGATCCCGCAGCTCCGCATTGGTTTTCGGTGTGCTGATGTTTACCCGGGAGATGATCCGGTGTATCGATTCCCGGCACTCCGGACAATGGGTCAGTTCTTTGTCCTTGATGGATTGTTCCACCTCAAAAGTGAGCCCCAGTTCACAGGGTTCTGATGTGTGTTCGTACTCGTATACCGGCATGTGGTCAGCCTCTTGTATTAGGGGATCGTCATGTTTGGTAAACTATTATACTACAGTGCCGGAAACGCTTCAAGATTCGAGGGGCAGGTTGGAGGGTAAAAGGTTGGAGGTCGGAGGTTGGAGGTTGGAGGCCTGCCCGTCCGCCTGAGGCAGATGAATCTTTGGCGGGCTCCGGGCGCAAGGCTCAGGGCTCAGGGCGCAGGGCTCAGGATACAGGACTCGATTCTGGATGCTGGATACTCGATACTGGATGCTGGATACTCGATACTGGATGCTTGTCCGCCTCAGGCGGGCTGGATGCTGGATGCTCGATGCTGGATTTTGTATAAGCTGAAAGCAGGAAGAAAATATGAACAACGAGTGACGTACCGCGAAGCGGGACTAATGACCAGTGACGCCGCCTGCGGATTCGACATGCTCACCACAAGCAGGCGGCAAATGACGTTTGCCACCGGCAAACCGCATAACCGGCCAAACCGGCAAACTGGCGAACCGACCAACGGGCCCACGGGCCAAAGGGCAGACTGGATGCTAGATGGGAACTCGGTACTAGGGTTGGAGGTCTTAGGTTGGAGGTTAGAGGCCTGCCCGTCCGCCTGAGGCAGATGAATCTTTGGCGGGCTCAGGGAGCAGGGTTCAGGGCTTAGGGCGCAAGGCTTAGGGTTCAAGGCTTGCCTGTCCGCCTGAGGCGGATAAACCTTTGGCGGGGTGGAGGTTGGAGGCCTGCCCGTCCGCCTGAGGCGGGACTCAGGATAGTCGGGCCAACGGGCAGACGGGCCAACGGGCCCACGGACCTAGCCCCCCAAATACGCCTTCTTGACTTCCGGATCGTTGAGGAGGTCGTCGGAGCGCCCTTCCAGAACGAGCTCGCCGTTTTCCAGGACATAGCCCCGTCGGGCGAATTGCAGCGCCATTCGGGCGTTCTGTTCCACAAGCAAGATCGTGGTGCCCTCTTCGTTGAGCTCCTTCATGGCCCGAAACACATCCATCATGAGAAGTGGGGCCAGGCCCATGGAGGGTTCATCCAGAAGCATGATCCGCCGACCGCTCATGAAGGCTCTCCCGATGGCCAGCATCTGCTGCTCGCCGCCGCTGAGGGTTCCGGATTTTTGGGTTTTCCGCTCATCCAACCGTGGGAAAATGGTCAGCACCCGATCGATGTCCTTTTGGATCTGATCGTTGTCTTTCCGGGCAAATGTGGCCAGGGTCAGGTTCTCCATGACCGTCAGGTTTCCGAACAGACGACGGCCTTCGGGCACATGGGATATGCCCAATTTGCTGACCACCTTGTCTGCGGCATAGTCGAGCAGATCGTTCCCATCAAAGGTCATCTTTGTTCCCGATTCCACCGGCACGAGACGGGATATGGCCCGGAGGGTGGTGCTTTTTCCCGCGCCGTTGGCGCCGATGATACAGACGATCTCCCCTTCTTCGATATTAAAATCGATTCCGTGAAGGGCCCGGATCTTGCCGTAGGAGACGCGAAGGTTTTCGACCGAGAGCAGCATTATTCCACCATCTCACTTCCAAGATAGGCCTCGATGACCTTGGGATTGTTTTGAATCTCTTCGGGGGTGCCCTCTGCAATCACCTCGCCGAAGACCAGGGTCTGGATTTCCTGGCACAATTCCATGACAAACCGCATGCGGTGCTCGATCAGAAAAATGCCGACACCGAATTTGCGGTGTGCCCGCCGGATGATTTCCATCATCTGGATGAGTTCTTCGGGGTTCATTCCGGCGGTCGGCTCATCGAGAAACAGGATTTTCGGCTCCATGGCCATGGCCCGCGCCATTTCCACGCGCCGCTGGGCGCCATAGGGGAGATTGAGCACAATCTGGTTTGCAAACCGGTCCACTCCGAATAGCTCCATCAATACCTGAGCCTTTTCCCGGCTTTCGGATTCTTCCCGTTTGCGTTTCGGGGTCCCGAAAAACGCCCCCACCAGACCATACGTCAGCTTGGAGTAGCGTGCCATCATGACGTGTTCCAGAACCGTCATATGCCGCCACAGCTGAAGATTCTGGAAAGTGCGGCCCAGTCCGCGCGCTGCGATCTGATAGGGCTGCAGTCCGACGATGGATGCGTTGTCGAGACGGATGTCGCCCTCGGTGGGACGATAAATTCCCGTAATCAGGTTGAAAATCGTTGTTTTTCCGGCACCGTTGGGTCCGATGAGGCCGTGGATCTCACCGGGCTCGATGTTCAGGCTGTAGTTGTTCACGGCGCGCAGACCACCGAAATCGTGGCTCATGTGATGTACTTCAAGCAACGCCATGGCTATACCTCGGATTCAGGGTTTTGCTTCGGCTTCAGAACGGACCGGACATCGAACTCGCGAAAGGCGATCAACCCGGTCGGCCGATAGATCATCACCAGAATCAGCAGCAATGGGATGATGACCCATTTAAACAATTCAAAGGGGCGGAGGGCCTCACTGAGCAGGCTGATGCTCACCGCGCCGACGATGGATCCGTACACCGAGTTCAGGCCTCCGAAATAGACCATCGCCAGCACTTCAGCCAACTTCTGCAGGCCGAAGGTGGCCGGGTTTACATATCTCAGGACATGGGCAAAAAGCCCACCGGCCACTCCCGCCCAAAAGGCTCCGAATAAAAATGCCGTCATTTTGGTACGCCGGGTGTTGACGGTCATGGCATTGGCGGCGACTTCATCATCACGGACCGCATTGAGTGCCTTTCCCAGGGTGGAGCGCACGAAATTGTTAATCGTCCATATGCACAGGACCGCCCATGTAAACACAACCGGAAGACTGGCAAGGTCGGGCTGACCTTTCAGACCGCGAGGACCGCCCACTATTTCGAGGTTCTCGATGAGGCTCTTGACGATAAATAAAAATGCCAGGGAAATAATGGCCAGATAATCTCCCCGGGTTCGAAAAGACGGCACGGCGATCAACAATGCCCCAAAGGAAGCCACAGCGCCGCCCACCACAAGCGCCAGGGGAAAAAAAGCGGGGGCCAGAAATTTGGGCAACAGGGCGGCCCCAAAAAGCTTGTCGTTGGCAAACAGGACCACCGTGACCACCGATGCCCCATACGCGCCAAGCGCCATAAAGCCGGGATGGGAGCAGGAAAACTCACCCATGTATCCGTTGATGACGTTGAGACTCAGTGTCAACATGACAGCGATCAGGGTAAACCGCAGTGCCATGCCCCGGTAGGCACTCATATCGGCCCAGATGTGCATCACCAGATAGAGCAGGATCAGATAACCGATCACCGAGACAGCCGACGGAAGCTTCGACAATTTGTCCGCCATCCAGTTGGCGGGGCGAATCGTGAGGGTGCCGAACAACGCAATGGGAAGAAAATAAACCAGGAAAACGTAAAGCAGCACGCGTGGCGTCTGAAACGGATCCGGCACACTGACCACGCCGCTGAATGCACCGCCGACAAACATCTCGCCGATGATGACCAGCTGGTCCCATCCCTGCCAGAGAAAATACTTGATATCCTTGGCGATAGCCAAAATTCCGAAGAGGCTCGGCATCTTGTCCATGTCGAGGGCATCGACAAGATAATCCCCCACAAGTTGTTCCAGAATGACGGCCAACAGGGCACCTAAAAGCCATCCGAGGATCGGGACCAGCGACAGACGATGCTGCACATTGTGGCGCAGTCGCAAATAGTGTTTTTCAGAAGTGGGATTATCGGGAGTCATGTTGCAAAAATTCCAGTCAGAAAGAGTCCGATCCGTGATCCGGATGTTGCTTAAACACCTCAGACGTTGCTTTGCCGGTAAACCCGGAATTGCACCATGCCATTCTCGAAATGAAGCTCCCCGCAGCCCCGCAGGGCGGGATTTCCGCTTTGCTACAACAAGCTGCGGGGTATCAAAGGGGAGGATATCTATTCTTAGCCCCCTCACCCTAACCCTCTCCCACCGCGGGGAGAGGGAACCAAAGGACACCCTGCAGCAAGCTACAGGGAATTATCAAGTTAAAGCCGCAGCTTGGCGCTGTAGGGTTCACCGAAGAAACCATGGGGGCGGTACACCAGTATGAGCAGAATAATCGAATAGGCGATCAGGTCGCGAAGTGTCGATGGAAACACCAGCGGCACAAATATTTCGATAAAACCGATCAGGAAACCGGCAAAGCAGGCCCCCATGATGGACCCCCTGCCTCCCAGGATTGCCGCGACAAACGCCTTCCAGCCGTAGACGATGCCCATGGTCGGTTCCAGGACCGGGTAGGCCATCCCGAAAAATATTCCGGCCACCGCCGCCAAAGCGGAACCTATGGCAAAGGTCATCCGTGCAATGGCGTTAATCGACACGCCCATCAACGGGACCACCAGGTAGTCGAACGCCATGGCACGCATGGCCATTCCCCATTTGTTTTTCTTGATAAACAGGTGCAGGGCCAACATGAACGCAAGGGAGACGCCCACAATCATGATCTTGATATTGGTAATATCAACGCCCCCGATGCTGAAGGTCTGGCTCTCGATGATTTCCGGAAAACTGCGGCGTTTGGCTCCCAGAAGGATGAGGTTTCCCTGCTCCAGAATGATGCCGATCATCAGGCCGGTGATCGCCGCCGAGGCGCGCGGCGCATCGCGCAAAGGCCTGTAACCGATGCGTTCCACCGCCATGCCCACGATGGATGTCAGGCACATGGCGCCAAGCAGGGTTAGAATCAGAATGACCCATCCCGGCAACGCCAGGGAGCCGGCGACGGTTAAGCCAACCAGGAGAGAGGCAATGCCGAAGCCGATGTAGGCGCCGACCATAAAGATGTCGCCGTGGGCAAAGTTGAACAGCATCAAGATACTGTAGACCATGGAATAGCCCAGGGCGATCAAGGCATAGAAGCTCCCCCATTGGAGCGCATCGATGATGTTCTGAAAATCGAGGAGGTTTTGCAGATTCAGTGTCATGGGCTGTATATCCGGGGACTTTATAGTGGTTGTTAAAAAAACGTTCCGATTGCCTAACGTTTTTTTGCTACAACCCTTATGCCGCCATCCATATATCGGAACATATTTTTGGCAAGCGGTATAAAAGGGCGGGCCCAGGGGAATCCCTGGCCCGCCCTTTTTTTATCTCACCTCAAGGGTGCGCACTTGAGTGTCTGGAATATCCAGCACTTCTTCGAAATGAGCGATTTTCGGTTTGAATTTTCTGCGGCGCAGCCGCTTTTGGTAACATCACCACGTGATGTTACGGGCAGACCGATTTAAAAAATTCGTATTCGCCCTTTTCGCTGATCCGGACAATGACGGCACATTTGATCGGATCGCCTTCCTCGGTGAAGGTCATATTGCCGGTGATACCGTCAAATTTTTTGATTTTTGCCAGCGCGTTCCGGACACATTTGCGATCTTTTTCGATCCGGCCGGTCAGTTTCCCGCAGGACTCGATCGCACTTTGCACGAGGCGCAGGGCGTCCCAGGTCAGGGCGCCGACGTCATCCGGGATGTAGCCGTACGTCTTTTCGTAGCGGTCGATAAAGGCTTTTGTCGCGCCTTTGGCTCCGGCAGCCGCATAGTGGGTGCTGAAAAAGAGGCCGTAGCAATCCTCACCGCACAGTTCCACGGTCTCGGCCGATCCCCAGCTGTCGCTGCCCACGATGGGCATCTTGATCCCCTTCGAATGGGCCTGCTGCACAATCAGCGCCACCTCATTATAGTACTGGGGGGTAAAGAGGACCTGTGCTCCGGAGTTTCTGATTTTGTTCAGCTGGGAGCTGAAGTCCACATCTTTGGTGGTAAAACTCTCGAACGCCACGACGGATCCGCGGCCATGGAGTTTCTCCCAGGCTTCTTTAAAAAACTCGGCCAGCCCCTTGGGGTAGTCGCTGGCCACATCGTAGAGAACAGCGGCTTTCTTGAAACCGAACTCCTCGGTGATGAAGTTTGCCAGGACCGGTCCCTGGAAGGGGTCCAGAAAACAACCGCGGAACACGTAGGGACGATCTTTGGTGGTATCGGGGTTGGTGGACCAGGGGCTGATCATGGGTGTTTTCCAGTTGTTGGCGACCTCACCGGCCGGAACGGCCTGTTTGGATGACTGGGGCCCGACGATAACCAGAACTTCGTCATCGGTGATCAGTTTGGTGTTGGCCCGAACGGCCGATTCGGCCTTGGATTCGTTATCTTCAATGTACAGTTCCACAGGGTATTTCTTTTTGCCGACCTTGAGACCTCCAGCGGCATCGATATCTGCTTTCCACATCTCGGCGGCGTATCGTGTTCCCTCTCCAACCTTCGGGATGTCACCGGTGAGCGGTGCGTTGATTCCGATCTTGATGGTCTTGGCGCGACCCCAGGCACATGGCGAGAGGATGAGACTGAGCACCACACAAGCAAGCACAACGTAAAGAGCTTTCCGCATCACGACCTCCTTTGGCTTTCTTTCTGGTTGTTTTGTATAACGGAATGAAATCGCGTAACGATTTTATGAAACGCGACGATGTCGCTTTCGGGCGAACGGCCCGCCCGCTGTGATGATAGCGGACTAAAGATCCTATCCCTGCAGCAAGAGGCAGGGCATCAGGTCGTTCATCCGGGATTGGATCCTATAACATTTTTTTGGCCAGATTAAGATGCGGTCTGATATCACACGGCTAAATATTTTTCAACTTATAAAATCGTGAAAGGATGCTGATAAGTAAAAGAAGGACTCTTAGATTTTTTTCAACATTAGTGGTTATTCCATTGCATTGGCGTAATCTCAAAGGATTCAAGGGTTCAAGGAGTCGAGGATTCGAGTGAAATGCTTAAAACAACGAGTCGAATACCCGGCAACGCTCAAATATGCCCTGCCCCGAATTACTTGGAAAACATCAATGTCACCGAACTCAGGGAAATATTGTGTAGCGCTACAGATTGAAAAGTCTTAGAAAGAAATGGTCACAGATATATCTTTAAATAACTCCCTGGATCCTTGAACCCCCGAATCCTTGACCCCTTTGATCCTTATAAAATGGTTATTTCCTAATATCCTCCACCAGATCCTTGATAATGGACATCACATTGCTGCCGCGCTCTTTGGCGATGTGGTGAGCCTCTTCGACAAGCCTGGCAGCCTGCTCCTTCAAGTCGGATGGCGAAGGCACCGGGAGGTTCATCCGTTCGTAATGCCACGCGAGAAGTCGAACGGCGAGCTTCTCTTCCTGTTGTCTGAAAAAGCCCACAACGATCTCCTTTCCACCTATCGCACCGGTGGCGTGCGTAATATGGATAGATCGATTATTGTCGTCCGGAAGTTAGCTATTCCGGCAGGATCCAAGGATTCAAGGGGGCAAGGAGCCAAGGTTTACCCGCCTCAGGCGTGGGTTCAAGGTATAACGGCTCAGGGCGTAAGGCTTAGGGCGCAAGGGCGAAAGGCGTAAGGCATAAGTATTGGACTCTATGATTATCATTTCACTCGACCCCTTGGCCCCTCGAACCCTTGAACCCCGTATTTGTCATTCCACTCGACCCCTTGGCCCCTCGAACCCTTGAACCCCGTATTTGTCATTCCACTCGACCCCTTGGCCCCTTGGCCCCTCGACCCCTGGTCGCCTTTGGCGCCGTCCGAGTGAGTTGCATCACCAGCCGCTCCAGCACCCCACGGGCCTGGTGTCCGCCCGTCTTGATGGCGACATCCGCCTCGAGAATCTCGGCATATCCATCGAGCAACTCTTTTTTCGAAAAAAGCCCGGCCTTTTTCATCATCAGGTACACCGGATAGGCATTTTTCGGATTGGGTGCAATATACAGGTCCGTCTGTACGCCTTTTTTCCGGCGTTTGCCCGTTTTAGAGGCTTTTGTGGCTGTCTGGTCATCATTCTCCGGCGCGAGTGCGCGTGCCCATTCTTCCAACAGCGCCGTCAGGGAAGCGTCATGATCCTGTATCCGCGGCATCACCTCCTGGCGAAACCGTTGAAACGGCATATCGGCATGCCACACGCCCCCGTTGGGCCCATCGATAAATTCCCTGATCAGAATCAGTTTGCGGACCTGATTGGTCACCGCCGCAAGCAGCTGCAGCGGGTGGGAGATCTCCCCGCTGTCCAGCAAGGAGGTCATGAAAAAAAGCGCGCCTTCCATATCGCGACCGGTCACCGCATTTGTAAATTCGTAGATCGGATCCCTTTTGGTACGGGTGAGCACCGATTCCACGTCTTGGGGTGAAATGTTCGGAAGGTCACCGGTGTAGTCGATCAGCTTTTCGATGTTTGCGGTAAAGGTCCGCAGATCGAACCCACTTTTTTCGTAAAGGGCTTCGAAAACTCCGGGCGACATGGTCTTTCCCTGCTTCCGAAGAGCTTCCTCGAGGCGTTGTTTGAGTACTGCCCCCTGGACCTGTCGGTCGGCCCTCCGATCACCCTTGGGTATGCTGCAGTCGACAATGATGCCGCTTTCATCGATCGCTGAATAGAGTTTTTTGCGCCTGTCGACCCGGTCTGTCGTGATAACCAGGTGATTCCCGGCGGGAAAGCCTTTTCCAAGGGCCTCCTGCAGGAGGCCGGCCTGGTCCCGAGGTTCGGGGAGCGAAAGTTCGTGTTCCCGGCAAAACGTTACCACCCGGTCCAGCCATTCCCCATCCTCAACCCCGTCGGCATCCATTTTCAAGAGATCCCTTCGGGGGCCCGATTTGAGGTCCTCCAGTGTCAGCCCCTGTATCGACAGCACGGACAAAAGATAACGGGCGGCCTTTCGGTTATCGTTGGCATCGGCTGCCTGCCTGGCCCGGGTGAGTAAACTGGATAAATCTTTGGAGGTGTCGAACAGCTGCGTGGAGACCAGGGCCACCACTTTAGTCCCACCGAGGAGGGAAAAGGTGTTTAGCCGTTCAAGGATGTCCGGCATCTCGGCATCCATGCCGTCGAACGCCTCGAAGTTGAGGCTTCGGGAGGCCTCCGGAATCATGGCATCCAGCAGCGATCGATACGCCTCTGCAACCAGCAGCTCGTCCCCATAGATCAAATAAATCGGCGCATACCCGGATGCATCCGCTTCCCGGATGTGGGTTTCTATCTCTTTGTAGCTGATTTCGGTCATGGGTTGGTAAAGGTTTGCCGGTTTGGCCGGTTCGCCGGTTCGCCAGTTAGCCGGTTAATCAGTTTTCCGGTTAGTTTACATATTAGCCGCAGACCCACGCGGACAGGCGCGGAAATGGGTGGGCCCGTGGGCCGGTTCGCCAGTTTGCCGGTTGGGTCAAGATACAAGTTTCATGATTCAGGCTACATGATTAAGGGGACTGCTAGCGATCAATGAGTTCTCGATCTCTTTTGGGTGCATCTTGTATCCTGCAGCTTGCATCTGTTCTTTTCATCTTTCAGCTTTGAGCTTTCAGCTTTCAACTTCAGTAATCTTTCAACTTTCAGCTTTGAGCTTTCAGCTTTCAACTTCAGTAACCTTTCAGCTTTCAGCTTTGAGCTTTCAGCTCATATAAAATCCAGCATCCAGTACAAAGCATCCAGTATCCGTATCTGTCATTATCGTGGCATCCTATTCAATACCAGATGGTAAATGAAAATCCCGATGCCGATGGTGACCGCGCTGTCGGCGATGTTGAACGCCGGCCAGTGCAGGTTTCCAAGGTACACATCCAAAAAATCGACGACCCTGCCGAATCGGAACCGGTCCACCATGTTGCCGATGGCGCCGCCAAAAATAAGTGCGAAACCGAAGGCCAGAAAGCGATGGGTGCCCGGTGTGGTGGCGTAAAGGTACAAAATAACACCCGCCGCCAGAGCGGATGCAAACAGGAACACGGCGGTTTGAATCGTTGAGCTTTGGGCGGAAAACAGGCCGAATGCCACGCCCGGATTCTGGATGTGGGTCAGATTAAAAAATCCCGGGATAATCGGCGTGGAACTGTAAAGCGGAAGATAATGCAGCACCAGGGCCTTGGTCACCTGGTCCAGGAGAGCGACGGTTCCGGCGATGATCAGAAGCCGAAGCGCCCTAGAGGCTCTGGAATCAGCTCCCTTGGAATGGTTCTCCGGAGGGGCGGTGTTCATCGTGTCGTTGTTGGTTTCCATATTAGGATAACGCGCGTAACTGTATTTGCATATGTATGATCCAAGAGGGTTCAAGGAGCCAAGGATTCAAGGGTTCGAGTGAAATACTAAAAAAATACAAACAGTTGAACCCACTCATGCCCTTCAGCCCGCTACAAGGACCTAACCAATTCCTCTTCCCTGATAACATTTTGGAGCGAGGGGGGAATCCCATTCGGCGAGGCTATTGGAATAGAAATTTTAGGCTGCCATAGGTGGACAAACCCCCCGCACCGAAGGCGGGTAAACCTTTCGCCCTATTTGCGACATCGTCGCGGTTCATAAAATTGTTGCACGATTGGATCTTTTTCAAGCCAGGGTAGCAGGGCAATAGTTGTCTCGTAATTTGCAAAACTGGGCATTTATAGGAATTGCCAAAAATACGTTCCGTTTCATGACCACATCAGGCCTGTACGGTGACCGGTCCTACATTGCGCTGTCCTTCTGCCCTCGTAGGGCGGGTCACTGTACCCGCCGGCAAACTTGGCGATAAATGCACATAATTCGAATCATAACGTTATTCTGACAAACGCTATAGATGATGTTGTCATTCCGGGCTTGATCCCCGCTGAATAGGGGATCTGCGACCGGAATCCAGGTCTTTTCTATCGAATTAAACTAATGGATACCGGATCGAGGATGCCGGTTCTACTGAAAAACATGTGGCAAAGAGGGTCCTAGCTTATCAGCCTCAGGCATGGCTCCAAGGTTTACCCGCCTCAGGCGTGGGTCAAGGCCTGCCCTCATGGGGCACCGGTTCAAATGTTTGTAATCGTATATTTTGGACAGTTTTTAAATATCGCACTTTAACTCTTGCTTGTGGGGTCGAAGCCTTCAGGCGTAGCTCCAAGTTCGATGAGCGACCTGTCCGGCGTAGCCTCAAAGCGACCTGTGGGGTCGTAGCTCAGAGAGCAAAGTCGGAAGCTCAAGCGAGCGAAAGCCCGCCTTGGCGAAGACGGAAGCCCCAAGCCCTATGCCCTATGCCTTAAGCCCTGAGCCTTTACCCTTACACTATCATTTCCCTTGAACCCACGCCCGAGTCGGGTAAACCTTGACCCCTTGAATCTTTTTTTTTTAGTTCACTTGAACCCTCGACCCCTTGAATCCTCGAACCCTATGTATATCATCACCCTTGACCCCTTGGCCCCTCGAACCCTTGACCCCTTGACCCCTTTTCTCGAACTTGGTCGGAGCCAAACAAACAGCATCTCAACTGAAATATCGTCGAAATGTTACGACATGGCACTCAGTGCCCTCCGACACCTGTCGCATATCGTCGGGTGGTCGCTATCGTCCCCCACCGTGGTGTCGTGCACCCAGCACCGCTCACACTTGGTCCCCGGCGCGGGGGCCACTTTGACAGCCAGTCCCGGCACCTCTTCACTCACAAAAGCGTCCCCCGGCGCGCTGCCGTTTTGAAGGGCCACGCTGGAAACGATTAAATTCGACCGGAGGTCGTCGAAGTTCCGAAGCAGGTCATAGAGCCCGTCCTCGCCGGCGTATATCGTGATCTCCGCATCCAGCGGATGCCCGATCAGTTTATTCTCCCGTGCCGTTTCCAGCGCTTTGGTGATTTCTCCACGCACCGCAAGCAGGGTTTCCCACCTGGCGGCCAGGGATGGGTCGATCCACTCCGGCTCCACCACCGGCAGCGTCGCCATGTGGACACTTTCCTCACGCCGGGCGTGAACCGGCATGTATTTCCAGATTTCCTCCGCGGTAAATGAAAGGATCGGCGCCATGATCCGGACCATCCCTTCCAGAATAATCGACATCACGGTTTGCGCGCTGCGTCGCGCCCTGGAGTCGGCCGGTGACGTGTACAGCCGGTCCTTCAGGATGTCCAGGTAAAAGGCGGACAGATCCAGTGTGCAGTAGTTGTACATGGCATGGTAGATCATGTGGAATTCGTATTTCTCATAGGCGGTTTGCGCTTTCTGAATCAGCAGTTGCAGCTGGTACAGGGCAAACCGGTCCAGGCTCTCCATCTCGCCGTAGGGTACGGCATCCTCTTCCGGATCGAAATCGTACAGGTTGCCGATCAGGAACCGGCAGGTATTCCGGATCCGCCGGTAGGCATCGCTGAGCTGCTTGAGGAACCTATCCGAGATACGGATGTCGTCCCTATAATCGGATGCAGATACCCACATCCGGAGGATTTCCGCCCCGTATTTTTTGATGGCCTCTTCGGGGGCCACGATGTTGCCAATGGATTTGGACATCTTTTTGCCTTCGGCGTCCACCACGTATCCGTGGGTCAGGACCCCCTTGTAGGGCGCCGTGTTCCGTGTGCCGACGGCGGTGAGCAATGAGCTGTGAAACCAGCCCCGGTGCTGGTCACTGCCCTCGAGATAAAGATCCGCGGGCCACGTCAGATTGTCCCGCTGTTCCAGAACGGCCGCATGGCTCACACCCGAATCGAACCAGACGTCCAGAATATCCGTTTCGCGGTCGATGTTGTCACCGCCGCAGGCCGGGCAGGTGGTACCGGTCGGCAGCAGGTCCTTCGCCTCTTTCTCAAACCAGATATCGGCACCGTGCCGCTCGAAAAGCCCGCACACGTGGTCCATGATGTCCCGGGTCAAAAACGGGGTATCGCAGGAGTTGCATGAAAACATGATAATGGGTACGCCCCAGGCCCGCTGCCGGGACACACACCAGTCCGGCCGGTTTTCGATCATCCCGTAAATCCGGTCCCGGCCCCACTGGGGGATCCACTCCACCCGGTCGATGGCTTCCAAAGATTTTTTCCGAAGATCGGTTTTGTCCATGGAGATAAACCACTGGGGCGTGGCGCGGAAAATAACCGGCTCCTTGCATCGCCAGCAATGGGGATAGGAATGGACGATCTTCTCTTCGGCCAGAACAGATCCGATTTCCCTGAGTTTGGCGTTGATATTCGGGTTTGCGTCGAACACAAACTGCCCGCTGAAAAAGTCCACGTCATCCGTGAATACACCCTTCTCGTTCACCGGGCTGTAGACATCCAGACCGTACTGCAATCCGACCTCGTGGTCTTCCCGGCCGTGTCCGGGTGCGGTGTGCACGCAGCCGGTGCCGGCTTCCAGGGTGACGTGATCGGCCAGAATCAGCAGGGAGTCCCTGCCGTACAGGGGGTGCTTGCATGTCTTACCTTCCAGATCCCCGGCATCGATTTCCGAGAGGACCCGGTAATCGGTGATCCCGAAGCTCTGCATGTTGAAATCCATGAGATCGCGGGCCAGGATCAGCACCTCGTTGCCCCCCACGTCCACGGCAACATAATCAAATTCCGGATGGAGCGCGATGGCCAGGTTGGCCGGAATCGTCCAAGGCGTGGTGGTCCAGATGACCACGGAAACATCCTTGCCGGCCAGCGACGGGTACGTGTCCGTGATGTCGTCCTGAAGCGGGAACTTAATAAAAATAGACGGTGATGCCTCGTCGAAATATTCGATCTCTGCTTCGGCCAGGGCCGTTTGACAGCTGCAGCACCAGTAAATCGGCTTCTTGCTCAGAAACAGGCTTCCGTCCAGGGCGAACTTGCCGCACTCCCGGGCAATGGTGGCCTCGTAGCTGAAGGCCATGGTCAGATACGGATCGGCCCATTCACCCAGCACGCCGAGGCGTTTGAACTCCTCGCGCTGAATATCGAGATACTTCTCCGCATAGGCTCGGCAGCGCTTTCGGACCTCCGCCTGGGTCATGTCCTTGATCTTCGGGCCCAGCTCCTTTTCCACATTATGTTCGATGGGCAGCCCGTGGCAGTCCCATCCGGGGACGTAGACCGCGTCGAATCCCATCATCTGCCGGGATTTGACGATGATGTCTTTGAGAATTTTATTGAGGGCCGTACCCATATGGATGTGCCCATTGGCATAGGGAGGGCCGTCGTGAAGGATAAACCGCTGGTGGCCGGCGGCCATGTCGCGGAGTTTGCCGTAAAGATCCATCGCCTCCCATTCCCGGAGCCGTTCCGGTTCCTTCTGAACGAGACTGGCCTTCATGGGGAATTTGGTTTTGGGAAGGTTCAGCGTTTTTTTATAATTCATTTTGTCCTCCATGCAGCCCGAACGTTGCACTTATGAGTTGAATCTAAGCATGAATTCTTTCCAGATGAACTTCTCCCTTCGGTGCAATGTCCGGGCTAACGGAAATTATATCCAAGTTTTGAGTGATTAGTGAGAACGGTAGGATATGTCAAGGAAATATAAGGAGCAAAGGCTTTGGCCAAGGGCGGGGGGCATAAGGTTTGGGGCGTAGGGCCTGGGGCGTAGGGCTTAAGGTGCAGGGCTTAAGGCGTAAGGCTTAGGGCTTAGGACTGGGGGCTTAGGGCATAAGGTTTAGAGCTCAGGGCTTAAGGCTTAGGGCTTGGAAGGACAATTTCATGGAGGGGCACGGGGAAATTCGATTCCACCCTGACGTCGGGTATGCGACAAAAACTGCTATGATGCCTGCCGTTTTGATTTATGACGAACAATCAGAGTGATGGTGAAACCTACGATGAGGAATCCGAAACTTGGTGGAAGCGGCACGGCGGTTTCCGTTGAGGCAGCCAGGATCTCGGAAACCAGTTGGATGGTCTCCGGATCGGATAACATTGGATCGTGCCCGATGCCATTGGTCATTTGATAGTTGCCGACAGAAAGCAGGTTTACCGGTAACTCACTGGAAATCGGTATATCTACCCCGCCGGTTCCGTCGAGCTGAACGCTTTCGTCAGGATTAATCCAAACATCCTGGGTAGCGCTTACGGTGACATATAATATGCGACGAGTCGCATCCGGAGACATGCGAGCCACACCTACAGAATCCTCACCAATGCCATATGGGGTTTCGTCGACATCAGCAATGTAGGGCGCGCCATTCAGCTGGTACTGGATATAGGACTCCGCTTCACTGGCCGCATATGCCGGATATAAATCGTGGTCCCCACCGGTCGTCAGTTTACTGAAGTAAGATCTGCTGGATCCATGATTCGCCCCGGCAAGGGATATCCATTTGTCAACTCGATCGGGTCTAATTCTTGCGGCATACCAACGAGCACTTAGCGACCCCATGCTGTGGCTGACAATGTCGACTTTCTGTTTCGGCGATAGCTCCGGATGACTTGTTGCAAGGTATTGATTGACTTGATTTAGATAAGATTCCACAAATGGGGCAATTTGATTCTCGGCTGCGGGGATATTGGCTCCGTCATTCGGGCTTAGATCTATTTTCCCGATGTACTCCTCAGGATATCCGCGGGCTATCAGATCATTGGCCATGGTATCGAAGCTGGAAGAACTTAGCCCGTATCCGTGAACGAACAATATGGGAGCCCTTTGGGCCAGGAGGGAAGCATCTAATCTGTTTGGTGTAAGAACAATAAAAAGTACAAAGGAAAGCGTTAAAATGGTTAGAGAGAATGTTTTTGACAGGTAATAGAAGGTGCTCATCACATAGCCCTATAAAAATCATAATTACCCTAAACGGTTACCATCGCCCAATGAAAAGTCAATCGAGAAATGAATCGAGTTTTTTTACCACCAGTTTAAGAGAGCGACTGTGACGTTACCAAAATACATTTATGCTATATTACGATCGTCGCGTTTGCCGATGGTTTCGCTCAGGAATTCGGTCGCCCGGCGCCTTGGCATTCAAAGAAAATCGCTATTTTCGCTGGCGTCCGGGTCCACTTCCATATATCGGATACCTTTTCGACGATCCTGTCCCGAACGTCTTTCCGGACCGTTCCTTCTTTCTGGAATGTGCACGGAGTAGCTGTACTGTCTCCGATCGTGTCCGGATCTTCGTCCGCCGTTATCTTTCGCAGGAACCCTGATTTTTTCCATTGGCAGGCCGGTATTGGATTTATGTTTTGAATATGCTCTCATATGCCCCCCATCAATTAGATGAAAGTCATACGCAAATTGTGTGCCGATCAAAGCGCCTAACTGCTATAAAAAACTCTGGAAAACTATTATAGTGGTTTCAAATAGTTATGAACGCTAAAAAATTATCCGGTTCTCAGAAACACACCCCGGGAGGATGTCAATAGGAGGTTCGCGTACTATTTTTCCGAATTTTTTTCACAGTCGGCTATTACCTGTTTTTCGCTATTTTATGACGGATTCCGTAATAAATAAGAATATTTCCGATTCCCCGCGTGCAAATACCAAACAGTGGAATCCCTGCAACCCCGGCGACGGGACTTACGCTCCGCTCCAACAAGCTACAGTGAATAAGCAAGTTCAAAATTCAGGGTATCAACCCAAACATTGCGCCAAAAGGAGAAGTTCATGAAATGTTCGGGTTCAGCGGGTTATCTAAGATTCTCGGGGTCTTCAGGATTCGACGGGCGAATGTTCAGATCGTTTATTTTGTAAAGAAGGGTTTTGTAGCTGATTTTCAATATTTTTGTGGCTTTACTGCGGTTCCAGCGGGTATGGGAAAGGACCCGGGAAATGATATCCCGCTCGACCTGATCCACGGCCTCTTTCCTCAGTTTTTTTAGCGAGAAGTCCTCCAGATGTTCAAAATCGATCGGCACCTGGAGAGGCGCATTCCGCCTGATATTGGTTTGCGAGGACATCTGCGCACTCTGGGCAACTGCAGCCGCGCTCGTGTGTCGCGAGTCGTGCAGTTCCGGGAGCACTTCGTCCCACCCTCCCAAGACGATCGCTTTTTTCATCACATTTTGGAGTTCGCGTACGTTCCCCGGCCATGCGTACGATTTCAGGAAATCGAGGACCTCTTTTGAAGGATAGGATATTTTGTTCTTTTTAAGTGTGTCCGAATATTTATCATAATAGTCGATCAAATCCGGGATGTCTTCGGGCCGATCTCTCAGCGGGCTGATCAATATTTTAATAATATTCAGGCGGTAATACAGGTCCTCCCGGAAGTTCATGGTCTCGATGTCACGTTTCAGATCATGATTGGTAGCGGCGATAATCCACGTGTCCGTCCTGACCATTTTTTCCGAACCCAAAGGATTGAACTCACCGCTTTGAAGTACATGAAGGAGCTTGGATTGCAAGGGCAGCGACATGTCCCCTATTTCGTCGAGGAACAACACGCCGCTGTGGGCGAATTGAAATTTTCCACGGGTCTTGCGTTCTGCGCCCGTAAATGCACCCCGCTCAAATCCAAAAAGTTCACTTTCGAGCAGCCCGTCCGGAAGCGCCGCACAGTTCACCTTGACAAACGGCTTCCCGTTTCTTGGTGATTTAATATATAGGGATTGGGCGATGAGTTCCTTGCCGACACCGGTCTCCCCCGACACTACCGTGTTCAGTCCGGTATCGGCCACGTGCTCGATCAGCTCTCGAACTTTCTGAAGGTTCGGACTGCGTCCGATGATTTCAGGTTCCATTCGTGGATGCTTTCGATATCAGTATGATCACGGACTCCTCGAGTTTTGACAACTCGATTGGCTTCTTGACGACAAGATCCGCATTGGCTTCGCCGGCCAACGCTTCAGGGTGCTGGCCGTTTCCGTAATGGCAATGACGGGCATCTCCGGGTATTTTTTCTTGAGCACCGAAATAAGGGCAACACCGGTAACACCGGGCATAACGATGTCGGTAATCAATATATCGAACCGGTCATTTGAATTTTCAATAATTTTCAAGGCTTCAAGACCGTTGGACGCAGTGATGGTGTCGTAGCTCTTCTTTACGAAATAATTCTTTAGAGCAAATAAGGTTTCCTCGTCATCATCAACGATGAGTAATCTGAAATTCGAGGTCATGACCCGCTGAATCTCCTGCAATGATTTCAGGCGAAGAGCCACTGCACGGATGACTGTGAAAAATTTTACCACATTGTGAAAGTTTTTTCACTGAAATGGTATCCCTTTCCACAGTGCAACCATTTTATAATGGGGTATTATATTATATGGTTATATAGAAAGCCCAAGTGATAAAAATAATTGATTCAGCTGTGACCTTATCTGTCACAGGTCTACGGTATAATGGTCTCAAAAACACAGAGGAGGCCTACTATGACAGCATTTTATATCAC
>Ga0209786_1000215_pt1 | contig 23929 bp, 25 predicted proteins | sample WorMetilvaeELBA2_FD_187405 | JGI IMG/M metagenome (GOLD analysis project Ga0209786, IMG submission 187405) | Marine gutless worms symbiont microbial communities from Max Planck institute for Marine Microbiology, Germany - Olavius ilvae ELBA.2... ...
AAGATAACTACCGTTTACGAGTTTTTAATGCAAGTAAAAAATGCATTAAACTGGAAAATCTTCGTTTTCCTTTTATGCGATATTAATCAGCAATATCAAAGAGTTCTGGATACCCGTTCGAACACTATTTAGACTATATTATCGCAGTTGAGTTTTTGACTGAAAAAATTCCAAGCACCAATTTACAAATAACAAATAATACTCAAATTCAAATTTCCAATAATCCAAACGAAAATAACTTATAGCGTTTTGAACTTACAACCCAACGTCTCGCCGCAGGTATAAGGTCGAATTGTGGGAGCGGCTTGTAGCCGCGATTACTATTTTAAGTAAGTATTTTTATTATGAGGAGGGTGTTTATATGGGTGGAGCATCGCTTGGGGAATGTTTTGCTGAAGCCTTTTTAGCCCGCGGCGAAAACCCAGCCATTACCTTTTTAAGGGATGGCCGGGTAGAGACGGAACTCTCCTATCTTGAGCTGGAGCAGGATAAAAACCGCATGGCCACTGTTTTCAGAGACCTGGGGGTTAAAAAGGGCGACCGGGTAATTTTGTTCCTTCCCAAATCGCTGATATTTGTGGTGGCTCATCTGGCGCTGCAAAAAATAGGTGCCATCGCCGTCCCCCTGAATCCGGGATTCAAAAAATCCGAATTGGAGTATCTGTTCCAGGACACAAGGGCTAATATTATTTTATCGGAGCCCGGCAAGCAAAGCCTGATCAAGGAGGTTGATCCCAACCTCATCAATCTGACCGTCGATACCCGAAAACCCTATCAGGACATCGAAGTTTTCCGGCTGGCTTCGGAAGATTGCAACCCATTGGACATCGAACCGCATGATCCCGGTCTCATTATCTATACTTCCGGCACCACCGGCAAACCCAAAGGGGCGGTTTTAACCCAGTTGAACCTGATCCATGATGCCCGCAACATCATCGATATATGGGAGATCAACCAGTCGGATGTGCTTTGTCATGCCCTGCCGTTTTTTCATGTCCATGGGCTTTGTTTTGCCCTGCACACGGCCCTGTTGGCCGGTGCCCATGTGGTTCTGCTCGATTCGTTTTCCCCGCCGCGGTTAATCGAGACTCTGGGGCGTAAAGACGGATCTCGTGTTTGCACCGTTTTTATGGCTGTACCGGCTATGTATGCTAAATTAATGGACCATTTAGGGGACACCCGGCCTGACTTTGCACATATGCGGCTGTGGACTTCCGGATCGGCACCGCTGCTGGCCGCTGATTTTGACCGCATTCAACAGATATTCGGCAAAGCCCCGGTGGAAAGAGAAGGAATGTCGGAAACCGGCATGAATTTTTCCAATCCACTGCACGGTCAAAAAAAGCCGGGATCCATCGGGCTGCCCCTGCCGGGACTGGAGGTTCGAATCGTTGACCCGGCTACAGGCGGGGGTGTGGCACCCGGTCAAACCGGTGAATTCTGGCTCAAAAGCCCTGCCATCACGCCAGGCTATTGGGGTAAACCCAAAGAAACTGAAGAAACCTTTGAAGATGGATGGTTTAAAACCGGCGATCTGGGCAATATCGATGAGGATGGGTACTACTACCTAACGGACCGCATAAAGCACATTATCATCTCCGGCGGTGAAAACATATCGCCTAAAGAAGTGGAAGGCGTCATCAACCAGGTTGAAGGCGTGGTGGAATCATCCGTAGTTGGTTTACCGGATGAAAAATGGGGGGAAAAGATAGTCGCGGCAGTGGTTAAAAAGCCGGATTCGGATGTTGGTGTTGAAGAAATTAAAGCCATATGTAAACATCACCTTCACGACTGGAAATGTCCCAAAATCGTTAACCTGGTAAAAGAATTGCCGCGCAATACGATGGGCAAAGTTTTAAAAGAGGAGGTCAAAAAGCTATTTTAGCAGCTGAATTTTGCATGCAATTTTTATATCGTTTTACATTATGAATTATAAAGGGACGGCATTCGTTAACATTCACCATCTGCTGAATGCTCATATCATTTCAAATCCCCTCCCATTTAATCAATATACGCCTGCAGCATTTAAATCGGCAAAAAAATCGGAAACATATTTAAATCATCTTGACTTGCTAAAGAATTAATGTATTTATAATAATTAGTTAGAAATATACGGATTGGAAATTTAATCGGCAAAATGATCCATCTCATTCAAAAAATGACTCCCCTGATGCCCACAACCAGCGGTGATCTTATCGACATGGCGTTGGAAATCTACCGACAGTCCGCAGCCCTGGGCGGTCAGATGCATCCGATTACCCGCAATGGGCTGGTTGAATTTTTGCGGCTAACCAACAGCTATTATTCAAATCTGATAGAAGGCCACTATACCCACCCGGTCGACATCGAGCGCGCAATCAACGACGACTTCACAGCAGATCCGGCAGCCCGCAGCCGGCAAATGGAGGCCCGGGTTCATATCGAGGTACAAAAAATTGTCGAAGCAGAAATTAAGGTCGGCACAAACCGGGTTTGCAGTTCTGATTTTATCCGTCTGATTCACCGGCTATTCTACGAGCGGCTTCCCAAGGATCTTTGGATCGTCCGCAATGATGAAACCAGTGAAGAGCGGCAAGTGGCACCCGGCCAATTTCGACAATCCGCTGTCAAAGTCGGTCGCCATATTCCCCCGGCCGCAGAAGAGATAGCTGGGCTTGTGGATCGGTTCGTTGAGGTTTATGCTCCGGAATCCCTGCGGGGTACCGGCCGGTTGCTCGCTGCAGCCGCTTCTCACCACCGTCTAACCTGGATCCATCCCTTTTTGGACGGTAATGGACGGGTGGCGCGTCTTTTTACCGACAGCTATCTGATTGACACGGGCATGCAAGGCTACGGTCTATGGACCATTAGCCGGGGGTTTGCCCGGCTCAGGCAAAGTTATGTCCAAAATCTGGCTGACGCCGATGCCCCCCCCAGACAGGGGGATATAAACGGCCGTGGCCATCTGTCCCAGCGGGGCCTTAATCGGTTTTGCCGCTTTTTTCTGGAAACTTGCCTGGATCAAATTCATTTCATGGCAAGTCTCCTGGATATCAATGGCATGGCAGACCGGCTTCGGGGCTATGTCGAGCTCCGCAATCAAAAAATGATCCCGGGAGCATTACCGATCAAGCCCGAAGCTTATTTCCTTCTGCGCGAAGCTTGTTTGGTGGGCGAGTTTGCCAGGGGCGAGGCCGCTCGCATTACCGGGCTTGGCGAACGGACTGCTCGTAAAGTTTTGAGCCAGCTCACGGATGATGGTTTGCTGGCGTCCAACACCCCCAAGGCACCGGTTCGCCTTGTTTTTACCGCAACGACTGCCCCTTATTGGTTTCCGGACCTGATTTCCAGATAGATTCCCGGCACCATTGATAATTACGATTGCCTAGTCAGGTAATCTTCCCACAACACCAGGGCTTCTTGGAAGTTTTTGCGCCCAAAACCAATGCGAAAATGATTGTCCCGATCACCATAAAGGGTGCCCGGCAAAAGCAGCACGCCGGCATTTTCCACCAGGTCTTTGCAAAAATCATCGACGTCTTGGCCGATCAGTTGTGGAAATCCGATTGCGCCGGCCTGGGGACGCTGCCATGCCAACCTGTCGGAATGTCGGTCAAAAAATTGATCCAGCAGAGCCAGATTGGTTGAAATAATTTCCAGGTTGCGTGCCGTCAGTTTGTCTCTGTGGCGCAGGGCCAGATCTGCCAGAAACTCGCTCGGTGCACTGTTGCAAATAGTCGTGTAATCCTTGAGAGCCGCCATGCGGCTATAAACATCTGCGTTTCGGGTGGCAATCCAACCGATGCGCAAACCCGCCAGGCCATAAGTCTTCGACATCACCCCCAGGGACACGGTGTGGGTTCCCAGATCACAGGCAGCCGGCAATCGATCTTCCATGCTATATTCCGATTCGCGGTAGACTTCATCGGAAAATAAAAGGATGTCTTTATCCCGGCAAATGCCTGCGACATTTAAAAACACTTCCGGCGGCATTAAATAGCCAGTCGGGTTATGGGGTGTGTTGATGACGACAGCTTTAGTGTTGGGACGTATGTGCTGCCGCAGTTCATCCGGATCCAGTGACCATCCATTTTCTTCCCGAGCCTTCCAAAGGGTCACCTGGCAGCCGATGCTGCGGGCAACTTCGAAAAGCGATTGGTAGCAGGGCCAATGAACGATGATGTGGTCCGCGGCATCGAGCACGGCGTGCATAAAAAGAAATATAGCTTCCTCAGCGCCGGTGTGCACCAGGATCTGCCGCGGTTCGATGTTCTCGTATAAATTCGAAATTTCCCTTTGCAAAGAGGGACTGCCCTGGGATTCCGTATAGCCGAGCCAGTGCTGGTGCAATTTTTCAGAGGCACCCGGTTCGAAATCAAGAAGATCCTGAACGGAAAATGATTCACAATCCGAAGCGCACAAAACATATTTTACGTTGAATTCATATTGGGCAAAATAACGTTCGAGTTTAAAAGCTGGAATTTGCATAATGCGAAGGCTCCAGTTGAAAATAGTTTTTGACAAGCGGTTATCTATAGAGATTAAGCTGTAAGAGCATTAGGAGCGGCTTGCAGCCGCGATCATTCAATTTCGCGGCTGCAAGCCGCTCCCACAAAACAATTGACTCGTTCTTTCCTGACAGTCAGGTTTCTATATTAATGATTGAGCGAAGCGATTCCACCATTCTTCATTAATCATTATGCATTTGTCATTTTTTAAAGCATCCCTTTGATCACCCGCTCATATTCCGGGAAATACTGGCCGATCACCGGTAGATCGAAAGAGCCTAATATACTGGTGTTGCTCTCCCGTTCCAGCAGAAACTCAAATGATTTTTCCACCAGCACTGCCGGTGTTACACGCTTGCCGGTCAATTTTTCGTAATAAGACGGTTTCACCGTAACCTTATGAGTCGTTGTGGTAGCGGATTCAACCGCAACTTCAAAGGTGGTGCTGTCGATAACTTTGACCGTAATCATAATATTCTCCATTCGGCGTAGAATCTTATATGTAAAGATTTGGTATTTTACTTCAATGCCTGCAAGAAGCCCTCGGCTACCACAGACGGATTGGTAAAAAACACTTCATGACAGCCTTCGACTTCGATCAGATTAAATTCGCCCAGCCCTTGGGCCATGCCCAGGTAGCCTCCCGGCGGCAGTGAGACGTCACCCTTGCAGAACACAACGGTCTTGGGGATGGTCACTTTGTCGAAGGCCCCGGTGTCAACCGGAGTCGTAAAAAGTGCAAAGGGCTGGGGAACCAGTTTTGCAATAAAAGCGCTCTGTTTCTCGGCCGGCTCACCGTTCATGAGCATGTTGCGCACAAAATCCTCGATAACCGGTACGCAGTTATCCGGCGATGCCTGGGCTGCAGCGGTCATGGCCTCCGATGCCTCGGGTGGGACCAGATCAAACTGGCTTTTACCCTCCGGCAGGATAAACGCGTTCAGAAAAATGAGCCGTGAAATTTTGTCCGCAGCTCTGGGAGCCGCCGCCTGAAGCATGTAACCGCCGCTGGAGTGTCCGACAAGGACAACCGGCCGGGACTGTCGATTCAGCACGTCACAGATCTTGTCTACATAGTTATCAAAGTTGATCGATGAACGATCGTCATCCGGATTATGTCCCGGCATGGTGGGGGCTTCGGCCGTATGCCCGGCTTTTTCAAGCTCCTGAATCACACCTTCCCAGCACCAGCCGCCGTGCCATGCACCGTGAACAAGTACAAAGTGCTCTCCCATGGTAATGCTCCTTTCTTTAATTATTCTGACAATCTTCTATGGTTTTAGAAATCAAGCTGACATCTTTGCGGAAGGTCCAACCGATCCGCTCCCAAAAAGCAATTCCGTCTTGATTATCATTGAAAATAAAAATGTGACTTTTTTGAATGCCCCATTCCTTCAGTACAGCAATGCTTTTTCCAACCAGCTTGTGACCAATACCCTGACGCCGATAATCGGGGCTGACTGCCAGGTGATGAATATATCCCCGGCGACCATCATGACCGCATAGAATGGAACCGACAACGTTGTCGAGATCCCGGGCAACGAGACTCATGCCGGGATTGCGTTCAAGATATTTCTGAAGACCCTCTCTGGAATCCGCAGAACTCAGGCCAATTCCATCGCATTTATTCCATAGATCAATCACCCGATCATAATAATCCATGGTGAACTGCATATAGGTAATATTCACGCTATTATTCGTTATTCCCACTGCGGTAAAACCGAATCTTGGCTTTTTCAAGCGTCACCAGGCCATTATTTATGGCTTTGTCGATTAAAGGGATAAATTGTTCGATCTTGTCATCAGTGTCGACGATCTCGATGACAATAGGAAGATCGGCTGAAAGCCTGAGAAGCTTGGCGGTGTGAAGCCGACTGCTGGCACCGTACCCTTCCAGGCCCCGAAACACGGTTGCCCCGGCCAGGCCTGTTTCGCGGGCCTTTCTGACAATCCATTCATATAACGGCTGCTTTTCGTATTTGTCGCTCTCCCCGATAAAAATCCGAAGGAGCTGACCTTCTTCCGGTAGTATCATTGCCCACCTCAAATTTAGCGGATTATATTAAAACCGAGCCAAACGGCGGTTATTCCTATAATGGCCTGTACCAGCACGTTGGCCAGGGCCGCTGCAAATGCACCGTCGCGCAACAGTGCGAATGTCTCAAAGCCAAAGGTCGAAAAAGTCGTGAATCCGCCGAGCACACCGATCAAAACAAATATCCGCAGTTCCGGGCTCAGCAGATTGCGCACTTCCACCAACCCGGTAATAAAACCAATCAGGAAGCATCCCAGGATATTTACCACAGTGGTGCCGATGGGAAAATTGAGATTGGGAAACATCCGGTACACCGCCCCGGCCAACAGGTAACGACCGATTGAACCAAAAAAGCCGCCCACCCCGACGTAGATTAAGTTTAGCAATGCAGTCCTCATAGTACCGGTTGTCACAATTCGTATTGGGTATCAGGATCGGGCCAATGCAGCCATACTTTAGTGCCCAGCCAAACCAGATAGATGCCGCCGCATACGTTCACAATGAAAAGAAATTAGTCGTTAAATAATTGTATCGTTGATTAAACCAGTATCGGAACTTTATCAAGCGATAACCTGAATTATTTAGCGACAATCCTTTTGTCAATTCTATTGCGGGAGCCAGACCCTAACCGTCGCTGAGGATCAATTACAGCACAATTCAGGCATTAACATCGAAGTGCCAGGCAAAGGGCATCTTGTTCAGGGGAATGCAAGGGCAAAAATGAAAACAGCGGAATGGATCGCCAGGCGCTGTGTCCGGCTATGGTTTGATTGAATTCGTCGGCGTCCTTAAAGGCGACATTATCCGCAACTAAAAGTCCTCCTTTTTTGATAAGCCTCTGACATTCCGGCAACACATTAACGTAATCCAGCTTTTCGATATCCAGAAATATCAAGTCAAAGCCTGCCTGCAATTGCGGCAACACCACCAAGGCATCTGCCACTTGGATCTCGATGCGATCCGCGACACCGGCCTGCCGGAAATTTTCACGCGCCCGGTCTGCCATTTCACTGCTGGCTTCCAGCGTCACCACCGTTCCAGCGAGCGGCTCACAGCCTCTGGCCAGATAGATAGCCGAATAGCCGGTAGCGGTGCCAAGTTCCAGAATTCTCTTGGCTCTGGTAGCAGCCGCTAATATATAGAGCAGTTCACCCATTACGGGACCCACGATCGGAATATTTTCATGTTCAGCCTCGGCCTCCAGTTCAACCATCAATTCGTCCCGCGGCGGAACGAGTCGTCGAAAGTAGTCTTCCGGTTTATCTACGATTTTGGACATTTCTACCTCCAGCGCTTTCTATTGTTTGTCCTCTAGCGAATACCACTTGACGTACCAAACAGAGTCGTCGAATATCAAGAACATATTAATTCATTGCGCAGCAATAATAAAATTAATCCGTCAGAACTTCAACAGATGGAACTTCTTCTTTCAGCAACCATTTCAAAGTATAGGATAATATCTATTTAAGGAGGATCAATTTTGATTATCCTGGTGAACTCGTCCAAGACATTAGAATTTCATCAAAAATCTCGTATTTCAAAAAATTCGGAGCCTGAATTTATTGAAGATGCCGAAATTCTGGTTAAAAAGCTGCGCAGGCTGTCGAAATCGAAATTCTCAAAACTGCTGAAGACCAGTAAGAAACTGACGGAATTGAATGTCGAACGCTATGCGAGTTGGCAGGCTGATGTGGATCAATCGAACGCCAAACAGGCCCTGCTGGCATTCAGGGGCGACATCTATTCCGGCATGGAAGTTGATGATTACAAAATCAGAGATTTCAATTTTGCCCAGAAACATGTGCGCATTTTGTCCGGCCTGTACGGGATTTTGCGCCCCCTGGACCTGATTCAGCCCTATCGTCTGGAAATGGCCACCAAACTGGCAACAACCAGGGGAAAAAATATGTATGATTTTTGGGGAACCAAAATTAACGCGAATTTGAAGGTCCTTCTGAAGCAGGAAAAATCAGGCACCCTGGTGAATTTGTGCTCCATGGAATATTTCAAGGCGATAAAATCCGACCGGTTGGATGCGAAAGTGATTACACCGGCTTTCAAGGAATTCAGGGACGGCACCTATCGATTCATAACCCTTTACGCCAAAAAAGCACGCGGCATGATGTGCAATTATATCATCCGGAATCAAATAAAAAAGTTGACCGATCTGAAATCATTTGATGTGGAGGGCTACCAATTTAATGAAAAGATATCATCGGACGAGGAGTGGGTTTTTACCCGAGGGGAATAGTTAATAGTTATTGATTATTAGTTATTAGGCGCTTAAGCATATTACAACTTCTACCTGAACACTGACACCTAAAGTGCCTTTCTCAACCGCGTCCCACAAATGGCATACTCACCGGCAGCACAATGCTTTCAAGCATGTTTACCTCGGGCGGCAGGGTTGCAATCGTCACCGCAACCCGCGCTAGATCGTCCGGCGACATGACCCCTTCCCTGCGGGCAATCTCCTCGCGGCCGGTCCAGATGGGTGTCGCGGTATTGCCGGGATGCAGGATGCTGACGGCAATGCCGAACTCCCGTGCATCGAGTGCCAAAGACCGCGTCAATCCCTCCAGCCCGAACTTCGAGGTCGTATAAGGCGCCGAGTGCGGCCGCGGTACTTTGGCCGACACGCTGCCAATGTTGATTATACGGCCGGTGCGTTGCTGTTTCATGATTTTAAGGGCCTCGCGGCTGCATATAAACGCCCCAGTCAAGTTGACGCCGATCACCTGCTGCCAGACAGCCAGGCTCAATTCGTCGGGCGCCCCGCCCTTGGAGAGGCCGGCGTTGTTAACCAGAATATCAACCCGGCCGAATGCATCCATAGCCTGCCGAAAAAGGTCGACAACCTCGTTTTCAACGGTGACGTCCGTCGGCACGACCAGGGACGATCCATTGGCACCCTCGATCTCCTTCGCAACGGTTTCAAGCTGCTCTTTGTTGCGCGAAGCCAACACAATTTTTGCACCCTCGCCCGCATAAGCGCTGGCGATACTTCGGCCGATACCGGTGCTGGCTCCGGTTACTACAGCAATACGATCCTGAAGCTGACCCATGTATGCCTCCTTTTCCTTGTATGAAACTTCATTTAAAGCGAACCGCAGAACCGCAGAATATCGAATATCGAATGTCGAAGGGTGGAATCGCTTCGCTCAGTCTTTTTATAAAATAGACCGTTCGACAAAAAGCTCACGACAGGCAGAATACATTCCTTCGACACTTGTCCGCCGGAGGAGGATTCGACATTCATTATTCGATATTCGATATTCGCTTTTTCAAAGTTTTTTTTCGATTAGACCGGCATTTTTTTGGCCGGCGGCAACGCTGACACCTGAACACTGACACCTTTTAACAATCAACGTCTATGGCAATATCAATACAAGTTTTCGATAGGGTGCCGCTAAACTCCCAGCATCTCCTTCACCAGGGATTCCCACTCTACTTCAAGCGGCACATCCGGCCGCACCCGGCCGGCGCGGGAGTACCAGTAGTCGGCGTTCCACAAGACGCCCTCTTCCCGGTGCAGATAGGCATGCACGGCGCTGCCCTGCACCGTAGGAATGTCCTGGGCGATTGAGTGGGCCAGATCCCAATCGCCTTTTTTGTCCCACCACAGGGATGTCAATGTTTCGGAAAGCCCGGCGGGTGGCTGCTCATCCTCAACAATATGGACAAATTCGTCATAAGTCATAACAGCTCCTGATAGTCTATAATTATCTTTTCGATATCCTTTGACAGCTGCGAACACCAGGTGACCGAGGACAGCCAAAACTGCTCCAGGTCTGCAAACCGGGACGCGATGGTGCCGGGGTCGTCAGGGGTTGCCATGGCAGCCAAAACGGCTTTGAGATGGTCGGCTGTAATTTGCTCGGTACCGGGATTTATCGAACTCGATTTTTCCAATTTTTCGACCAAAGCCGCTATTTCAATTGCGAGTTCATGCATTGCCTATACTGTATCGAACAGATATAAACTGATGTCAAGCGCGCTGGGCTTTGATATATAATTTTCTTTGCATTTTCACCTGAATTTCGTAGGATGGCTGACATGATCCCACAAGACGAATCCGGCGATCCGGAAAAAATTATCACCACGACCTGCTCATATGACTGCGGCGGCCGCTGCATATTAAAGGTCCATGTTTCAGGCGGCCAAATTGTAAAAATCGGCACGGACCGTACCCGTGGTCCCGGCTTGAAAGCCTGTATCCGCGGTTTGTCACAGGATAAAGTGGTCAATTCGCCCCAGCGCCTGACGCAGCCCTTGAAACGGACCGGCGCCCGCGGCAGCGGACAATTTGAAGCGATTTCCTGGGATGAAGCCCTTGACTCGGTTGCCGCCCAACTCGAACGCGTTAAAAGCACCTATGGGAGCCAATCCATTTTTCTGGCGGACTATTCCGGCAATGAAGGCGCACTGCGAAGCTCCGGCGGCAAGGCCACTCTGCGCTTTTTTAATATGTTCGGCGGATGCAGCGTTATCAGCGGCAACACCTCCTTCGAAGCAGCCGATTTCGCATCGCGAATCACCCTGGGCACCCCAATTACCGGTAACAGCCGCGACAACCTGCTTTATTCCAAGCTGATTATCATGTGGGGCTGGAACCCGCTGGTCTCGCGCTTTGGTCCGGAGACGGCCTCCTTTTTACATCAAGCCAAAAAAAGCGGCAGCCGGATAATCTGCGTGGATCCGCGCTTGAGCCCATCGGGAAAAACATTGGCCGATAAATGGATCGGCATCAAACCGGCCACTGACACGGCCATGATGCTTGCCATGGCCCAGGTGATGATAAGCGAGGATATTTACGATCACGATTTTATCAATACCTATACCGAAGGGTTCAATGAATTCAAAGATTATGTGATGGGAGACGAGGACGGTCTGCCCAAATCACCGCAATGGGCCGCGCAGATTACGGGTGTTGCAGCAGATGATATCAGGCTCCTGGCAAGAGACTATGCCCGCACAAAACCGGCAGCCCTGTATACCGGATGGGCCCCGGGCCGGACGGCCTTCGGGGAACAGTTCCACCGGGCCGCTATAACACTGGCGGCCATGACCGCGAACATCGGCAACCGCGGCGGACACGTGGCCGGCGGGACCGGCCGCCTGGAACTGGGCGCGGTGGCCGAACCGTTTGAGGTGCCCAACCAAAAAAATTCAAAAATCCACATGACCCGAATCCACGATGCCCTGCTAAGCGGCCGAGGGGACGGGCACCCGGTTGACATCAAGCTGGTCTACATCGTTGGATGCAATCTGTTAAACCAGTTTCAAAATATCAATAAAGGCATTCGAGGATTGAAGCGCCCGGAATTTATCGTGGTCCACGATCTGTTCATGACGCCAACCGCTCGCTGGGCCGATATTGTGCTGCCGGTTACCCATTTTTTCGAACAGGAAGATATCGGGCAGCCTTGGCTGGGCGGAGCCTATAATATTTTCATGAATCAGATCCTGGAGCCTTTGGGTGATACCCGTTCCGATTTGACAATTTTCACCCTATTGGCCGGGCGTCTCGGAATGACGGATTTCAATACCCAATCGGATCGGGAATATCTCAAAGAAATGGTGGCGAACACGACGGGCCTTCCGGAATATGATCGATTCAAACAGCAGGATGCCTGCCGGATGGAATTAAAGACACCCCGGGTTGCCTTCCGCCGCCAGATCGAGGATCCCCAGAACCACCCGTTTCCGACCCCTTCCGGCAAGATTGAAATTTACAGCCGCCAGATTGCAGCTATGAAAAACGACCGAATTCCCCCTATCCCCCGCTATATAGATCCCTGGGAAGGGCCGCATGATCCGGCGGCAGACAAACACCCGATCCAGCTTGTCAGTCCCCACGCCAAGACCAGAGCGAACTCAATGTTTGACAACATACCGTATTTAAAAGAAAAAAGCGATGATCGCGTCTGGCTGAATACCGCTGACGCAAAAAGCCGGGGCATCTCCAATGGCGCGACGGTCGTCGTTTTCAACAAACGCGGCAAACTGAAAACGACAGCCAAAGTCACTGATCGCATCAGGCCGGGTGTGGCCAGCCTGGATGCGGGCGCCTGGTATAAACCGAATTCCCAAGGGATTGATGAAGGCGGTTGTGTCAATGTGCTCACGAGGGACGCAGGCTCTCCCGGCGGGGCCTTCGCCTGCAATAGCTGCCTGGTGGAAATCGAAGCTGATGAACGTTAAACATCGAACGTCCAACATCGAATAATGTATTCTGTCTATTTTAAAATGACTGAGCGAAGCGATTCCACCATTCGTCAATCGACATTCGTCATTTTATGTAGTTCATAAGAGGTGCCAGTATCTAATACCGAAAACCGAATACCGAATACCTAATTTTCCTGACACCTGAAACCTTTGACATATAAAGCACGCATTACCATAAACAACAAATTGTCGATGTGATGTCGCTAAACGTCTAGCCCTGCTCCCGGGACAGACGGCTCAAGCTGGATACCGTTGGCGCAGAATCTCTTACCAACGACACCATCCTATCGCACGCGAACGCCGCCGCCCCTGCCGGCTTCCGGACCCCATAGGAAGGGCGTATGCGGTATGACCACGATCTGGTTATCACCGACAAACTTCACGCTGGTCTCTCTGATGGCAGTGTACATGATACCGACTTTAGTTCCCTTGGGATCCAGGATATCGGCGCCGAATTTATAGTAGCCGTAATCCTCCCATATCCAGCGAACCATTTCCTTGAACTCTTCCGTGTCGGCGGACACGTCGCGCCACATCGTCGATTCCATTACATAGCTGGGTTCGAGACCCAAAATGACATAGGGTTCAGAATCAGAATAGTGAAAATATTTGTAATCGGGCGGTAGCTGATTCGCTTCAAACGCCTGCTGAACCTCGGCACTTTGTTTAAGCTGGCCATAGTTGGCCGCGCAGGCGGTCACCGCCATGGTGAGGATAAGCATGAGAATGCCCAGTGGCATAACATAACGAAACATTTTAGGTTTATCGTGTCCTGGAGTCGAATTCATTACTTATATCCTCCCGTCCAAACAGTTTCGATCAAATCCGCAACCTCTTCAGTGAACTGCGTCTAAATATAAGGAGTCAAATTGCGGCAAAAGGCTACGAAAAAAAATATCGCCTGTAAGTCAGTCGAGGTTGCAAGAGAAAACTGACGCGCCATTTCATGATTTGAACCGGATGTCATTTGCTTTAAAGCGCATGAGCTTTTGAAATTGGAGCGGCTGTCATGGATGCGTTTCGTTGGGGCCAACACCCGGCGCCACAGGTGGTCGGGGTTCGGCACTATATCCCGTAAGCTGCCCTATGTGTTGTTCATGAGTTTTCTGATGATATCCGGCGAAAACCCCCTGGTGTAAAGGAAGCGGTATATTTTGTTTCTTCGTTTTTTCAGATCCTTTTCCCTCTCAAAGCGCCTGCTATTTTTTTTGAGAATCCGCCGGGCACCTTCCAATTCATCGGCACCGGAGACGGATTCCGATATAATTTTCTCAATGCGTTCGTCCTTTAGTCCTTTCTTATTCATTTCATAGTCAATGCGCTTTAGGCCATAGCCTTTGCGGACCAGCTGCTCGACATAATTCCGGGCTGAGCGCTCGTCATCAATGTAATCTAAGCGTTCACACTCCACAACTGCCTTTTCGATGTCATCTGCGGCAAAACTCCGCTGTTTCAGCTTATGAATAAGCTCGGCTTTGAAATGGTCCCGGCCGGTAAGGATCCGCAGCGCAGTGTTAAAAACTTGCCGGTAGTTGCTATTTGGCTGCTGTTTGCTGGTCACCTGGCTCCGGCTCCTTCCTGTCTGTTAGATACTTCTGGAATTTCAGGTCCGCTAATCTGATAGCCGTCTTCGAGCAGCAACTTGCTCATGCCCCGCACATGGGGCGCTCCAACAAAAACGACAGCATCACCCTGCTTCAGATAGCCGGCCATTCGCTCATAAAAGATCCGGTCGCGGTGGTTGATGACGGAAGGATGGCGGCTGGGAAATCGCAAACCTTTTGATTTTAACCTTTCCAAATCGGCGTCCAGGTAGCAAGATGCATAATCCCGGGCCTGTTGCGGCCACTGGTCAACCTGCTTTAAAAATTCGAGGATACGATCCCGCGACAGATTTTCCAGAACGTTAATCTGTTCTTCGATGGTTTCTAAAAATACGATATTTTTAGCTAATTGCACGGCAGTGGCGTACCCTTCCAGATCAACTGAATATGTCCAACCGTTTTTCTGCAAAAAATTTGACCAAATGGTAAAAAAAGCCAACCAGGGCTTCATGCCCTTAACCATTTCATATACCGGGTTTTCAATGCTGAACTTCCGAAAATTGAATATTAAAAACTTATCCTTTTCGCGGCAGTTGGGCGCGATTTTGCGGGTGATTCCATCGATGGTTTTCGCATCAAGATCATCGAAAATGTGATATTCACTTTGCGGGTCCATGCCACAGCTGACGACCTGTGCCATACTGTCCTGGTCCAGTGGGCCTTCAAACATGACCGTCCGGGCCTGCTGCAGGCAATTGGCTATGGATGTATTAAAGCTGTAAGGAAAGAAATGAGCCGTACCGATCAGCAGGGATCTTCTGTCGCCTTTAACCAACTCCCAGATCATTTTCAGCTCTTTTTCTTTTGAACGCTTGAAAAGCATTTCGCTTCCATTTCTTTGATCACGAAGCCTTATGGCCGTGTTCAGCCGTCCCGATCCGTTATTTTGGCGCCAGCGCCCTCGCCATCAAGGCCCGGACCGCTTCCTTGAACAAAGGCTTTTTGATGACCAGCTCACACATCTCATAGTTGCGGCTGGGCCTGGCTCCCCATTTTTCCTTAAAGCGCCGAATGCCGGCATTGACGCCCAACCCGAGATGCATATAGCGCTTGCCTTTTTCATCACTGGCTTTGATTGACTCCATCAGCAACAGGTCGGATGCCCCGCGAACATAGTTTTGTTTGGAATAGCATCCGATAATGTAATTGGCAAAATCGACTGCCGTAAAATCAATCACGTAAAACGCCGCCAGTACATCATTGGCGCACCAAGCATTTAATACAAAGCATTCGGCGGATTCTCCAACATAGTGCGGCATTTTGAAAAGTAGATTTTTTACGCGAAGCGTTAGCGCGGCATGGCGCACAAATTCACGTATCAACCCCTGATGGGCTTCTCCCATGTGTGCCGCCCATTCAACCCTCAGACACCGGGCGGCATTTTTCAAGTTGCGTTTCACCGGGCTGCGCAGGACCGGGTTGCGGGTTTCCAGAGTGTAATAGTCATCGCTGTCTCTTTCCCGACAACTGGACGCCAGGCATGCCGGCAGTGCCGGTGCGATGAGCGAAATTCGATCGGGTTTGAACCTGCATTTGATATGATCCAGAACCGCTTCGAAATTATCCGGATCAAATCGATCCTGCAGAGGATATCCGACAAAAACAATCCAATCGCCCTTGCGGCAACAAAAATGGTCTTCGATCAGAAACGGTTCCCCTGCTGAAAGATTTGTCATCAAGCCGACCACATGCTCGGGAATATAGGCATGGGCTAAAATGTAGTTTTCTTCCTGTGCGGTGAGCATGGTGCAGAAAAATAGTATAAGATTTAAGGCACAAGGCCAAAGGCTTGAGTTGGATAAATCCCGATTTAAAGTAGGATATCAACCGGAAAGTTATTAAATCAAGCCTTTAATTTTCTCATTTCACCTTGAACCATATTCCTTTCACCTTATCCCTTTTTGGAGAGCTGTTGTGTGGCGTGCAGGGTATGAAGAAGCAGCGTAGGATCTTCTCGGGGTGCGGGTTCAGACCGTCGGTCCGTGCAGGTTTTGCCAGAGGCCGGGGTTGCAGCTGGGTGCCGAATGCTTTTGTGAGTTGCCGGCATGCAAAACCTTGCTGAATTTCCGATAAACCTGCCATAGCACACCCCTATGGGTGTAGTTCCGAATAAAATATTTTAACTCTGATTTTTGACCGGGTGTCAGCGTACCGAATTTTATGCTGCAACGCCGACCATCAACAAGATTTGAATGAGTCGCCGGAAAGGCCCTGCAATCGGAAATAGAGTCAAATGCAATATTCGCCAGATAGAAGCTGCAATCGGCCACCATTATCTCGAGCTTTGATGATTTGGTCAGCCACTGATCTTCGTTATTCACATAGACGCCGGCCCCTCCCATCGCGATGTCCAAAATAGGCACCAGCCGCACCGGCTCGGGATTGATTACGGCAAAGGCATTGCTTTTAACTTGGTAGCGTGGATACCTTCTTCGCTCAACTTGCATAATTACCACCTTTCCCTTTCAGCTGACTTGATCTGGCGATAATTAGGGACTGGAACATGAGCTTCTAAAACGGTCCTGGTGTGTCTTATCAATGGCAGCGCGTTTCGTCTGATTTCGAATCAAGCAACACTTGAAGAATGACCATAGTATGCCAGAGTTTAATATGTATATAAAAGAACTAATACCACATCGTGGAATGTCAATATTGGATTAACTTTAGGGGTACCCGCGTTCACCGCATTTGACAAATTAATGCTAAAGTTTCAGCCGCGATGGCCGATAATATAATCGTCAATAAATTTGACACGTATTCGATACTGAGTTAAGCTTATTAACAGAGATTCGAATTAAGGAGAAGCAACAATGGATATAGAGAAAACCCAAGGCGTCCAAATCAACGCTTATGTGAATCCGAATCCGGTTCACGACAAAAATAATGCCGATGTTTCTGAAAACAAATCCGATAAAACGGCCGCCAAGACCGACACCGTTGTAATTTCTGATGCGGCGAAACGAATTCAGGGGGCCAGAAGCCAGTTGGACGAAGTTCCCGATGTGGATGAAGAAAAGGTCGCCCGGCTCAGAAATGAGATCGAGAACGGGACCTACGAAATAAACGCCGATAAAATTGCCGGAAAAATGATCAGAGAAGGCCTGATCAACGACGGGGTAAAATAGATCGCTTTAATAAAAACCAGCCAACCAACTTGAGTTTACAAGATCCCGGGATTCTCCCGGGATTTTTTTTTGTGCCCCGCCGCAAGACCCTTAGAATCAACGGCACGCCGCCCGATATGAATAAGCGCGGCCCGACTCGATGGCCGCACCACCCAGAGTAGATACACCGCCGAGCGTATGTCCGCTCATTGTCCTGCCAACACTAAGAAAAGTTTTTCTTTTAAATGCGCTTATTTCAAGTCGGATTAATTTAGATCACAGACCAAGCAATAGGCATAGACACCTTTGGGGTCATTCAACTGCATTACCTTCTCTAATTCGGCACCGAAATTCTCATACATCCGCACGGCCCGCGGAACAGTTTGCCCCTTTATACTGCTGACGACACCGATTAGAAACCGATTCAACCGTCTGATCATTTTTTCCCGGGCTGTCAGCGGTTGCTTGACATAGATGACATCATAATCTTTTAAAGCGGCCATCTCGGCTGCTGATTCAATGGCATCCTGCAGATTGCCCATGGCATCGACCAGCCCCAGTTCTTTCGCTGTTTGGCCGGCCCACACACGTCCCTGGGCAATCCTTTCAACATCCTCGGGTGTCATGTCCCGGCCCTCCGATACCTTTTGGATAAATCGTTGATAACTGTGTTTGATGGTTTGCTCCATGCTTTGGGCTAAAATCGGATTCAACGGACGGGCGGTATCAAAGGCATCCGCCAGGCGCGTGGTTCCCACCCCGTCATTATGAATCCCCAAATAATCGAGACTTTTTTCAAAAGTCGGAAAAGCGCTGTAAATTCCAATGGACCCGGTAATGGTTGTCGGTGCAGCCCAGATTTTATCCGCCGCCGAGGCGATCCAGTAGCCGCCGGAAGCAGCCACGGAGCCCATAGACACGATGACCGGTTTGCCGGACTGCCGGGTTATTTCCAGCTCCCGGCGGATGATGTCCGAAGCCAGTGCATTGCCGCCCGGGCTGTCGATACGCAGCACCAGGGCTTTGATTTCATCGTTCAAGCGCGCCTGCCGGACTAAATCAGTCAGTGTGTCACCGCCGATCCTGCCGGTCGGCTGGTCCCCGTCCAGAATAATCCCCTGGGCGACGATAACCCCCACTTTGGGGCTGTCCGTCCGGGTTCGCAAAAAATTGGGTTGAACGGCTGCCAGGTATTCATTAAAATCAATCTGTTTAAATGACTTTTTGTCCTCGCTCTCACCAACCAGGCGGATTAAATCTTCTCGTACCTCATCCCTGGTTTTAAGGGCATCGACCAAGCCCAAATCCAGGGCCAGCTGCGCATCATCACCACCGGCTCGTGCCAGGTGGGCCGGCCCGTTGTTGATGTAGTCATCGATATTCTCGGGCGCCAAATCACGCAGCTGGGCAACCGTCGTTTTATAGGCGCCCCACAAGACATTCAACCAGGTGAGGTTGGCGTCTTTGGCATATTCGGACATATCATCACGCAAGATGGGCTCCAGGGCCGACTTGTAAGTTCCAACCCTGAAAACGTGGAACTGAATCAATAGCTTTTCCAGGGCACCTTTAAAGTAATTGCGATATAGACCAAATCCGGTGAGCATCACACCGCCCATGGGGTGCATGTTGATTTCATCGGCATGCGCGGCCAGGAAGTAGCGGCGCTGATCGAAATAATCACCAAAAGCATACACCGATTTACCACTGGCTTTAAATCCTTCCAGCGCTTGGCCGATATCCAACAGCTTGCTGATCCCGGCCCGGCCCAGGTGACGCAAATCCAGCAGCAGCAGTTTTACGCGCGGGTCCTCTGCGGCGTAGTCAATCACATCGAGAACGTCTTTAAGTAATGTCTCCTCCTGGGCCGCTTCACCAAACAGGCTATTTGACAGCATGGTCTCGGTCTTTTGTTCAACGATATCGCCTCGCAGCGACAACACCAGGGCAGCCTGATCCGGCAGATCTTGATCGCTGCCATGCAGGAATATTGAAAGCAGGAAAACGATCAGTGCCAAAAAAAGCAAATTGCCCACAACGACGCGCAAGACCGAAAGCCCGTGCCAAAAACCACGGAACAAATATCGGATGGCTTTAAATAAGGATTTCATAACCTATCACCTTGGGATTGAGATATTGATATGCGTTCAAAGGTTCATGTTTCACCCTGAACTCCGAACCCTGAAACCAGCAATATGCAAAATATATGTCAGATAATACCAAAAAAAAGGGGTGGCATCAATTAATGCCACCCCAGCAAGACTAGGCTTTGGAGAAATAATCCGCCCAGAGATTAGTGGATCGTTACCTGCTTGGCCATTTTTTCCTCGGGTTTCGGAACTTCTACCCGCAGCACACCGTCTTTGAATTCGGCCGTAATCTTATCCGAGTCGACATCGGCCGGCAAGGTAAAAGCCCTCTGAAACTTCCCGTAAGACCTTTCTTTGCGGTAGTAATTTTCTTCCTTTACCTCATTGTCATAGGAGCGTTCACCGGAAAGGGTCAACACTCGATCCTTCAAATCGACTTTAATTTCGTTCTTGTCGATTCCGGGAAGCTCGGCTTTGATGACGAAATGATCATCTTTTTCATAAAGATCGACTGCCGGATTCCACAGACCCAGATCCGCATTTTCATCCATGCGAGCGATCCGGAAAAAAGGATCGTCAAAAAAGCGGTTAAACCGGTTGTGTAAGGTAGGCATCTCTCGCCACGGGTTCCATCTAACTAAATTCATCATTTTAATTCCCTCCTTGGTTTAGGTTATTTGAGTCATAAACTCATTGCTAATTCTGTTAATTCATTTTTTACTTATGCTAATTTCCGTTTTGTGAAATTAAATTTAAACAGAAAAATATATTTGTCAAGTTAATAATAAAATTTATTTATTGCATTACTAAATAAATGTATTAGTTTATAGTAATGTAAATTTTTGAGATTCATTTAAATGTCATTAATTTCTTTAATTTCATGTAGTTAACTCAATTACCCACAAGGAGGGAAACAAAATGAGTAAAATAATTGGAATAGATCTTGGAACGACCAATTCTTGCGTGGCAATTATGGAAAGTGGTGATGCCAATGTTATCACCAACCCTGAAGGCGGACGCACTACACCTTCCATGGTGGCGATTTCTGATGCAGGGGAACGTTTGGTCGGTCAAATCGCCAAAAGGCAGGCCGTGACCAATCCCGAAAACACGGTGTTTGGCATCAAACGCCTCATCGGGCGCAAATGGGATTCAAAGGAAGTGCAGGACGATGCCGCGGTCTTGCCGTACAAAATCGAAAAGGCTTCCAATGGCGATGTACGCGTCAATTTACGCTCAAAACAATACAGCCCGGCGGAAATTTCGTCCTTTATATTAGCCAGCATCAAAAATTCAGCCGAAGAATACTTGGGTGAAAAGGTAACGGATGCCGTCATCACCGTACCGGCTTATTTTAACGACAGCCAGCGGCAGGCTACCAAAGATGCCGGCAAGATCGCCGGCCTGAATGTGCTGAGAATAATCAATGAACCAACAGCCGCTTCCCTGGCTTACGGATTGGACAAGAAAAGTGATGAGAAAATTGTCGTGTTCGACCTGGGTGGCGGCACGTTTGATGTTTCGGTGCTGGAAATAGGGGACGGTGTATTTGAAGTAAAATCCACCAATGGTGACACTCACCTGGGCGGTGAGGATTTTGATTTAATCCTGATTGATTTTCTGGCGAGTGAATTTAAAAAGGAGCAGGGCATCGATCTCAGAAACGATAAAATGGCCTTGCAGCGGCTGAAAGAGGCGGCTGAAAAAGCTAAAATCGAATTATCCTCATCCATGCAGACGGAAGTCAATCTGCCGTTTATCACCGCCGATGCCAACGGTCCCAAGCATCTGGCAATCAAAATTACCAGGGCCCACCTGGAGAATCTGGTCAGCGGCCTGCTCGATAACCTCGAGACGCCCTGTTTGACCGCCCTAAAAGATGCGGACCTGTCGGCTGGTGAGATCAGTGAGGTAATTTTAGTCGGTGGAATGACCCGTATGCCGGCAGTCCAGCAGCGGGTGCAGAAGATTTTCGGTAAAGAGCCCAACAGGGGCGTCAATCCGGATGAAGTCGTAGCCCGGGGTGCGGCAATCCAGGGTGCGGTGCTCAAGGGTGATGTACAGGATGTTCTGCTGCTCGATGTGACGCCTTTATCCCTGGGAATTGAAACCTTGGGCGGGGTGATGACGAAATTGATTGAAAAAAATACCACCATTCCTGCCAAAAAAAGTGAAATTTTTTCAACCGCCGAAGACAATCAGCCGGCGGTGACGGTTCACGTGCTGCAGGGCGAGCGTAAAATGGCCTCCGGCAATAAAACCCTCGGCCGATTTGAACTCACCGGGATTGCCCCGGCACCTCGCGGCGTTCCGCAGGTAGAAGTATCTTTTGATATCGATGCCAACGGGATCGTGGAGGTATCCGCCAGGGATCAGGCAACCGGAAAGCAGCAATCGATTCGGATTACCCATTCATCCGGTCTGTCCCAGGCAGAAATTGATCGCCTGGTCAAGGATGCCGAATTGCATGCCTCCGAAGATAGCAGGAAAAAGGAATTAGTCGATGCCCGCAATGCCGCCGATGGGTTAATTTATAGCACGGAAAAATCGCTGGCGGAACACGGCGATAAAGTGGGTTCCAATACCAGAGCCGAAGTGGAAAAGGCAGCCTCCGATCTGAAACGAGCAGTGGAAGGTGACGATGTCGCCGAAATAAAACGGCTGACCGAAACCCTGTCCCAGGCCTCCCACGCGATGGCCCAGGCCAGGTATCAGCAGACCGGTCCCTCCGCCGGAGGGCCAACGGCCGATAATGCCGGCCATAATCACCAACAGGCTCCGTCGGCTGATAATGAGGAAGTGGTTGACGCCGAGTACGAAGAGGTCAAGTAGTCGCCGGAATTGAAAGTTAACAGGCGGCGGGTTGCTCGTCTCGGTCTCACTCGGCTCCCGCCGCCAACTTCCAATCTGAGCCACGCTATTCATAAATTACGATTTAGAGATTTACATTTATTGACATGTGTGGTAGCCATTATTTCTGAAACATTACTATTAGTGATTATTTTCCATAAGTAATGGGAAAAGAACTATTTGTCAGCACATGTTTTCTGAATAGCGTGTTGCTCAAATCGGAAAAATGAAGGCAGAAAAAATGGAAGACAATGACAGAACATGGATGAATAGTGATGATCTGCCGCTGCCTTCCCCACATGATTTACGGGGACGCCAGTCAGTGCGGGCAACTTTTAAGTTATCAGCCAAAGCCATAGATACGATGAGCATCGTCTCGGTTCATCTGGGCATTAAGCAAAAGTCCCTGTTCGATCATTTAATTGAAGATGCCCGGTCTTTGAGCCACATCGCCCGGGAAATAGAGTCGGAGAAATTTCGCAATTTAAGCCGGGTGCAGAAAACATTTGTAATCAGCCGTCGAACGCTGTCCTGTCTCGATGAAATCTCAAAGCAGTTCCAAGCCCCGCGCGACGCACTGGTGGAGTATTCAATTCAGCGGTTGTTGCCCGTAATTGCCCAGGAAAGGGAAAGACATCGACGCCGTAAGGAAATATTAAATGATATAAACGAGCATCTGGCAGACGGTTTGAAAATCCTGCAAAAGACCAGGTCGCTTCTGGGAGAAGATGACCCGGTTTTCATCAGGCTGGCATCCGCCTTAAAATCCATGGCAAATGCCCAATCCAATGTGAAGGCATTTGTCGAGAAAGGAAACATCATCGAGGAGTTTTTATAGCGGTTCAGAGGTTCAGCGTTCACGGTTCAAGGGTTTCCTGGCTGCAATAACCCAACCCGGATAAGCCGGAATTGAAAATTGAAAATTGAAGATTGAAGATTTATGGTTTCGCTTCGCTCTGTCTTTCTTATTTAAATCGATAGAATTGAATAAATATTCAATCTGGCTATGACATAAATCCTGGGCAAACATGATAAGATTTCAATAAATAGACACTAAAATTTCTAAACTTTAATGGATTTCCCGTTGGAAGTAAGGAATAAAACGGTTAAATCTGACAAAATCCGCTTAACCTTTGAACCCAGAACCTTGAACCCTGAACCCTGATTCTAGGATCCCCTCCCCCTGGTTTTCCATATATATATCGCAATCGCGACAATCGCCCCTCCGGCGATCATACTGATCCTATCATGGAATGCAACGCCGTACAGAAAATCAAGTGCTCCCAGCAGGATGAAAAAAAGAATTACAAATCGTTTCATGATTAACGACTTACTATGACGGACATAATTCTTTAGACACAAGGCAGGAAGTAAAATCGAATATCAACCTGCATCCCCGCCGTGGCAGATATTTTATTGGGCCAATTTATTTTACATGGTTCGATTTTTTCAGCAAAGTCCGGCCGATTTTCTCGCTTTGCTTTGCACAGAATCTCGAAACAGATTTAGTTAAACAGTTAATTTGCTGTGA
>Ga0209786_1000218_pt1 | contig 23655 bp, 20 predicted proteins | sample WorMetilvaeELBA2_FD_187405 | JGI IMG/M metagenome (GOLD analysis project Ga0209786, IMG submission 187405) | Marine gutless worms symbiont microbial communities from Max Planck institute for Marine Microbiology, Germany - Olavius ilvae ELBA.2... ...
ATTATAAAACCGCCATATTTTATTTGTCATTATTTTACCGAAAATATTTATTAGTGATGGACACAGAAACCAATTTTTGATAACCAACACAAAAATGTTAAATTATTTAGCTCCATAAAATCCCTGCGAAGGCGGGAATCCAGTTAAATCGATATGTTATCTGGATTCCGGCTCTCCGCTACGCTGCGGACGGAATGACGTAATAAGTTGCCGGGTTAATATATTAAGTTTGACTACTATCGCTATCTAGGGGACAATCCTGATATCATCCCTGGATAGCACGCGATGCATTTTACCGGAAAACTGCTTGGCAAAGAATTCCTCCAGCGAACGGCTGACGGCCGAAATTTTATTGATGTCCACGCCGCAATCGATTCCCATCTGTCCTAGCATGAATACCAGGTCTTCGGTTGAAATGTTGCCGGAAGCGCCTTTGATAAACGGGCAGCCCCCCATGCCGCCGAAAGCCGTGTCAAAATGGGAAACTCCCACCTGCAGGGCGGCCAATGCATTGGCAAGACCCTTGCCTTCGGTATCATGCAGATGCAGAAAAACCGGCATCTCGCCGGCCAATTCGATGACCTTCGCGGATATTTCCTGGATCGAATGCGGATTGGCCATACCGGTGGAGTCGGCCAAGGCCACTTCATCGATACCCAGATCCAACTGCTCTTTGATCAGATCCACAACCACTGCGGGATCTATTTGGCCTTCAAAGCGGCAGCCGAACACACACTGCAACCCTCCGCGGATGGTCAACCCATGCTGCTGGCCGACCTTGACCATTTCGGCAAAACCTTTTCTGGCTTCCGCCAAAGAGGCATTGGCGTTTTTGCGGCTATGGGTGTCGCTGGCCGAAATCGATGCCCCGACGTGCTTGAGGCCGGCTGCTGCCGCCCGTTCAACGCCTTTGGTGTTCAGGACCAGGCTGCTGAAGATGACTCCCGGGATGCTCGGAAGTCCCCGGCAGACGTCCTCGGCGTCCGCCATCTGAGGAACCAGCTTGGGGTGCACAAATGAGGTGACCTGCACCCGTTTCACACCGGCATCAACGACCGTCCGGATCAGCTCTAGTTTTTTTTCTTTTGGGACCAGGGCCTTTTCGCTTTGCAGCCCGTCGCGCAAGCCCTGTTCTTCGATGACAACTGTTTTTGGATAATTGATCATTCAAATTTCGTCTTTTTTCTTTAACACCCCGGATTCCGCCAGATCATTCCAGACTTGCTGGGAAACGATGAGATCATCCTCCACTTCGAAGCGGTCGATATAGCGGACGCCGGCAAAATCGACCCCGAAATTGTTGCGGCCGTATAGGGTGCCCATTACGTAAATGACGACCCGGCCCTGGGGCAAAACCGCGGTGTCGATATGCTCGAACTTTTTTTTGATCCACTGGTAGCGGTCCTGGGCGGCGGCGACCATGTCCTGCTGGCTCTTGAATGCCACAGGACCGGGAAAAACAATCTTGGCATTCTCAGCGATCATGGTGTCGGCTGCCGCCAAGTCGCGATTCTCCATAGCCCTTAGAAATTTCTTTACCAGGGCAGCTGCTTCAAGAGGATTCATCATGCAACATTCCTCTGTCCAAAATTTAAAGTGCGAACCGCAGAACCGCAGAATATCGCATGTCGAATTGCGAAGGTTTGAATCGCATCGCCCACTCTACCCTTTATACGGCGCTATGATAAAGTTACCTCGGAAAGGCTGCTTTAGAGACCGTTACAGGCTTTAGGTGTCAGCGGGTGGCGATGCCGAATCCCGACACCTGAATCCGCCTCCGGCGGAACACCTGAAACCTGAATATGGTCTATTTTGCCGGGCAAAGGTCGCCGATGATGTCATCGCCCCAATCCATTGATTTTAGATAAAGCTTGCCGTCACCTTTGAATTTTCCAATACCGGCTTTGTTAACCGACTGGCCGCACCATTGGAAGCCAAACTTGCCGAACGGCGTTTCAAACTCGGCACCTGAGTGCAGATATTCGGATATCTTTTTCTTGGCCGTGGTGCCCGTTGCGGCGACAGCCTGCTGAAATACCATGACACAGGCATATCCCCAGGCATTGTTGCGGGTCGACTCTTTGCCGTACTTTTTGCTGAATTCTTCGACGAATTTCAACGTCCAGGAGTCACGGTCCGGCACGCCCGCCTCCTTTGCTGACTCATCCTGGTAAATATAGGGATAAAACAAATTCTGAGGTTTCGGCGATTGCTTGTTGACATACTGGGTGTCGGCAAAATTGTCGCCGGTGTAAATATTCATTTTCAATCCCAGTTCGTAATAACTTTTGGTAAAGCTGATGGTGTCATTTCCCATGGCGATGACCATCACGGCATCCGGGTTCATATTCTTGACTTTGGTCAGATAGGTGGAAAAGTCTGCTCCGAATTTGAAGTATTGGAAATCCACTACCTTGCCGCCGAACTTGGCGGCGGTTTTGGAGAACTCCTCGGTCATGGCCCGGCCGAAATCATTGTTTAACCCGATGGCCGCAAAGGTTTTGTCACCGTTGACCTGAATCGCGAATTTGGCCAGCGGCGACATTTCCAGCGGCGCTGACGGTCCGATCCTAACTGAATTCGGTGTGCGGGCTTCGGCCGTAATGCTGGGCGCATAAGACAATACGATCTGCGGTATTCCCTCGGCCTCCAGGATGGGCATGGTCGCCAAAGAGGCGGAACTGCAATAGTTGCCCACGTAAAAATCGATGCCCTGATTGATCAACCGCTGGGTGGCATTGACGGCGTTGGTCGGGTTGCAGCGTGTGTCGCCTTCGATTAACTTGATTTTGGTTTGGCCCTTGATGCCCCCGCCATTGTTCACCAACTCTGCGGCCAGCTCCGCCCCTTCCATGACTTCCTTGCCATTGAGGGCCAAAAAGCCGGTCAGCGGCTGGGCGATAGCAATCTTGACCGAATCCGGCATGTCCGCCAGCGAAGCGTTGGGTGCCAGCAGCAAAGCGACACCGAACACACACATCATCATCAATTTCGTTTTTTTCCTCATCACCACACCTCCTTGTGTTAATGGGTTGTCGATTTCAAATTCAAATGGCAATTACCAACAAAACGATTCGGCTTATTTCGAGACTGGTAAAATTGTCTTTGATCGCTTGATCACCCCCCCAGGAACGCCTGCTTGACATCCTCATTTTCCTTGAGCGCGTGCGCGTCTCCTTCCAAAACGATCTTGCCGTTTTCGATGATATAACCCCGCTGGGAGATTTCCAGCGCCAGGTGGACATTCTGTTCAACCAGAACGACGGTTTTGCCGTCAATGTTCAGCTGTTTGATAACCAGCATCAATTCCTCGGCAATCAGCGGTGCCAGGCCGGTTGAGGGCTCATCGAACAGGATGAGCTGCGGGCTGCCCATCAGGGAGCGTCCGATAGCCAGCATCTGCTGCTCGCCGCCGCTCAACGAGCCGGCCAGCTGATTCTTGCGGTCCTTTAAAACCGGAAACAGAGTTAAGACGTGTTCCAGATTTTTCTCCAAATCGTCGGCGCAGGTGTAGGCCCCCATTTCCAAATTTTCCGACACCTTCATTTCCGGAAACAGCTTGCGTCCCTCCGGGCAATAAACGATTCCCTTTTTGACGCGCTCTACCGGTCCCAGTCCGGTAATATCGGCATCCCCGAATAAGATGCTGCCGATCTTCGGTTTTTGCAAGCCACAGATCGTTCGCATCAGCGTGGTTTTGCCGGCACCATTGGCCCCGATGACCGCAACCAGTTCACCCTGTGCCACGGATATTGAAATACCCTTAATGGCTTCAAAATTGCCGTAGAAGGTTGAAAGATTATTCAGAGACAGCAAAGTAGAAGGCTCCTAGCTTATAATTGACTGATAGCCCGGTAATGTTAAAACCCAAAACGGTTCCTGCAGGGCAGCAATGGCACAGTTTATAAAGTTTCAGGTGTCAGGTGTCAGGTTTCAGGGAACAGAGGTGCTAAATCCTGATCTGCCTCCGGCAGAAACATTGATCCGCCTCCGGCGGAAAACCTTCTTTTTTTTACAACATGTTGTCAGAAAAATAGTCTTAAACTTTTAATCATATGTTTTTTTACCAAGATAACACGCAATCACATTCGGATCGGACTGAATTTTTTCCGGTTCGCCCTCGGCAATTTTTTCTCCGAAATTCAGCACGATCACACGATCGCAAATACCCATGATGGCACGCATATTATGATCGACCAGAAATATGGTTGTTCCGTTTTGGACGATCTGTCTGATCAGCGCTGCACAACGTTCGGTCTCGGTGTTGTTCATACCGGCAAAAGGTTCGTCGAGCATCAATAGCTTTGGTTCGGTAGCCAAGGCAATGCCGATGCCCAAAAGCTTCTGATCGCCGTAGGACAAGTCTTCAGCTCTTTGTCCCTTCAGCTTTGCCATTTTAACCATCTGCAGCAGTTCGGCTGCCCGCCGGTCGAGTGCGCGCCTTTCCGCACCGGGTGCGCGCAGCAGGAACCGTTTGATGCCCCCTTTTTCAAATTGATGACAGCCGTTGCGGATGTTTTCTTCCACCGTTAAATTGGAAAAAAGCTTGTTTAATTGAAATGTCCGGACGAGTCCCTGGCGGGAAATGTCATCGGGGCTCAGGTGCGTAATATTTTTGTTTTGAAACTCAACGGTACCTGTGGTCGGCTTCAAAAATCCTGAAATTAGATTGAAGGTGGTGGTTTTACCGGCGCCGTTGGGTCCGACCAGACCCATAATCCGGCCGGTTTCAAGTTCGAAACTTAAATCAGAAACGGCGGCAAAACCCCCGAATCGCTTGCTGAGTTTCTGAACTTTTAATAGAGTGGCTGGTGGCGAGGTCATTTTACCTTGCTAAATGCCCTTTCTCTGATTAGGCCCATTATTCCCTTGGGCATGTACAAAATGATCAAAATTAAAAACACACCGAATAGAATTCTCGCCAGCTCGGGCTTAAAAAGCTGGGAGAGTTCGTCGATAATCGTCAGCAGCAAGGGGCCGATGATCGGACCCAGAATGGTCCCGGCCCCGCCCACCAGGTTCATGACGAACAAATCGAATGAATGCAGCATAGTGAAAGATTCGGGCCCAATAAATCGGAAATAATGGGCGTAGAGCCCCCCGGCAAGTCCGGCAAACGAGGTGCTGATGACGAAAATGGTGACTTTGTAATAATGGGTACGGATGCCCACCGATTTGGCCAAATCTTCATCTTCGCGAATCGACAGCAGGGCCCGGCCCATACGGGAGTTGAAGCAGCGGTGTTTGACATAAACCAAGATGAAGATAAATACCAGGACGAGATAGTAGTACGACAACTTGGAGGCGATCCGAAAGGAAAAGCCTGCGCCCAATCCGATCTGCGGCGGCGGTATACCCGGCAAGCCCATGGGCCCTTTGGTGATACCGACCAGATTGGTGAAAAACAGGTTAAATACGATTCCGCAGATAAAGGTCACAATAACAAAATAGTGCCCTTTCAACCGCAGCGATGGGTATCCAACCAGGGCGCCGAATATTCCGGCATGCAGCATACCGGCTGCCAATGCAATGAAAAACGGCGAATCGTGCTTCATTACCAGCAAGGCACAGGTATAGGCCCCGATTCCCATAAAACCGGCGTGACCCAAAGACGTCAGGCCTGTATGACCGACGACCATATCGAGACTCATGACGAGAATGATGTTGATGCCGATTAATACCAGAAAGTGCCGCAGCAGATTGGAGGTCAGCAGCAAAGGTAGAATGAGCGCGACAATAACCAACACGGATACCCACATAATTTTGCGCTGAGTCGGCGTCATATCGCCTTCCTTCCGAAGACCCCCTGGGGTCGCACAAATAGAATCAAAATCAACAGTACGAAAGTCACTAGATCGCTGTACTCGGTTGAGATATAACCGGCAATCATGTTCTCGCCGATTCCGATAATCAGCGCGCCGACCACCACGCCACGCAGGGAACCCATTCCGCCGAAGATAACAATCGTAAACGCTTTGACGATGATATGCGATCCGAAATGGGCATCAAAGGCATAAATTGGAGAAACCAGCGCTCCGGCCAATCCCACCAGGGCGGTACCAAGCGCGAAGGTAAACACGGAAACCCTGGCGCTGCTGATTCCCACGATGGCGGCGCCTTCCACATTTTGCGATACGGCACGAATGGCCTTGCCGATCTTGGTCTTCTCCAAAAAAAGCCAAACCGACGGCACCAGCAGACAGGCAATAGAAATGATCATGCCCTTGTACAGGGTTAGGGTTCCATCTCCAATGGTCAGCTTGCCGCTTCCGAAAGGCAGCTGATAAGTTTGGTAATCCGGCCCGAATACGAGTAAAGCCACGTTTTGAACGATTAGAAGAATGCCCAGCGCGGCAATCAGCGTATTGGCGCCCCGTTTGAGCACCGGCTGGTAGACAAGCAAATTATTGACGATGCCTACAATCGCTGCGGCGCCGATTGCCAGCAGCAACGCTACAAAGAAGTTAAGGCCCAGCATTTCGGCCACCAGAAACGTGACATAGGCCCCCAGCATGTACAGCCCGGCCTGGGCGAAGTCAGCTATGTCCATCACACCCAGTATTATGGTGAGCCCCAGGGCGACCAGGCAATACACGCTGCTTGAATACAGTCCGTTTAAAAATACCTGCGTAAACATATCAGAGTCGGAGCCAACAAGTTGCGGTTATGGTTAGGTTCGGTTAAACAGGTGCTGAGTTCAATATCTGTCAGACGCCAATTGCCGGATAAACTGTGAATTACTTGTTATAAAGTTGTTTAGCGGGGTGAAGGTTGAACCGGAACATATATGCCGGGAACACCGTTCCGGTGAGTGACCGAGCGATACTAAAATAAATTGTACGGTTATTATAACAATAAATCTTTTGTGTCAAGTTCGGCTAAAAGCTTTTCAAGGCAGCGATATAGGATTTGTGCGCGGCGTTACTGACAAAAAATAACCTCTCGTAAAGCCGCAAAGGACTTTTGATTATATCAGTGAAAACCTGTTCATTCCCCCGTCGACGAGGGGCAGAGAAGATTGGCTGTGCAGTGCACCAACACAGCGGATATCTTGACACATATTGATTGTTTGTCTATAGGATGTTGATCAAAGCGGGAGATATGATCAGTAACGGGGTTTGCAAGAATATTTATCTATCCGAACCTGATGATGAGATCGTTTTGGATTTCGGGAACTTGGGAACTGCTGTATTAACCTTCAGCCGGAAAATCGATGATTGAAACCAATAACATCGACACCAATAAGGGGCTGTACCTGGATCGTGTTACCAAACGATACCAATCCGTCGTCGCAGTCGATCACGTCAGCCTGGAGGTTGAAGATCGTGAATTCTTGGCGATCGTCGGACCGACGGGATGCGGCAAGACGACCTTGCTGCGTTTGATCTCCGGAGTTGAGAAACTGGACGACGGCCACATCTACATCCGGGGTCAGTGCGTGGACGATCTCGATCCGTCGCGCCGGGGTGTGCGCATGGTCTTTCAGGAGCATGCCCTCTGGCCTCATATGCGAGTTTTTAACGAAAATTCGCCGAGTAACTTGAGCTTTGGATTGAAAATTCGTAAACAACTACCGCGCACCATCGAAGAAACAGCAACCCTCATCGCCAAACGGCTCGGCATTGCCAAAAGTCTGTTTCCCCGCAAGCCGGAGCAGTTGTCGGTCGGGCAACAGCAAGTGGTCGGCATCGGCCGGGCACTGACCATCATACCCAAAGTCCTATTGCTGGATGAGCCGTTAGCCCATGTAGATCCCCCGCACCGCCTCACCCTCCGGCGTGAGTTGAAGGACTACCACGATAAAATGGAGTCCATTACTTTTTATGTGAGCCACAACCTGCCCGAGGCCTTTTCTCTGGCGGATAGAATTGCCGTCATGAACGACGGCAAAATCATCCAGGTCGACAGTCCGTCAGAAATACAGCGCAATCCAGGTAATCGGTTCGTCGAAGACTTTATCAGATGCTTCGAACTATAAGCCTAACAGTTATCAATCGTCGTCTGAAAGATGACCACCTGGCTATATGGTGTGGCAGAGTCAGCGGAGACCGACATCTCCCTTCAACACACAAGATTAAAGAAATCAAAATCAACCTAAAAAATTAAAGTACTTATTTTAGCAAGCGTAATTTATTTCGGCTAATTTTTCAATTTCTTATTGGATTGGTTCCAATAATCCAAGACGGATTATAATTATTCAGTCAATAATTGAGTTGTAATTGTTTTATTATTTGACACAGATGCTTCTGATCGATTATATTCATGGCGGATCTATTCCCGTCGGCAAGTCTGACTCCTGCCTATTGTAGGCGGGGATAAATCCCGCCGCTATTGCCGGATCTCTTCATATAGGCTGGACTATGTAAGACCGAATGTTTTATCGAGACTTTATAAACAAGCCTCTTGGGAAGATAAAATGGCACGCCACACCAAATCAGAAGCCCGCAAAGAACAAATCCTGACGGCGGCTGAACGGATATTTGCCCGCAAAGGATTTGGAGATGCCACCGTTTCGGAAGTGGCCCGGGAAGCCGGGTTGTCCGATGCCACGATCTACGAATATTTTTCTTCCAAAGAGGAGTTGCTATTTTCCATTCCCCTGCAGACGACTCGCAAAGCCGCCCAGGAACTGCACACCCATCTGGACTACATTCGGGGTTCCGCTAATAAAATTCGCGGCATCATTTACGGCTACCTGTCATTTTATCAAAACCATCCCGAATACGCTTCCGTGCTCATGTTGATTCTAAAACAGAATCGCAAATTCCTGGAGACCGAAGCCTACCAGCTAATTCGTGAAGTCTCCCGCATGATCACCGGGGTTCTGGAAGAGGGAATTGCGGCGGATGAGTTTAAAGCCGACACGGACCCTTTCCTGGTGCGGGCCGTAATACTGGGAACCATTGAGCACAGCGTCATCACCTGGCTGCTCCTGGACCGCCCGCAAAACCTTCTGGAATTGACCGATCCGTTGACGGACATCGTGCTCGAAGGCATCCGCAAGGACACCCGACCGAAAACCATAAATTTCAGAGTCACCCTGGATCCCCTGGATGAAGATCAACGCCGTAAAACTTAAATTGACGACCGTGTGGCCTTTGGGCCTGCGATATTCGTTTAACGGAATTATCCTGCTGGTTATTTTTCTACTGATGCTTCTGCTGGCAGCCCACTTTTTTTTCTCCGAATCCGCCCAATCAATTTTAACCAATCTTTTCATAAACCTCATCGCGGTCCTGGGTATGTACATGTTCATTGGAACCTCCGGGGTGCCCAGTTTCGGGCATGTGGCGTTTATGGGGATCGCAGCCCATCTGCAGGCCCTGTTAACTCTTGAACCGACCATCAAATCGATGCTATTGCCGAACCTGCCGTCCTGGCTGGCGCCGGTTGAGCTGGGGCTATGGCCGGCGATGCTGATCACGGTCGGGTTTGTCGGCTCGTTTGCCTTGGTCATCGGTGTTCCATTTTCGCGCATGGGGGACGCAGCCACCGGCATCGTGACCATTTGCTTTCTGGCTATTATTCAAAACGTTTTGATGGGGTGGGAGACGTTCACGGCCGGCTTCAAGGTGATATACGGTGTTCCCGAATATTGCGGTCTGTGGACGGCCGGCGGTTTGGCCGCGGCAACGATCCTGGCGGCGCGGCTTTTGCGGGATTCCGCGCCAGGACTTGAACTCAGAGCTTCACGCGACGACAAATCCGCGGCCCAATCCATCGGGGTCAACGTGGCCAACCAGCGTCTGCTGGCCTGGGTCCTCAGTGCCATGGTGATGGCTGTGGCCGGCGTGCTGCTCGTCCATTTTCTGACCATCGTCAATCCAGCCCAATTCTATCTCGGCCTGACCTTCAGTCTAATTGCAATGCTGATCGTCGGGGGGCTGAGCACGGTCTCAGGGGCGGTGGTCGGTACGTTTTTCATGACCCTTGTTATCGAAATGCTGCGCAAAATCGGTGAAGGCCCTGTTATCGGTCCATTTGATCTGCCCCAGGTCCACGGGCTGAGCACAATGGGCACGGGGGCGGCCATTATGGCCGTGATGTTCTGGAAACGCGACGGGATTCTGGCTTTTTTTGAAATCGATGAGCGGATTGCCAATTGGCGCAAGCAGCGCGCCATAGGAACAACCCACCGGGAGCCTGGCGACCCCCCCCCTTTCCGGCAGCGGACCGAACCGCCGGCGCTCCGGGCAGCCGTTCGGGCACCGACTCCAATCGAGGCCTTGTCATCGAAAATGTTGTCAAAAATTTTGGCGGACTGCGCGCCCTGGATGATGTCAGCCTGTCCCTGAAGCCGGGCGAGATCGTGGGCCTCATCGGACCGAACGGATCGGGCAAGTCCACCCTGATCAATGTGATATGTGGTTTTTATTTGCCGTCGGGCGGTCATATTTATCTGGACCAGTCGGACATAACGAGCTGGCCGGCCCATCAAATTGCCCGGTACGGCATCGGACGCACTTTTCAGAGCATCCAATTGTTTGCCAACCTGACGGTTTTCGAAAACGTCATGGCCGGGGCGAACATTAGGGGGGACGAATTAGCCGATACAACCCCCGGAAAATGGACCCGGCATCTCATCCGCCAATTCGGGTTGGATGAATATGCCGATCGGTTGGCGGGCACTCTGCCCTACGGACCCCAGAGGACCCTTGAAATCGCCCGGGCCGTGGCCATCCAGAGCCGGTTTCTTTTATTGGACGAGCCGGCGGCCGGGATGATTCGCCAGGAGTCAGACCATCTCATCGATGTTCTGCGCAAGCTCAGGGATGACTTCGGCCTGGGATTGCTCGTGATCGATCATGATTTGCAAATGATCATGCGTTTGTGCGACCGGGTGATGGTTTTAAACAAAGGCCGGATGATCGCCGCCGGAACCCCCGAACAGGTGCAGCAGGACCCGGATGTTGTTGAAGCCTATATTGGACGGAAACATATGGATGCTAGTAATTTTTAGGTACATGGGAACATTCCGTTAAGGACAGTTGTTTATTTGATGTGTTGAATTTCTGATTTTAGATTTTGGATTGCGGATTGCCGGAATCGCTTTGCTCTATCTATTTTAAAACCGATAGAATACCTCAAATCCCAAATCCCAAATCTAAAATCCAAAATATATTAAGTGACAAGCACTGATCTGGGTAACTTTGTCTGGACATCTATTTCAATCTTCAAAAGGTCGAAGAAAGCTAAAAAGGAGGAGATCTATGAAAGGCAACAGATTCTTTAAGGCAGGCGGCATTTTCATCTTCGCAGCAGTTTTAATTATGGCAACGACCGGGTTAGTCGCGGCCAAGGATCCCAACACGCTGTTTATCGGCTCCGTACTCGACTTTGCGTCTTATTCCGCGCCGTTCGATGTGCCGGCGGATGAAGGCGTCAGGCTGGCTGTGGACGAGATCAATGCTGCCGGCGGCATCGGCGGCAAATATAAAATCAAGCTGGCCGTCAAAGATTACCGCGGCGAAGCCGGGCCGGCCATTGCCGGCACCAAGGAACTGTTGGCCGACGGCGTCGATGTGGTCCTGGGGTCGGGCAGCGTGCAGGCTACCATCGTCGTGGGCGGATTGACCAAAAAGAAAGAGGTTCCCATCATTACCATCACGGCATCGGGACCTGATGTACCGCAGGTCATCGGTCCCTACGGGTTCACCAATACCATCACGGATAACCGGCAAGGCACCGTGCTGGCGCAATATGCCATCTCGCAGGGCTACAAAACCGCTTACATCCTGCGTTGTCCGGATGATCCCTACACCGACCTGTTGCCGGTATACTTTGCCAAGGTTTTTGAGGAAATGGGGGGAAAAATCGTCGGCACCGGCACTTGGTCCTTTTCCCAGCAGGAGTTCAGTGTCGAGGTGGGCAAAATCAAAAAGCTTGAAACCAAACCGGATGTAATCATGAGTGCGGCATTCGGGCCGTTTTTTGCCGGGCTGGTGACCAGCCTGCGCTCGGCCGGCATCAAGGCCGCCTATTTTGGATCGGATGTGGTGGACGAGCCGAGCAGCATCGGTCTGGGGCCCGTGGCCGAGGGTGTGGTGTTTGTCTCTGCCGTATTTCCGGCGCCCGGCAGCGCCATGGAAGCCTTCAACCAGAAATACAAGAAAAAATACGGCAAGGAGAATACCGTGGCACCGCCCGCCCTGGGATACGATGCGGTAAAACTGGTTGAAGCCGCAGTCCTCAAAGCCGGCTCAACCGACGGCAAGGCCATCCGGGATGCACTGGATTCATTAAAAGATGTCCAGGGTGCCTCCGGCAAGCTGACCTATGCCGGCGGCGGTCGTCACATCATTCGCAGCGTTGCCGTGTGCAAAATACAAGACGGTAAAAAAACGCTGGTGGAGTGGATGAATCCATCGCTGGCGGATATTCCGGCACCCGAGTAAAAACCGGTTGAGAGTTATTCGTTAATAGTTATTGGTTTGAAAGGAATCGGATCGATTTTTATATGTCACTGATGATAGATATGTAAAATCGGATTCACAGCCATTTCTATTAACGATTAACCAATAACCTATAACGCCTAAATGAGCATTTTTAGCTCAAATAGGGTAAAGCCCGTTGCCGAAGGTCAGGTATTCGGCAATTTAAATAACGAGCCGATATGATGCTGACTCTTGAAAATGTCTCTGTCAACTATGGCCCGATTCAGGCCATCCGGGATATCAGTATCTCGGTGTCCCGGGGCGAAATCGTGACCTTGCTGGGACCGAATGGCGCGGGTAAGAGCTCGACGCTCAATGCCATAATGGGCCTTCATCCGGTTTCGTCAGGCAGGATCGTTTTCGAGGAGCAGCCCATTACCGGTATGGCGACCGAGAAAATTGTGCGGGGCGGCATGACGCTGACCCCCGAAGGCCGCCATGTATTTGCCGGGTTGACAATCGAGGAAAATCTCAGGCTGGGCGCGGCCTCGCGACGTGATCGCAAGCAGATTGCTGCGACCCGGGCCGAGGTATTCGAGCTTTTTCCGATTTTAAAGGAGCGTCTAAACCAGTTCGCCGGGACCCTTTCAGGCGGCGAGCAACAGCAGCTTGCCATTGCCCGTTCGCTGATGTCCGCACCCAGCCTGCTTTTGCTCGACGAACCTTCCCTGGGCCTGGCGCCCCGGATCGTCGACCAGATTTTTACTTTAATCGCCGACTTGCGCCGCCGGGGTCTGACGATACTGCTGGTGGAACAAAACGCGGAAATGTCATTGGAAATAGCCGACCGCGGGTATGTTTTCAGCAACGGTCAAATCGATCTGCTCGGCACTAGTGATGATCTGCGTGCTTCGGATGAAGTGGCCCGCACCTACCTGGGAATTGCTTAAGAATAGGCTGATATGAACGAAATTATCTCCGTAATCGTCAATGGCCTCAGCGTGGGGAGTATGTATGCGCTTTTGGCACTGGGTTTGGCCATGGTTTTTGCCATTCTGGGCCTGGTTAATTTCGCCCACGGCGAATTGATAGCCGTCACCGGCTATTCCATGTTTTTTCTGGCCGTCACCGGAATGCCGTTTATCGTGATTGTAGTTTTTGCCGTTTTTTTTGCGGTAATTGCGGCAATTCTCATGGAACGTATCGCCTTCAGACCCGTGCGCAATGCAACTCTGGCAGCCGGATTGATGACCAGTTTCGCCCTGGAGATGATTATGGAGGCCGGCTGGTCCAACTTTGTATCCCCGCTGCGAATGCCGATCCGGATTCCGGCCTGGCTGATCCATTACTGGCCCATCGGAGATACGGGCATCAGCACGCATCAGGGAATCGCCATCATTTTAACGGTGATAACCGTCATCTCCCTGACAATTTTTCTGAAACGCGCCACCCTCGGGCTGGCCATCCGGGCGGCGGCAGAAAATTTTCCGGTGACTCAACTCATGGGTATCCGTGCCAACCGGGTAGTGGCAACAGCATTTGCCATATCCGGATTGCTGGCCGGTTTTGTCGGCTTTTTGTGGATTGCCCAGCGCGGTTCGGTGGATCCCCATATCGGCATGAGCCCGACCATCAAGGCCTTTATCGCCGTCATCTTCGGCGGTGTCGGCAGCCTGTCGGGCGCCGTTGCCGGGGGCCTTATTCTGGGATTCATGGAGGTCGGTCTGCGGACTTACCTGCCGGCCGATGCCCTTCCCTTTCGGGATGCCATTGGATACCTGGTGGTGGTTCTGGTATTGCTGCGCTGGCCGGATGGACTGATTTCGATTCGGCAAAGAAGTGACTAATTTGGCATTTTGAACTATTGGAGTCGGGCTGAGGAGCAAATATTTTCATTAGGTTAACGTAATTAGGTTTCAGGTGTCAGGTTTCGGGTGTCAGGATTTGAGGTACAATGTCCTCTTATGAAACAGTGAAGGTTTCAGGTTTCAGGTTTCAGGTGTCAGGATTTAGTGCCCTAATTTTCTAACACCAGGAAACTCGAGTGAAACCGCGTATTTCAGAAATGTAGGGCGGGCCACTGTGCCCGCCGAAACCGGTCGGCACGGCCTGCGACGAGCTCAGTCGTGTCGTGGCCGACCCTGCGCTGGCATATGAACAATGTTTCTATCATCGATCAGACTGGACGCTCGCGGCCAGAGGCAGCGCTCGTGTGAAACACATAAAATGACGAATGACGAATGTCGATTGACGAATGGTGGAATCGCTTCGCTTAGTCGTATTAAAAATAGACCGTTCGACAAAAAGCTCACGACAGGCAGAATACATTATTCGAAGTTCGATGTTGGACGTTCGATGTTCGACGTTCATCAGTTTTTTTTTGTTTGATTTGACTGGACGCTTATGGCCAGCGGCAGCACTCGTATGAAGAATCTATATTAGCCCCAAAACTAGATACTTAAATCGTGCTCGTACTCGTCCTCGAAATCGAATTCGGTTCAAAAGTTATGAGGACGAGCACGAGCACGACGACGAGTACGAGTACGAAAAGACGAATGTGCGCGCAAGTAACTACGTCGGTTTGGCTCTGTTTCTTTTCCAATCAAACTGGCTGCCGTGTGTCGATCCGGCTGTTATCTAGTAGATAGAATTCCTTAAAATTGCACTTATTACCGCAGGACGAAGGCAACATGTCAGACAAAGACGAAAAATTCATCCTGGCCATCGATCTGGGGACATCCGGCAGCAAAACGGCTGTGGTCTCCACAGCCGGTGAAGTGGTTGATTTTGACTACCAGGCCGTGCCGCTGCACTTGCTGCCCAATGGCGGGGCCGAGCAAGACCCGGCTGACTGGTGGGGTGCGATCAAAACCACTGCCAAGCGGCTGCTGGGGCGGGCGACCGTGAACCCGGCTGATATCGTTGCCGTATGTGCTTCAACTCAATGGGCCGGTACAGTCGCAGTCGACCGGGAAGGCCAACCGCTGATGAACGCCGTAATCTGGATGGACATGCGTGGGGCCAAGTATGTTGCCGCAATGGCGGGCGGGCCGGTTAAAATCGAAGGCTATGATCCCTTGAAATTGTGGCGCTGGATCCGACTTACGGGCGGTGCTCCCGGTCTGTCCGGTAAAGACCCTGTCGGCCACATCCTGTGGATCAGAAATGAACACCCCGAGGCGTATCGGCAGACGTACAAATTTCTCGAACCCAAGGACTATATCAATTTTTGCCTTACCGGAAAATTTGCGGCCTCCTTTGATTCTATCACAGTGCATTGGGTTACCGATAATCGGGACGTATCCCAAATTACCTACAGTGACAAGTTGCTGAAAATGTACGCCCTCGAAAGAGAGAAGCTGCCTGATCTCAAGCGGTCCATCGACGTGCTCGGTCCCCTGAAAAAAGACGTCGCCCATGAGCTGGGGCTAAGTGAAGACGTGCAGGTTATGATGGGCTCGCCGGACATCCAGGCAGCCGCCCTCGGGTCCGGCGCGGTACGGGATTTTGAAGGTCACCTTTATGTGGGGACTTCTTCCTGGATTGTGGCCCATGTGCCTTTTAAAAAGACGGATGTCCTGCATGGCATCGCCTCCATTCCCTGTTCGAATCCCGACAAGTATATGATCGTCAACGAACAGGAAACCGCCGGCGGGGTGTTGACTTATCTCAAAGAAAATATTTTATATCATAAAGACGAACTGCTCAAAGAAGAGGCTTTGCCGGACATATATAAAATTTTTGACAAAATCGCCGAATCCGTTCCGGCCGGCAGCAACGGGGTCCTTTTCACGCCCTGGCTGAACGGCGAGCGCACCCCGGTCGAGGACAATTCGGTGCGGGCCTGCTTATACAATTTGTCGCTGGACAATACCCGGGAAGACATTGTACGGGCCTTTCTGGAAGGCGTGGCCTTCAATCAGAGATGGGCCCTGCAATATGTTGAAAAATTCATCGGACGCACAATGAATCCGATCCATATGGTGGGCGGCGGCGCAATTTCGAATATCTGGTGCCAAATCCACGCAGATGTGTTAAACCGCACTATCAAACAGGTCAAGGACCCGATCCAGACCAACGCCCGCGGGGCGGCCTTTATTGCTGCGGTCGGTTTGGGATATATGAGCTTTGACGATATTCCGCATTCAATTCAGTTCAATAATACCTTTGAACCAAACCCGGAAAACCGTGAGCTATATGACCGGTTGTTTGCCGAATTTCTCAATATTTATAAGCACAACAAGGCGATTTTTAAGCGTTTGAATGCTGTATGATAGGTTTCGGGTGTCAGCGCTGCCGCCGGCCAAACAAACGGCCGGTCAAATCGGAAAAGAAACTTTGAAAAAGCGAATATCGAATATCGAATAATGAATATCGAATCCTCCTGCGGCGGACAAGTGTCGAAGGAATGTATTCTGTCTATTTTATAATAAATCTGAGCGAAGCGATTCCACCCTTCGACATTCTGCGGTTCGATATTCGATATTCTGCGGTTCGCTTTTCACGGCGTTCTTATTCCTGACACCTGACACCCGACACCTGAAACCAAAAGAAAAAGGTTAATTCTGAAGCTTTCCCTTATCTCAAATAATTTACCTTAACCTTTCAGGATCCGGCATGGCCGGAAATGGAGCGCTCGATGAAATTATTGAAAGTAAACATGACCACCCAATCCATAGCTGTGGAAAATCTTGCAGAAGAATACCAAGGCCTTGGCGGCCGGGGCTTAACTTCGGTGTTGATTAACGCTGAAGTACCCCCGGATTGTGACGCGCTGGACCCGGAAAACAAACTTATATTTGCCCCCGGTACTCTCAGCGGCACCTCGCTGGTCAATACGAGCCGGCTGTCGGTGGGCGCCAAAAGCCCCCTGACCGGAGGCATTAAAGAAAGCAACGTCGGCGGAACCGTCGCAGCCGCCCTCGGCCGCCTGGGGATCAGCGCCGTGGTCGTCGAGGGCCAGGCGCCGGAAAATGAACTGTTTTTTCTTAAAATCGATGAGAACGGTGAAGCGACACTGGTTTCGGCGCTCGAATACAAGGGGACAAGGACCTACTCCCTGGTAGAAAAGATTTTTCATGAAGCCGGCGATCAGCCGGCCGTGCTGTGCATAGGACCGGCCGGTGAATTTCAGCTGGCAAGCGCTTCGATCCAGTCCTCCGATGCAGATGGGCGTCCCTGCCGCGCCGCCGGAAGAGGCGGGCTGGGAGCCGTGATGGGTTCCAAGGGGCTTAAAGCACTCATCGTCAGCACCAGCGGCAAGAGTCCGGACGCGATGGCCGATCCCGCCGCCTTTAAAAAAGCGGCCAAGATTTTTGCCAAGGCAGTCAAAGAAGATATGTTCAGCGGTTATGTTCTGCCGCCCCTGGGCACGGCCGTGCTGGTCGCACCGATCAATGCCGCCGGCGCTTTTCCAAGCTACAATGCCACGAATGGGGTATTTGACGGATGGGAGAAGATCAGCGGCGAAGCCCTGGCCGATACCCTGAAAGAACGCGGCGGCAAGACCACCCACATGGGCTGTTCCCAATGCATCATTCACTGCTCCAACGAATTCGTCGATCCCCAGAGCAACTATGTCACCGCCTCACTGGAATATGAAACCATCTGGGCCATGGGCGGCATGTGCGGCATCGATGATCTGGATGCGATTGCCCGGCTCGATTTTTTGTCCGATGACATCGGCGTCGATACCATGAACACCGGTGTGGCCATGGCGGTGGCCATGGATGCCGGATATAAAAACTTCGGTGACGCGGAGGCGGCCATTGCCATGGTTGAAGAAATTGCTGCCGGGACGGAGTTTGGCCGGATTCTCGGCCGCGGGCCGTCGGCGGTGGGCAAGCATTTCAACCATCACCGGGTGCCGGTGGTCAAAAACCAGTCCATCGCAGCCTACGATCCGCGCGCCATTCAGGGCATGGGCGTGACCTACGCCACTTCCCCCATGGGCGCCGATCATACGGCCGGCAACGTCATCGACAAAAACCTGGATTCATTGGGCGGTTCGCTGAACCCGCTGAAAGCCGATGGCCAGGTGGAGGTATCCCGAGAATATCAAATCGATGTGGCCGCTTTTGACTGTACCGGCCTGTGCCTGTTCGCCAATTCGGCCGTGCACACCAGCGCCAAAGCCGGCCAGGCGCTAATGACCATGATCAACGCCAAGTTTGGGACCGCACTAACCGAGAAAGACAAGCGCGCGCTTGGCATCCGGGTGTTGCAAGCCGAACGCGAATTCAACCATCGAGCCGGCTTTACGAAGGCCGATGATCGGCTGGCAAAGTTCTTCTACGAAGAACCCCTGCCGCCGCACAACACGGTGGTGGTCGTCAGCGATGAAGACATGGATAGGACTTTTGAGTTCTAGCGGCTGGAGTAAGTAAATCTATTAAACGTTTAAGAAATGTTTTTAACATCATCATACCTTAAATACTTTTAGGTTTCAGGTGTCAGGTTTCGGGTGTCAGGAAGTTGGGGTGCAAAATCCTGAAACCTGAACACTGACACCTGAAACCTTTCCGGAGGAGCAGATGGCAAAAAAGACCAATGAAGAAATGATGGCGGATATAGCGCGCTCGATCAAGCCTTACCAGGATGCATATACCACGTTCCGGCGCCTGCCGGAGACCGGGCGCGACAAAGAAGAGATTATCGCAGAAATGGATGCCTTAAGAGCTAAAGAAGAATCCAAGTGGAAGGACGGCTATGTTTCAGGGCCGTTTACCACGGCGATCAAGCGCACATTGATTTTTTGAATCGGGTCTATACCATCAACTCACAGACCAACCCGCTGCACACCGATGTGTGGCCCAGCATTACCAAATACGAAGCCGAAGTGGTGTCCATGACGGCCAACATGTTAAACGGGGACAAGGTCACGGATGATCCGGATTCGGACGATGAAGTCTGCGGGGTGGTTTCATCGGGCGGCACGGAAAGCATCCTGCTGGCCATGAAAACCTACCGGGACTGGGCCCGGGACATGAAGGGCATCAGCAAGCCCGAAATGATCGTCCCCACCACGGCCCATGCGGCTTTCGACAAGGCTTCGCAGTATTTCAACATCAAGATGATCCGGGTTCCGGTCGACGAAAATTTCAAAGCGGATGTGGCCAAAACCAAAGATGCCATAACCCCGAACACGATAGTCATCGTGGGCTCCGCACCCTCCTTTCCCCACGGCACGATCGATCCCATTGAAGCGCTTTCCGAATTGGCCAGCGAGGCCGACGTCGGGTTTCACACGGATGCCTGCCTGGGCGGATTCATTTTGCCCTGGGCGGAGAAGCTGGGCTACGATATTCCAGCCTTTGACTTCAGACTGCCCGGTGTGACATCCATCTCCGTGGACACCCACAAATACGGCTATGCCGCCAAGGGATCATCCGTCATATTGTATCGCAGCATCGAACTGCGCCGCTACCAGTTTTATACCACCACGGATTGGCCAGGCGGACTGTACCTGTCGCCGACCTTTGCCGGCAGCCGGGCCGGCGCGTTGAGCGCCACCGCCTGGGCCGCCATGGTGGCCATCGGCGAGAAGGGCTACCTGGAAATCGCCAAGAACATACTGGAAGCCGCGGAGGTGATTAAACAGGGAATCAATGAAATTCCGGAGCTGTACCTCCTCGGTGATCCCTTGTGGGACATTGCCTTTAGTTCGGATTCCCTCAACATCTACAGGATTATGGATGTTATGGGCGAGAAAAAGTGGAGTTTAAACGGCCTGCAGAACCCGGCCGGGGTTCATATCTGCCTGACTCACCGGCACAGTCAGCCCGGCCTGGCCGATAAATTCATCGCCGATTTGAACGATGCCGTCGACCAAGTCAAGGCGGATCCCGATAAAGAGACGGAAGGCGTCGGCCGCCTGTACGGTATGTCGGCCAATATCCCGATTAAAGGGGTGATGGATGCCTTCTTGAAGCGCTATATGGATTTGGTTTACAAACTTTGATATTTTTAAGATATTGAAAAAATAGAGGAATTAAAAGATCACGGCGTCCCGCTTTCTATATTGGTGCACATGCTTGGGGCGATTCTGGCCATGGCCGGGATATTGCCGCCGATTTTGAGTGGCGCTACCCACATCGTGCCCACCTTGACGATACTGGCCAACTCCAGACGCATCCTTTCATTTCAGGCGACAGAAAACGATGCAGCCTAAACAACCCATTTTGGTTTCAAAACCACCACTTTAATTGCCAATAACGATTTTTGAGCGGCAGTCGAAAACGCGATTTCACATGATCCTAACCAAATAGATCGGCAAAGATGAAATTAATTTAATCTTTGCCGATCTGATAAATTTTTCGTTAAATCGGCAAAAATCGTTGACAAATAATTTTTGCCGATCTACGGTTAATTTATGTTTTATGGAAGAAAATATGAATTAGGAATAATAAAAACTGCTATTGCTTCAAACCGCGCCGAACTTGGCATCGTCTATGGGCGACGCCGCGTCGGAAAAAGCACCCTGTTAATGCAAGCGGTAACGCGCAAAGGAGATTTATATTTTGAGGCGCTTCAGAATGTTTCCTTAAAAAAGCAAATTGACCATTTCCTGCGTCAATTAGCTGATCAGACAAAAACACCGCGAAGCCTTGCCGGAAACTGGCATGACGCGTTTGAAATTCTGACATATTACATAAAGACAAAGCGCCATTATGTCGTTTTTGATGAATTCTCCTGGATGGCTTCTGGAAGAAGCGAACTTGTATCCCTTCTGAAATACTACTGGGATAATCACTGGAAAAAGAATTCCGGTTTGACGCTGGTTATATGCGGATCAATTGCCAGTTTTATGCTGAAACATATTGTTCATTCTAAAGCATTGCACAATAGAAAGACATTTGAAATTAAGCTGCCGCCTCTGCCGGCCTCAGAATCCAAGCTGTTTTTTAATAACCTTCGTTCGGATTTTGAAATAACCAAGTTCTTAATGGTTTTTGGAGGCATCCCTAAATATCTGGAGCAAATAGATCCGCGCCTTTCCTTTTCGGAAAACGTGGACAGATTGTGTTTCCAAAAGAACGGCTTTTTCGTGAATGAGTTTGAAACGATATTCAAAGAACAATTCAAGGTGATTAAGAATTATGAGCGTATTGTAAACGTCCTTTCTCAAAAAAGTTGCTCAAAAGAAGATCTCAGTAAATATTTAAAAATATCATCAGGAGGCGGGCTCACCAGCTATATTAACAACTTGGAACAGGCAGATTTTGTAAAATTGTTTACACCAAAGACACCCTTTGGTTCCAGTGGAGAAAAAACAAAAAAGCTCGTCTTGTGGGATGAATGGCTGCGGTTTTATTTCAATTATGTTGAGCCACACAGAGATATTATCGAACTAAACACTGAGCCTGGATTGTTTGATAAAGTTGCTGGACAAAGCTTGAACAATTTTTTCGGGTTGACTTTTGAAAAAATGTGCATGAAAAATTTATCAAATATCTTTAAGAATATCGGTTATGATATCCATCAAATTATAGGTTTCGGTCCTTTTTTCAGACAGCGAAAAAGAAATAAAGGCCACGAAGAAGGTGTGCAAATAGATATTTTAGTCCACAAAAAAGGGCATGTGTTAACAATCATTGAATGTAAATATTCTACAATACCGATCAGCTCATCAATAATTTCTGAAGTACAGCGAAAAATAAAAATGTTAAAAGCACCACGTCACTTTACCATAGAACGAATTCTCATCGCCAGCGGAGAACTGACAGTAGATCTTCAGAAAAGTGACTATTTTCACCATATAGTTGGCTTGGAAACGCTCTTCTAGACTGAAGGCAGAGCCATTTTTAATGATCATGGAGACCGTTTGAAGAGCCGGTGCGGAATTTAGATTCCCCGCCACCCTAAAATTTTAGCAATGCCTACTTGTCCATTTGTCATGGACGTCTTAAAACCAGGAGAAAAAATGGGACCACTTAAAGGTGTGAAGATCATTGAATTCGGCGGCATCGGACCGGGGCCGTTTTGCGCCATGATGCTGTCGGACATGGGGGCTGATGTCATTCGAATCGAGCGCAAAGGACAGCTGTCATTGACCGAACCCAAATACGATGTGATGATGCGCAACCGGCGTTCCGTCGGCATCGATCTCCGTAAACCTGAAGGAGTTGCTGCCGTCCTCAAAATGATCGCCCGGGTCGATGCCCTGCAGGAGGGCTTTCGGCCTGGTGTGATGGAAAAATTGGGACTCGGACCCGACATCTGCCTGGAAATAAATCCGGCCCTGATCTACGGCCGCATGACGGGCTGGGGGCAGGAAGGACCGCTGGCACGGGCCGCGGGCCATGACATCAATTACATCTCCTTAACCGGGGCGCTGCACACCTTCGGCCGAAAGGGGCAAAAGCCGGTTGCGCCCTTAAATCTGGTGGGGGACTTCGGCGGCGGGGGCATGCTGCTGGCCTTTGGAATGGTTTGTGCGCTGTTTGAGGCCCAAAAGTCGGGACAGGGTCAGGTGGTGGATGCCGCCATGGTGGACGGCTCGGCCACCCTGATGGCCATGATTTACGGCCTGCGGGCCGCCGGGCTCTGGGCCGACGAGCGGGGCGTCAACCTGCTGGACGGCGGCGCGCACTTTTACGACACTTACGAGACGGCGGATGGGAAATACATTTCCGTCGGCGCCATTGAGCCCCAGTTTTATCAGCTTCTGCTGCAGCACGCCGGAATCGAGGACCCTGAATTTAATGACCAGCTGGATCAAAAAAAATGGCCCCAATTAAAGGAAAAAATCACGGAGATTTTTAAGACCAAGAGCCGGGAAGAATGGTGCCGCATCATGGAAGGAACCGACATTTGCTTTGCACCGGTGTTATCCCTGGACGAGGCGCCCGACCATCCCCATAACCGGGAAAGAAAAACCTTTGTCGAGGTTGAAGGAGTTATTCAGCCGGCTCCCACACCGCGCTTCTCACAAACTCTCCCCGAGATGCAGAGCCCGCCCCCAAAGCCGGGTGAGCACACGAAAGCGGTACTAGGGGAATTTGGTTTCAGCGGCGATGAAATTGACAGCCTGGTAGCAGCCGGTGTTATTTGAGAAGAACGATGCTATTTATATTATGAGAACATGGCGGCCGGCCCGGAAAAGGGATCGGTCAAACAGGAGGCAGTGGGCAAATTGGCACCGGTTGTTTTAATTAGTGCCTGAACGAAAAGTGGCCGTTTTTCCAGTTAGCCCGGCCGCTAATTATCACTCATTAAATTACTGCCGTTCAAAACGATGGCGAACAATAGCAAATCAATATTTAGCAGCGTTTTCTCTAAA
>Ga0209786_1000223_pt1 | contig 23417 bp, 24 predicted proteins | sample WorMetilvaeELBA2_FD_187405 | JGI IMG/M metagenome (GOLD analysis project Ga0209786, IMG submission 187405) | Marine gutless worms symbiont microbial communities from Max Planck institute for Marine Microbiology, Germany - Olavius ilvae ELBA.2... ...
TTTAGAGAAAACGCTGCTAAATATTGATTTGCTATTGTTCGCCATCGTTTTGAACGGCAGTAATTTAATGAGTGATAATTAGCGGCCGGGCTAACTGGAAAAACGGCCACTTTTCGTTCAGGCACTAAATAAGCCTTTTTCACTCGTTCATCATTAATAAGTTCGGTGCATCTGCCTTCTAAAATCAGCTTGCCCGTTTCCAGCACATAGCCGCGCTGAGAAATCTTGAGTGCCATTCGGGCATTTTGCTCTACCAGGAGGATACTTGTTCCCCTTTTGTTGATGTCTAGCGCTACCTTTGCTATTTCCCGCACAACTAGCGGCGCAAGACCGATGGAAGGTTCGTCCATGAGGAGCAAGACCGGTTGGCCCATCAGGGACCGGGCAATTGCCAGCATCTGCTGCTCACCGCCGCTCAAGGTGCCGGCTTGTTGTTTTTTCCGGACTTTCAATTGCGGAAATGTTTCAAATACGTCTGCCAGGCTTTCCATTATCCTGGATTTATCGCCCTGCAAATAAGCACCTAATTTGATGTTTTCCAAAACGGTCATGTATGGAAATAATTGGCGCCCCTGGGGAACATGCCCAAGACCCATTTTGACGATATCCTGGGCTGGTACTCCGTTCAGCCGTTTTCCCTGAAACCGTATTTCACCGTCTGCGGGCTGTTTCAAGCCGGATATAGCTCTTAGAGCCGTTGTCTTGCCGGCCCCATTGCTGCCGATGATCGTGACGATTTCACCCTTCTGCACCGTCAATGAAAGACCCTTGACAATGTCAGCACCGTCATAGCGAATCTTCAGATTATCAATTTCAAGCAACATCTTCATCCGTCCCGAGGTAAGCCTCTATTACAGCCGGGTTTGCGACGATTTCCGCCGGACTCCCCTCAGCTATTTTTGTTCCGAAATTCAGCACGGCAATCCTGTCGCATAGCCCCATTACGGCCTTGAGGTTGTGTTCGATGATGATGCAGGTGATTCCCCGCTGCTCTCTAAGGGTCCTGATCATTTGCAGCATGTTTTCAACTTCCGCGGCGTTCATGCCCGTTATCGGCTCGTCCAGCAGCAGCAAGCGGGGTTCGGTTGCCAGGGCGATGGCCAGGCACAATAAGCGCTGGCTTCCATGGGGCAGGTTGGCCGCCAGTTCACCGGCATGCGGGGCCAAACCGACAAACTGCAAATTGGCCATAGCTTTATGCCGCAATAATTCATCATTTTCTTTAGTTGAACGCCGGTTAAAAAAAATACTCGACAGGCCGATTTCCGTTTGAAGGTGGCAGCCGATTCGAACATTTTCGAGAAGTGTAAAACTGTTGAAAAAAAGATTTTCCTGAAAAACCCGGACGATGCCCCGTTGGGCACGTCGGTGCGGCGCAAGCTTTGCAATGGCTTCGCCATTGAAAACGATCTCGCCTTGATTCGGCCGCAAGCTGCCGTCGATCAAGTTGAGGGCCGTGGACTTGCCCGCTCCATTGGGACCGATGAGGCCGAAGATCTGGCCTTGGCTGACGTTCATATCGAGTTCCATGACAGCGGCCAGACCGCCAAAAATTTTGCTCAGTTTTCTAATTTCGAGAAAGCTCATATAAGCACCCGCACCAGTTCTACTTTGTCATATTGAGTTTAAGCAAATATCTAACAACGATGAGATAAAATAGAACTACGAAGTACCCTTAAAGTCGATTTTAGACATTGGGTTCAATGATACCCTTCGCCAAGCCCTGATCTTTGAGGGAACACTGACCAGCCCTTCAGGTATGATCATAACCACTGCTACCGCTATGGCTCCAATTATCATCGGTTGATATTCCTGCATCGGGCGGGTGAACTCCGCCAACAGCGACAGGATCACGGCTCCTATGATGGGTCCAGTGAATCTCGCTTTTCCGCCGACAACCATATAAACCAAAAAGTAGATCGTGGTCATAACACCAAAAATTGAGCTGGCCTGTGAACTCAATGTCTGTTCCAGATGTGCTAGCAGGGCACCCCCCACCCCGGCAAAAAAACTGGCTATGCTGAAGTTGATGATTTTATATTTCTGAACATTGATTCCAACCGCTCCGGCCATTTTATCGGTTTCCCGGATGGCGATCCAGGTGAAGCCAAGGGTTGAGTTTTCCAGGCGGTAGAGGATATACAGAGACAGGCTCACAATGCCCAGGGCCAAATAATAATATTCGGTAAATCCGCCAAAATCAACTTGACCTAAACCCGGAACGGACAGCACCCCGGCCCCCGGGAAGCCGATCAACCCATTGGTTCCCCCTGTCAGGCTGCGCCAGTTGAATATGAGCAGGCGAAAACTCTCGGATGTCACCACCGTCAGAATGACGAAATATATTCCTTTGACCCGCATGAAGGGGAAACCCAAACAAAAGGCTATGAGACCGGCCAATACACCGCCTAACGGCAGAGAGATACCGAAGGGCAGCCCGTTCATAGACAACAGGGCCGAAGTGTACGCACCGATGCACATGAATCCGACATGCCCCAAAGAAAATTCGCCAATCAGGAAAATGGTTCGCAGACTGGCTGCCATCAACGTGTTGATGACGATCATGGTTAAAACCGAAGTCCAGTAAATGCTGGCAAGCGCTGGCGGAGCGGCGATTGCCGCCGCTGCCAATGTAATCCACCCCAGGATCCGGATTCGCGATGTGTTATTCTGCATGGCCGAAAAATCCCTGTGGCCTGATGGTCAGAATCAGGATAACCATGAGCAAGGGCCCCAAAGCCGCCCAGGCATGTCCGAACAGGATCGGCACCAGGCCGTCGATCAGCCCCAGAATCATGCCCGCCATAAATGCTCCGGGCAAACTGCCCATGCCTCCAATGACGATGATGGTCATACCCTTGACCAACGGCGGCAATCCCATAAACGGGCTCAAGGCGAACAGTGACCCGGCCAGGGTCCCACCGGCAGCGGCCAAAGCGCAGCCGACGGCCATGGCCATGGCCGCCATTTTGGCGGGGCTGATGCCCTGAAGAATGGCGCCTTCAGGATTTTGGGCGCTGGCCACCATGGCCTGACCGTATTTTGTCAACTTGAGAAAGATATAGAGACAAGTACTCAATACGACCGCCAGGACCACCGCCACGACCCGATCCTTGGGGACGATCAGGCCCATCAGCTTAAAGGGGCCGCTGGCCAGCAGCGGGATGCTGCGTTCATAAAGGCCGAATACCACAACGGCACCGCTCTGAAGGATCAGGGTTAAGCCGGTTGTGGCCACAACTGCCGACAGCCTGTCATCTTTGAGCGGGCGGAAGAGAAATCGTTCCAGAACCAAACCCCCGGCGGCCATGACAACCATGCTCAACGCGGTGGCGACAACCAGGGGCAGTTTGAACGAGGCCGTCAGGTAGTAGACGACGTAGGCCCCGATCATGTAAATTTCGCCGTGAGCAAACTGCATGATATGCATTATGCCGAAGATCAGGGTCAAACCCAGGGCCATCAGGACGTAGATCCAACCCAGGGCCAACCCGTTGATGATGCCCTGCCAGATGACTTGTGCCGGTAGATCCAAGGTAGACCCCCTATAGCGAATGTCGAATGTCTAATGTCGAATGAATGTTTTCTGGCGATTTTAAAAAGTAGGGTCGGCCACGACACGACTGAGCCCGTCGCAGGCCGTGCCGACCGGTTTCGGCGGGCACAGTGGCCCGCCCTACATTTCTGAAATACGCGGTTTCACTCGAGTTTCCTGGTGTTAGAAAATTAGGGCACAAAATCCTGACACCTGACACCTGACACCTGAAACCTTCCCTGTTTCATAAGAGATTTCGGGCCGGACCCCTGAAAGGCTGTGCCTGAAACCTTGAAACGTTTACGATCCCGAATATTGGAAAATCTTATCTCAGGTTACCTTAGTTCGGAATCCACCCTTTGGCCGAAGCGACCTTGAGAGATCACTTGTCCACCACCGGCATGTTGAGGCCCACAAATTCCACCTGGCCCTTCATCACACGGCTGATCGGCATGGGCCTGACCACCACACGGTTTACGCCGAACCGCTCTTTTCCGCCCATATGACCCGGTCCAAAGGCAGTCTGAAAGCTGCCCGGGGCGGTCATGGATTCAAAAGCGGCAACGACTTTTTTCGGATCGACACTGTCGGCTTTTTTAAGGGCCTGGACAAAAACTTCAGCCTCGCTCCAAGTGATGATGGCATCGGAAAAGAAAGGCTCCTTGTACTTTTTCTGCCAGCGATCCATACATTCGAGCATGCTCGGCGTGGCATGCTTCATGTCCATGCCATTGCTGATGACGTCGTGGGAACCCTCCGGGCCGGCCAGCGCCAGAATCAAATCCGGCGCAGTGGGGGCATCGGAAATAAACACGCCCTGGTATCCGAGTTGGCGGGCCGTGCGGAGTTGATACCCGGCCTGGGCGGAGACCATCGCCTGGATAACGTCCGGTTTGGCGGCCAAAGCTTTAGTGTAGAAGGGTAGAAAGTCTACCGTACCTTCTTCCCACAGCTCGACACCGACTACCTCTAATCCGCGTTCTGTCGCGATCTTTTTGGCCCGATCGACCGGGATGCCGAGATCAGGAGCAACAATATACAGTCGCTTGGCTTCCGGGTACGTCTTCCGGAGGAAGTCATAATCCATCTCCCAGGCGGCATCGGAAGAGACACAGAGCCTGACGGCATAGGGCTTTTTGGCGCTGACATCACCGGGAAGTCCCGGCGCATCGATCCAGGTAATCAGATGCAGGGCCTTGGCCCTGGCGCAGACCTGGTAGATGGCTTGGGCAACCGGCGGGGCGATGGCCCCGAAGACAAACCGGCAGCCGTCTTTGTAAACCAGTTTCTTGGTTGCGGTGGCGGCCACAGTCGGATCCACCTTGCTGTCCTCGGCGATGAGTTCGAGGGTGTGTAGGTATCGCCGCCCAACTGCAGTCCACCGGCTTCGTTGACCTTGTCAAAATAGAGCTCGACGGCTCTGGTAAGCCCGACACCAACGATGCTGATCGGTCCGGACAACGGCATGAGCATGCCGACTTTGAGGCGTTTGTTCTCAGCCCGGGCGGAAGTGTGGCTGCCCAGGATCAAAACAACTGACATCAGAACTGCAACCGTTACAAAAATCCATTTGCCTGGCTTTCCTCTCATGATACGCCCTCCTTGTCATTAATGGTTGAGGTTAGGCCGCAGGTCCCCGTTTTTAATCGCAACGCGGGATCAAAGCGGCGCAATGTACGTTCGAATGACAACCATGCTTCAGATTAATTGTGATTTGCTGATGAATACCTCCGATTTATTTTGTCACGGAAATACTGGTCCTTTGGGCCAGGTCAGAAACAATCGGCTATGCCAACCGTCTAAGCTAATTGTGGTTTCAGGTGTCAGGTTTTCCGCCGGAGGCGGATCAGTAAAAAAAGAATTCTGAGTTTTGCCCCCTGATTGGGTTGTGGAAGAAGTTCACCAGCGGTGAATGAAAATCCAATTCATGATCCACTTCAATCCAGTGGATCGACTTCAGTTGCTGACACCTGACACCTGACACCTGAACACTGCAGGCAAAAGTTGCCACCTGTATCACTCCTCTGGGGTGAACCAAGGCCGGGTCCTCTGGGCTCGGATCTTTACTCGCCTCTGGCGGACTCGAGCAAAATTCGGGTATGGCTAGTCCAAGGCCCCTTGATTTTCATTAAAGACGACCTTCCCCCCCACGATGGTCATCAGCACCGGAATTTCTCCGATCTTGTGCGGATCGACGGATAATATGTCGTCACCGATGACGCAAAAGTCTGCCACTTTGCCGACTTCGATGGAGCCCTTGACCTGCTCCATGCGATCCTGCCAGGCACCGTTGATGGTGTAAGATCGAATGGCTTCTTCAACGGTTATGCATTCTTCGGGCCCGCTCACTTTGCCGGATACCAGGCCTTCCCGCAGCACGGCGGCCTGTACGCCCAACCGCCAGTTGGGATAGGTTACGGGGGCATCGGAACTGCTGGTCAGATTGGCGCCGGCGTCTAATACCGTGCGGGTGGGCCATTCATAGGCGGCTCTTTTCTCACCCACAACAGCGGGTTCAAAGTCGGAAATCATCACACTGATGAAGGGCTGCATGGCGATTCCGAAGTTGTATTGGGCCAATACCTTGGCTTTTTCCGGGCTGATGAAATCTCCGTGGATGATGTAGTGGCGCGGATCGCCGCCGGGTACTTCTCGGCTGGCTGCGACAAATCCGTCAATAGCGGCATCGATGGCCCGGTCTCCGGTGGCGTGCAGTCCGATCTGGAAACCGTGCCGGTGAACCAGTTTGATCATCTCAATCAGGTTTTCGCGCTGCTCGGCATCGGTATCACCGGGTATGACCGATGTGCCGTGACCGGCATCACCGCTGACATAGTCCTCGTTCATCCAGGAGGTGTAAGTCAATGGGATACCGTCGGCAAAAATTTTAACCCCCGAAAATTGAAGACATGTCGTATCGAATCCGGACGGCACTTTAAACGTGTTCAGACCGTTTTCCAAATCTTCGTAAGTCAGCGCACCGTAATCGCCCAGCAGCAGCAGAACGGCCACCCGTGCCGTTAAATTGCCCTCTGCCAGCAACTCCTGATACAGATCGACAAATTCCGTGCCCATCACACCATATAGAAAGTCTTCACCGCCCGGTCCGATGGCCGCATCGGTAAAGCTCGTGACACCATTGGCATTCAGGTGGCTTAAAGTCGTCAGCAGGGCGGTTTTCTTTTCCTCACGGGTCAAAAGCGGTACATGGGCCGCCACCAGCGCTTGGGCGCCGGGCTCTTTCAAGATTCCGGTGGGCTCGCCGTTTGCGTCCCGCTCCATTTCCCCCGAGGGCGGATCCGGGGTGTCCTTGGTGATGCCGGCGATTTCAAGGGCCTTACTGTTGACCAGCAGGGTGTGGACGGAAAAATCAGTAAATGCCACCGGATGATCCGGCGAAACGGCATCCAGGTCCCATTTGCGTGGTAATTTGGATGGATCGTTGCGGCATTCCGCGAGCGTACTCTGGTCCCAGCCAAATCCCCGGATCCACTCGCCGGGTTTGGCTTCGGCCACCTTCTTGCGTAATGCTTCGACCATGTCAGGGATGGATTGGACGGCCGGGAAGGCTAAGTCGAGGGACAGCGGCGGCCGGCTGGCTCCGAAAAAAGGCGCATGCATGTGGGATTCGTTAATTCCCGGCAACAGGGGCTTTCCTTTTAGATCCAGCACTTTCGTATTGTCTGCGATAAACGGTTTGATCTCATCGTCGCTGCCGACAGCCGCAATTTTGCCATCCTTGACAGCGACGGCCTGCTTGATGCTGAAATCGCGGTCCACGGTAATGACCTTGCCGTTGGAAATGACCAGATCTGCTTTCATACTTTCCTCCTTTGTCCTTTGGGGGTTGGGTGAGGGGTGCAGCTTGGATCTTGGTATCGAAAAACTAATTGAATCAACATTTAGCTGCTTGCGGCGAAATTTTCAGCCATATTATTAAACAGCATTTCCATCAGCCAATAGGTATTCGGCAGCTTGGCAGTGCGGGCCAAAACCTCATCCCCGCTGCCGACATAACGATCCGGCTCCCAATCCTGGCTGTGCTCGCGGGCATAATACCGGACCATGTCCCGGGTGTATTCGGGATGAAACTGGAGGCCCACGGCCGGCTGATCGTTGCAGACGAAAGCCTGATTTTCAGTGGGCGGGCTCGCGGCCAGCCGGGTGCAGTTGGCGGGCAGGGAAAAGTGGTCGCTGTGCCAGTGGAAAGTATCGAATGATGCCGGCACATTGCGGAAAAGAAAGGACTCCCGGCCCTGCCGGTTCAATGATACCTCGTACCAGCCGATTTCTTTGTGCTGATTGGGGAAAATTTTGCCGCCTAAGGCCTCCGCCAGCAGCTGGGCACCGAAACAAATGCCCAGATACGGTTTGCCCCGGGCCAGGGCCTCAGCCACGAACGCCTTTTCTTCCGGCAGCCAGGAATTTCCCTGATCGTCCCAGGCGTTTTGCGAGCCGCCCATAATCATCAACCAGTCAAATGAATCGATGGAGGGCAGCGCTTCGTTTTTGCAGACGTAAATCTGGTCAAGCTGGTGTCCTTTTTCAGCCGCCCAGAAGGAAATATTGGTGCGGGAGAAATCTTCGGGATCATGTTCGATAAGTTGGATTCTCATCAGTCGCTCCCATAGCGGTAGCGCAGATCGTCGGCCATGACGCAGCGTCGAATGCGGGTAAACGTCCGGGGCCGGGTGTGCCCTTCGCCGTTGGTGGCAATGTGAAACGACACATAGCCTTCGCCAGTAACGCCGACACCCCCGAGCCCGCAGGCCCCGTTTTTGACAAAAGAGGCGCAGCTGGCCTTGGCGGCCATTTTGCGAATGTTGTTTAAATTATTGGAGTGGATTGCCATGGTATGGCCGAAGTTTTGTTCGGCCGCCAGGGCCAATTCAATTGCCTGATCCACATTGGGGCAGCGCACCAGGGGCAATACCGGCATAATCTGTTCGGTCCACACCAGTGGGTGATTCCGGTCGGTTTCCAGGATCACGATCTGAACTTCCGGTTCCACTGACAGACCGATGGACTTCAATATGAACCGGGGGGTTTTGCCGATAAAATCCATATTGATCACGCTTGGCTGGCCGGGTGTTTTGACTTCCTTGAAAATGTGTTTGACCAGTTCTTCACCTTGGGACGCGCTGATCTCGTAAGCACCGCTCTTTTTTAATACCTCTTTTAGCCGGTCTGCTACGGATTCTACGACGAAAATTTCCTTTTCGCTGGCACAGGCGATGCAGTTGGAAAAGCCGGCGCCCTGGATGATGCATTGGGCAGCGCGCTCCAGATCAGCGGTTTCATCCACGACCACCGGGGGATTGCCGGGGCCCCCGGCAATCACGCGTTTGCCGGTTTTGGTGGCAAAATCGACCACCCCGTGACCGCCGGTGACGGCAATCATCCCGACCGCCGGATGGGTCATCAGTGTCTGGGCCGAAGGGACCGAGGGCTCTTCCAGGCAGCAAAGGCAATTGGTCGGTCCGCCGGCCGCAACAATCGCCCGGTTCAAATCACAAATTACCCGGGCTGACACCTTTTTGGTTTTGGGATGGGGATTGACCACCACGGCATTGCCGCCGGAGATCATCATGATGGCATTAAACAGGATGCTGGGCGCAGCGTTGGTGACCGGGTGAACGGATGCGATGACGCCTACCGGGATTCTTTCGATAATGGTAACACCCTTGTCGCCGGCATAAACCTCGGGAACCAGGTCTTCCATACCCAGGACTTCGCATGATGAAAGGTTTTTGGCAACGTTGTCATCGCATTTGCCGAGATCGGTTTCTTCAAATTCCAGACGGCCGTATTCGGCGGCATTGGCCCGGCCGGTATCGCGAATGGCCTGGATGACTTTGCGACGGGTTTCGAGCGCCAGGTTCAACAATTCCTTTTGAGCGGACACAGCAGCCGGGATGCAGTTATCCATGTTTTGAAAGACGCCGGGCGTTGCGGTGTTCGGGCGGCTGTTGCGGTCGACCGACGGGCCCGGCGGGGGTGTTTCTTCGGATAATCGTTGGACCACGGCATCCACGATTTTGTTTACCAGCTTGTCATCCAATTGCATGTTGTGCTCCTCTAAAAAAATGACGAATGAAGAATGACTAATGACGAATGATGGAATCGCTTCGCTCTGCTTATTTGACAAAAAAATAGAAAGAATTCTTTAATTCGACATTCGATATTTTCTTGCTGAATTTTCATTTTAAATCAGACTGGGCGCCTGCCGTCAGCGGTATTGCTTATAAGCGCCTTCATCCTTTACTAATCGGTCGAATTAAAAAAGGCCAGAGCGTAGCGATACCACAAATCTTCAATCTTCAATCTTCGTTCTTCAATCCCTATCAGGTCTCAGCCATTCGAATGATTAAAATAGTCTACTTTCAGCGGATCATAATCCTGCAATTTCTCTTTTCCCGTGGTATAGAAATCCCGGCGTCGCCGGGCGCCGTCTTCAATCTGTGACAGGCGTCGGGCGGTGGCTTCCCGGTCAATATAAGCGATTTCATGGATCAGGGCCCCCAGAAACGTGATGATATGCGAAAACGGATCGATAAATGAAAAACCGTCCATATCAATAATGACGAAGTGATCCGCCAGGGGCACAACCGGAGATTTCAGAGAGTCGCTGATGCAGACAACGGTTGCCTGGTACTTTTTAGTGTACTCAACCAGTTCGATGGTACGCTGGGGATACCTAGGAAAAGCAATTGCAAATACCAGCAGCGAGTCGCCCTGCAGCGATATCGCATCCAGATTATCCCCGGCATAGGCCGTGTCGATAATAACCCCTTCTTTGATTTTTTTCAGCAGATAGCCGAAGTAATAGGCCAGCGTCGCCGAGGCTTTGTATCCCGCGACCAGGATCGATTGGGCCGCATGGATCATTTGGGCCAGGTTCCGGATCTCCGCTTCGGAAACGGACTGCACCATATTTTCCAGGTTGGCGATGGTATTCTGGCGATAGGCTTCCAGGACGGAGGTGTTGCCGATTTCCTTGCTGGACTTTATCAGACGCTCGACACTGGTCAGTTCAATGCGCAAAAGCCCTTTAAGATAATGTTCGAACTCACCGTATCCGCTAAACCCCAGGTCCATGACAAAGCGGGTGATGGTCGGTTCACTCACCTGGCACTTTTGAGCGATTTCTTTGGCGCTCATCAGAAACAGCCGTTTATAATCATCCATCATAAAATCGGCCACCCGCCGCTTTTTGGGCGAAAGGGTCGGCCTGAGGCGGATAATCTGTTCGAAGAGCTCTTTTTTGACCGTTTCGTACATTCTTTACTACAGATCCCGTAACTTACTTTAAATTGAGTACACTTTTTTGGATATTATCTAAGTTTAGTCGAGCAAAATTGAGGGATTCAGGAATTTAGGGATTGAGGGATTAAAGGATAAAATAAATAAATTTAAATAGATAGCATTCCTTCAATTCCTAATTTCCTAAATTCCTGAATCCCTGAATTAGCTCGTCAATGCTCCCTGCCATCCAGCGATCCCAGGGCGGTCTCGGCCGCGTACTTGGCGGCCTGGATGTCGGATGTGGAGCCGGCCAGGTAGACCCGGCCGCTGGCGCCGTACACACTGACATGATTAATCGTGATATCGGCGGCTTTCTCAGCCTCGTTGGCGGCATAGCCGGCGTATCCGGCGGGCACGACTTCCAGGACGTAGAGGGTATCATCGCTCAACGACATGCTGGCGGCCCGAAAACGATTGACGATTTGACTCATGTAGGGGTTGAGCCGCTCGATGGTCTCCGTCGACAAAATCTTGGGTTTGAGCCGGTCGCTTTCCCGGCATCCCAGAAAATCCAGAATGACCTGCCCGGCCTCCTGCACATCGGCCGGATCGTCGGCATGCACCTCGAGCATGCCGAACGATCTTTCCACCACAAGTGCGCCGGGGCGCACATTGGATTTTTTCATCACGGCATCCGTAATGGTGTTGATCTCCATGCCCGGTGCAATTTCCAGAAACAAGGCCGCCTGTCCGGTGACCGGGTAATACCCCCGGGAAGCCGAGCCGATATAAGCCACCATCTGCCGCTGCAGCTGATCAATGAATGCAAATGCTCTGAGGTCGATCATTTCTTCTACCTATCTGCATTTTCTTTAGTCATATTAATGAATACGAAAATCCGATGTAATTTGATCCGAAAAATGAGCTAAAATTAAAAATGACTAAAATGATCTAAACTTTCGGAATACTATCCATTTTTAAAAAAGACCAACATCCTTAATTTTAGGCAATTTAGGCATTTTTTAATTTTAGTCATTTTATCATATGCTCTTCAGCCATTCCCGCTTGTTGGGGCAGACCGCCGTTACGGTGGTACAGGCCGCATTGCCCCGGCAGGAGCACTCGTGATCCGATCCGTTTTGAAATCGCCCATAGCAAAAATCATTGATCGGGATGGATGTTTCACAATCCAGAATCAATTCGGATATCAACCGGCCGATGACCGGCGCCAGCCCGAAACCGTGACCGCTGAATCCGGTGGCAAACACAAAGCCGGGGACTTCCTGGGTAAAACCCAGCACCGGAATGGCGTCCGACATCTGGGCGATAAGGCCCGACCACATCCGGATGACGTTGAGCTCTTTGAGCACCGGGAAAAAGTCTATGACCATCTGGGAGATGGACGGACCGATATAGTGAAATAGCGGTTTGCCTTCGCGGTAGATGAATTGCTCGGTCCCCACGAATCCGCCCCAGAAAAAGGAACCGTGGACGGTCTGCCGACCGTAAAACAATCCCTTGGCATGTCCGACCATCTGCTTGAAGAGGGGTGGATAGGCTTCGGTAATCAGGGCCTCGGAGAAAATTGATCGCAAAGGCAGGTCCAGGCCCACCATATTGGCCACTTTGCGGCCGGCGATCCCGGCTGCGTCGACCACCAGATCGGTTTCAAAGACATTCTTATCCGTCACCACGGCCGTGACGCTGCCTTTTTGCATCCGGATTTGTCGGGCTTCTTCATGGGTAAAAAATCGCGCGCCCAGGCTTTTGGCTTTCAAAAAAAAGGCATACGTCACCAGAAAAGGGTTGGCATGACCGTCCGTCGGGCAATAACTGGCACCGATAACTTTTTCACCCACGTGCGGATTGATTTCGAGTACCTGTTTGCGATCCAGCATCTCCAGGTGCAACCCGACTTCTTTTTGATTCTTGACGGCCTGGCGCATGGCCTCGAGTTCTTCTTCCGTCGTACAGAGCCGCAAATTTCCCTCGCGCACATATTCTACATCCATGCCAAGTTCTTCGTGCAACCGGCCGTACATCTGAATGCTTTCCATGGCCAGCGGCATTTCTTTTAGATTCCTGGCTGACTGCCGCACACCGCCGCCATTGCTGCCGGAGGCCTCGCCGCCGATGTCCGATTTTTCGATGACAACCGGCTTTAACCCTGCTTTAGCCAGATTGTAGGCAATGGCGCAACCCATGACGCCGCCGCCAATGATGACTGTATCTGCTTTTTCGGGCATCTTGCTTCCTTAGTGGATTATGAAATTTACTTTGTACATATAGAGTACTATGGTTATCTTTTTCACTTTACACTTGGGTTTCAGGTGTCAGGTGTCAGGTTTCAGGTGTCAGCAATTACAAGCCAAAATCCTGAAACCAATACGTTGGCACCAGATAGAACTAATTGCGGGGTAACAGCCAATGCTGTTTAACCCAATAACAAATTACTAAAAACAGATAGCTCTCAATTGGATTTTACTCAATTAAGGTTTTATCTTTTCCTGACACCTGACACCCGAAACCTGACACCTTTTTTCTAGCTGTTCGCAAACACCCCCAAGCGCAGGGGCCTGACCGGCCCCCGGGCGGTGGTGGGGTCGATATCCGCCGCGCTGAGGCCAAGTTCTTCGGTCAGAATGCGGGCCACCAGCTGCTGGCAGGTCTGCCCCTGACAAAGCCCCATGCCGGCCCGGGTAACGCGTTTGACGCCGTTTAAGGTTTGCATACCGTTTCGTATCGCATCCTTGATTTCTCCCCGGGTGATCTCCTCGCAGCGGCAGATCACCAGGTCGTCGGGGTCCGCTGCTGAATCGGCCGCAGCCGGTGTTTCAACCGGCTTTGCCGGTCCCGTGCTGCCGGATTGTCCGCCTTTTAGGTCTTTAAAACGCTTCAGTACCTGATTGACTACTTCTTCCAGTTCGGCTTCTGATATCTCAGCTGAATCCTCCGGGGTCGAATCAGGCTTTACTTTTTGCGCCGAAGGAGTGGTCGCCGTCCGGCGGTTCGCTTTTTTGACCGTTCGGATCGAATTCCGGCCGGCCGTCTGCTGGCCGGCAGCAGACGCTGCCGTCGCGCCGGGGGCAACGGTTTTGATCCGGATTTTTTTCTCTTTGATCAAGTCAGCTGCAGCCGCGGATATGCGGGCGCCCTCCGGGATTTCAATCTCGGTTTTGCCGGATCTCACCAGAGACCAGACTTGTTCAACGAAAATGAAAACAGGTGCCATATGCTGCTCCAAATCCTTTTCCGGCAAAAAGCGCACCGGATAAGGATGTCAAAATTGTGGATACTTAAGTTGATTAACCCTAAAGTTGCGAAAATTCCATATTGTAGGGTGGGCTGTGCCCACCAAATATCACCAATTTCTTCTGGTTAACCCTTTTTTTTCTTTGCCGGAGTTGCCTTTTTAGGCGGTTTTTTCGGCTTCGTTTCTGCTACCGGTTTTTCAGGCTCGACCTCAGCGGGTACCATGGGATCAATGTCATCGTGAGGTCGGGGCACGACGTGGGCTGAAACCAGTTTGCCGACCCGTTGGCAGGCAGCAGCACCGGCATCCACGGCCGCCTTGACGGCCCCGACATCACCGGAGACCATGACCGCCACCAGACCGCCTTTTACTTTCTGGCGACCCAGAAACTTAACCCTGGCGGCTTTAACCATAGCATCCGCCGCTTCGATCGCACCGACCAATCCCAAGGTTTCAATCATTCCTAATGCTTGTTTCATCTTGTAATCTCCACTGGCGTGGGGCTTGGAGGATAGTATGCTTGAAGCTTGGAAGCTGGCAAGCATGGAGGCAAAAAGGATTATTTACCTCCTGGCATCCAGGCCTCCGAGCTTCCTGGCCTTCCAGCCAATATCCTCATACGCCCATCTTCAGGTTTCATTATTCATTTACATCTAATTGGAGTTAGGATCTCATATTTGTTTACGGCTTGCGTCCTTTTAATTCTTTCAACGTTTCAGCAATTCTTTGGGCAGCGGCCTGGACTTCAGATTCCGAGCCCGCCAAATAAATTCGTCCCGCGGCGCCGAAAAACCTGATGTCAACCAGCCGGACATCGCAGTGCTTTTCGGCTTCGTTGGCGGCTATTGAGGAGTAGGCCGCCGGCGTGACTTCCAGCAAATAGACATCATCGCCGCCCAAAATCAACATGCCCTTGCTGTTGCGGTTGATGATGACGGCCTGGTAGGGATCTATTCGGTTGATAATGCTGGCCGACAGAATACTGGGAGCGATCCGATCTTCTTCTTTGAGGCCGAGTTCTTCCAAAATCATCTGGCCGGCATGTATAATTTCCTCCCGTTCAAAGGAGTGGATCTCCATCATGCCGTAGCGTCTTTCCACGATCATTTCCCCCGGTTTTGCATTGGTAACTTTCAGGGAAATGTCGGCCAGGCGGTTGATTTCAACACCAGGCAATACTTCGACAAAAAGGGAAGACATCCCTTCCACCGATAAAAATCCCCGGCATGAGCTTGCAAACAGCGATGCAAACTGCGGCTGCATGCGATCAATATGACAGTAAGCTCTCAACTCGGCCATTTATTCCTCTCCTCGGTAAAGCATAGATCCATAATCATTATGAATATCGAATCCGCCCGAGGCGGAAATAATGAAGTATGGAATCGCTTCACTCAGTCTTTTTTCAACAATCATAACGATGATAATATGCAATCAGGTACTCAGCCAATTCCAATAACAATTAACGGATAACTACTAACACCTGATTGAGCGTTTTTCGCTCAATCAGGTTAACCTCTCAATTCTGATGGCATACTCTTTAGCCTGGTCTTTCGCCAGGGGCGTAATTATACCGCCGGGCACCAACAGAATCGTTTCCTGATGATTGTCAACGGCCAGCCGGATATCCTTGACTGTGATCAATCTGAGCGCCTCGGCGGGGTGGACCCGGTCAGCTTGTCCGGGCTTCAGCGGCGCATCTTTTTTATTGGCAGCCGTGATTTTTTCAAATTCGGCGGCCAGTCGGCTGGTTTCACAAAAAACCATACCGTAGCTTTCCAGTTTGCCGAGTATGCGTTTTATTTCTTCTCCAATCACCGGGTTGGATAGGGTATCGAGCAAGGTGAAGCCATCGTTGGCCGCCAGCACCGGTTTGCCCTGCATGAGGGCCGATATCACGATGGCGGTTTCCTGGCTGTCATTGATCAGCCGTGCCACCTTAGCTGCCGTTTTAAAGCAGAAGGTCGGCAATACCAATATATCCGCTTTGCGCAGGGCTTTTTCCAGTCCTTCCGGCTTAACTGTGTCGAGAATGCACTTGCAACCGGATTTCTCCTGGACGTCCCGGCCGCAGACCCAGGCCCGGGCGGATTGCACCGTAAATACGCTGGACTTGCCGGCCGATTTTTCCATCCAGCGCACCTGTTCCAGAGCCGATTCGAGGTACCGCACCCCGGGGTGAAATACGTTTAGTACTGCCGGGGTAGGGCAGGGTCGCTCAATGCGTCGGGCCGTCGACGGCCGGGCCGGGCCGTCCAGCAGGCCTTTTTCCTGCAAAACTTCCCGTACAATCCTGCTGATGTCCTCTTTATTCATTTTAAAGATTCAAGGTTCTGGGTTCAAGGTTCAGGGTTCAAGGAAAAGCGAACCGCAGAACCGCAGAATATCGAATATCGAATGTCGAAGGATGGATTCGCTTCGCTCAGTCTTGTTTTTATAAAATATACCGTTCGACACAAAAGCTCACGACAGGCAGAGTTCATTACTTCGACATTCATTATTCTATAATCGCTTTTTCAGAGCTTCTTTTCGATTTGACTGGCAGCTTTTCTAACCAGCGGCTGGCCTGACACCTGACACCCGACACCTGAAACCTTTCTCTTTTAAGTTTTTTCCAAACACGACAACGCAATCCCCAGCGGAGTAATGAACTGGGGATGTTCCGGCCGGTAGGCTTTCAAATGCAATGTTTTTTGAACAATGTCTTCAAAGCCTGCCAACTCACAGGTCCCGCCGACCAGGCAGATTTCCGTTAAGTTGTCAAAGTCCTTCAAGCTGGCGTCCACGATGCTGGCTATCTTTTCGATGACCGGCCGTACGACGGGAAGTATTTCCCGGCTCAGGGCAGGGTCGATTTTTAACTGCTCGGCTTCCTCGTAACTGATTTTGCGGTTGCCGGCGACGACGAGGGACAGATGGACGCCGCCGGTGGCCTCATCATCCGTAAATACGACGCTGCCGTCCTGAATCACGGCAATGCCCGTGGTCCCGCCGCCCACATCGACAATGGCGGCGTCTTTTAGTTTGAGTACCTGATTGGCGGCCGAGGGTTCATCCAATACCGCCAGCACCTCGAGCCCCGCGCCTTCCAGAAGATAGCGGGTGGCGTCGACATTGGCATGTTCCGTTTGGGGCGGATACGAGGTGGCGCCCCGGTCAATCCCCAGGGGCGCGGCCTTGCGCATTTCTTCGATCATTTCGTGCACGATTTTCTGGGCACCGACATAATCCACGATCAAGCCGCTGCGAACCACCTCAGCCCGCCGCATGCGGGCGGCCCGGGGTCGGCCTGTTTCGTCAATGATGATCGTGATGGCCTTGTAGGTTCCCAGATCGATACCGGCAAACAGCTGTCCGGCGTCGGAAAAATCCCAGTTCTCCGGTTGGTTGACCAGCGCCTGCAATGTTGACCCGGGGTTCGTCATAGTATGCTCCTGCCGATTTCCCGACTGGGCGACGGGATGACCACATGACTCAGGATCAATCCGGTACCCTTCAAAACATCGATGCCCGCTTCCACCGCTGAATTCACCGAGCTGACATCACCGGTCAGGTACAGAAAAGATTTGCCGCCCAGACCCGTGGCGCACCGGATTTCAATCAGGTCCACAGCGGCGGCCTTGACAGCCGCATCGGCTGCCAAGATGGAGGCCGCCACGGAAAACGTCTCAATAACCGCCAGCGAATCGATATCATGTATCCGGGTGGTGGCGGTCAGCGCCGGAAAGACGGAGTCATGCACGTTGGGAATCAGGAAGTCATCCACTAAAAATTCGCCGGACACTTCTTTGCCCACTTCCAACGCCCGTTCGGCTGAATCGACATCGCCGGATACCAGTGCCATGTATTTGCCGGCACAAATCGGCTGCGCCATGACCAGCGCAACATCGGCGGACTTCAGCATCTCATCGGCCGCCTCCACCCCTTTGGCGATGCTGTTGAGTTCAATCATGGCGATGGCTTTGAGTTCCATGCTTCCTTCCTAATATAGGCCTGACTGGATATTCTTGGTATTACTGCAATATGAAGATTATCCTTGCTTCACAAAATGACTAAAATTGGAAAATGCCTAAATTGACTAAAATTAAGGTATGCTGTCTATTTTAATTTGGATAGAATTCCACAATTTTAGCTCATTTTAGTCATTTTGAAATTTAGTTCATTATTCCTTAATAACTATATTCTCATCAACCGCCTCAACCGTGCCATCAATACTGGCATGAACCCTGGCGCCCAGGGCGCCTTCGGGGATCTCTCCAATGAGATCTCCCTTTTGAACCCGGTCGCCGGTGCGCACCACCGGCAGGGCTGGTTTTCCGAGGTGCTGTTGCAAGGGGATGACTACCCGGCGGACCGGTATGTCATCTTCCCAAAATGGCGGATGCACATCGTAGCGGCCCACTTCCAACCGCTCCATGAGCCGTTTGATGGGTATTTTGCGGATTTCGTTAAACGGCGATACCTTGTAGCCTTCACTGCGGGGCGCCCTTTTAATGCCGTCTTTGAGCAGCTTCTGCTTGACGGCCGCGTTGATTTCCCGGGGGGACAACATCATGGGGCAGGCAAACTTTTCACAAACCCCGCATTCCGAACAAATCAGGGCATCTTCCAATATCTCCCCGGTCATTCCCGGCGTGTAGGCCAAGTGCCGCATGATGCGGTGCGGTTTCAGGTCGTGTCCGATCAGATACCGCGGACATAGATCCGTGCATCTCGAACACTGGGTGCAGGCCGATTTTCCGATAAAGCGCATCTGGTCCAGGCTGCGGCGCTTATCGCGGATAACATTGTGGTGTGGCGGCAATACAATGATTCCGCTGGTGGTTTTGGTAACCGGCTCCGTCCCCGTGCGAAGGATCTTGCCCATCATGGGGCCGCCCATCACCATGCCGAAATCGCTGATTTTGGCGCCTCCGGCCAGATCGATGACAGCATCGGCCGGCGTGCCGATCGGCACCCGGCAGATCAGGGGCTGATTAACTTCACCGCAAACGGTCAAATAGCGGTCCGTCACCGGCCGGCCCGCCATGGCACGGGATATATTCAAGAGTGACTCGACGTTGCTGACAACCGCCAGCACATTGAGGGGGATGCCGCCTTCGGGCACGATTTTTCCTAAAACTTCATTGACCAGGATGAATTCATCGCCGGCCGGGTAAAAATCGTCCAGCTCAAACACATCGATGCGGCCGGCGTATCCGTTGTCGCTGACTTTTTCTTTCAGCACGGCCACTGCATCGGCGTGTTTGGATTTGAGGCAGATGGTACCGTTGTCGGAGCCGGTGCAGTCCATTACGGTCAGCAGGCCGTCCAAAACGGGGCCGGGCTGATTCAGCATGAGGTATGGATCACCGGAGAGCAGCGGCTCGCAGGATGCGCCGTTTCCCAGCACCCGCTGGACCTCAAATTGCAGCTTGACATGGGTGGGAAAACCCGCTCCCCCGGCACCGACCACACCGGCGGCCCGGACTTTATCGACGATATCCGCTCTCATTATTTCTTTCCGGCGACCTCGTCGGCCATTTCAATATTGTCGACGATGCCGACGACCACGGCATCGATGGGAACTAAATTGTCCTTATTGAAGGCCTGCATGGCCGGCGCCCCCTGGGTGACGATGACCAGTTCGCCGAATCCGGCACCGACTTCATCTGCGGCAACCCGAATATTACCGGTGGATTCGAGGTCATCTCCCAAAGGCTGAATAACCAGAAGCCTTATGGCTGATATCTCATCCTTTTTTTTGGATGACCATACATTCCCGACAACCTTGGCTATTAACATGCTGCTTATCCTCCTGCGCCCGTTATAGTTCTTAAACCCTCGCAAACAATCATTTGAGATGTTCAGCCTCTTCAATTGCTGCAATACTGGCTTCGACGTCAGCTATATCGCCAAATATTCCAATCATGGTGATATGTTGGGGACATATGCCTTTCAAATCAAAGACCCGGACGTCACCGGCTTTTTCGGCTACATCGGCGGCAGCGATCATGTCTACGACCTTGCCCTGAACCAACCCCACCGCGGTAAATGGAATCTCAGCTTCGGCAAAAATTTTTTTGCCGACAGCGCCTACCCGCTGGCGTAATAACTCAAAGACCCCGGGCGAAGGTTGGGATATAATTTGCGTACTGAATGCCATGATAAATCCCTTCGTAATAAACGAATAGTTGTGCTCTAAAAGCAGCAGGTCGCTGCGGGCGGCACAGAATCAAACCACACCGGTTCCTTGAAGTGTGAGCTCGATTCGCGGACAGAGTATCCGCCATGCGTCGGCCTCCGGGGGAGGGGCGAGTTGTTTATAGCCCCCCATCAACAAGATATCTCGCGGGCCGAATCAATGGCCAATGCCGCCTTCAGTCGCTGCCGGCGAGCTACTCGGATTGCGGGATTGTAAATTCAATATCGCTGTGCGGCCTGGGGATGACATGGACTGAAAGCAGTTCGCCAACCCGTTCGGCTGCCGCACCACCGGCATCCGTTGCGGCTTTAACCGCACCGACATCGCCGCGCACGAACACGGCTACCATGCCGCCGCCCACGAATTCCCGGCCGACGAATCTGACTTTAGCTGCCTTTACCATTGCATCTGCTGCTTCTATGGCGCCCACCAGACCTCTGGTCTCCACCATACCCAACGCTTGTTCTGCCATTTTTTTCCTCCTGGGTTGTAGTTTGATTTGCATTAATGCGATAAAAGGTTAATAAACCAATTTTCGTGAATCAAAACGTTTTTACGAGTTGAGAGTTATTCGTTATTCGTTATTTGTTATTGGTTTGAAAGGAATTAGATCGATTTTAAATCTCCTTGAAGATAGATATATAAAATTTGATTCTCAGTCTGTTCCAATAACGATTAACAAATAACCAATAACACCTATCCGTTTTTGCCGAATGCCGAATACCGAATACCTAATGCCGATTCCCAATTCCTACCACCATACATCTTCAACCTTTGAACTTACTGCTTTCAGCCTTGAGCTTCTAACTCCCGGCTATGAGCTCTTTAGCCGTATCGCCCGCGCCTGCATGGACCAATCCCGGGGCACCTCTACGGTCACGGTCGCGGTTTGATCCATTTTTTTGGTTTGACGGACTCTGATCACTTTGGCGTCTCCCAGTTCCCGTCCGGCGCGGTCCAGGGCCTTGACAATATCTTCTTTTTGCGGCAGGGGCCGGTATTCGTAGGGCATCATCACGCTGGCCTTGCCGTCGGGCAGGCTTTCGTCGATCATAAAAATGGCCTGGCCCGGGCAGATATAAACGCAGGTTTGACACGCCACACAATTGTCTTCATACAGATGGGGTAGATTGGTAATGTCTTCCCCCACGATGATCGCATCATAATTACAGCTGGATTCGCAGGGATTGCAGGGTATGTCCTCCATGCATTCTATGGTAGCAACCGGGCCCTTTATACGCCGCGGTTCGGAAGGAACACCCGGGCTGTCTTTGAGTTCCGCCTCCGATAAAAATCCTGTTTTTGAGGAATCAGAGGGCATCCATCGTTCCTTTCATCACCTCATTTAAATATTCTTTGGCTTTGCCGCGCTGCTCACCGTGGCTTCCGCTGCGCAAACCTTTCATGCTCGTAAATTGCTGTCCGATCTGCTGCCGAAAAGATTCGTCATCCAGATAGCCTAGGCTGTGAGCAATGCCCAGGCCGGCAATCCGTCCTTCAATAACGGCGGTGCTGGCCTCTTCGATGCCCGATGCATCTCCGGCCACGTAGATGCCTTTAATTGATGTTTCCTGGTATTCATCGTGGACGGGCAGCCTGCCGCCCAGAACCGGCACAAACGCTGTTTTGCAGCCGGCCATGAGCAGCAACTGGGTCATGGGATTGAGACCGACGGCAATGCAGATGGTGTCGACCTCAAAGCTTTTCTCGGTTCCCGCAATCTGGTTCCAGGAATCGTCGACCCGGATCACGGTGGCACCCTCGACACGGTCCTTGCCATGGGCTTCCTTGATGGTATGGGACATCATGAACGGTACGCCGACCCTGGCTATTTTGGCGGCATGTACGGCATACCCACCGATTGTGGGCGCGGCGTCAATTACCGCTGCCACGTGGCTGCCGGCCTGCATCATCTGGTAGCTGACGATGACGCCCACATTACCGGAACCCACCATCAGAATATTATTGCCCGGTCGAATTCCGTGAATGTTGGACATGGTTTGTGCGGCACCGGCCCCGATAACGCCGGGCAATGTCCAGCCCGGAAACGGAATCATATTTTCAGATGCCCCGGTGGCGATCAGGGTTTTTTGGGCCTTGACTTGTTCGATACGATCACCGACCATGACATTCAGGGCCCCATTTTCATAAAATCCCAGGACTACCGAATTCAGCGAAACCTGCACGCCAAGTTCTTTAGCTTCCTCCAAAAAACTGTTGCCGATATTGAACCCGCGCTCCATGGCGCGATGCTCCCGGGAGCCGAAAAATCTGTGAATCTGTTTGAACAGCTGGCCCCCGGGTCGTTCATTTTCGTCAAATACGATCACCTGGACGCCGTGCTTAGCCGCTTCGACCGCTGCGGCCAATCCGGCCGGGCCGGCTCCGACACATATCATTTCATATCTGCGCATGGAAACAGACCTCGTTAAGTCGAATTATATCTTTCCTGTTATCCATATGGTTCTTTGATTTTAGCTGAAAATTGACCTTCAGACGGTCTGGGTTAACGGGTTCAAGGTTCAGCGTTCCGGGTTAATTTATCCGCGATTTTTTCTTTCTCATTGATTTCATTTGGTAAATAAAATTGGACCATCAGCCACCAACCTTTGAACCTCTGAACATTGAACCTTTGAACCTACCTCTTGGGTTGCCCTTTACCCGCTTGGGTTTCGACAACCATGCCCGCTTTGAGCGGCTCGACGCAAGTGCGGATATTGGGGCGTCCATTGACCACCATGATACAATCCGTGCAGCGCCCGATGGCACAAAACATCCCCCGCGGTTCATTGCGACGGGCTGTATAACGATGGATCATGACCCCATTGCTGCGCAGCGCAATGGCAATCGGCTCGCCTTCAAACCCTTCCATGGGTTTGCCGTCAAAGGTAAATTGAACCCCGGGCCCTTTCTCAAATTGCCCGAGTATGGGGTGATCTTCGATGCGCATGGTTTCAAGTCCTGTTAAAAAGTTTCAATATACGGATTGCATGTTGCTAGATCCTGAAGGTTTCAGGTGTCAGTGTTCAGGTGTCAGGATTTAGGACCTCGTTTACCTGACACCCGAAACCTCTTATGAAACTGGTACCATTACGAGAGATAGATGCTGGGCAGGTGAGCGAGCCCGAAGGGTGAAGCTCGCTCGCCTGCCCAACTCTATAACTCGGGCGGTCACTGTAAATTTTTTGGGTAGCCAGAGATAT